>OGKT01000595.1_pt1 | contig 13438 bp, 10 predicted proteins | sample 1572581 | NCBI WGS metagenome assembly OGKT01 (sample SAMEA2581881, study PRJEB24529) | metagenome | biome: Human gut stool | place: China | collected 2011 | reverse complement strand
AATCTCGTATACCTTCCTTGGCGATTGCCTTTCATGCTTCCTCAATCAGTATCATCTTGCGGATGCCCTGCAAGCGTCTCATTTTATTAATGAAAGTCTCCATGATAATGATAGTCACCACCGGAAAAAGGACGGGATTATCCTTCACGACATCCAGTTCGAATACGATGAACCGCTTGTTCAGTAAATCCAGTTCCTTGTCCGAGTTCAGCAGATACCCGTATTCGCCGTTCTTGTAATAGGGTTCCAGCACGTTCAGAAAACCGTCCACGTCAAAGTCCTTCTCGCGCACGTTCTTGTCCGCCAGCACCTTGCGGTAGTCTTTCCTTACAAAGTCATAGAACGAGTTGAAGTTCGGCTTTATCTTCCGGTTCTTCTTTATCTTCTCGATATACAGGCTGACTGCGTTCGAGAGCGCCACCTCTTCCGAGCGCCGGGGCGGTTCGTCCTCCCTTTTCCATAAGGTCAGAATCAGCGTCTTGATGCTGTCCCGCTTCCTCTATCTGTTCCAAACTTTTCCAACGGCTGGAAGCAAGCGTAGTAGTGATAACCGGGAATCCATGTTCGTGGGCATAACGTGCGGTTTCCTGCAGTCGCATCTTGAAACAACGCAAGCAACGGCCTCCTCTTTCAGGCTCTTGCTCCATTCCTGCCATTCGACAACGCCAGGCATCATGATCATAATCGGCATCTATAATTTCCAATCCCAAGGACTGGGCATACCGCGTACATTCGTCCTTGCGGATAATGTATTCCTCCAACGGATAAATATTGGGATTACAATAATAGATAACCGGAGTGACACCATGCTGCATCAAGCACTCTATGATGGCTGATGAACAAGGAGCACAACAAGTATGAAGCAACACTTTGTCGGCTCCTCCCGGAACTTCAAGCTGGAATTTCTTTTTCATACGGCAAATTTAATAGATATTTGCCATACTGACCAACGGTTCGTATAATTTTTCTATATCCTGCGCATCCATTTCTATCTCCACTTGATCACCGGGAACCAGGGTTTGCCCCTGAGGAAGTAAGTTTTTACGATTCCGGTGTATACTACGAATGATACAATGATTAGGTAAAGCCAATGTATCCACTTCCTTTCCGTCAAAATAAGACCCATCCATTATCTCGACAAAAAGATGATAGCGGGCACCAGCCCCTTCGGAAGACTTCGGATTATGGCTACGGAACATCCTGTCATACAGCAATACATTGTAAGGTTTTATCTGTAACAATTCGGTGAAATAATAAGTCAACCCACCTACCACGATGGAAGGATAGAACACCTCGAAATGACCGGTAATCTCCGTTATCAGGACAATGGCAGTCAAAGGGGTACGCACCACAGCCACCAAAAAAGCCACCATCCCGATCAGCATCATATAACTCACATTCTCATACCCTATCCATCCGCGCTGTACCAATACCAACCCGAAGATTTGTCCCAATAATCCTCCCGTAACCAAGGTAGGAATGAAACTTCCTCCCGGCAAACCCGAAGAAAGAGAAAACAGCGTAAAAACAAAATGAATAAGCATCATGATAGTAAGCCACCGGATATCATGAGTTCCATTCATTCCCTGCATCATCAAAAACTGCTCTCCGCCACCTGTCAGATTCGTCTCTGTTAACGATATGGCATAAGCTATGATCAATAAATACAACATCTTGACAGGAATGGAGAGTTTCATGGCAGGTATCCTTTCTTGAAAGAAAGGAACGATGAGCGAATAAAACTTTGCAATGACAGCCATAAGGGCGGCAAAGATAATATAAAGCTCTACCTGACGGATAAAAGATAAACCGGGAACGACCGCACTAATCAGATGATAAGGAGTCGTGGGGAACATCCAACTAGCCACTCCTCCGGCTACCACGCCGGCCAACAAGGTAGTAATGGCGGTTTTAGGCGCATCAAAACGCTCGATGGATTCTATTACCAGCAAAGAAGAAGACAACGGAGCGGCAAAAGCGGCAGACAAGCCCGCACCGGCTCCGGCAGCCAGCAATTGTTTCCGTTCCCCTTTCAGGATATGTCCCCAACGGGAGATAAGTGTTCCTATATAAGACCCTATCTGAACAGACGGCCCCTCGCGTCCCAAGGACAGCCCCGCACTGAGAGCCAACACACCTCCGCAGAATTTGGCCACCAGTTCCTTAAAAGGATGCTCATAACGGATACGACCGTTATTGGCCGCACGTGTCTGAGGAATACCGCCTCCGGCTATCAATGGCATACGTTTTACCAAAGAAGCGACAAAGATCAGAATCCCCCATAAGATAAAAAACAACAATACATGCCAATACCACGGATAATGCGCCGTGAAAAAAGTTTTCCGCACATCAAAGAAATACCAGAGAAGATAGTGATAAGGCACAGCAACCAGTCCCGTAAGCAGCCCCACGAATATGCTCACGAAATACAGACGGGCATCAATCAGCTTCAGTTTCCATATTTGCCATTTGCGCAGATTGCTCCACTCCTTCCACTTGTTTTTCCATTTCTCCAGTTTCATATCCGGAATAAACAAATGGAAAAGAGAAGGGTTTATTTAAACAATGGCTTTAATAGTTCCGGTATTTCTATTTCATTTGCTTTCAGCGCTTCCAAACATTCACGCCCTTTATCGGATAAAGTAAAATGCATCTGCCGTTTATCCTTATCCCCCAAATTACGGACGATTAATTCTTTCTCTTCAATGGAACGGATGACTTTAGAGGTATGCGAAGCAGACAGACCTGTGTTTTCCGATATCACACTGGCTGTCAGCGTATCTCCGCCAATGCAACAAAGTGCCATTGCCTCATTCAATGACACTCCATATTGTTCCATCAAGCGGGTTTCAAGTTCAGAGAGAGCCTTGAACAGCTCTCTCATGACACATATTGATTTTATTTTCTCCATGCAAATTTAAATAAACAAGTTTACATTCGCCTGTTCGGCACGGTTCATATAGGTTGCCACTCCGCCAATAGTCACATGATCCAGCAATTCCTCACGTTTCACACCCATTACATCCATTGACATCTGGCAAGCAATAAATTCCACTCCGTTCTGAATGGCTTGAGTACGCAGAGATTCCAGTGAGTCGATATTTTTCTTATTCATGATATATCGCATCATCCTGGCTCCCATTCCACCCATATTCATTTTAGACAATCTCAACTTTAAAGAACTGGAAGGCAGCATCATGCCGAACATCTTCCCCCAGATATCTTTCTTCACCGCAGGCTTGTCCAATCTTTTGATAGCATTCAGCCCCCAGAAAGTAAAGAAGATGATCACCTTCTTTCCCGTAGCCGCCGCACCGTTTGCGAGTACAAAAGTAGCTAAAACTTTGTCCAGGTTGTCACTGAACAGAATAAAAGTTTTCCCTTTATCCTCCCGGCAAACCTCCGAGGAAGAAGATTGCGGAGTACTTTTCTCAACAATTACCTCATACTTTCCTGCTCCTGACTTTACTGAGACAAAACGGTTCCCGGTAGTCTGGCACCATGCTTCGGCATCGCGGGGGAAACCGGCATCCGTAGCGACAATCTCCAGACGTTCGCCGTCCGCCAGTTCTTCCATACTCTTCTTCAGCTTCATGATAGGACCGGGACAAGATATGCCACAAGCATCCACTTTTATTGCTTTCATAGAAGGAATGGCGGAAGAGGCAATAGTATAGGCTTCAGCAGAATCTTTACTGTGTTCAGAATGATCAACTTTTGAAGAATCAGAACTTGAAGATCCGGAATTTGAGAACTCCTTCGGCTTGGGCAGAGGAGCCGTTGCCGCTTTATACAGTTTCAAACCTCCTATTAAATTCCTTACTTCCCCAAAGCCATTCTGTAACAATATATTAGAAGCAAGATACCCTCTCAACCCCACTCCACAATACAAATAGACCGGCTTATCCTGAGGAATCTCTTTCATCCTTTCGCGCATATCATCCAAAGGAATATTGACAGCCCCCTTCAAAGCACCGAGTGCAAATTCATCGGGAGTACGGACATCAACCAACGTAACTTTACTCAAATCGGCAGCCTGCAACTCGCGCCAATAAAGAGGCTTCATCTTTCCGCTCAGTATATTTCCGGCTACATATCCGGCTACTGCTACAGGATCTTTTGCCGAAGAGAAAGGAGGAGCGTATGCCTGCTCCAAAGCCATCAAGTCATATACAGTTCCGTTATGCTTAATCACTTGCGAGAATTCGTCAATACGTTTGTCCACTCCGTTATACCCCACAATCTGCGCTCCAAGTAATTTCCCGTTCACAGGAGAGAAGGTTATTTTAATGGACATCTGTAAAGCATCGGGATAATATCCCGCATGGGAACCGGAATGGATGGTTGCCGACAAATAATCAATGCCTGCCTGTTTCAACCGCTTTGCCGGAAGGCCTGAAGCAGCGACAGTCATATCAAAAATTTTGGCAATGGAAGTACCGACAGCCCCTTCGTATGTAACCTTATTTCCAAAAACCATGTTATCTGCCACAATACGCGCCTGACGGTTGGCCGGACCAGCCAGATAATTCAACCACGGTCTATCAGTCAGTGGATGACGGAACTCGATAGCATCGCCCACCGCATAAATATGCTCGTCGGAAGTCTGCAAGTAATCGTTCACCTTAATGCCGCGCATCTCCCCTATCTCCAGTCCGGCCTCTGTCGCCAATGAAGTATTGGGACGTACCCCGATGGATAACAACACCATATCGGCAGGCAGCCTTTCGCCCGATTTAAAAATAACCTCCAGTCCGTTGACCGTGCGCTCGAAAGAAGCCACCGCCTTTTCCAGGTAGAGATGCACTCCTTTCTGCAACAAATGCTCGTGCACCAAAGAAGCCATAGAGAAATCAATAGGAGCCATGACTTGATTTGCCATCTCTACAACCGCCACTTCCGCACCGGCTTCCTGCAGATTCTCCGCCATCTCCAACCCGATGAATCCGGCCCCGATGATTACCGCCCGTTTCACCTTATGCTGCTGCAAGTAACTCTTGATAGCATCGGTATCATTCACATTACGTAGGGTAAAAATTCCTTCATTGTCAATGCCCGGCAAGGGAGGACGAACAGGCGACGCACCCGGAGAAAGCAATAATTTGTCATAACTCTCCGTATAAGTTTTCCCGTCGGAAGTACGAATATCCACTGTCTTATCGGCAGAATGGATGGCTATTACCTCGGACCGGGTACGCACATCTATGTTAAAACGTTTCCCGAAAGCCTCCGGAGTCTGTACAAACAATTTTTCCCGCTCCGCAATCACACCTCCTATATAATAAGGCAGACCACAATTGGCATACGAAATGTATTCTCCCTTCTCGAACAAAATGATTTCCGCCTGTTCCGTGTTTCTTCTGATACGTGCGGCAGCAGTTGCACCTCCTGCTACGCCTCCTATTACTATATACTTCATAATCGAACTATTTTATTTGATTTAATATTTTCCAATGGAAACTTTATGCAAACATACATGATATTTCTTATAATAAAAAGTTTCCTATGGAAAATATTATCAAGTTAACTCTTTTTAAGGAGAAAGAACATTCCAGGTATTAAATAGACAATCTCTATTGTTGTTTGATATTTTATTCCCTACCTTCGCAATAAATTTCAAAATAAATAAGAAATTGAATCGAACAGACGCACATCATGTTATCTAAAATAGACTTGACGCAGGGAGGCATCACCGGCACTCTGCTACGTTTTACCTTACCTATGATTATAGGCTCACTGCTACAACAGTGTTACAACATAGCCGACACGCTGATTGTAGGACAATGTATAGGTTCCGGCGCATTGGCCGCCGTCGGTTCCGCCTACACGCTGATGGTTTTCCTTATTTCCATCCTGCTGGGATTGTCCATGGGAAGCGGAACCGTTTTTTCCTTGCAATATGGAGCCGGACGGACGGATTCCCTACGCCGTAGCATCTATGTATCCGTCCTGCTGATCGGCACAGTAACATTGATTCTAAATATAGCGGTTTTCGTCTGGATTCATCCCATCCTCAGGATATTGCAGATTCCCAAAGATATTTATGGCATGATGTATGATTACTTGTGGATTATCTTTTGGGGAATCGGCTTTACCTTTATCTATAATTTCTATGCGGCATTGCTGCGTGCCATAGGAGATGCCGTCACTCCTCTTTGGTTTCTGGCGGTTTCCGTTGTACTGAACATCGGGCTGGATTTGTTCTTTATCTTGCAGTTGGATTGGGGAATCAAGGGAGCAGCCATCGCCACGGTAGCCGCACAGGGAGTATCCGCTTTGGGAATTATGGGATATGCCTACGTGAAATACCCCGAACTGAGATTACACCGCAACGACCTGCATTTCGACCGTCACTGCCTGAAAGAGATCACTTCGTTCTCCGCACTGACCTGTGTACAACAATCGGTAATGAATCTGGGCATTCTCATGGTACAAGGATTGGTCAACAGTTTTGGCACTGTAGTCATGGCCGCCTTTGCGGCAGCAATAAAAATAGACTCGTTTGCCTATATGCCGGTACAGGAATTCGGAAATGCCTTTTCCACCTTTATTGCCCAAAACTTCGGAGCGAGAAAAGAGGAACGGATCCGCAAAGGAGTGAAAAGTGCCTTGATTACCACCGTTCTCTTCTCTCTGGTCATTTCCATTCTGGTCTTTTTATTCGCCAAACCATTGATGCTGATTTTTGTCCGCCCCCACGAAACGGAAATTCTGAACATCGGTATCAGTTATTTACGCATCGAGGGAGCGTTTTATTGCGGAATCGGGATTTTGTTCCTGTTATACGGATATTATCGTGCCATCCGTATGCCGGGAATGTCCGTAGTGCTCACAGTGGTATCGTTGGGAACCCGTGTAGCCCTTTCCTATTGGCTTGCCGGCATTCCTGCCATCGGGGTCATCGGAATCTGGTGGTCTATTCCTATCGGATGGTTTATAGCGGACGTCATCGGCATCATATATTATAAACAACTTAAAAAGGAAACAGCAAAGGAAGTACCAGCACCATGACAATGCCCATAATAATCTGCAACGGCAGCCCTACCTTTACATAATCCATAAAGGTATATTGTCCGGCGGGCATCACCAACGCATTGGGCGGAGTGGAGAATGGAGAAGCGAAACACATACTTGCCCCCAGTGTCACCGCAAAGAGAAAAGGTACGGGACTTACCCCTATCTGCGTTGCACTTTGCATCGCGATAGGAGCCAGAAGCACTGCGGTAGCCGTGTTGCTGATAAACATCGTCATCAGGGAAGTAGTGAAATAAATACCCGCCATCAGCGCCAACGGTCCGTATGTTCCCAGTTCACTGACCAGACTGTTCGAAATGTATTCGGAAGCCCCTGTCTTTTCCAATGCCAGCGACATAGGCAGCATGGCCGCAATGAGTACGATGCTTTCCCAGTTAATGGTTTTGTAAGCCGCCTCCACATTGCGGAAACATCCTGTCAGTACCATCAGGATACCCGCAATCATCACTGCCGTCACCGGAGCTACCGGAATGAAGTCGAACACCATCATTGCCACCATCAGCACCATGATAACGGCAGCTACCGGTGCTTTGTAATCCAGCGTGACCTTTGCAGCCTCGGCCAGCGGTTGTCCCAGTACCACCCAGTCGGCATCCTCCTTGCTCAGCCGGGCGATATTGTTCCATGTACCCTGCACCAGCAACACATCCCCGCTATGAATCCGCTCATTGCCCAAGTCCTGCAACAAATATTCCTTCTTCCGGCGGATACCCAGTACATTCACATTAAACTTGTCACGAAAGCCCGCCCCCTTTATCGTCTGGTTTATCAGATTGGAGGAAGGCATCAAAACGATTTCAGCAATACCTATGTCATAAAAATCCAATGAATTGGCTGAGTTTTTCGCTTCTTCGGTAGTATGCTCGTCCAGCATCTCCAGCAGATAATCTTCGGCAAACAACTTTATTTTCTCAAAATCCCCCGTCACATACAGAATATCCTCTTTCTGAAGAACCGTACCGGGATCGGCCAGCTTCTGAGTAATTGTTTTCAGGAAGCGGTGTTGTGACATATCCCCACGACGCACCTCCAGTATATTCAATCCATACTTACGCCGGATATCCAACTCTATAATCGTCTTTCCATGCAGCCGGGAGTCACCCACCACCCTCAACCGGAACAAATTACTGGATAGCCCGTATTCCTTCACCAACTGTTTCAGGGATTTGCCCGAATGAACATTGTCTTCCCCGTTTTTCCCCCGTTTCGAAAGAAACCATTTACTGAGCGGAAGCAACACCAAAGTACCCACTGCCACACAAATAATCCCTACCGGAAAAAAAGAGAAGAACGAAAGCGGAGGAAAACCGGCCGAAGTCAACGCATTTTGAATAACAAGGTTGGGCGGCGTACCAATCAGTGTCATCATACCTCCCATACTGCTGGCAAACGCCAACGGCATAAGCAGACGACTGGGATTCATGTTGGCACTGACTGCCAGACTGACCACGATAGGCAACATCAGAGCCACCGTACCTGTATTGCTCACAAAAGCCCCGATGGCAGAAGTCACCAACATTACAAGCAAGAATAATTTCAATTCACTCTTACCCGCTAATTTCAGAATGTGTGAACTGATCATTTTGGCAAGTCCTGTCTGGAAAATCGCTCCGCCAACCACAAACAGCCCCACCATCATAATGACGACCGAATTGGAGAATCCGGACAAAGCCTCGTCAGGAGTCAATATCTGAAAAATCAACAAAGCCACTAAAGCACAAAGAGCCACAAGATCCGACCGTATCTTGCCATTTACAAAAAATACTGCGGACAGTACAAGGATAATAATCGTAATGAGCATAAGTATTAAATTATTGTTTTATTCATTCGTTGTTGCATTTGTACAAGTTCTTTTTGCAAAATAAAAAATATATTCCGATAATAGAAACAAACCCCGAATGTTTTTGTTCTTAAAAGAACAACATGAACGACATTTTCATCTAAAATTTATGTATTTTTGTAGCCTTATAGAAAAGAACAGACATACAAATGATGGAAGAAACAACCTGCAAACCTGATTATTCGAATTCGATGGCGGAACATCTGGGTATCCGGTTTCTACCCTCCACCGAGGATGCGGTACATGCCGAAATGCCTGTAGACCATCGTACTTCACAACCCTTTGGTATGTTGAACGGCGGCGCGTCACTGGCTCTGGCCGAGATTGTGGCAGGGCATGGCTCCATGTCGCTATGCCGGGAAGGCGAATATGCCTGCGGAGTACAAGTAAGTGGAAATCATCTGTCGGCCGTGCCCGTCGGAGGCAAAGTATTCGCCACCGGCAAACTGATTCACCGCGGCAGATCCTCGCATATATGGAATATAGATATCACCACTCCACAAGGACAACTGGTTTCTACTGTTCGTGTCGTTAATTTCATACTGAAAAAGAAATGAATCTACCAGATATACATACGCAAAAATTATTGGATTGCCTGACACACAGCCGCCTCGGTTTCGCCCTCTACCGGTTACCTTGGACAGACGAATGCTACCTGGTATTGCAAACCTCGGGCGATGTGGAACAATTAGCGGACATTCAGGAACTGAATGGAAAGAAAGGATTTGTCATGGCTCCTTTCCGGATATCGGAGGAACATCCCTTGGTACTTATCCGTCCGGATGTCACCGCATACGACTGGAGCGAAATCAGCGAAGCACTGTCTTCACTGGAATGTGCGGATGCCCTGCTCACCTGCAAAAGCCGGCAGAGTGAACTCTCCCCTTTTGTTTCCGAAGAAACGGATAAAGAACAATATACCCGCGCATTCGGGCGTTTCATCACTCCCTTACAAGAGAAGCGGTTCCAGAAACTGGTTCTGTCACGTTCTTCCGCCAGACATATCGGAGATGATTTTTCACCACTCGGCGCTTTTGTCCGGGCCTGCAACAACTATCCGCGCATGATGATTTACCTATGCCACACCCCTGCTTCCGGAACCTGGCTGGGCAGCACACCGGAAATCTTATTAAGCGGACACGGCAAAGAATGGCACACCGTGGCCCTGGCCGGTACCATGCCGATGCAGAACGAAGTGATGCCGACAGACTGGGACAAGAAGAACCGGGAAGAGCAGGGCTATGTGGCTGATTACATCCGCCGGATCGCCAAAAGATTCGGCAACAAGATGACGGAAAAAGGTCCTTATACCGCCCGTGCCGGACAATTGGTACACCTCAAGACCGATTTTTATTTCTTGTTGAAAAATACAGACCATATAGGCGATTTATTGCAAGAACTCCATCCCACTCCCGCCGTCTGCGGCCTGCCCAAAGAGGAGGCTTTCCGGTTTATTCCGGACAATGAAGGGTACGACCGCAGTTATTATTCCGGATTCACCGGCTGGCTGGACACAGAGGGGCATACCGATATCTACGTCAATCTGCGCTGCATGGAAATAAAGCCGGGTGAAGCCATCCTGTATGCAGGAGGAGGAATACTGGCTTCCTCGGAAGTAGAATCGGAATGGATGGAAACGGGAGACAAGATGAATACGATGCGGAGCATCCTTCATCCTGACTTTATAAATAAATAAATGGAAACAATTAAAGTAGAAGAATAATGTATTCAGACAAAAAGAACATACTTCAGTTGGTGGCACTTCTCAAAGCGCACGGTGTGCGGAAAATAGTGCTTTGTCCCGGCAGCCGTAATGCTGCCATCGTACATACTCTGGCCAATATAGAGGACTTCACTTGTTATTCTGTAACCGATGAACGCAGTGCCGGTTTTTTTGCCATCGGCCTATCTTTACAAGGGGGAGGCCCTGCCGCAGTATGCTGCACTTCCGGTTCGGCCCTGCTGAACCTGCACCCTGCCGTAGCCGAAGCCTTTTACCAACAAGTACCTCTGATTGTCATTTCCGCCGACCGCCCCGCTGCCTGGATAGGACAAATGGACGGACAAACCCTGCCCCAGCCCCATGTGTTCGGAACGTTAGTCAAGATGTCTGTCAACCTGCCCGAAGTACATACTGAGGAAGACGAATGGTTTTGCAACCGCCTTATCAACGAAGCCATACTGGAAACCACCCACCACGGCAAAGGGCCTGTACATATCAATGTACCCATTTCCGAACCCATTTACCGCTTCACCGCCAAAACACTTCCCGAAGTACGTGTCATCACCCGTTATCAGGGACTGAGCGTGTACGACCGTGACTATAAGGAACTGATCGAACGGCTGAACAAGTACAACAAGCGCATGGTTGTGGTAGGCCAGATGAATCTGATTTACCTGTTCGAGAAAAAATATGTGAAACCGCTTTATAAACATTTCGCCTGGCTGACGGAACATTTGGGCAACCAGACCATCCCCGGCATTCCTATCAAGAATTTCGACGCCGCCGTTTATTCCATGACACCGGAACGCCAGGAAGACATGGCCCCCGAAATACTGATTACCTACGGCGGACACATCGTATCCAAACAATTGAAGAAATACCTGCGCAATCATCCCCCGCGCGAACACTGGCATGTTGCCGCCGACGGGAAGATAGCCGATTTATACGGTTGCCTGACCACCGTCATCGAGATGGATCCGTTTGAGTTCTTGGAAAAAATAGCTTTCCTGCTGGACAACAAACCTACCCATTATCCGCTGATGTGGGAAAACTATTGCAAAACCATTCCGATGCCGGACCTTGCTTATTCCGAAATCTCCGTTATCGGAAAACTCATCCGGGCATTGCCCGAACCCTGTGCCCTGCATCTGGCAAACAGCTCCACCGTGCGCTATGCACAGTTATTTACAGTTCCTCCCCAGGTGGAAATCTGTTGCAACCGGGGAGTGAACGGCATAGAAGGCTCCCTGTCCACCGCCATCGGTTATGCCGCCGCTTCCAGCAAGCTGAATTTCATCATCATAGGCGACTTGAGCTTCTTCTATGACATGAACGCACTGTGGAATCAAAATTACGGTGCCAACATCCGCATCCTGTTACTGAATAACGAAGGAGGAGAAATATTCCACACCCTGCCTGGAATGGACAAATCAAGCCGTTCCAGGGAGTTTATCACAGCCGAGCATTACACCACCGCCAAAGGCTGGGCGGAAGAACGCGGCTTTATTTACATGAAAGTGACCGGAGAAGAAGAGCTGGAAGAAGCGATGCAGCCATTCACCTCACCCGAGACACGGATGCAACCCATGCTGCTGGAGGTGTTTACCGACAAGGAAAAAGACACCACCCTGTTAAGAGAATATTATCACGGACTTAAAAATAAAAATGAATAATGGAAACAAGAGAATGGAAAACCATCAAAGAATATCAGGATATTCTGTTTGACTTTTACAACGGAATAGCGAAAATCACCATCAACCGTCCGCGTTACCGCAACGCGTTCACCCCCACCACCACTTCGGAAATCAGCGACGCCCTGTATTACTGCCGCGAGTGCCAGGATATCAATGTAGTGGTTCTGACCGGAGCAGGCGACAAAGCCTTCTGCAGCGGGGGAGATATGCACGTAAAGGGGCATGGCGGCTATATCGGCACAGATGGAGTTCCCCGTCTGAATGTGCTGGACGTACAAAAGCAAATCCGGTCACTGCCTAAACCGGTCATCGCCATGGTAAACGGTTACGCCATCGGCGGCGGTCATGTGCTGCATGTGGTATGCGATCTGACCATTGCCTCAGAGAATGCCATTTTCGGACAGACAGGTCCCAAGGTAGGCAGCTTCGACGCCGGATTCGGCTCTTCCTATCTGGCACGCATCGTAGGGCAGAAGAAAGCCCGTGAAATATGGTTCCTTTGCCGTCAATACTCCGCACAGGAAGCACTGGAAATGGGATTGGTCAATACAGTCGTTCCTTTCTACCGCCTGGAAGACGAAACCGTGGCATGGGCAGAAAAGATGATGGAGCACAGCCCGCTCGCTCTTCGTATGATCAAAGCCGGACTGAATGCCGAACTGGACGGACAAGCCGGCATACAAGAACTTGCCGGAGATGCCACCATGCTGTATTACATGACAGAGGAAGCACAGGAAGGAGGAAAGGCATTTTTGGAAAAACGCAAGCCACGGTTCCAGGATTATCCGAAGTTCCCATAATCAGTGGTTCATTTTTCCGGTGGAGGACAACCCAATAGTCCTCCTTGCTTCCCATTAACCACTAATCACTAATAAGAATGTTCCAAACCCGAATTATAAAAAAACAATTACACTTCAAGCAACCGGCAGGTACTTCCAGAGGAGTATATACCACCCGGAATGTATGGTACATCCTCCTCACCGACACCGGCAGCCGCCACTATGGCGTGGGTGAATGTGCCCCTCTCCCTGCCCTGAGTTGTGACGATATCCCCTCATACGACGAGGTGTTGGCCACTGCCTGCAAGAACCTGGAAAAGAACGGGGAAATAGACCGGGAAGCCTTGCTTCCCTATCCGTCCATCCT
>OGKT01000590.1_pt1 | contig 13511 bp, 8 predicted proteins | sample 1572581 | NCBI WGS metagenome assembly OGKT01 (sample SAMEA2581881, study PRJEB24529) | metagenome | biome: Human gut stool | place: China | collected 2011 | reverse complement strand
TAAAGGAAACTCCAGTTTCCCTTAAGGGGAACTGGAGTTTCCTTTAAGGGGAACGAGCGTTTCGCTAGTGGAAACTTCCGTTTCGCCTCATGGAAACGGAAGTAACCGCCAGTGTGACGGACCGGCAGGACGTTGTGCCAAAGAATACGGCCGGTATCCTTGTCGGATAAAAGCAAAGCGATGAAAAATCTCTTCCTTGCAGATACCGGGAAGAGATTCTTCATCGCTTTACTTCTCTGAATGCTACAGAGTGGGAGTTCTATCGGTTTCTTATAACAGTTTTAGTGTTTTCTTTTGCAGGTCTTTCTCTTGAGAGCTTCCACCTACCAATACATCGAAGGTATTTTGCATGGTACGCATCGTGTTGGTGGTGTTGTCCCACCATTCCAGTTGTTTGGGAGTCAGTTCGAGTTCCACTTTCACGGTCTTTCCTGCCGGGATGCGTACGCGTTTGAAGGCGCGCAGCGTCTTGATAGGACCGTCTGTCTCTCCGTTCTTCTTGAGATATACCTGTACTACTTCCTCGCCGTCGCGGCTGCCGGTATTGGTGACGGGTACGGTGATTTTTGCCGTTTCGCCTACCTTGACAGATGAATCCAGTTTCATTTTACCGTATTTGAATGTGGTGTAACTCAAACCGTATCCGAACGGGAAAAGCGGTTCGCCTTTGAAGAAGCGGTAGGTATGTCCTGCCATGTTGTAGTCTTCGAAGTCGGGCAGTTGCGACAGGCTGCGGTAGAACGTAACCGGCAGGCGTCCGGCAGGGTTGTAGTCGCCGAACAGGACTTCGGCAACGGCCTTACCGCCCGACTGTCCCGGATACCATGCCTGCAGAATGGCTTGGCAGTGTTCCGTTTCGGCTTTCATGGCAATGGGCGAACCCGAACAGTTTACGAAGATAACCTTCTTGCCTGCATCGTGAAGCGCTTTAATCATTTCCCGTTGAACGGCAGGCAGTTCGATGTCCGTGCGGTCGCCTCTCTTGAAGCCGGGCAGGTCAACGCCCATCTCTTCTCCTTCCAGTTGAGGGGATATGCCGCCTGCAAAAATCACGATATCGGCATCTTTCACTTTGGCTACCGAGCGTTGTATGTCGCACTCTTCCTTGAAGCCGATGTCGAAGTTGAGCTGGGCATCGCTGGCAAAGTATTGGAAGCGGATTTCAATGTCATACGATTTGCCGGCCTCTACACGCATGCCGTGTGCTTGCGGACGGCTGCCGTGTTTGTTGGTGAAGCTCTTCCCCTCTTTGCCGTCGACGAGCAGCTTTACGGAACCGTAGCAGTAGAAGTCGAACACAACATCGCCGCTCTCCCGGGGAGTGAATACGCTTTGGTAAACGGCAGAGAAATCGGTGAGGTTTACGCCCGGTGCAAAAACCGTAGCTCCCGAGGTACAGAAGCGGAAAGGAGTGGTTACTTGTGTAGTAGTCACCGGGGTGCCCTCATGCTTTACATTGTTCCAATAACGTGCCGTAAACCCCTGTCCGTCTGCCGACTTACACTGGTTGAACACACTTTGAATCAGTGTTCTTTCCACCCAACTGCAACCCTGTTCATAAATCAGCTTATCGTCCGCTCCCAACGCGTTCCGTATTCCATCCAGAATGGTGACTGTATGTGACGGCATACCGTTATAATTGCCCCATTGCATTACGGAGTCATTAGCATTAGGTCCCATGACAGCTACAGTCAGACCGCCACGTTTCAAGGGAAGGATATTGTCCTTGTTTTGCAGTAATGTCATGGACTTGCGGGCCATATCCAACGCCAATGAGTCGTGTGCAGCCGAAGCTACTACGGAGAAAGGAATCTTCGTCCAAGACACATCTTCCGGAGCGTCCATTTCTCCCAAAGCAAAACGGGCTTCCAACAGGCGGAGCACAGCCTTGTCTATGTCTTTCTCATCAATCTTGCCTTCCTGAGCTGCCTTTACCAATGCCTTATAACTGGAGCCACACTCCAGATCCGTTCCGTTCAGCACTGCGGCTGCCGAAGCAGACTTTGCATCGGAATATGCCTTATGCCCGTATTCATTATAAAAATCGGCAATAGCACCACAATCGGAAAGGACAATACCATCGAACCCCCAATCGTTACGGAGAATTTGCATCAGCAAACGGTTGCTGCCGCAACAAGGCTCTCCCTCGAAACTGTTATAGGCACACATCACCTCCTTTACACCGGCTTCCTTCACTAACGCCTCAAAAGGCGGCAGATAGGTTTCATACAAATCACGTGTACTAAGGTTCTCCACGTTGAAAGAATGACGGTTCCATTCCGGACCGGAATGTACAGCAAAGTGTTTGGCACAAGCATGCAACTTATCGTATCTTCCGTCATTGGTTCCTTGCAGACCTTTCACTACCATGACACCCATGCGACTGGTGAGATAAGGGTCTTCACCGTAGGTCTCAATACCCCGTCCCCAACGCGGATCACGGTAAATATTCACCGTAGGCGTCCACATGGTAAGTCCCTGATAACGCTCGTAACTGCCCTGCGATGCGTAATATGTATTTTTTGCACGCGCCTCATCCGATACGGCATTGAATACTTCATATACTGTTTGAGGCGAGAAAGAGGCTGCCATACCTATCGGTTGCGGAAAAACCGTAGCCAATCCGGCACGTGCCACACCGTGCAGCGCCTCGTTCCACCAGTTATAGGGTTTGATACCCAAGCGCTCCACCGGTTGGGAAGTGTCCATCATCAATGCTACTTTTTCTTCCAAAGTAAGTTCTTTCAATAAAAGTTCCGCCCGCTTATCCGGAGTCAAAGAGGTTGTTCTGTACGTAGGTTGGCTGCACCCTATCAGCAATAGAAGAGGCAACCAACAGATAAGTTTCCGTTTCATGGTTGTTGCTGTTTTAATGATAGTAATCAGATTTATTTACCGTACAAAGATACAGGGTTACCCGATATACCATTGTGCCAAATGTTTCATAAAGTTTACTGTATGTATCATGACATATACTATTTACACATATTAATCCGGTAGGAAAGAATAATACCGGCAGCATGCTAATAATGAAAGGGATACGTGTACCAAGATATTTCACGCCGTGGTACACGCCGTACCACACAGTGGTACGAGCAGTACCTTGCTAAGGTACGAGACCTACCACCCTTTGGTACATGAGCTACCAAAGAGCGGTACAGGGAATACCAGCAGCCGGTACCGGCAGTACCACCCTTAGAACTGGAAGTAAATGAACGGTTGTATCTCCGAACTCTTCATCTGAATAACCAGATAGACTATGGCAACCAGCAGCAACGCTTTCCCTATCAACGGAAGGCGAACGACCGCCTTGCTGCAAGCGTGCTCCCAACTGTCAGGCACGAAATGCAGGAAAAAGCCGAGCGCCATCAAGGCAAACACTTCCCAATAGCCCACTATCAGTTGCGGGAAAAGCCCGGGACGGAAAGTCGTAAATATCTGCCTCAACATATCCAGCGAAGCGGAGAAATCGGCATTGCGGAAGAATATCCAGCAGAAGCAAACGAAGTGGAACGTAATGACGATACCGAAGAAGCGGCGGATGCCACGACTGCGTTCGCCCTTCTTCCGTCCGGTAATGCCCATCCAGAACTTATGGACAGCCAAAGCAACGCCATGCAACATGCCCCAAAACACAAAATTCCAGGAAGCCCCATGCCACAAGCCGCCCAGAAACATGGTAATGATAAGGTTGGCATACTGGCGTATCTTGCCCTTACGGTTGCCGCCCAGGGATATATAGAGATAATCGCGCAGCCAACTGGAAAGCGAGATATGCCAACGACGCCAGAACTCTGTAATGGATGCCGACTTATAAGGCGAATCGAAGTTTATGTTGAAGTGAAAGCCCAATAACAAGGCAATGCCGATAGCCATATCGCTATATCCGGAGAAGTCGCAATAGATTTGCAGTGCATAGCCGTAAACACCCATAAGGTTTTCCACACCCGAATACAAGGTAGGATTATCGAAGATGCGCTCCACAAAGTTGATACTGATATAGTCCGAGATAACTGCCTTCTTGAACAGTCCGCTCACAATAAGGAAAATCCCCCTGCCGAACATCTCTCTGGAAACAAACAACGGACGGCGGATTTGCGGAATAAAGTCGCGTGCACGCACAATGGGACCTGCTACCAACTGCGGGAAGAATGATACATAAAATGCATAGTCCAACAAGTTAGTGAGAGGCGTTATCTCCTTGCGGTACACATCGATTGTATAGCTCAGCGACTGGAACGTAAAGAAGGATATACCCACAGGCAGGAAGATGTCCATTGCGGTAAACGTGCCACCCGTGAGCGAAGCAAAGAAATCGCAGAGAAAGTTCGTATATTTAAAATAGCACAGCAGTCCCAGGTTTATCGCCAGACTGGCTGCAACCCACATTTTGCGTTGCCAATGCACGGTGGCACGCGCCATAAGGCGGGCTATGAAGAAATCGCTCACCGTAACGATAGCCAGCAGAAAGAAATAGGCACCGCTGCTTTTATAATAGAAATAGTAAGAAAACAGGGTGACGAACATCAGGCGGGCGGTGGTGCGGCGCTGCAAAAGCAGGTAGAACAGGATAAAGGCTGCAAACAGCCACAGGAAAATGCCGCTGCTGAATATCATCGGTGCATGCGGATTGTACACCAGCAGGTCGTGCAGGCGGGTAGGGTCTATATTCAGTTTGTTCAAAAGTTCGCTAATATTCCACATCGGTCGGTTTACGGCTAAATGAGTTAACTACATTCACTGACTGCAATAGTCATTATATGCTTTCAGCAGAGCGCGATAGAACATCTCGCCCTGCAATGCATATCCTTCCGGAAGATAATGCACATGGTCGGGACGCATCAGACGCGCTTCCTGCCAGTTGAGACAAGCCCGGCGGACACCGCCGAAAGTCTCGTACATATCCCACACCGCCAGTCCGTTGGCATCGGCAAAACGGCGGATGGTCTGTGCGGCAACAGCAGTACGGGGATTAATCTTATAGGTACGCCGGCGACGGCGCTGACGGAAACTATCGTATGAACCGGGCGGAGTAGTCATCAGCATCGGAACATCGGGCAGACTCTTGCGAAGCATGCACACCAGTTCTTCCATCTGCCGGTAATGCAGTATGGAGTTATAACGCCGGTTGTGGCTCTCGTTCGTTCCGAAAGAGAGAATGACAAGGTCGGGATGCAACGCAGCGATATCCGCCACACGGTCCGGACGGGTAAAGGTTGTACAAAACGCACCGTTTATCCCCATGTCCGTATAAGACAGTGCTCCGAATGTTCTTTGAAGCAACCCGCCCGTGGTTTCGGGAAAGATATGGCCACGGATATGACTGTCGCCCACATGCACGATGCGTACCGTATCGACAGCGATGCCCAGGCGGAGCATGCGCAGTTTCTCCCAAAAGGGCTTCAGGATGCCGATGCTGTCTATCAGCTCGTTCCCACCCAGTTGCCGAAAGGCTGCGGGCAGGGTGATGAGAGGAATGGGCAGCGTATCCGTACGCTGTCCGTAGATTCTAAGCGTGTCGCAATCAAATGCCGTTTTCTGAAGCCGGGGACAACCCGGAAGCACATCTTGGGCATAGTTCCGTTGCACCGGCAGGAAGAGCAACGCCAATACCGCGCAGCAAACGGCAAACCGTAAATCGGCCAAGTACCGGCTCCTTTTATGGCTCCGCTTCATAGGCACGCCTCCTGTCGTATTGTTCTTTGCCATAAACCAGAGCCTCATAAAGCAGTTCCGCCAGATGCTTGCCGCCACGGAAGTTGATATGCGTATAATCGTAATTGGCTAAAGAAGGTTTGGCATGCACCATATCCGCCATACTGCCTTCACCGCCCATGGCTTCGAACATATTCCAGAAAGCCACCCCGCTGTCGGCCGCCAGATTCTGCTGGTAACGGATAAGGTTTTTAATGCCGGGCATGGTCCGCAGGCTGCCCTCTTCGGTTTTATACTCGCGGTCGCCCACACCGACAATGAGAATTCCGGCTTGGGGGAAGGCTTGCTTCAAATGGGCAATGGTCGTCAGCATACCGTCGCGATAGCGGTCGTAATTACGCCCGCGTTCCGTAGCTACGTTCAGTCCGTACTGAAGGACTATCAAATCGTACGGACGCAGTTCGTTAAATTCGCGCATAGTCCGGACAGGTATGGAGCGCAAAGACAGACCAGAACTGCCCCGAAGCGAAAAATTATCGACGGCAATCCCTTGCGTGCCGTCCATAGCCACTCCGTAGAATAAGGTAGAATCGGCGCTCTCCACTTTCCAACGCACAGAGCCGATACGTCCTGTTACATCCATTTCACGAAGTCCGTCGGCAGGCGGGAATGTCCCGGTCTGCGGTTCGCCCTTGTTTACGGATGCCGAAAGGCGGGCTTCGCCTTTATTATAAAAGAAGATAGAAGCACGTTCGCAAGTATCGAGCCGGGAAGCATACTTCCTCTGTCCGCCAAGCTCTACGTACGCTCCGGGGGTCGGAATAAAATAATGGCCCGAAACACCTTGTTTGCCACGGTCGAAGAATACGGAGTCCGTAACGGAATGGCTCTGCCAGCCGCCAAAGCTGTGCCGCACCGTAGGCCGATAGCCGTTGACCGGAGAAGTAATCGTCACGAAGCCTACCCCGCAGCCTCCATAACGCTCCTGCAACATCGCACGCAGGTCGGCCGTCAGGATATCCGCCTCAATGAAAGAATCTCCGAAATAGGCGATACGCACCGGACGGGGCTTTGCCGCCAACTCATCCAGCGCGCGATAGAAAGGTGTCATGCCGCGCAGGGTGGAGTCGCTGTAATCCTCAATGCAGGTCATGCCGCTGCGACAGGTATCCACAAAGGCGGGCTTCACTTTCGGGGGCGGCGGCAACAGACTGTCCGGTTCGCTCACGACTTCCGGCACGGGACGCACATCGCCAAGTATGTCTACCCGCCTCAACACATGGCCCCCTATCGTGCCCCCTGGCAGCAAGTTCAGCAGCAGAAGTACCGCCAGCACAATAAGCATCAGCCAACCTGTATGTTTTAAAACGCTCTTTTCCATAACTAATCCGGACGCAAAGATAAAGAATCGGATGAAAATAAATATCGTCCTTCCTAAAAAGAAATCGTCAGGTTCATTTTAACACAGTCTTGACTGCTGTTTGTATGGCAGAAACTTTAAACAGTCCGCTCTATGTTCCAGACAAATGCCCGGAGTCCCAATTGCTCGGTCTGCTTGTCCATGTTGTGAAGGACCTCCAGCAGGGGCTCTACCCGCTCGTCCTCCACCATTGTAAGAATGGCGGAGCACATGGAAGGCCAGGCGTGACTGCCGTAATGAGGCTCACCGGTCTTGGAACCGCGCCCGCGAACCTGCTCCCAATAAGTGAAGCCCCGGCAATTGAGCCGGTCGAGTGTAGCAATGATACGCTCGTAATATGCCTGATCGAATGTGATTAATACTGATTTCATTATTCAATTATTAAATATCAACTATTAATTATTAGCCTGTTCCTCAAAGTAAGCATCCAATTGCTTGCGCATCTTGCGACGTTGGCGTTTGATGCCGACACCACCGAAGATACAATACATCGTAGGAACGTAAATCAAAGTCAGAATGGTGGAAACCGCCAGACCGCCGATTACGGCAATCGCCATAGGACTCCACATCTCAGAACCCTGACCGCTGCTGATGGCCATCGGAATCATACCGAGAATGGTAGTCATGGTCGTCATCAACACCGGACGGAGACGGCTCTTGCCTGCCGTAACCACGGCATTCAGCACCGACTGCCCGCGTTCGCGGCAGAGAATGGTGTAGTCAATGAGTACGATACCGTTCTTCACCACGATACCGATCAGCATGATACTGCCCAGCAGACTCATCACACTCAGCGTCGTATTGGTTATGAACAGCGCCATCAGCACACCGCTCATGGCAAACGGCACGGAGAGAATCAGAATAAACGGATAGGTAAGCGACTCGAACTGGGCTGCCATTACGATAAACACGAGGATGATAATCAATACGCCGAGTGTTCCCAAATCGCGGAACGAATCCTGCTGGTCTTCAAAGGAACCCGCCACCTGAATGGTTATGTCGGACGGCTTCTCCATTCTATCGATAATGGCATTGCCCGCAGCCACCACGTCACCCAACGGAGCGCCGGAAATGACAGCAGACACCGTTACGATACGTTCACGGTCCTTACGCTCGATAGTAGGCGGAGCAAAACGTTCCACCACCTTTCCCAAATCCTTGATACGGACGCCCTCGCCTTTGGCATTGTATACCAATATGTTCTCGATACTTTCAAGACTGGTACGGTATTCGGGGGCGTAGCGCACCTTGATATCATACTCATCGCCGTCTTCACGATACTTGGAAGCCGTAGCGCCATTGATACGGTTGCGCAGATAGGTGGCGGCAGTAGAGAGGTTCAGTCCGTGAAGCGCCAGCTTCTCGCGGTCGAAGTCCACCTGGTATTCGGGCTGGTAATCGCTGCGGCTGATGTTGACTTCGGACACGCCTTTTACGTTCAGCAGTTCGCGCTTCAGGCGGGCGGCAACGCTGTCGGTTTCTTCCATACTGTAGCCATATACCTCGAAATCGGCGGATGCCTGGGCCGACATACCCGTATTACTACCGCCGAAAATAACCTGTGCCTTACTGAATTCGGGATAAGCCTTCAGGTCTTCGCGCATTTCCTCGCAGACTGTCTCCAGCGTAACATCACGGTCTGCCGGGTCTACCAAACTGATATTGAAGGAAATGATGTGCGAACCGTTGTCCTGCATGGAAGCCCAGGTATTATCCGAATCGGCCTGCCCTACGGTATAGTTGCATATCTTCATGACACCCTTATACTTCTGCAGCCACTGATTGGTAAGTTTCTGCGAAACCTCCTGCGCCACTTCTTTACGCGTACCGATAAGCAACTCCAACTGTACGGCAATACGGGCATTGTCCTGCGCCGGGAAGAACTCCGTACCAATGGTCTTTGCACAGAACAGGCTCAGGATAAAGAATATCACACAACCGACAAGCACGACCATACGATGACGCACCGCCCAGTTGAGCATACGTGCATACCAGTTGTCCAAGCCGTCCAATGTGTGCTCTATCGGCCCGAAGAATATTCGGAACATCTTGGACTGTTTACGCTGCAAGCGGAGCAGTTGCGAACAGAGCATCGGCGTCAGCGTCAAAGCCGAAACGGTGGATACAAACATAATGGCGCACATCATCCAGCCCAACTGCTTGAACAGCACGCCGGACATACCGGTTACCATGGTCAGCGGGAAGAATACGGCAATCATCGTCAGCGTAGAAGCCACTACGGAAATAGCCACCTCGTTCGTTCCGTGAACCGCTGCCTGCTTCGGGTCGGAACCGCGCTCGATATGTGTCGTGACATTCTCCAACACCACAATGGCATCGTCCACCACCATACCGATGGCTATGGAGAGTGACGAAAGCGAAATGATATTAATCGTATTCCCCGATATTGCCAGGTATATGAACGAAGCAATCAGAGAAAGCGGAATCGTAATACAGATAATCAATGTAGCCCGCCAGCGTCCCAGGAACAGGAATACTACAATCACAACGAACAGCAGGGCGTACATCACCGTCTCCGTCAAACTGTCGATAGTGTTCAGGATGTTTTCGGACGTATCCACAATGACGCCCAACTTCACATCGCTCGGCAGATTCTTCTGCAGACGGGGCAACGCCTCTTGTACTTTCCTGGAAATCTCCACCGAGTTGGCGCCCGACTGTTTCTGAACCACAATCATCGCACCCTGCACACCGTTGTTATAGGTTTCCTGCGCACGTTCCTCCACGGTATCCACAATCCGGGCTACGTCGCGCAGGTAAACGGTAGCACCGTTATAGGTACCCACCACCACATCCGCCAATTCATGGGAGTCGTCAAACTCACCCTCCACACGCAAGGAATAAGTCTCATTGCCGATGTCGAAATTACCGCCCGGTATGTTCTTGTTCTCCGCACCGATAATGGAACTGATTGTTTCGATACTCAAGTTGTACGCCTCCAGCTTATAGGGGTCGCAGTACACCTGGATTTCACGCTGCGGCGCACCGCTGATAGACACCGTACCCACACCGGGAATACGCGCCAGAGGGTTTACCACACGGTCGTCCAGTATTTTGTAAAGTGCCGACTGGCTTTCGTTTGCCTGTACGGACAGCAGCACGATAGGAATCATATCCGTACTGAACTTGAAGATGATAGGATTCTCCACATCATCGGGCAGTTCGGAACTAACCATATCCAGCTTGTCGCGCACATCGTTTGTCAGCACGTCAATATCATTACCGAACTCAAACTCCAGCGTAATCAGCGACATATTCTCCGAAGAACGGGAAGTGATGTGCTTCAAATCGCTGACTGAGTTCAAAACATTCTCCAACGGACGGGTCACGTTGTTCTCGATATCCGAAGCACTTGCTCCCGGATAGGCCGTCATCACCATAATCGTATTCGTATCAATGTCCGGATACAGATCAATAGGCAACTTGGACAACGAGAACAGACCAAATATCACCACTGCCAGGAAGCAGAGCGAAGTCATAATCGGTTTCTTAACCGCACCTTCATATAAACTCATATTATTAGGGATTAGGGATTAGCATTTAATGATTAGGGATTAGTGATTAACGTTTAGTGTTTAGAGATTAGCAACTTATTTACCGACAAACCACTAATCACGAATCACTAATCGCTAACCGCTATTTCTACTTCCATTCCGTTCACCAGTTTGGTTTGTCCGGCTATAACCACCCGGGAGTTGTCGGGCACACCGGAAATCAGCTCGTATTCGGCCCCCATGCGACGTCCGAGCTCTACCTTATTATAGGTAACCTTGCCGTCCTTGTACACATATACATAACGGTCGCCGGAACCGGATTGCTTTACGATGGCCAAATCGGGTACAACCACATTGTTTTTGGTTCCGAAGTTAAGCGTGGCGCGGGCAAACATTCCGGGACGTACCCTCCGGTCTTTATTGGCGAGTTTAATCTCTACCGGAAAAGTACGGGTGTTCGGGTCTACTGTAGGATACACCAGACTGATATAGCCTTCAAAGGGTTCGTCTCCGTAAACATCCAGCTTCACGGCTACCGGAGCGCCTTTCTTCACTTGGGTGAAGTAAGTTTCGGAAACATTGATAAGCAACTTCACAGGCATAATCTGCTCTACCACCAGCACGGGTTCGCCGCCGCTGTACATATCGCCGCTGTCATAGTTTCGGGCAGTTACAACCCCGTTTATCGGGCTGAGCAACGCGGTATTCTCCAGCAGATTGCGGTAGGCCGTTTCTTTTATGTCCAGCGCCATCTTGGCTGCATCCCACTCCGATTTGGATGCACCGCCCACTTTATACAGTTCGTCCATACGCTTGAACTCAATCTCCTGATTATCCAACTGGAACTTTGTCTGTTTCAGGTTTGCCTCATCCATGCTGACCAGCTTCTGACCTTTGGACACGCGGTCGCCCACTTCCACCAATATCCTGTCGATGCGTACCGGAGAGGAAGGAGCTATGTTGTTCTTTACCTCTGCTTCTACGGTAGCTGTGTACTCATGAATCTGCTCTACCGGACGTGCTTTTACATCCGCCAGCTTCACTCTCGGCTTTTCGTCCACCTGCTCAACGGCAACTTTATCTTTTCCACCGCTGCAAGCACCCAACAGTGCTACTGCAAGCAGGGCAATCAATTGAAAACGTTTCTTCATATCGTTGTTCTTGTTTTATTTCTGATTACTGATGATATAGTCTCTTCCCAATACCTGGTCAAGGTCGGCCTTAGCCACCAGGTAGTCATATATGGATTGGTTGTAAGTAAGCTCCGCCTCGGTGAGCTGAACCTGCGAAGTATTCAGTTCGAGTACCGTACCCTTTCCCACTTCATAACGCTTGCCGGCAATCTGCACCGCCTTTTCGGCCTGCATCACATTCTCCTTGTTACTGGATACCTGCTCCGAGCTGGCTGCCATATTATCCTGATAGCTTGTAATCTGCATGTTCAGCTTACGTTCCGTATCGATACGGTTCTGGTCCAACTGGCGCATCTGGATGCGGTTGGATTTCAGTTTCGTAAAGTTGCTTGCCTTATATAAAGGAATACTCAGATTGAATACCAGCGAAGAGCTGCCGCTGTAATGGTAATCGAAGATGTTCCAACTGTCGTTGTTCATGGACTGGTACTGATAAGAATACCCCAATCCTATCGTCGGCATGAAGTTGGTGCGCAAGGACTTGATATTCTTCTGAAGCATCAGACGGTTTAACTCCAATTGCTTCATGGTAGTATTGTTCACCAAACCTTCGTGAGCGTCATTCTCCAACTGATTGGCAAACACGATGCTTTCATAGGCCGCCAAACTGTCGTCAATCTTAATCTCCACATCGGCGGTAACGCCCATCAGCACCTTAAGTTGCAGTTTGGAAAGCGTAACGGCATTTCCGGCGGAAATGACACTCGGCTTCACGCTACGCATCTGCACTTCAGCGGTGATTTTATCGAATTCGCTTACCGCCCCCTGCTGATATTTGGCATTGACAATATGATAATTTTCTTCCGCCAGTTCATAGCTTTTCTGCAAAACTTCGTATGAGTCCTGCGACAGCATCAGCTGATAGTAGGCTTTGGTCACCTGGTTCACCAAATCCAGTTTGGAAGCCCGCGACTTCTCCACTGCCAGCTCTATATCCGTCTTTGTCATCGACATGGCGCGATAGACGGAAGGGGCAAACAATGGTAAACTGATATTCAATGTTCCCGCAGCGGTATTCGCCTTGTCCTGCCCCATTTTCACGATTTGGTCGCCGATACTGAACTGCGGAGCCGTGATGGTATGGCTCATACTTCCCGTAATACTTGCCTCGGGCAACAAGTTCTGCCAAGTTTCCTTACGACTCACTTTCTTGAGGGCAATCTCCTCTTCCGCCACTTTAATGGTGGGATTGTCGCTCAAAGCAATCTCCAAGGCTTTATCAAGGTTCAAGATCAGGGTATCCCTCGTCCCTTGCGCCCGTGCATGGCTGCCTGCCAAGACTATGGCAATAAGCAACAGCCATTTTTTACCCTCAAAAAATCTCTGCATCTTCATAAACTATTAATTGTTATTCTATTTGGTTTCCGTGTCATTGTCTGCAGGCACAACCTTTTTACGGTATTCCCGGATAAACGCTTCCAGCTCGTGCGCCCCCTGTTCCGTAGAGATTCCGCGCAGAAAAGTGAACATTATAGACTCATAGACTTCAAGGAAGGAATACTCTTTGCAGATGTCCGTATTCATCAACACGTCTATCTGCTCCCTTACCAACAGATTGATAATGGCAAAGTTTACATCATCACGGAAAATGCCCTGCTTCACACCTTCCTTAAAGAAGTTTACCGTTTCTTCCGAATCCTGGTTATGACGGTTCGTCATCAGCGCATAGGCTTTGGGATACTTCTTGATGTCTTCAAAGAATTTCTTATTGGTGGCATGGAACTGTTC
>OGKT01000586.1_pt1 | contig 13564 bp, 7 predicted proteins | sample 1572581 | NCBI WGS metagenome assembly OGKT01 (sample SAMEA2581881, study PRJEB24529) | metagenome | biome: Human gut stool | place: China | collected 2011 | reverse complement strand
GGCGATGGGGATTTAGCATACTCCGTAACAACTCCAATATTCATTAGATGCAATGTAGAAAAAAATGGTGTATTCGTTAAATATTCTCCATTTGTGTTTAAAGTCAATCCCAAAATAGGTGGTTGGTCTGAAGCTCCAATAATAGAAAAACCTACAGACCACACAACTTTAAAAATGGATTTCCGAAAAGATATTAATTATTTTAACATTGAGATTACTGACAATCCCAAAGGACTTACTCCTACATCTAGTCCCCTAAAAGAAGTTTGGGATTCTTTCTTTGCAGATATTGATAAGACTGTATCTTACTCATCTATTAAACCTATTTCATATTATAACACAGATAGTAATATTGATAATAAAAGCATAACAGATAGACTATTAGGTTACGTAGACCCAATAAGCAAAGCTATTAGAATTAATCCTGAAAAATGGAAAAACGAAAAAGGAGAATATATTAACGGGATATTATTTGCTAGAATAGCATATACTACAGATGGCACGATTCCAAATAGCCAAGTATTTTATCCTATTGCTATTTGGTTCGATGAGACCTACGGAGATAACTAATAATCTAACAAAAAAGTAAAAAGCATTATGTACAAAACATATCACACACTGAGCAAAAGAGGGTACATCACCCTCTTAGCTCTCCTCGTCTCCATTATCACTTTCGCACAAGGTGTAACAGTGAAAGGAACTGTACTCGACGAAAATAAAGAGCCTCTAATTGGTGCTACAATTCAAGTAAAAGGTGAGAACAACGGTGTTGCAGCTGACCTAGATGGTAACTTCACTCTCAAAGTAAAGAAAAACGCCACACTGGTAGTTAGCTACATCGGATACTTGACGCAGGAAGTCCGCCTGCAAGGAAAAACACAGATAACAGTACAACTAACTCCTGACAGCAAAACTTTGGATGAGGTAATTGTCGTAGGCTATGGTACCATGAAAAAAAGCGACTTGACAGGCTCTGTTGCTTCCGTAGCTTCTAAGGACATTGAAGGCTTCCAGACAAGTTCTGTAGCCGGAGCTTTAGGAGGCCAAATTGCCGGTGTTCAAATTACGTCTACTGACGGAACTCCTGGTGCAGGCTTCAACATCAGTATTCGCGGTGTGGGAACATTAACTGGAGATGCCTCTCCGCTTTATATTGTGGACGGATTCGAAGTTTCGGACATAGATTATCTTTCAAACTCCGATATTGAGTCTATCGAAGTATTAAAAGACGCCTCTTCATCTGCTATCTATGGTGCACGTGCTGCCAATGGTGTTGTGTTAATCACTACTAAATCCGGTAAAGCAGGCAAGACAACTATTTCTTACAATGGTTCTGCTACCTACCGTAAAATCTCAAAGACATTAGACCTGCTCTCTCCATATGAATTCGTAAAACTACAAGGAGAAGTCAACGAAGCTTACAGTAGTACTTATTTCAAAGCAGAGAATGACGCAGATGGTAATCCTTATAAATACCAAACACTTGATGATTATATTGGTGTAACCGGAGTAGATTGGCAAGGTGAAACCTTCAACCCTACTTGGTCACAAGACCATAACATAAGTATTATGGGAGGAACCGACAATACTAAATACAACGGCTCACTCTCACGTTATGTGGAAAACGGTATCTTCAAAAACAGTGGTTTCGACAGAACTACAGCTAAATTCCGCTTAGACCAGAAGATCAACAAAAAAGTATCTTTCAATCTAACGGTAAACTATGCCATGACTAACCGTAAAGGTGTAGGTACATCTGGTGACTCCGGTCGCTTCAACATGTTGGCACAGATATTAAGTGCACGTCCTACTGGTGGTCTGAAAATGACTAATGAAGAACTTTTGGAATCGGCTATTGACCCTGAAATGTTAAGTACTGGTGAAAGCTTGGCACAAGTAAATCCCGTAAAACAAGCAGAATCTGTAACGAATGATAAGCGCGCTGAAATGTGGTCGGCCAATGCAGCCGTAAATTGGCAGATTATCAAAGGCTTGACATTCAAGACAAGCGGTTCCTATAACACAACCAATAACCGTACAGATATATTCTACAGAGATGGTTCGAAAGAGGCTTACCGTAACGGACAGAAACCATACGGAAGAACGCAGATGGGACGTGATGTCCGTTGGACTAATACAAATACACTGACATGGAAAGATAAGGTAAAAAAACACAACTATGATGTGATGTTGGCCCACGAAGTATCTTTTAGAAGCAGTGAGTATTTACTTGGTGAAGCAATGGACTTCCCCTTTGATAATTTGGGTAATGACAACTTAGGGTTGGGAGCTACACCAAGTAAAGTTAATACCAACTATTATGACAAAACTTTACTTTCTTTCTTTGCCCGTGCCAACTATAACTATGACAACCGTTACTTACTGACAGCAACTGTACGTACCGATGGTTCTACTGTATTCTCTAACAAGAATAAATGGGGTTTCTTCCCCTCATTCTCTGCCGCATGGCGAGTATCGGAAGAAGCATTTATGAAAGACCTTAAATGGATTTCCAATTTCAAAGTTCGTTTTGGTTGGGGTATTGTAGGTAATGACCGTATCAGTAACTATTTGTCTATGGATTTGTATACAGATAACAAATATGGCATTGGTAATAGTACAGTAACTGTTTTGACACCCAAGCAACTAAAAAATTCCAACTTAAAATGGGAAGGTTCAAGTTCTGTTAACTTAGGTTTGGATTTAGGCTTCTTCGATAATCGTTTGAATGTAACAGCCGATTTCTTTATCAAGAACACTAAAGACCTATTATTAGCACAATCGCTGGCACAGGCAACCGGCTTTACCTCACAATGGCAAAATATTGGTAAGATTCAGAACAAAGGTATTGAATTGAGTATAACCTCTACCAACATACAGACTAAAGAGTTTACATGGAATACCAATTTCAATATCTCATTTATCCGGAATGAGTTAAAAGCATTGGCAGACGGTGCAAGCCACATGTATGCACGTTCTGGTTTTGATAGCAATTTTACCAGTTACGACTACATTGCTAAAGTTGGTGAATCTTTAGGATTGATTTACGGTTACGAATTCGATGGAGTCTATCAATATGATGATTTCTATACTGATACAAATGGTAATTTGGTATTGAAACCGGGAATCACCCAAAACTCACGCTACAGCAAGGATAAGAAAGTAGGCGCCCGCCCCGGTGTTACAAAATATAAAGACCAAGATGGCGACGGCGATATTACAACCAATGACCGTACCGTTATTGGTAATGCCATGCCGAAATGGTTTGGTGGAATCACCAATACATTTGAATACAAAGGCTTCGATCTGAGCTTTATGTTCCAATTCAACTATGGCAATGACATCTACAACGCTACACGTTTATATGCTACACAAAGCCGTAGCGGACGTCGTAATATGCTTGCTGAAGTGGCAGACCGTTGGAGTCCGACCAATGCCTCGAATGTGGTTCCTGCTTACGATGGCTTCATCACCAATGATGTATACTCACGTTTCGTTGAAGACGGTTCATTCCTGCGCCTGAAGAATCTGACATTAGGATATACTTTGCCGAAAAAATGGACGAACAAGTTCCATGCTTCCAGACTTCGTGTGTATGCTACCGGTCAGAATCTGTTCTGTTTGAGTAATTACAGCGGCTACGACCCGGAAGTCAATAGTCTGAATAACCCAATGATGCCAGGCTTGGACTGGGGTGCTTATCCTAAGAGCCGTGTATTCACAGTAGGAATCGACCTTCAATTCTAATTCATAAAATAATATACATATGAAAAAGTTTATATACTATATAGGAATTTTAGCCTTATGCCTTCTTCCAGCTGCATGTTCTCTGGAAGAAGAAAGTAGCACTGAAGTAGAAAAAAATAAATATATGAATGACGCCAAAGAGGCACAAGATGTACTACTTGGAGTATACCGTTCTACTATAGAAGAAGGAATGTATGGTCATCATCTATCCATTTATTTCTCTATGGGAACAGATATTTCACAAGTAGAGGGAAGCACAACTGAAAATTTCCGTATTCTTCCTACGAACGCATATTCTGCTTCACAAGCTGAAGTACAGACCTCATGGGCATCTCTTTATAGCGGAATCTATAATGCAAATGATTTTCTGGAACGCATTTCTGTGAAAATGGATTCGTATAATGAATCCGACAAACAATTGGCAACAATTTATATTGCCGAAGCAAGAGCTTTACGAGCATTGTACTATTTTGAGTTAGTTCGTCGTTGGGGAAATATTCCTTTAATGACTAATACAGCTATGGCTAATCAACACCCCTCAACTTTCGTACAAGCCGACCCTGTTGATGTTTATAAATTTATCGAAGACGATTTATTGTATGCCTGCGATATTCTTCCATATGCCAAAGATGACACTTATCGTAGTAGTAACGATTATCGTTTTTCAAAAGGAGCAGCTTTGGGATTACTCACTAAAGTATATGCCACTTGGGCTGGATATCCCATACAGGACACAAGCAAATGGGAAGCAGCTGCGGAAACAGCACGTATCCTAATTGAATCGGGCAAACATGATTTGCTGACTGACTATGAAAAATTATGGGAAAATACTTGTAACGGAATTTGGGACCCAACAGAAAGTTTAATTGAAGTATCTTTCTATTCTCCCACATATTCAGGAAACAGTGATCCTGTAGGCCGTATCGGAAAGTGGAACGGCGTAAAGACCACAGTCGATGCCGGTCGCAGCGGAAGTACTGCTGCCAACGTTCAGGTTGTTCATTCATTTGTACTTAATTGGAGAGAAGAGGCACAACCCGATGCAAGCACTGGCATAAGTCCCGACAGACGTCAAAATTTGTCTATAGCCAACTATAAACATGGACACAATGACAGCAAAACCGGAGCAGTTTATTTAGGCGATTACTATTTAGCGGCCAGCATTCCAACCGATGATGAAGCCACAGCATTAAGCAAGGATTTAGATCCTGAAAAATCTCAAAAAGCCAAACAAACTTACACGCCGGCCAAATGGGATATTGATAAATACATGGAAAGTATACCTTTTGTCAACAACGACAAATCAACTGTAAACTGGTATGTTTTACGTTATGCGGATGTACTGCTACTATATGCAGAAGCACTGAATGAGTGGAAAGGCGGACCTACCACAGACGCTTATGCCGCTATTAATAAAGTACGGAAACGTGGTTATGGAAATAAGGGAAACTATTCGTTACCAGAAGGTATGGATCAAGCTACTTTCCGAAAGGCTGTTCATAAAGAACGGGCCTATGAATTAGCTTTCGAAGGTCATCGTCGTCTCGATTTAATACGTTGGGGTATTTACTACGAGACTATTCAAGAAACATATAATGAATTGAAAAACTGGTGGAGTTCTGCGAGCTATGTAGTATACGACTACACGAAAAAAGGTCAGCACGAACTGATGCCTATTCCGCAACGCGAAATGGACTTGTGTACCCAGTTCAACCAAAACCCAGGTTGGTAACAACCACCCCAAATACATCTCCAATATGCCCAGAGAGGGGCATATTGGAGATTTTCTAAACTCTTTTCAACAAAAGTGACATTCAAAGAACGCGGATTAATTGCCTTTTCAACATTCTTGCTACAAGAACCATAAAAAATCCGTTAGCTTTGCTTTCGTTACAAAATCTACTAAAATCAATTATTTTAAAAACGAATAACATGAAAAAGAACCTTGTTCTCTTGGCTTTGGGTGCATTGACTTTCGTGTCATGCCAAACACAACCCAAAGAAGACTACAGTTGGATTAAAAAAGGCTTGGACGCAGCCTCTGCGCAACTGCAATTAACCGCAGAAGAAATTTCGTCCACTAATATGCTGCCGCGTTCTATCCGTACAGGCTATGACATGAACTTCCTGTGCCGCCAGTTGGAAAGAGACTCGCTTACTTTCAAAGACTCACTCCGTGCGCAGCCTACAGCCGACCAGTTGGGAAAACGCCGTTTGTGCAGCGTTTATGACTGGACCAGCGGTTTCTATCCGGGCTCTTTGTGGTATGCCTACGAACTGACGGGCAACGATACACTGAAAACATGGGCCATCCAATATACCAACCTGTTGAACCCCGTCCGTTACTACACCGGTACGCACGACCTGGGCTTCATGGTAAATTGCAGTTACGGCAACGCAGAGCGTCTGGCTCCTAACGACACTATTGCAGCCGTAATGAAAGAAACAGCCGACAACCTGTGCGGACGCTTCAACGATTCCATCTCGGCTATCCGTTCATGGGACTTCGGAACATGGAACTTCCCCGTTATCATTGACAATATGATGAATTTGGAGCTGCTGTTCGAAGCCACTAAACTTTCGGGCGACTCTACTTTCTATAATGTGGCTAAGAAACATGCCGACACGACTATGGCCAACCACTTCCGTGCGGACAACAGTTGTTACCACGTGGTGGATTATGATCCAGAGATTGGTGAGGTGCGCAAAAAACAAACAGCGCAGGGCTACGCCGATGAATCGTCTTGGGCTCGCGGACAGGCATGGGCTTTGTACGGTTATACAATGTGTTATCGGTATACTCATGATGCCAAATATCTGGCACAGGCAGAGAAAGTGTATAACTTTATTTTCGGAAACAAGAACCTTCCCGAAGATTTGGTTCCTTACTGGGACTTCGATGCTCCGAAGATTCCGAACGAGCCTCGTGACGCTTCTGCCGCAGCATGTACAGCTTCTGCCCTCTATGAACTGAGTACCTATGTTACCGATAAGGGGTATAAGGAAACGGCTGACAGAATTATGGAAAGTCTTGCTTCTCCGGCTTATCGTGCAGAGGTAGGGACAAACGGGAACTTTATCCTGATGCACTCGGTCGGCAGTATTCCTCACGGTGCTGAAATCGATGTTCCGCTGAACTATGCCGATTATTATTTCCTGGAAGCTTTGAAGCGTAAAAGAGATTTGGAAAAATGAAAAGTCAATTGAATATATTGTTAGGTGGTTTAGGCTTGTTCGCCTTGCAGGGTTGTAAAACTCCGCAGGCAGAGCAGGCCCAACAGCCGAATGTTATTTATGTTTTTCCCGACCAGTTCCGCAATCAGGCAATGGAGTTCTGGGGTCAGGAAGGTTTTCGGGAGAAAGTGAATTTCCGGAATGATCCGGTGCATACTCCTCGTCTGAATGATTTTGCGAGAGAGTCTTTGGTACTGACCTCTGCCATGAGCAATTGCCCGTTGAGCAGTCCTCACCGGGGGTCGTTACTGACAGGCATGTATCCCAACAAGAGTGGTATTCCTTTGAACTGTAATTCGAACCGTCCTATCAGTTCGTTGCGTGAAGATGTAGACTGTGTGAGCGATGTATTCAGCAATGCGGGATACGACTGTGCTTATTTCGGTAAACTGCATGCAGACTTCCCGACCCCCAATGACCCCCAGCGTCCGGGAAAATATGTGGAAGACCGCATACCAGCATGGGATGCTTATACACCGAAAGACCGTCGTCACGGATTTAACTATTGGTATGCTTACGGAACTTTTGATGAACATAAGAATCCGCATTATTGGGATACGGACGGTAAACGGCATGATCCGCGCGAATGGTCTCCGCTGCATGAATCAGGTAAAGTTATTTCTTATCTGAAGAATGAGGGAAATGTACGCGACCCGAAGAAACCGTTCTTTATCATGGTCGGCATGAATCCGCCGCATAGTCCCTATCGTTCGTTGGACGACTGTATGGAACAGGACTTCAACTTATACAAGGATCAGCCGTTGGACAGCCTGCTGGTTCGCCCCAATGCCGATTCTAAAATGGCAAAGGCGGAGAGTGTACGTTACTATTTCGCTTCCGTTACAGGTGTTGACCGTGCTTTCGGGCAGATACTCGATGCGTTGAAAGAACTGGGATTGGATAAAAACACAATCGTAGTCTTCTCTTCCGACCATGGTGAGACTATGTGCAGCCAGCACACGGACGATCCGAAGAATTCTCCTTTCTCCGAGTCGATGAATGTGCCTTTCCTGGTTCGCTTCCCCGACAAGATTCAACCCCGTCTGGATGATTTGATGCTGTCTTCTCCGGATATTATGCCTACTTTGTTGGGGTTGGCGGGTCTTTCCGATTCTATTCCGGCAAATGTGCAGGGACACAATTATGCTCCGCTGTTCTTTAATGAAAAAGCTGATATAGTGCGTCCTGCAGGAGCTCTTTATATTCAGAACGTAGACGGTAAGAAGGATGAAGACGGTAAGGTCCGTTCCTATTTCCCATCGTCACGCGGCTTTAAATCGGCCCGTTACACATTGGCTCTTTATGTAGACCGTGATAATCACAAGCTTGTAAAGAGTTTCTTGTTTGATGATGAGAAAGATCCGTATCAGATGAATAATCTTCCGTTAGAGGAGAATAAGGAAATAGTAGATGAGCTGTGTGCAGAGATGGGAAAAGTCTTGAAGGAGATTGACGATCCCTGGTACAGAGAGCGCATCTTGTCCGACATGATACCGTACGATAAATAAAAATTGTTGTTTCTAAACTGAATTACCCCTGCCACAATCATATGTAGCAGGGGTAATTTTTTGGAGGATATGATGCACCTCTTTCTTTCGTTTATAGGAAACGGTTATAACCGTTTTGGGTTTACTTGTTTAATTTCCACTCACATCCGTCTTTGGTGTCCTTGATGGCAAAGCCTAATGCAGTCAGTTCATCACGGATTTTATCGGAAGTAGCCCAGTCCTTGTTGGCTTTGGCTTTTATACGCTCTGCCAGCAACATGTCTACAACTTTACCGAAAGCGGCTTCGCGTTCTTCATTGGAGGTGTTCTCCTCTTTCAGTCCTAATATAACGAAGCAGAAGAGATGGAAGGTCTCTTTCAGCTCTTTCAGGTCTTCGGCTGTAATGGTGTCATTGCCTGCAATGATATTGTTTATCATTCTGGCACCATCGAAGAGATGGGCTATTACAATCGGAGAATTCAAATCATCGTTCATGGCTTCATAGCATTCGGCACGTAATGTTTTCACGTTTACCGTAGAAGCTTTGCCTGGAACAATCTTTTCCAGTCCGTGTACAGCATCCATAAGCCTTGCCAGGCCTTTTTCTGCAGCTTGCAGGGCTTCATTGCTGAAATCTACCGTACTGCGATAGTGAGCCTGGAGAATGAAGAAACGGATGGTCATCGGGCTGTAAGCCTGTGTCAGCGTTTTGTTGGAGCCGGTGAAGAACTCATCCAATGTGATGAAGTTGCCGAGGCTTTTACCCATTTTCTGTCCGTTGATGGTTATCATGTTGTTATGCATCCAGTAATGCACCATGTCATCGCCTTGTGATGCTACGGATTGTGCAATTTCACATTCGTGGTGCGGGAAGATAAGGTCCATACCGCCACCGTGAATATCGAAATGTTTACCCAGATATTTCTTTCCCATTGCCGTACATTCGGCGTGCCAGCCGGGGAAGCCGTCACTCCATGGGCTTGGCCAGCGCATGATATGTTCCGGTTGGGCACGTTTCCACAGTGCAAAGTCGGCGGGATTGTGTTTTTCCTCCTGGCCGTCCAGTTCACGCGTAGTGTTTAGTACATCGTCCAGATTACGTCCTGACAGTTTGCCGTAGTGGTGGTCTTTGTTGTATTTGGCTACATCAAAGTAAATGGAGCCTTCACTTTCGTAAGCGTAGCCGTTCTCCAGTATCTCTTTTACGAGCTCTATCTGTTCGATGATATGTCCCGATGCATGCGGTTCGATGCTGGGAGAAAGCACGTTTAATGCTTCCATTGCCTTGTGATAACGGTTTATATAATACTGTGCCACTTCCATGGGCTCCAGTTGTTCCAAACGGGCTTTCTTTGCAATTTTGTCTTCACCGTCGTCCGCGTCATGCTCCAAATGACCTACATCGGTAATATTGCGGACATAGCGCACTTTATAGCCAATGTGTGTAAGATAGCGGAAAAGTAAATCGAAAGTAATGGCAGGACGTGCGTGGCCCAGGTGGGCATCACCGTAAACGGTCGGTCCGCAGACATACATACCTACATGAGGAGCATGCAAAGGTACGAATAACTCCTTTTTTCTATTTAAGGTGTTGTAAATGGTCAGTTGTTGTTCCATAACGTTTGATAATTAGTTCTTTTTGGAAAGGCAAAGGTATAACAAATATTTGTAAATTAGGACTATCTGTTTTTAAAAAGCGTGCAGGAAGTATCGTTCTACGGCGATGGCTACTCCATCTTCGTCGTTACTTGGAGCAATGTAGTCCGCAGCAGCTTTCACGGGTTCCTGTGCATTGTTCATTGCTATGCCAAGTCCGGCGTATTTTATCATGCTGAGATCATTGTAACCGTCGCCCATGGCTGCCACTTCTTCGCGGGTGATACCCAGCTTTTCCGATAATACGGCGATCGAACGTGCTTTGTCTATGCCCAAAGGAACGAGTTCCAGAAAATAAGGTTCCGAACGGTATACGCTGATTTGTCTTTGCAGACGAAGGCTCAGTTCGGCTTCTGTTTTCATAAGTTGTTCAGGTTCACCAACAATGAGGCATTTGGGTAGGGGAAGGGGAATTTCCTGCAGGAAGTTCTCTACACGGCGTACCTGCATTTTGTTGAGGAATGCTTCTTTCTGTACGTACGGGTCGTTGGGATTTTCGGTGAGTATGCACTCGTTGTCGTATGTGAGGATTGTTTGCCGGTTATCGGTTGCAGTCTGGTACAGGATAGGCAGTACATCGTCGGGAAGCAGGTTTTTATACAGTAGCTCACCGGTGCTCCAGTCTATGATTTCTCCGCCGTTATAAGAAAGAATATAGCCGTTGTTTTCTTTCATTTGCAGTTGTTCCGCCAAAGGAACAATGCCGTAGGTAGGACGGCCTGACGCCAGTACCAGGCGTACGCCGCTTTGCTGTAGCCGTAACAGGGTACGGAGATTGCGCGGAGAGATTTCTTTCTTCGAATTGGTCAGGGTTCCGTCCAGGTCAAGGACGAGCAGTCGATAGTCTTGTTTCATGGTTTGAATTTGATTGTTTTTTTGAAAGTGGCAAAGATAGGGTTTTCTCAGGATGAAATACTATTTTTGCAGTATGAAGTCAAAAGAACGTGTATTATTGGGAATGAGCGGCGGTACGGACAGTTCCGTGGCTGCCATGAAGTTACAGGAAGCCGGCTATGAAGTAACGGGAGTCACTTTCCGTTTTTACGAAGTGGGTGGAAAAACGGAATATCTGGAAGATGCGCGGGCGCTGGCAGGACGGTTGGGTATTGAGCATATTACATACGATGCAAGGGAACTCTTCCGTGAACGCATTATCCGTTACTTTATAGATGAATATCTGGCGGGGCATACCCCCGTTCCCTGTACCCTCTGCAATAATGAGCTGAAGTGGAAACTTTTGGCGGAAATAGCCGATGAAAAGGGGATTTATTGGATCTCTACCGGACATTACGTACGTAAACTCTTTTTAGAGGACAACTATTACATTGCTCCGGCAGTTGACAGAGACAAGGACCAGACTTTCTTTTTATGGGGCTTGAAACAGGATATCTTGCAACGGATGTTACTCCCGATGGGAGATATGACAAAAGAGGATGCGCGTGCTTATGCCGCTGAACGTGGGTTTATGCGTGTTGCCGCTAAAAAAGACAGTATAGGAGTGTGTTTCTGTCCGTTGGATTACCGTTCTTTCCTGAAGCGTGAGGTTCCTATGGAGCAACTGCCGGGCAGAGGGCATTTTCTCGATGAAAAGGGGAATGTATTAGGATGGCATGAAGGATACCCTTTCTATACGATAGGTCAACGGCGTGGACTGGGCATTCATCTGAATAGGGCTGTATTTGTGAAGGAAGTCAGAATGGAAACCAACGAGGTGGTACTTGCACCACTTGCCTCCTTATATAAAAAGGAAATGTATCTTAAAGATTGGAACCTTATCAGTGCACATCGGGTATTGGGAGCGGAAACGGTTATCGTAAAGATACGCTATCGCAAGCAGGCAAACCGCTGTATGGTTGCTCAGGAGGAGAACGGACATCTGCGGGTTTCGCTGTTGGAGCCGTTGGAGTCTATCGCTCCGGGGCAAGCCGCCGCCTTTTATGATGCGGACGGCTTGTTGTTGGGCGGTGGTATTATTCTTTGAAGTTGAGCTTCAGCATCTCTTCAATGTATTCTCTTGTATTGCTGAGGCGCGGTATCTTATGCTGTCCGCCAAGCTTGCCTTTATTGTCCAGCCAATCGTGGAACAGATTTCTGCGGGCAACGATTATCTCCAGAGGCTGCAAAGCCAGGTCATTCTGCCGTTTGGCTTCATAGTCGGAATTCACTTCTTTAAGGGTGTCATCCAATATTTTGGCAAATTTATCCAGGTCATCTGGCATTTTGGCAAATTCAATCAGCCATTGATGGCGGCATTTGGCATGTTCGTCCATGAAGACGGGAGCGGCGGAATAGTCTACAATCTGTGCTCCCGTGGCAGCACAGGCTTTGCTTAAACCTTTTTCCGCATTGTCCACGATAAGTTCTTCGCCAAAGGCATTGATGAAATGCTTTGTGCGGCCGGTAATGACGAATTTGTACGGGCGGTTATTGGTGAACTTCACGGTATCTCCAATCATATACCGCCACAGTCCGGCAGAAGTGGAGATGACCATTGCGTAGTTCTTGTTGAGTTCTACTTCTTCCAGACAGCAGATACGCGGATTTTCCTTGCCGACATCTTCCAAAGGTATGAATTCATAGAAAACACCGTAATCAATCATCATCAGCATGGCCGGATCGTTCGGGTCGTTCTGTGTGCCGAAATAGCCTTCGGAGGCATTATATGTCTCGACATAGTGCATCTTGGAACTTTTGATGACTTGTCTGTATTGTTCCCGATAAGGAGTAAAAGCCACTCCGCCATGGAAGAATACTTCCAGATTGGGCCATACTTCTTCCAATGACTGTTTCCCGGTTTTTTCAAGTATATGTTTGACAAGTACCAGCATCCAGGATGGCACACCCGAAAGATTGGTGACATTGGCATGGATTGTACTGTTGGCTATGGCCTCCATCTTAGGTTCGAACTCGCTCATCAAGGCTATTTCCTTGCTTGGCACACGGATATAGTTGACCAGCGGGTGTACATTCTGTATCAGAATGGCAGATAAATCACCTACCAAACTATGGTTGGAGTTCAGGTTGGGGCTGTGGCTACCGCCGAGAATCAATCCTTTTCCGGAAAAAAAACGGCTTTCGGGATTGATTCCCAGATAGATGGCAACAGCATCTTTCCCGCCTTGATAATGAGTGTCTTGCAGAGACTCTTTGCTGACCGGAAGGAATTTGCTTTTATCGTTGGTTGTTCCCGAAGACTTGGCAAACCAGCGTATTTCCGATGGCCAAAGCAGATTCTGTTCCCCCGCCCGCAAGCGTTCTACATAAGGCTTTATTTCCTCATAAGTCTGTATTGGAAGGCGGTTTCTGAAATCCTCATAGCTACGGATGGAGGCGTAGTCGTACTTTTTTCCCCACTCTGTCTGTGCAGCTTGGTTCACTAAGCGACTCAGCACACGGTGCTGTATCTCACTAGCCTGACTAGCATAAAGGTCTATTTGTT
>OGKT01000572.1_pt1 | contig 13794 bp, 17 predicted proteins | sample 1572581 | NCBI WGS metagenome assembly OGKT01 (sample SAMEA2581881, study PRJEB24529) | metagenome | biome: Human gut stool | place: China | collected 2011 | reverse complement strand
GAGTCAATAATTTACAAAAGAAGGGAAAACTATTATGGAAAAGATCAAAAAGTGTATAGCTAACTTAAAGGTTGAAGGAAAATTAAAAGTATATCAAATGACAGTGCTTGTTATGACATTATTTTTAGTGTTGGTGGCACTGATCTCGACAGTAGTGATCCGTTCAAATATAGAGAAGATCACGAAGGTCTGGTCTCCGTCATTGGAATATCTGCAGGATTTAGAGACAATGACTGCGAAATACAGAATCAAGCAGTATCAGCATCTGGTAGAATCAGATGCATCGGTTATGACTGCCTGTGAAGAGGAAATTCGGAAGCTGGAGAGTCAGATCCAAGATACCGGTGCGAATCTGGATGCAATCATGTCTGCAGACAGTGATGCTAAAAAAGGACAGAACGATTACGAAGTAGCAAACGCTGCATGGGAAAAATACAGGGCTGCTTCAGATGAAATCCTGAAGTTGAGCCGTGAGAATAAACAGCAGGAAGCAGCAAAGCTGATGACCGGAGAGGTGTATGAAGAATATAAAGCTTTTGCTGAAAAATTAACTATATTACGTGACGAGTTCCAGGTAGAATTAGATCAGGCAAAGACCATGGCCAATGTATGCACCATCATCATATTTGTCGTGATCGTGGTTGTGGGTCTTGCGATTGCTGTAGTGACGACACTGATTGGAAGGATCATTACTAATTCCATTACTGAGCCGGTAGAACAGATAGATGCAGCAGTTGCCAGCCTGCGTAAGGGCGAACTGTCTAATGTAGAAATGCTTACCTATGAGTCTGAGGATGAGTTTGGCGATACTATCAGGAATCTGAAAGAAGCCATGGGTATTCTGGCAGATTATGTCAGAGAGATCTCTGTGGAGGTAAAGGCAATCGCGCAGGGTGACCTGACCAGAAATGGTGATGATATTACAGATTTCCTGGGCGATTTCTCGGAATTGAAGACATCACTGCTGTATATTCTGAAACGGTTTAACAGTACCCTGACCGAGATCAGCAATCTGGCAGAACAGGTATCATCGAATTCATCCGAGGTGGAAAATGCATCAAAATCCCTGGCGGATGGTGCAACAGAGCAGGCAGGAGTCATCGAGGAACTGAATGCCACCATTGATACGGTTGTGGATATGGCTGAAGATACAGCGAAAGAAACACAGAACGCATCGGCACGTGTAAAAGCCTCTGCAAACAAAGCGAACGAAGAAAAAGAAAAGATGAACGAGCTGCTCACGGAAATGGAGCACATTACAGAAATCTCCAAGGAGATCGGTAATATTATCACAGATATCGAGGATATTGCTTCCCAGACCAACCTGTTATCCCTGAATGCTTCCATTGAAGCTGCCAGAGCAGGAGAAGCAGGAAAAGGCTTTGCGGTGGTTGCAGATCAGATCGGCAAGCTGGCAGCAGACAGTGCAAAATCTGCTGTAAATACAAGAGATCTGATCGATAAGACCTTAGTGGAAATCGAAAAGGGCAATACGATTACAAGAACAACAGCAGACGCATTCAATCAGATCATTACAGATATGGAGTCCTTTGCAGAGCTTGCAGAGAACACCATGGAGAAAGCCAACTCCCAGGCAGAGTCCTTGGAGCAGATCGGCCAGGGAATTGAACAGCTGTCCGGCGTGGTACAGGGTAATGCAGCATCCTCAGAAGAGAATACCGCGATCAGTATTAATCTGGCAGAGGGAGCAGCCAAGATGCATGACCGCGTGAATATCTTTAAGCTATTCTAGAAAAATGGCAGGAATAGAGTGAAGCTGTCGGAAGGAAGGTTCTTGTTGTGATTAATGATATATTTAAAGTGTTTGGAGAGCAGACAGGAGAAATCTTATTTGAGATCATTAAAGATTGTATGGATGATTACCTGTATATATTTGATCTGCAGAATGATACCTTTGAGATTTCACAGTCAGCTGTGGAACGGTTTAATATGTCGAAAAATGTTCTGACAGATGCTGCAAATGAAGTTATGAAGGTAGTATATGAGGAAGACCGCAGGATGCTTGCAAAGCATCTTGCGGATATATGCGAAGGAAGAGAAAATGTACATAATCTTCATTACAGGTGGCTTGATAAAGAAGGTATGCCGGTCTGGATCAACAGCCGTGGTATCGTTATCAATGATCAGCAGGGAAATGCGGAATATCTGGTCGGGTGTCTGAATGAGACCGGCAACAAGAGAAGGGCTGATAATGTCACCGGACTGCTTGGTGGTCCAGAATTCCTTACTTACCTGCGTGAACAAAAAGAACCCATTACCAAGGGATTTTTTATGCATGTAGGAATTGATGATTTTGGAGCGATCAATAGCTCCAGGGGAGCTGGTTATGGTAATTATATCCTGAGAAGCGTAGCCGGCTGTATGAAGGAATGCCTTTCAGACAAGCAGAGAATTTACCATCTGGTAGCGGATCAGTATGTGATCGTGGATCTGGAAGCTTCCTCCGCAGAAGACGCTGTGGCACTGAAAGAAAAGATTACAGATAAACTTCGTAATTTCATAGTAGCCGAAAATTATGAAGCTATATTTTCTATTTCTATTGGTGTTATAGATGCAGCAACATTTTGTGAGGGAACCGAAGAATGCCGCAAAAAGTTTGAATTTGCCTTGAAACAGGCAAAAAGCATGGGTAAAAATGGATTCTATATTTTTGACCAGGATGACTATGAGGTCTTTTTACGAAAAGGAAGAATCATAGCAACACTTCGTAATGCTATTGTGAACCATTATGATGGCTTTGAAGTATACTACCAGCCGATCGTGGACTGTCAGTCCGAACAGATCATTGGAGCAGAGGCACTGATGCGTTTTTCCATGATAACGGAAGAAGGGCGGGAGTTTGTTTCACCGATGGAGTTTATCCCATTATTGGAAGAGACCGGATTGATCATTCCAGCCGGAGGATATATTTTGAACGAAGCTGCAGCAATGTGCTGTGAAATGCAGAAATATATTCCTGACTTCCGGATGAATGTAAATGTATCCTATGTTCAGATCCTGCAAGGCAATGTGGAGCGGGATATTCTGGATGCAATTCAAAAATATTCATTACAGACGGAATGCTTATGTGTTGAAATGACAGAAAGCGGATTTATGGATATGACACCTTCGTTCTGTAAATTCCGTAAAACTCTGGACAAGAACGGGATTCCCTTTGTGATCGATGATTTTGGAACAGGATATTCGAATCTTCATTGTATTCGTGATATGAATCCAAGTTACGTGAAAATGGATAGGGATTTTACTGCCAAGGCGATGAACAGTGACAGGGATTATGAATTATATAAAAATATCATCCCCATGGTACATTGTATTAACGTCAGGATATGCGCAGAAGGCATCGAGGAAAAAGAATGGCTTCTGAAAATGAAAGAAATGAAGGTTGATTATCTGCAGGGATATTATTTTGGAAGACCATGCGGAAAAGAACAGTTTCTGCAGCAATATGCCAGTGGCATCAACATTAAATAAAGAAAGTAAGGCAGACTCAGTTATGTGAGGCTGCCTTATTTTATGGTCTTATCAGAAGGATGGATCCATAACGGCTTCTTTCAGTTTTTCCAGGTCATTGGCATCAGGGTGAGACAATGCACAGTCAAAATTTTGGATCAATACATCAAGATTTGCCGGATGATCAGGAGCTTCCGAAAATAGATATCACTGCCACCAAAGCCTGCAGTTCCAAACAGAAAAATCTGTTGATTGATAATGAGGCATATGCAAAGGTGATTTTAAAACAGACAAGTTATTATTCACTGATTGGTGGATATAAGGATATCTTTAAGAACCCAACCACTAAAAAATATAAGGATGGGACAAGGTTTGAAGATCTTGTGGAACTGTATTATTTTGACGAATTGTTAAGACAGCTATTCTTAGAGAAGCTTGAAACACTGCAGGAGTGCAAAGATCTGGAATGGGAGCTTATGGAAAATGAAAAATTTCACAGAATAGACGGTCTGGGTCCGGCAGATATAGAAAGCCAGGTGCATGATTATGTAATGGATAAGATAAGAGACAACGGTCTTGATGCAGAGATAATCTATGTGGCAGTGACAGGAACCAGAAGCAGGGGAATAGAAAATAAAAACTCTGATATAGATGTAGCTGTGGAGTATAAAGGCAGCATCAGGGAGGATGACTTCTTTGATATGCTTCATGAAGACGGCATGACAATAGCAGGAATAAAGCTGGACATCAACCCGATCACGGAAGGAAAGACAGGCACCATGGAAAACTATCTTCCGGCAGTGGAAAAGCATCTTGAGCATAAAGCAAGCGACAGGGAAAAGAAAAAATCAGTCCTTAAAGGCATAAAAGAAAAGTGTGCAGGTGCGAAAAGTCAGAACCGGCAAAGAAGAAAATGAAGGACCACAGCAGCCCTTGCGTTATATTTTATACGGATATTACTGGAATTCAAAATAAAAATAACGACTATTACTGTTATTGAAAAAAAAAAAATTATCATGTATAATACAAGCATAGAAAACTAAGAAAAAAAACATTGAAAAGAAAAAATATGAATGTGAACAATGTGGCTATATTTATGAACCAGCAGTAGGCAATCTAAACATAGATATCGCTCCCAAAATTACATTTGAGGATATTCCAGAGCATTGGGTATGCCCAATCTATGGATTTGGAAAAGATGTTTTTGTTCCTTTAGAAGAGTAAGCAGAAAATTTAGATGTGAAACTGACAGACACAAAAAGAATCCAAGAGAAAATAAAAAAGAAATGGAGACCAGATTATGACTTATGATTTAAATATTACTTTTGATGACAATTTAATAACAGGAAATAAAACAATTGATACACAGCATAAAGAATTGATTGAACGTATCCAGAACTTTGTAACTGCATGTCAAAATGGCGACAGCAAGCTAAAAGCAATCAAAATGCTGGATTATCTGGATGAGTATACTAACTTTCATTTCAAAGAAGAGGAAAAGCTTCAGGAAAATGCTGGTTATCCAGAGTATGAAAAACATCACGAAAAACATGAAGAGTTTAAAAAGACAATTCAGGAACTGCAAGAATACCTTCAGGATTATGAAGGACCAACAGAACAGTTTAGTGAACTTGTACAGAAAAATGTAATCGATTGGCTATTTGGACACATTAAATCTTATTTCCTCTTTGTGAGAGAGAATCCAGACCGATACTAAAATAAAACAGGGAAAGCTTTCCATCATGATTCAGACAAAGTGGCGAATGTTCCTATGATAGATAACACTTGAAAATACTATGTCAATGCTAATAAAATTACAAATGAACAAGAAGCCTATTTAACAGGAATAGTTGGAAATGATATTTTGCAAGTTTTTAACAGCTAAATTTATGTTTTCAAAATTGACAAAAATACAAACAGTTCGTAAAATAACACTTTTATGAACTGTTTTTTCATATTTACAGCATTCTATTTATATACGAATTTCACGTCAAATTAAAAGTGTACTGGTAAAGAAGCTTCTACAGCCATAAGTGTTACTATCTCTCAGAAGATATATTAATGAGAATTGGATAATATATAAAGCTCTTAAGAAGAAGCATGCACTGTTTTGTACAAAAAAGCATAAGTTAATGAGAAATAATAGTATTAAAAAAATAATTAGCAGGTGTATTATGATGTTAACAAGAAAATATGGAGGTATATAATGAAGGCGCATAAATACTGGTCACTTGGAGCTTTAGTTTCCATAATCGGAACTTTTTATACCGGATATAAAGGGTTAAGAGAAGCACACAAATACTTTGCGTTTGGCTCTCTGATATGCATGATTATGGCTATATATTCCGGTCATAAACTAATTGCTGGAAATAAAAAGACAATAAAACATACTGATTTTACGGAAGTGGAGGAATAATTGATGTTAGAGGTGGGAACAAAGGCACCGGATTTTGAATTACCGGATCAGAATGAAGAAATGCATAAGTTAAGTGATTATGCAGGTAAAAAAGTAATTTTATATTTTTATCCAAAAGATAATACAGCCGGATGCACTAAGCAGGCATGTGGCTTTTCAGAGAGATATCCTCAATTTACAGAAAAAGGAGCAGTTATTCTTGGGGTTAGCAAGGATTCTATAGCTTCTCACAAGAAATTTGAGGAAAAATACGGACTGGCATTTACTCTTTTAGCAGATCCGGAGCGCAAAGTCATTGAAGCATATGATGTATGGAAAGAAAAGAAAAACTATGGAAAAGTCTCTATGGGTGTGGTAAGAACAACGTATCTTATCAATGAACAGGGAGTTATCATTAAAGCCAATGATAAAGTCAAAGCAGCAAATGACCCTGAGAATATGCTTAAGGAATTAGATTAATGAAGATAATATTATCCCCTGCTAAAAAGATGATTACAGATACTGACAGCATAGCACCGGATGGATTGCCAGAATTTATTGATAAAACATTAGAGAAACAAAGTTGGCTGAATTGTAAGTCCAAAGAAGAACTGAAGACTATCTGGAAATGCAGGCAAAGGTCGAAATAGGAGATGCAAAAAATCTGTATGAGTACTGGCATGATATGCTATATCGTTCAGTAATTGATGAAAGCAGAATTATAATTAATCTTGCATCAAAGGAATATTCTAAATGTATAGAAAAGTATCTTACACCGAAGGATAAATATATTACAATTTCATTCTGCGAACAAGCTGGAAATAAACTGGTAACAAAAGGTACTTATTTAAACCTGATTTTTTGCATTTCTTTGAAAATAAAGGATAATATTAAATTTTTAAAATAGGAATGATTACTGTTTTACATTGACTAAAATACTATAATACTATATAATAATTATGGTTAATTAATCCTAATTAATAAGAATAAATGGCTATTTAGAGAATACCATTTAAAATACATGGAGAAGATAAAGGGACGAAAATATGGATAGGAAAGCAATGTATAAGCTGAGTTATGGATTGTTCGTGCTGACTGCCAGGGAAGACGGAAAAGACAATGGATGTATTATTAATACAGCTATACAGGCAGCTTCGGAACCAAACCAGTTAAGTATCTGTGTAAATAAGGCAAATTATACGCATGATATGATTCAAAGAACCGGAAAATTTACTGTATCAGTCTTAAGTCAGAAGGCACAATTTGAATTGTTCAAACATTTTGGCTTCCAATCAGGAAGAGATACCAATAAGTTTGAAGCATTTGAGCAGTGTGCCAGGGGCACAAATGGTATTTATTATATTACAGAAGGTACAAATGCATACATTTCTGTGACAGTTACTAAAACAGAGGACTTGGGTTCACATACGATGTTTATCGGTGAGATAACCGATATGGAAGTTTTAAGCAATGTTCCTTCAGTAACATATGATTATTATCAGAACAATATTAAGCCTAAGCCACAGGAGGTTGGAAAAACAGAGGACAGTCAGACAATATGGCGTTGCAGAATCTGTGGATACGAATATGTGGGAGAAGAACTGCCGGATGATTTTATATGTCCTTTATGTAAGCACCCAGCATCAGATTTTGAAAAAGTTGTAAAGAAAACGGAGGTAAAATAAATGGCAGATAACAAATACGCAGGAACACAGACAGAGAAAAATTTACAGGAGGCATTTGCCGGAGAATCCCAGGCAAGAAATAAATATACATATTTTGCATCTGTAGCATAGAAGGAAGGCTACGAGCAGATGTCAGCATTGTTTTTAAAGACTGCAGATAATGAGAAAGAACATGCAAAGATGTGGTTCAAGGAATTAGCAGGAATTGGTGATACAAAGGAAAACCTGGCGGCAGCGGCAGAAGGCGAAAATTATGAGTGGACAGATATGTATGATGGCTTTGCTAAAACAGCTGAGGAAGAAGGATTCCCTGAGCTTGCAGCAAAATTCAGGGCAGTAGGTGAGATTGAGAAGCACCATGAGGAAAGATATCGTGCACTTCTTAAGAATATTGAAACTGCACAGGTATTTGAAAAGAGCGAGGTTAAGGTATGGGAATGCCGTAACTGCGGACATATTGTGGTAGGAACTAAGGCACCTGAAGTATGTCCGGTATGTAATCATCCACAGAGCTATTTTGAAGTACATGAAGAGAATTATTAAGGAGATGAGATTATTACGAAGAAGAAAGTTATTAATTCAAAAAAAGCAGTAATGATAGGCTGTGGCTTTGTTGGTTCTGCATCGGTATTTGCTCTGATGCAGGGTGGCTTGTTTACAGAGATTGTCCTTATCGATGCAGATAAGAACAAGGCAGAAGGAGAAGCGATGGATATCAGTCATGGTATTCCGTTTGCGAGTCCGATGAAAATATATGCCGGAGATTATGATGATGTGGCTGATGCTGCAATTGTTGTCATATCTGCCGGAGCGGGACAGAAACCGGGAGAGACAAGGCTTGATCTCGTAAATAAAAATGTAGCAATATTTAAGTCAATCATTCCTGAAATAGCAAAGAGAAATTTTGGAGGTATCATGCTTGTAGTTGCGAATCCGGTAGATATCCTGACTCAGGTAGCCATAAAGTTATCAGGACTTCCAGAAAACAGGGTTATTGGATCGGGTACTGTGTTAGATAGTGCCAGATTAAGATATAAGCTTGGTGAGCATTTATCTGTGGACAGCAGGAGTGTTCATGCATTTATAGTAGGTGAGCATGGAGACAGCGAAGTTGTGGCATGGTCATCAGCCAATGTATCTGGTGTTCCATTAAGTGAAATGTGTGAAATGCGTGGACATTACAAGCACAAGGAAAACACGGCAGAAATAGCTGCAGCAGTCAAGAACAGTGCTTATGAGATTATAAACAAAAAGCACGCTACATATTATGGAATTGCAATGTCTGTAAAAAGAATCTGCGAAGTGATTATGAGAGATGAAAAATCAATACTTCCTGTATCACACATGATTCATGGAGTATATGATATTGACGGAGTATCGTTAAGTATGCCAGCTATTGTAGGTGCAGATGGTATTGAGTCTGATATACCTATTAATTTAAGTGGCGAGGAAGCGTTAAAGCTTAAGGAATCTGCAGATTCATTGAAAAAGATTATGGAGACAATTGAATTATAAATTTTACACATGGAAGGAGAAAAAGGCATGGAAGTAAGATATTATATTTGTAAGCATTGTGGAAACATTGTTGAAAAGGTAAAGGATAAGGGTGTACCTGTAATTTGTTGCGGAGAACCTATGCAGGAATTAAAAGCCGGAGTGACAGATGCTGCTGTCGAGAAGCATGTACCTGTATATACGATAGAAGGCAGTCATGTTCATGTCGTGGTCGGAGAGACAAAACATCCAATGCTTGAAGAGCATTTCATTGAGTGGATTACATTAAATACAAACCAGGGAATATACAGAAAACAGTTAAATCCAGGGCAGGAGCCGGTAGCAGATTTTTGTCTTTGCGATGGTGAACAGGTAGAAGAAGTATATGCATATTGTAACCTGCATGGATTATGGAAATGCTAAAAGCATTTATACATATTAAGGTTACAGAACAACACAAATATAACAGTAATATAGGCTGTGTATTAATATATTTACAAGGAGGAACAACCAATGAAATACGTATGTGATGTTTGCGGATGGGAATACGATGAGGAGAAGGGCTATCCAGAAGGTGGTATTGCACCTGGTACAAAGTGGGAGGATGTTCCAGAAGATTTTGAATGTCCGTTATGCTCTGTAGGAAAAGACCAGTTCTCAGAAGAATAAATGTATTATGATAGGATTATACCAATGAAAGAAGAACTAAGTATAGATATCATCGGACTTGCAGGAGCCTGTTCTTATGCGTTGGACTGTATAGAAGCAGAGCTGGTAAATATCAAAAACAAACATGGAAAAAGAGTGGCTTATATAAGTATATGCATGGCTGAATATTGGAAAATTCAAGGTGATGAATTACAAGATTTAGCCATGTGTGCTTTACTGCATGATAATGCTTTGACACAATATATTTCGGAAGAACTGAAAAAGGATTCCGTCATTGATTGTAAAAAAGATTTATCCGAGAAAAAAACAAATCTTCACTGTATTTATGGTGAAAAAAATATTACTAAAATTCCATTTAAAACAGATGTGTCAAATGTGATTTTATATCATCATGAACATGCCGATGGAACTGGTCCTTTTCAAAAAAAGTGGAATGAAATTCCATTGTTTGCAAGGATTATTCATCTTGCAGATACCATTGATATTATAGGAAATAACCCGGGATCTGGAAATAACAGTTGGAATTTTATATGTCAGTACCTTTTAAAAAATAGGGATGGATTATTCGATTCAGAATGTGTGAATGCCTTTTTTCATGCATTCACACATTCTGAATCTTTTATATGTTTAAGTGATAATTCTTTTGAAATGAAGCTATGGGAGATTATCCCAAGACAAAAACAGGTTTTTGATTGGAAAACGTGTAAAAATGTCGCAGATTTTTTTGCAAAGATTGTAGATTATAAATCTTCTTTTACAAGCAGACATTCTATAGGAGTGGCTGAAAAAGCAGCTTTTTTTGCTCAATATATCGGATATGATTCTATTAATGTGCAAAAAATTTATCTGGCTGGTGCACTGCATGATATTGGGAAGATGGCAGTAGGCAATGAAATTTTGGAAAAACCGGATAAGCTTACGGATGATGAATTTTCAAAAATGAAGAATCATGCTGGCTATACATACCTTATATTATCAGAGGTTAATGATTTTGAAGAAATACGAGACTGGGCAGCTTTCCATCATGAAAAATTAAATGGAAAAGGGTATCCTTTTGGAAAAACCGCAGCTGAATTAAATGAGCCGGAACGTATTATGGCATGCATTGATATTTATCAGGCATTAACCGAGGACAGACCATATAAGAAAGGTTTATCGCACGAAAAAACGTGTGAGATGCTCGATGACATGGCGCAGAAAGGTTTTGTTGATTCTGATATTTCCAAGAAAATTAGGGAATGTTTTGGTGGAATCTAACATTTAAAACGAGAAAATATAGGAAATTCATGAGAAATGCATTTGCCTATTATGAATAGTATTGAACAGGTTCATAAAACAAATAAAACTGAAAGTAGGATTAATTTATGTATGAAATGAAACCAGAATATTATATCGGTATAGATATGATAGACGAAGAACACAAGCAGTTATTTAAATATGCAGATGAGGCATATGAATTGCTTCATGATGAGTTTACACCGGATAAATATGATAGGATTGATATAATATTAGAAAATCTTCGAAATTATACAGTAAAACACTTTAGTGATGAAGAGCAGTATATGGAATCTATTAATTATAAGAAGATATTTACACAGAAAGTTCAACATCAGGAATTTATACATAAACTTGATGAATTTATGGAACATCACAATGATGAGGTAGAAGATCAAGATGAACAGATTATGGGAATTTTAAAATATCTCACAGAGTGGTTAGTTAATCACATTCTGTATGTCGATGGTCAAATTCCAAAAGGCTGATATAGTAAGAAAGGCTGTTATTTTTAGAGAGTAGCAGCCTTTTTTATTTTGAATATAAAATATGACACATACACTTGACAATATGCATACGTAGATGAAATAGGACATTTCTTCCTAAAAACAGTATGTTTATGGTATAATAAACACAAAAACGGCGGCAACCCTTGATTTTTCAGGGGTTGCCGCTTTTCTTGTTACTAATTCGTTATTAGTTCAATGTTCAATCGCAGTTCTTCTATATTTTTATGAGTGTAGACCCTTTCACCTGTTCCCTTCGATTTGTGACCCATGAGCCTATCAATACACACCTTGTTTGCACCCGCCGAATCCAACCGTGAACGGAAGGTGTGGCGGCATTCGTGCGGGGTGTGTTCCATTTGCAACTTGTCCATAATGTCAGCCCAAAATTCCCGGTACTGGCTTTGATTTAGCTTCTTTCCGTTGTACTCAAACAGATACCCGCTTTTGGACTGTTCAAAGCGTTTCTGAACTATACTTTGAATATTTGGTATGATTTGATTTGGTTATACCGAACCTTTCCCAATTTGGAACAATGCTTGTATGCAGATTTCAGGGAACTTTGATTTGATGAACCCAATTTCACAGCCCGCTTTTCAAGCCACAAATCATAGAGTTCTTGCAAGGTGATTTTGTCCGTTTCAATATCCCACGGATCATTGTTGTACTTTGCAAGCATAATCAAACCTTCTTCCCGTGTTGTGGTGTAGCCTATGGGTTTTTGCTTCCCGGACTTACCTTCTTTGACAACCCACGGTTTTCTTCTATTCCATGACAGCTTCGTTACTGTTCCGTAACCATTCGGATTTTTCAATAACATTCACCGCCTTATTCTTGAAAATTGCACATTCAGGCGGTATAATAATATAGACCGCCTAAAAAATCACTTCATCCTGATTTTCGGTCACTTCCCCCGTTGGTGTTGCAGCACTGACGGGGGATTTTTTGTTTTTAGAAGCAAGCTAGCAGATTATGTAGGATTAAAGATAAAAGTGGTACATGGAACGGACGGATGAAACCCACAGTATTACCATGCCGGAGATTATTGAAGCACTCGTAGCATATGATATACGTACGGAACGCAAAAGCTTGTATATTTCTTTGATTTTGAAATTATTTGGAACAATGGATTCACACAACTATTATAGGGCATCGGATGTTTATGAATTGCAGTGGGTGAGAAGCTGAGTGTTTTGTTTTTTTGGGTGAAACTGTTTTGATTGTTTTGACCATATGCAATAATTTAACCTTGACGAATCAGAATGACAAGAGTATAATACATTTTGACAATGAAAGTTGTCAAATAGACAAGCAAAATTGTCAGACGGAGGTGCTATATGATACTGCGAAATCGTTTAAAGGAACGCAGGGCTGCACTGAATGTTAATCAGCAGGAAATGGGACGCTTATGCGGTGTATCAAGGCAGACGATCAGTTTGATTGAACGTGGCGATTATTCGCCATCCGTTACCCTTGCCTTAACGATTGCAAAAGTGTGCGGCGTCGCGGTGGAGGAAGTTTTTTATTTACAGGAGGAAGAAGATAATGGATAAAAATGAAATTAAGAGGGCAAATCGGAAAGCTCTGCCCCAATTTATGCTTATTATGGTAATATGCTTCATTATCGGCGGAACAATAGGCTTTTGCTCGGCAAAATACGGGCTGAACACGCTGACGGGCGGAATGAAAACCGCAGGAATGTTTTTTGGGACATATATCGCTCCGTGGCTGATGTTAGCGGCAGCGGTAATTGTACCGGTGGTCTGCGTTCCTATTTATCAAAGCGCAACAAAACTACTTGCATCTTGGGACGGCGAAAATGAGGAAATGTCCGATACGATTGACGAAAAACTATCCATCGTGCTTTGGGTAACAAGCGCAGCCTTTATCCTCTCTTACTTCCTTATTGCGGCATCTTATGCCAACGGATTTGAAACTTTTAAAACTGAAACCAGTGGCGCTCTGTTTCTTGCGGGAATTATCGGTTTCTTGACCATTATGATCGAAGCGGTTATATTCCAGCAGAAATGCGTTGATACCACCAAAAAGATGAATCCCGAAAAAACGGCTTCCGTCTATGATACGAAGTTTCAAAAGAAATGGATGGAGAGCTGCGATGAAGCCGAAAAAATTATGATTGGCAAGTGTGCGTTTAAAGCTTACGCCGCCACAAACACAGTTTGTTCGATTCTGTCCATTGTGCTTGCCATCTGTGCGCTTGTTTTTGGCATAGGATTCTTACCATCTCTTGTAGTGTGCCTGATTTGGATTGTAAATCAGTCTGTATATTGCAAGGAAG
>OGKT01000563.1_pt1 | contig 13881 bp, 10 predicted proteins | sample 1572581 | NCBI WGS metagenome assembly OGKT01 (sample SAMEA2581881, study PRJEB24529) | metagenome | biome: Human gut stool | place: China | collected 2011 | reverse complement strand
TCTTGTTTTCATGAATATGAAAACAAGAAGATGTAATGGCTGAACTGTAACATTTCGTCATATAAAGACATAAGTACTGCTTGTCTTTATGTGACCTGAAATTAGTATATTTGATAAATTTTTTCGGGCGGCTTTGTTGACATTTTTGCAGAAAGCTGATATACTCAAATTACGATATTGTGAAAAATGCATAGAAACAGGCGCAAGACGGGTACATTTTTGAGATGTGCCCGTATGCGCTGAGGAAAATGTGGAATGCATTCCACAATACGAAATAACTAACCAACAAAAGTTTCTTAAGTGAAACGAAACGAAGGAGGTGCGGTAAGTATATGTGGACAGGCGGTATGACCTTTGCGGATTCGATCATCATTTCACTTGTTGGACTGTTAGTCGTATTCTCGGCACTTGCAGTGCTCGCAATCGCGGTTATCATTATCTCTAAGGTCATCGGTACATTATTTAAGGAGAGTGCGCCAAAGGCAGCTGCGGCAGTTGCAGCACCGGCTCCGGCTATCGATGAGGAATCCTATGCAGTGCTTCTCGCGGCAGTCAGTGAGGAAGCAAGATTGTCTGGAGAGCAGTTCCGTGTAACAAGTATCAAAGAACTGTAAAAAACAAAAAACCTAAAACGCAGAAAAAGGAAAGGATGTAGTAAATAACATGAAATACGTTGCAACATTAAACGGAAAAAAGTATGAAGTTGAGATCGAGAGAGTAGACGAGTACAGACCGCTTGACAGAGGCGCACAGGCTAGCGCACCGGCTCCGATCCTCGCAGCAGCACCGGCACCGGCAGCAGCACCGGCACCAGCACCGGCACCGGCTCCGGCTCCAGCACCGGCAGCAGCTCCGGCAGCAGCAGGCGGACAGACAGTAGAGGCTCCGATGCCAGGTAAGATCCTTGACATCAAAGTTAAAGTTGGTGACGCAGTTGGTTATGGTCAGTGTGTAATCGTTATGGAAGCAATGAAGATGGAGACAGAGATCGTAGCTCCGGCAGCAGGAACTGTTGCATCCATCAACGTAAGCACAGGCGATTCCGTTGAGACAGGTGCAGTTCTGGTTACCTTAAACTAAGCAGGAGGTGCCACACGTGAATATACTTTCAGTTTTCGCGGAGCTGCTCGCCCAGTCAGGTTTTGCCGCAATCACCTGGCAGCAGTGCGTAATGCTCCTTGTATCCTTCGTTTTATTATATCTTGCAATCAAGAAGCAGTTTGAACCGCTCCTTCTGCTCCCGATCGCATTCGGTATGTTCCTTGCGAACCTTCCACTTGCAGGTCTTATGAATGAGGCAGATCACTGGTATCAGTCCGGTGTGTTAAGAATTATGTACATGGGCGTTAAGTCCAGCTTATTCCCGTGCCTGATCTTCATGGCAGTCGGCGCGATGACAGACTTCGGTCCGTTGATCGCGAACCCGGTCAGCCTTCTTCTCGGTGCAGCCGCTCAGTTCGGTATCTATGTTGCATTTACACTCGCAAATGCAACCGGACTTTTCACACCGGGTGAGTGTGCAGCGATCGGTATCATCGGCGGTGCTGATGGCCCGACCGCGATCTATATCGCAAATAACCTGGCTCCGGATCTTGTAGCTCCGATCGCCGTAGCCGCGTATTCCTACATGGCTCTGATCCCGCTGATCCAGCCGCCGATCATGAAGCTTCTTACAACAAAGAAAGAGCGTCAGATCGTTATGAAGCAGTTAAGAAAAGTCAGCAAAGTCGAGAAGGTTGTATTCCCGGTATTCGTTGTTCTGTTCTGCTCCCTGCTTCTTCCGTCCGTAGCACCGCTTCTTGGTATGCTGATGCTCGGTAACCTGTTCCGTGAGTCCGGTGTTACCGGAAGACTTTCCGATACCGCACAGAACGCACTCTGCAACATCGTTACGATCATGCTCGGCACAACCGTAGGCGCTACAGCAAACGGAGAGATCTTCCTCCGTGTCCAGACACTGGCTATCATTGCAATGGGTCTTCTTGCTTTCGCGTTTGCGACAGTCGGAGGTATCCTGCTTGGTAAAGTCCTGTGTGCGATCACAGGCGGCAAGATCAACCCACTGATCGGTTCTGCAGGTGTATCTGCCGTTCCGATGGCAGCTCGTGTATCCCAGACTGTTGGTGCTAAGGAAAATCCGACCAACTTCCTTCTGATGCACGCTATGGGTCCGAACGTGGCAGGTGTTATCGGTTCTGCAGTAGCAGCCGGTTACTTCATGCTGATGTTCAAGGCCTGATCGAACCCCTTCGAAACGGAACCAGAAGTTGAAATTCATTCCGTATCGTGGTATATTTTTACAGGAATTAAAAGCAGTTCAGGCCTGTCTGAGGAGAACAGGCAGGCCTTTTAACTGCAAATATAAATAAAGGAGGCTTTATTGTGGCTAATAAAGTTATGTCATTACACGATGCCGTAGAGAAGTATGTACATGATAACGATGTACTCTGCCTCGGCGGATTTACAACAAACCGTAAACCGTACGCTGCTGTTTACGAGATCCTTCGTCAGGGTAAAACTGGTTTTGTAGGCTGGTCCGGTCCGGCAGGCGGAGACTGGGACTCCTTAATCGGTGAGGGTCGTGTAAGAGCTTACATCAACTGCTACACAGCAAACTCTGGTTATACAAACGTTGCACGTCGTTTCCGTGCTGCAATCGAGAAAGGTGAGCTTACATATGAGGACTACTCCCAGGACGTTCTTATGTTACAGCTTCACGCAGCTTCCCTTGGTCTTCCATACCTCCCGGTAAGAATGATGCAGGGCTCCGGTCTTGTTAAATTCTGGGGTATCAGCGAAGAGAAGAGAAAAACAATGGAAGGCGTTGACAACTTAAAGTGCGTAGATATCGAGAACCCGTTTGAGCCGGGCGAGAAGCTTCTTGCTGTTCCGGTTCCGAAGCTTGACTGCGCGATCATCCATGTACAGCAGGCATCTCCGGATGGAACCTGCATCATCGAGGGTGATGAGTTCCACGATGTTGATATCGCAATCGCTGCAAAGCGTACGATCGTTACCTGCGAGGAGATCGTAAGTGATGAATATATCCGCCGTGATCCTACAAAGACAAGAATCTTCGGCGAGTGCGTAGACGCTGTCGTTCGTACTCCGTACGGTGCATGGCCGGCACAGTGCTATGGCTACTATGATGATGATGATAAGGGACTTAAGGAGTACGATAAGGCTTCCAAGTACCTTGACGCTGAAGATGCAAAGGCACAGCTCGCAAAGGCTGCTGCAAAGGCTGAGAAGGCTGCTGCTGCGAAACCGGAAGACGAGAAGCTTGCAAAGGCTGCAGAAGTTGCAAAACAGGCTGCAGAGGATGCTGCTAACGGCACAAAGATTCCGGAGACCTTCAAGGATTACCTCCAGAAATACGTATACGGCTGCAAGGATCAGGATGATCTTCTTAATGTCCTTGGCGGCGCTCGCCTCATGAACCTTAAGAATGAGCCGCATCTTGGCTATTCTACCAGACATTAATTGAGGGAGGGAAAATCTAAAATGGCTGATTATACAAAGTATACAAAGCAGGAAATGCAGGCTTATGCCATCGCAAAAAATATTAAAGAAAACCAGATCGTTATCGTTGGTACTGGTCTTCCGTTAATCGGTGCTTCCCTTGCGAAGCGTGTGGTTTGCCCGAGCTGCCACCCGATCGTAGAGAGCGGACTTATGGACTGCTCACCGGTAGAGGTACCGCGTTCCGTAGGTGATAACCGTTTCATGGCTCACTGTGCAGTACAGTGGCCGAACGTTCGTTTCGTAGGCTTCGAGGCGAATGAGTGGCTTCATGACGCTGACCGTATGATCGCTTTCATCGGCGGCGCTCAGATCGACCCGTATGGTAACGTAAACTCCACATGTATCTTCGGTAAAGGCGACTATGTTCAGCCGACCACACGTTTCACAGGTTCCGGCGGAGCTAACGGTATCGCTACATTCTGTAACACAATCATCATGATGCAGCACCAGAAGAGAAGATTCATGGAGCATGTTGACTACATCACAAGCTGTGGCTGGATGGACGGCCCTGGCGGACGTGAGAGAGCAGGTCTTCCGGGCAACCGTGGACCGCAGATGGTAGTTACAGATCTTGGTATCATGAAGTTTGACGAAGAGACCAAGAGAATGTACCTTGCTTACTACTATCCATTCTCCTCTCCGGAAATGGTTCAGGAGAACACAGGTTTCGAGATCGATACCACAAGAGCTCAGCTTATGGAAGGTCCGGATCCGGAGATCATCCGCGTAATTCGTGAAGAGATCGACCCAGGTCAGGCATTCATCAAAGTTCCGAAGGAAACAAAGTAATCGAAACTGATTTAAAGTAAAATCATAAATGCCGCGGTCAGCGGCTGGCAAAATCCGCTGACCGCAGCGATCGCGTATATAAGGAGGAAGAACATGGGCTACTTTTCCATGCCGAAATATTTCCAGAACATGCCTACCGTTGGTAAGGCATTAGTTAATCCGAATGCGGAAAACGAGACAGAGATCAAAGAGATCGAGAAGCAGATCCACGACAAAGTTACTGAGATCCTTGCTGCCGGCATCACAACAGAAGAGAAGTTAAACGAGCGTGGCCAGTTATCCGCAATGCAGCGTATCAACGCTCTTGTAGATGAGGGAACATTCTGCCCGTTAAACAGCCTTTTCAACCCGAACGACAATAAGATGGGTTCCACAAACATCATCAACGGTCTCGGATGTGTAAACGGCAAATGGGTTTACATCATTGCTTCTGATAACAAGAAGATGGCTGGTACATGGGAACCGGGCCAGGCAGAGAACCTGATCCGCTGCTCCGATGCTGCTAAGATGTTAAATCTTCCGTTAATCTACTTATTAAACTGCGCAGGCGTAGACTTCCCGTATCAGGATCAGGTTTACCCGAACAGACGCGGCGGCGGTACTCCGTTCTTCCGTAACGCTGAGTTAAACCAGTTAGGCATTCCGGTAATCGTAGGCATCTACGGTACAAACCCGGCCGGCGGCGGATACCACAGCATTTCCCCGACAATCCTGATCGCACACAGCCAGGCTAACATGGCAGTCGGCGGTGCTGGTATTCTTTCCGGTATGAACCCGAAGGGATATATCGACGAGGAAGCTGCTGAGCAGATCGTTGCTGCCCAGATCGAGAACAGCAAGAAGCACGTTCCGGCTCCGGGCTCCGTTCCGATCCACTATGACGAGACAGGATTCTTCCGTGAGGTTTACGAGAACGACTACGGCGTAATCGAGGGCATCAAGAAGTACATCAGCTACCTTCCGGCATACAACCTCGAGTTCTTCCGTGTTGATGATCCACAGAGACCGTGTCTTCCGGCAGAAGATCTTTACAGCATCATCCCGATGAACGGAAAACGTCCGTATGACATTTACGACGTAATCGGCCGTCTCTTCGATGGTTCTCAGTTATATGAGTACAAGAAGGGCTATGGTCCGGAGATGGTAACAGGTCTTGCAAAGGTTAACGGACTTTTAGTTGGTGTGATCGCAAATACTCAGGGTCTTCTTATGAATTATCCGGAGTACAAGCAGAACTCCGTTGGTATCGGCGGAAAGCTGTACCGTCAGGGTCTCATCAAGATGAACGAGTTCGTAACCTTATGTGCCCGTGACCGTATTCCGCTGATCTGGTTACAGGATACAACAGGTATCGATGTAGGCGACGAAGCAGAGAAGGCTGAATTACTTGGTTTAGGTCAGTCCCTGATCTACTCCATCGAGAACTCCAAGCTTCCGTCTCTCGAAATTACTCTTCGTAAAGCAAGCGCTGCTGCTCACTATGTACTTGGTGGACCGCAGGGTAACAATACAAACGTATACTCCCTTGGTACAGCTGCATGTGAGTACTATGTAATGCCGGGTGAAACCGCTGCAAACGCTATGTACTCCAGAAAGCTTGTTAAGGCAAGCAAGGCAGGAGAGGATCTTGCTCCGATCATCAAGAAGATGAACGATATGATCCAGCTGTATCATGATAAGTCCCGTCCGGCATACTGCGCTAAGGTTGGTATGGTAGATGAGATCGTTGACATGACAGATATCCGTCCGTACATTCAGGCATTTACAGAGGCTGCTTACCAGAATCCGAAGTCTATCTGCCCGATGCACCAGATGGTAACACCGCGTGCAATTCGCGAGTGGAATGACGCTCACAAGGCTTGATTTTGACTGAAGGATAGAGTAAAATGATATGTATCCAGGCCGGGGGAGTCTTTCTCTGGCCTGGATATACTGGTATAACAAAGCCAGTTTCATTTTACATTTTCAGTATACCCGGAGGTTATTATGAGTGCAATTTACACCCTGGGAATTGACGTTGGATCCACGGCTTCCAAATGCATTATGCTTAAGGATGGCCAGGAGATCGTAGCGAAATCCCTGATCGATGTAGGTGCAGGTACCAGCGGCCCCCAGCGCGCGATCGACGCAGTGCTGGAAAACGCAGGCATGAAAAAAGAGGATGTGGCTTTTACCCTGGCAACAGGTTATGGCCGTAATTCCTTAATGAATTTTGCAGACAAACAGATGAGTGAGTTATCCTGCCACGCAAGGGGAGCTTACTTCCTGTTCCCTGACGTTCATACCGTCATTGATATCGGCGGTCAGGACGTTAAGGTCCTTCATATTGATAACGGTGCAATGACCAATTTCCAGATGAACGATAAGTGTGCTGCCGGAACCGGAAGATTTCTGGATGTTATGGCAGGCGTTCTTGAGGTTAAGGTCCAGGATCTGGGACATCTTGATTCCCTGTCCAAGAAGAGAGTGGAGATCAGCTCCACATGTACCGTGTTTGCGGAGAGTGAGGTTATCAGCCAGCTGTCGATGGGAACCGATAAGTGCGATATTATCGCGGGTATCCACCGCTCCGTGGCTCACCGTGTCACTGGACTCGCCCATAGGATCGGAGTTGTTCCGGCACTCGTTATGACTGGCGGAGTTGCTCAGAACGAGGGTGTAGTCAAGGCTCTTCAGAATGAGCTTGGTTGTGAGATCCACAGATCTCCTCTGACACAGTATAACGGTGCGCTTGGTGCAGCTTTATATGCATATCAGGCAGCAAGCCGCCGCGCATAATCATTATTAGTTTATGCAGATCTATGGCTGTAAATAACATAAGCAGCCATGTTTGATAAGAAATGGAGGATATTTATTATGGCAAAGCAGGTTAGCCCTGGTGTTCTTGCGCTGCGTAAAGTCGTAGATGACGTTCATAAAGACGCGCGCGAAGCCAAAAAGAGAGGCGAGTTAGTTGGTTGGTCTTCTTCCAAATTCCCGTGCGAGCTCGCAGCAGCATTTGATTTAAACGTTATGTACCCGGAGAACCAGGCAGCTGGTATCGCAGCAAACCGTTACGGTGAGCTTATGTGTCAGGCAGCTGAGGATCTTGGTTACGACAACGATATCTGCGGATACGCACGTATCAGCCTTGCTTACGCAGCCGGTGTCCGTGTAGCGCGTAAGTTTGACCCGGAGACAGGTGAGTACATCATCGACCCGAGCACAGGTAAGCCGTTAAAGGACGCAGACGGAAACATAGTGATCGATGAGGCAACAGGCAAGCCGAAAAAAGATCCGAAGACTCAGACTCCGTATCTTGAGCTTGTAAACCTTCTTGAGCTTGAAAAGCTTCCGGATGGACCGGATAAAGAGCGCCGTATTGCAGCGATCTCCCCGATCCGTCAGATGCAGATCCCGCAGCCGGATTTCGTTCTCTGCTGCAACAACATCTGTAACTGTATGACAAAGTGGTATGAGAACATCGCCCGTATGTGCAATGTTCCGCTTATCATGATCGATATCCCGTACAACAACACTGTAGAAGTTGCTGATCAGAATGTTCGCTATGTTCGTGGACAGTTTGATAAGGCAATCAAACAGTTAGAGGAACTCACAGGCAAGAAGTTCGACGAGAAGAAGTTCGAGCATGCATGTGAGAACGCAAACCGTACAGCAAAGGCATGGTTAAAAGTCTGTGATTACTTACAGTATAAACCGGCTCCGTACAGTGGTTTCGACCTGTTCAACCATATGGCTGACGTTGTAACCGCACGTGCAAGAGTTGAGGCTGCTGCGGCATTTGAGCAGTTAGCAAAAGACCTTGACGAGACGATCGCTAAGGGCGAGACAACAACTCCGTTCCCGGAGAAATACCGTGTAATGTTCGAGGGTATTCCGTGCTGGCCGAAGCTTCCGGCACTGTTCAAACCGTTAAAGGCTAACGGCGTCAACGTAACAGCAGTTGTATACGCACCGGCATTCGGTTTCGTATATAATGGTCTGGATGAGATGGCACGTGCTTACTACAAAGCACCGAACTCTGTATGTATCGAGCAGGGTGTTGCATGGCGTGAAGGCATCTGCCGCGACAACAAGGTAGATGGCGTTCTCGTTCACTACAACAGAAGCTGTAAACCGTGGAGTGGTTACATGGCTGAGATGCAGCGTCGCTTTACTGCTGACCTGGGTATCCCGTGTGCTGGTTTCGACGGCGATCAGGCTGACCCGCGTAACTTCAATGCCGCTCAGTACGAGACACGAGTACAGGGTCTTGTAGAGGCTATGGAAGCAAACATCCAGGCAAAGGAGGCTAAATAGACCATGAGTATCAACGCATTATTTGACGAATTTAAGGTAAAAGCTGCAACTCCGAAACAGCAGCTTGCTGAATATAAAGCACAGGGCAAGAAGGTCATCGGCGTTCTCCCGTACTACGCTCCGGAAGAGCTTGTATACGCTGCAGGCATGGTTCCGATGGGAATCTGGGGCTCCAACAACAAGACGATCAGCCGTGCAAAAGAGTATTGTGCAACCTTCTACTGCACGATCGCTCAGCTCGCACTTGAGATGCTCCTTGACGGAACTATGGATCAGTTAGACGGAATCATCACACCAACAATCTGTGATACATTACGTCCGATGAGCCAGAACTTCCGTGTTGCTATGGGCGACAAGATGAAAGTTATCTTCCTTGCTCATCCGCAGAACCGTTTCGAAGAGTTCGGACTTAAGTTCTGTGAGGAGGAGTACGCAAACGTTAAGGCTGACCTCGAGGAAGTATGTGGTCACGAGATCACCAACGATGCGATCCTTGACGCAATCAAGGTTTACAACAAGAGCCGTGCAGCCCGCCGTGAGTTCGTAAAACTCGCTAACGAGCACTGCGACGTTGTAACTCCTACAAAGCGTTCCGCAGTATTAAAGGCATTCTTCTTCATGGAGAAACCGGAATACACTGCAAAACTTGAAGAGTTAAACAAAGAGCTCGCAGCTCTTCCGGTATGTGACTGGAAGGGAACAAAGGTTGTTACATCCGGTATCATCGTAGACAACCCGAAGCTTCTTGAAATCTTCGAGAACAACAACATCGCGATCGCAGCTGATGATGTTGCTCATGAGAGCCGTTCCTTCCGTACAGATGTTCCGGAGGACGAGCAGGATGCTCTTAGAGCTCTTGCAAAACAGTTTGCAAACATGGATTACGATATCCTTCTTTATGATCCGCAGTCTTCCAAGAACCGCCGTGGCGAGTTCGTAGCTGACATGGTTAAGAAGAGCGGCGCTCAGGGGCTTGTACTCTTCATGCAGCAGTTCTGCGATCCGGAGGAGATGGAGTATCCGTACCTCAAGAAAGCTCTCGACAACGCAGGTATCCCGCACATCAAGCTTGGTGTTGACCAGCAGATGAGAGACTTCGGACAGGCTGCAACTGCTATCGAGGCATTTGCGGATGTTCTTGAGATGAGAAAGTAAATAATTCATAATAAATAGGGGCAGGCGTTCCTGTTTCTTAGTGTTCACGCGGAGTCAGGCGAAAAACCGCCGTACCGAACATGATTTCCTTTCGGGGAGATCGTGGAGGTGCGGCGGTTTTTTTCTGTTTTATGGGATGCTGTGTCATAGTGGCTCCGGGTACGCGCAGGACCGTCTCCTGCCCCGGATGCTGGTGGATTCCAGGGGCGGTTCCTCTAAGCTCCCGAAAGAATGCTAAGGGCGGAGAACAGGGGACACAACTCGCCTGCGGCTCAAACAAGTGTCCCCTGCCCTCCAACGCATTCTCCCGGAAGCCAAGAGGAAGCCATGCCCCTGAAATCAGGCACCCGGGGCAGGAGATGGTCCTGCGCTGGGGGATGGAGGGAGCGAGGGGGAAGGGAAGAGATCCTGCGATGGGAAGTGAGAAAAATGGTCAATTGTGTCGAAAGTGTGGCAAAGTTTGTAGAATTAGGTGTACTTTGGGGAAGTTGGGTGGTATACTGATTTTATATAGCGGAATTTTGAAGTCTGCTAGGAAAAGTGGAGGAAACGATATGAGAAAGTGGAAGAGGTGTCTGCTTCTGGCAGCGGGCATGGCAGCGGCTTTATCGACGGCGGCGATGGCGAGCCAGGGTACTGCGGAGCAGTCGGACATGGTCACTGTTGAGGTGAAAGAGTGTAAGGGCGGCGCAATTGATGCGGCGTATGATGTCTATGACGAAAATGGCAGAATCCAGTACACTGTAACTTTACCAATTGGGGAAAAGGTGCAGATCCCGCGGGGAACGGAATTGACCATAGATGCGGAGTTCATTGATTATGGGTATGAGACATATGAGAATTATGTTACGTCATATCCTAAGAATCTTCATATTATTCAAAATGGAGTGGACGATATTGAAGAAACCGAGTATGAAGGAAGCAGCATTTGGACCGTCCGGGAGATTAATGAGAACTGTGAGATATATGCTGACTTTGTAGTAGTTCTGGATGCAGAGGGTGTAGGTGAAGACTGGGATTCGATTCCGAATGAGGTCAGACCATACTCAATATCTACGAAGCCGGTATATTATGACAGTCCGTCTGAAGTGAATATTGAGCTTATTGCGAAAAAGGGAACGAAACAGGTTCCTATAACAGAAGTTCCTGAGCTTCAGATCAATTCCAGATTTTTAAGTTCAAGTTTTGATCTGGGCTGGTATCAGGATAATTTTGAGATAACATCTACGGGAATCAAATCTAATGGAGTCATCCCGTTAGGTCGCTATAGAATTCCGATTACATATAAGAGTAGAGAAGAGAACGTAATTCCGCGTTCTGGCTGGATCACCTTATATGTAGGAAAGAGAGCGTATGCTGAAGCTGCTTTGGCAGAATATGTAGATGATGATGGTGAAACGTATACAATTGGCAGCGCGGGTGCGAGTGTAAGCAATCCGGATGATGATTCAGAGGATGGAAGCCAGAATAGATTTTTTGATGCGGCAAACACAACTGTTTCAGATGTGATAAAGCTGTTCGACCAGAAAAATTTTGATTCTATGATTGCCGGCTACAGCCATAATGGTGAATTTATGGATGCGAATGGCAAAAAGGTTGATCGAAATGATTCCAGAACTTTATCTGAAGCGGCAGGAAAAAGAAGTTCTTCTTATGTAATCAATCCTGTATTAAAAAAAGGTACTAAGATATTCAAGCCGGTTAAAATTCAGCTGATTCCAGAGAGCCAGATGATCGTTAGATACAGTGATTCCTGGGTTGAGAGGAGTGGAAAATTATACTATTATGTAAACGCTTATGATGATGAAGGAGAGTGGACTGGAAATAAACTTGCAAACAGCGAATGGGTTGAGCGCGGCAGAAAGGATGTCTACTGCGACAGCACAGGAGCGCTTGTTACTGACGGAATTGCTGGAAAGTCCATGAATGAGGGCGGCTTATGGCTGGTTGATAAGAAGGGATATAAGAGAAAAGATTATTCAGGAACGTATACGGTTGGCATGAATCAGTATACGATCAAGAATGGAGAAGTAACCGGCATTGAGATCATGAAAGTTGAAGCTCCGTCTGGTGTTACAAGTGTAGAGTTATTCACGGATGGTCTTGAACTGGTGGTTAACGGTGATACTGCTACTGATGAGCAGAAGACTGATTTTGCTGACAAGCTTGTCACAGGTATGAATAATTTGACAACAGCTCAGCAGAACACACTGCACGATGATGTGATTGCTAAGGCTGATGAGGCGTTAAAAGCGGTTTACAAAGTCGAGCCTGAAGTGAAGTGTGAAGCTGCAGATGATGTTGATTCTGATAAGCAGGTAAGCGCGATCTCCGCAAAGGGATTACTTGCAGCAGCAGGTTTAACTTCTAAAAACGCAGACTCTGTCGAACTCCGGATCACACAGCAGGTGGCTCAGACGGCAAGCAATGCAATCATGAAATTTGACGCAAAGCTTTATGTGGGAGATGAGGATACTCCGACACAGTTAAAGAGCCCGGTTATTATGGAAATTGAACTTCCGGAGGATATTCAGAAGGCATACACGAAATATGGATATACTTACAAGTTAGTTCATACTGGCGAGAATGGAAAGGACATTGTGAAGGATGGCCGTTCGAAGAATGGTCTTTCCATGGAGCTGTCCTCTGATATGAAGACAGTGAAGATCCGTACAAGTTCCTTCAGTACATTTGAGTTACAGGCAACGAGAGGGGAAGATACCTCCATTGATGATACAACAGTGACTCCGAGCAAGCCGAGTAACGGAAATAATAGCGGCAACAACAGCTATTCTGACAGTGATGACTCGGACGATTCCGGCACTCAGAGCACTACATATAGAAGAAAGAAGACCGGTGCTTCCGGCCAGTGGGTTCAGGACGCAAAGGGCTGGTGGTATCGCAGAGCAGACGGTTCCTGGCCGAAGAGTCAGTGGATCGAGCTGGGGTGGAATGGCGTGAACAGCTGGTACTATTTTAATGAGAGCGGCTATATGGTAACTGGATGGAGAGAGGATGGCGGTTATACGTACTATCTGAATCCGGTTTCTGACGGTACGAGAGGTCAGATGCTTACAGGATGGCATCAGATCGACAGCATCTGGTACTACTTTAATAAACTGACAGGTGGTCCACAGGGATCTCTTGTAAAGAACGCGACGACACCGGACGGCTATAAGGTCGGTGCAGATGGTGCGTGGCTCCAGTAAAAAAATTAATCATGTTTGGAAAGGTCCGTTATAAGGGGAAACTCTTGTGGCGGATCTTTTTTAGTGGTATCTTTATGGGAAATGTGTTAGAATAGATTAGAAAGAGCTGCGAAATAAGAGATAGAATAATAAAAATCGTAACTATTCAGTACCCTCATAGTTACACGCAAAAATCCATTCCAGATCAGCTTCGCTGATGGGATTTTTGCCCTCCAGCCTATGTTTTCTTACGGTCAGCGCAGCAAGTGCGCAGACCTACTGAACAGTTGCTAAAAATCTACAGATAGAGTCAGGATCGGAATCAAAAGGGGGATTTCGGGGAGTGAAGGGAAAGAGAAACGTATGGGCGGTGTTCCTTGGAATTGCAGTTGCAGCGATGAGTGCGGCGGGCTGTGGCACAGGGGAGAGCAGCGGCCAGGAACCGGAGAAGGTGAGCGCGGAGAAGAGACTTACGGTGTATACTTCTCACAAGCAGGAGGTCTATGCGCCGATCATAAAGGAGTTTGAGGAGCGGACCGGAATCTGGGTAGAAGTGGTTCCCGGAGGAACAACGGAGCTTCTGGAGCGGATCCGGGAAGAGGGGGAAAAGGGATCCTGTGACGTGATGTTCGGCGGAGGTGTGGAGAGCTATGAGGTCTTTAAGGACTGCTTCGTGTCATACGAGAGCACCCAGAGCGATCATATCGAGAGTATATACCGGACTGAGGATCATGTCTGGACTCCGTTTACGGAGCTTCCCATTGTTCTGATCTACAACAATAAGCTGGTGGACGCGGCTTCCGCCCCGCGGGGATTTGAGGATCTGTTTGACGGGAACTGGGACGGAAAGGTGTCCTTTGCGGATCCGGGAAGATCCGGCAGCAGCTGCACGATGTTGGAGACGATGATCCAGGTCCTGCCGATG
>OGKT01000526.1_pt1 | contig 14423 bp, 7 predicted proteins | sample 1572581 | NCBI WGS metagenome assembly OGKT01 (sample SAMEA2581881, study PRJEB24529) | metagenome | biome: Human gut stool | place: China | collected 2011 | reverse complement strand
TGGTTGGTGCCAGGAGAATGAAATGTAGCGTATGATTGCCCCAGGAAAAAGTAAAGAGTTGCATGCGTTGGCAATTGGGGAAGAATATAAGCCATTTAATATTAAATGTGTAGATAATTTTAGAATTATTACGGTGGATTCATGTTTACTTTCATTAGATGACATGGATTATGGTCATTTAAATGTAAATTTTCCTGAATTGTTCAACTTGGAGATAGAAGATGACAGCAAAATAAATATAGTTATTATGCACCATGGAGTTGAGTGGCTTCAGCCAGAGGCGGGAAGACGATTTCAACACTGGTTGGTAGAACACAATGTAAAAATGGTATTTTGTGGGCACAATCATACTCCGGGAATGAATGTATTAACGGAAGCTATTCCGGAACACGGAATAGCACGAGATGGTATTCCTCAATTTACATGTGGATGTGCGCTTGCGGATAGTTATTCAAATCCTGTCTTTCTTTTGGCACAATATAATGAAGACATAGACAGCAATAATCGAAATACAGAAAATAAGAATATACAAATTACATTATATGAATATCAAAAAAATTCAAATTGGAAAGTATCAAGTAATATATTAAGAAGTTTTGAATCGGGGGTATACAGAGAGAGTAATACAAGCGGTTTAATAAAAAATATGTATGATATTCCAATTGTGTATAAGTCTATATATGATTTGCCTGAGGAAGAAATCGTAAAAGAGATAGAAAACGGTAAAAAATTATATTACTACGGATTAAGAGGAAAGCGATTCCTACGAGGAAATTCAAAAATAGCAGACGCAGCGTATAACATGAAAAATCAAATTGAGCTTAAAATTTTGGTTTCAAATCCGTACAATACAAATATTGAGAAAAGATTGAAACAGGTTGAAGATTTTTCTGAACGGGATGAATTAGAAAATCATTGGAAAACGATTTATGAGAATATAAAACAATTGCGTGACGATTTCCCGAAATACCATTTATGGGGAATTCGATTTCATAATCAACCGTTATATTTTCGATTTATTATGACAGATGAGAAGGTATATTTTGGCTTTTATACAGAACAACCTAGTTCGTTATCAGCGATGTACTGTTATTCGAATAAATCAGCTTTGTATGGTAGTCTCAGTGCTTTTTTTGAGTTGGAGTGGGAAAATGCGAAACCTTCTTTTCCTAGAACAGTTCCTGACAGATGCAGTTTTGTTTTGGATCGATTTGAAATGAAACCATCGTTGGTTATCAATTTAACGTCAGATTGTAATATGAATTGTAAATATTGTCCGGATGGTGGAGAAAATTTGGCAAGGTATAAGGAATTGTGTGGAATAAAACAAGTAAAGTATTTATTGACTGCTTATGCAAATTATTATAAAGAAAATGAATGGGCAGAAAAGAAAGTAGTGCGTATTACAGGTGGGGAACCCTTTCTTGAAGAGGAACGTTTAATAGAAACATTAAAACATGCCAGAAAAGAAGATTACGAAAAGATTGTTTTGTGCACAAATGGTCTTTTACTGAAAGATAGTTACGAAAAGTATCCTCGGGTATGGGAATCTATTAAAAAAATATTATTATTAAAAATCAGCTTGGATTCTTTGAAATCGGCTGTGTTTAAAAAATTAACTTCTGTAGATGCGTTGGACGTGGTCATGGAGAACATCAAATTCGCTAAAGATAGAGGATTTAAGATCGAATTGAATCTCGTTGCTACGAAATTGAATGTTGGTGAAATTGAAGACGTATTTGATTATGTCCAACGTATGAAACTTGTTGGTGTAAAAGTGCTTACTGTAAACGATTTTGGAGATAGAATTAAACCGGATAATGTTGAGCAGGAATTAAATGCTTTGATTGAAAAATTGCGTCGATCAGATTATGAAGAAACAGGTTTATATGTTCATAACAATAAAGGAATATATATGAAGAGATTTATTCATAATGGTTGCACTTTGACGATTGTAGATCATATGAATAGAAGTGACTCTGTGACACCTAGAAGAACATATAGTGAGGCATGTTTAAATTGCGATTTTTATCCTGAATCATATAAGGTTCACAAGGGAAATAAGAAGCCATGTGCAACTGGAATTATGAGCTTGACGATGCGGGCGGATGGAATGTTAAGCTTTTGCAGGATGAGGGAAAATAGAGGGTTCTGTTTGGAGGGGAAAAGTATGAAAGAAGTACAGGAAATGCTTCAGAAGGAACTTAAGAAATTTAAAAAGTGTTATCATTATGCACTTGAAAGTGAAAAGGATCAAGAGAATGAAAAAATATAAGAGAGGATTTGTCGCTGGCTTTTTTGATATACTTCATGAAGGACATATTCAAATTTTAGAACAGGCAAAATCACAATGCGAGCAGCTAATTGTTGCTGTGGGAACAGATGAGTTTATGCGTATAAGAAAAGGTCGAGAGTCTGTCTTAAGTTATGATGAAAGGGTTTGCATTGTCAGTGCCATCAAATATGTTGATAAAGTTGTGCCAGAAATAGATTTAGATAAAATATCGGCATACAAAAAGTACAAATTTGACGTAATGTTTGCAGGGGATGATCATGAGAATGAAGAAATATATATTAAAGATACGAAGCTTCTAAAAGAAAAGTATGGTGTAGATACTATTTATATAAAACGAAATGATGTGTCCTCTACGAAGATACGAGAACGTGTCTGTGCACTCAAGCAGGGCTGTGATGGGAAGATAGATAGTGTATGATTATAAATACGCTATACAAGATAAAAATGCAGATATATGTAAAAATAATCAATAAAGATTGGACGACATACAAAACTATGCTATAATTCTATTGGATAAAAGTGCAGACATCTGCAAAAATAACCAATAGAAGGAGGCGCATTGTATGGAAATTAAGAGAAATATCTATTTGAATAAGCTTATCAGCAAGAAACACAACGGATTGATTAAGGTGGTAACTGGGATTCGGCGTTGTGGAAAATCATATCTGCTTTTTAATCTGTTTAAAGATCATCTGCTGGCAGAGGGAGCTGCCGGTCGTTTGTATGAATTAACAGACGATAGCGGAACTGCTTGGTATCCAGCCGCCGGTAGTCGTAATTCAGGTACGGCTGTTCTTCAGAGTACAGGTAATAACGGTGGATATTGGTCAGCATCTACATCGGGAGGTAATGGAGTACTTTTGTATTTCAGTAATAGTTCTGTATATCCTGTAGGCAATAACAGTCGGGCATACGGCTTTTCCGTACGTTGCGTTCACAAGTGATTCACTGTGATATTTTCCGGATATTCAGAGAGTGTACCAAAATAGAGAAATACTTACCATTTATTTCTTTTTAGGCACGGATTATGCAGATTTACCAGATTTACTTTATTCTTTCTCTGTGAGATTCATGTAATCCGTGCCTAAAAGAAATTATCAAGTGTATTTTGAATTATACCCTCGTTTTATACAATACAGTCCTTCAAAGTTCTCTTGTTAGTTTTTGATACATTCTTATCTATTTATTTTGCAGCAGTCAACTTTTCCTTCAGGAACTGCCCTGTGTAGCTTGCCGCACATGCCGCCACTTCTTCCGGTGTACCGGTTGCCACGATATAGCCGCCTTTGTCTCCGCCTTCGGGGCCGAGGTCTATAACATGGTCGGCACACTTCACTACGTCCATATTATGCTCGATGATAACGATGGAATGGCCGCGGCGTATCAGTGCATCAAAGGCTTCCAGCAGTTTGCGGATGTCGTGGAAGTGCAGGCCGGTGGTAGGCTCGTCGAAGATGAATAGCGTAGGGTCGGCTTTCTCCATACTGAGGTAGTAGGCCAGTTTTACGCGCTGGTTCTCACCGCCGGAGAGGGTAGAGGACGATTGGCCGAGTTTGATATATCCCAGCCCCACATCTTGCAGCGGTTGCAGGCGCTTCACGATTTTCTTCTGTCCGTGTGCGGTGAAGAATTCAATGGCTTGGTTAACGGTCATTTCCAGTACATCGTAGATATTGACATCATGGAATTTCACTTCCAGCGTATCTGCCTTGAAGCGTTTGCCGTGGCAGGATTCGCACTCCAGCACAAGGTCCGCCATGAACTGCATCTCTACGGTGATGGTTCCTTCGCCCTTGCACTCCTCGCAACGGCCGCCTTCACTGTTGAAGCTGAAATGGCCGGCGGTATAGCCCATTTGTTTGGCGAGGGGTTGTTCTGCCCAAAGTTTGCGTATTTCGTCGTAGGCCTTTATGTAGGTTACGGGGTTGGAACGCGAGGACTTGCCGATGGGGTTCTGGTCTACAAACTCTACGTTGCGCAGATTTCGCAGGTCTCCGCTGATAGAGGCAAACTCGCCCGGTCGGTCGGTGCATTCGTCCAGTTCGCGTTTGAGGGCGCGGAAGAAGATATCGCGCACCAGTGTGCTTTTACCGGAACCCGATACGCCGGTGACTACGGTCATTACATTGAGCGGAAAGCGTACGTCCACGCCTTTCAGATTGTTCTCGCGGGCGCCTGTGATTTCAATATACTGGTTCCACGGGCGACGGCTTTCGGGCACGGGAATGGTTTCCTCGCCCAGAAGATAACGCACGGTGTAGCTGTTGCTGTCTTTTTGCAAATCCTTCATGTCTCCCTGGTAGACAACCTCGCCGCCCAGACGTCCGGCCTTGGGACCGATGTCGATGATATAATCGGCTGCCCGGATGATTTCTTCGTCATGTTCCACCACGACCACCGTATTGCCCAACTGTTGCAGTTGGCGCAAGACGTGTATCAGCTTGTCCGTGTCGCGGCTGTGAAGTCCGATGCTCGGTTCGTCCAAAATGTAGAGACTGCCCACAAGACTGCTTCCCAGGGAAGTTGCCAGATTGATACGCTGGCTTTCACCGCCGGACAGCGAATTGCTGAGGCGGTTCAGGGTGAGGTATCCCAAACCTACATCCAGCAGGAAGCGGATGCGGTTGTTGATTTCTATAAGGATGCGGCGGGCAATGTCGGCATCATGCTTGTCCAGCTTCAGGTTGTCGAAGAACACTTTCAGTTCGGTAATGGGCAGGTCTACCAGTTCGGAGATGCTGCGTCCGCCCACCCGTACATAACCGGCTTCGGGCTTCAGCCTCGTACCGTGGCATTTGGGACAAAGGGTTTTGCCGCGATAACGCGCCAGCATAACGCGGTATTGTATCTTGTACTGGTTTTCCTGCAACATTTTAAAGAAAGCATTGATACCCTCGAAGTAGCGGGTTCCGTCCCACAGCATGCGGCGTTGTTCGTCTGTCAACTGGTAGTAGGGAGTGAAAATGGGGAATCCGGCTTTCTCCGCACCGCGTATCACCATGTCTTTCCATTCGCCCATTTTCTCGCCGCGCCAGCACACCACGGCGCCGTCGTATACGGAAAGGGAGCGGTTGGGGATGACGAGATGTTCGTCGATGCCCACGACACGTCCGAAGCCTTCGCATTCCGGACATGCGCCGATGGGGGAGTTGAACGAGAACATCTGGTCGTTGGGTTCTTCAAACGTGATGCCGTCCGCCTCGAACTTGGTACTGAAACGGTACAGGCTGGTAGTGCCGTCCGGTTGGTAGAAACGCAGCAGGCAGGCTCCGTCACCCTCGTACATGGCGGTTTCGGCGGAGTCGGTGAGGCGGCTGACGGCATCTTTCTCGCCGGAAACCGTCATGCGGTCTACCAATAGGAATACGGTGTCACCGTCTTTAGGCTGATACTCGTCAATGCGCACCATTTCTCCGTTCACTTCCAACCGGTTGAACCCTTGCTTCAAGTCTATTTCCAGTTGCTGCTGCAAGGTACGTCCTTCGCGGAGCAATATCGGGGTGAGCACGGTATAGCGTGTTCCCTCAGGTTGCCGGAGCATGCAGTTCACGATGTCCTCGGTGGAGTGTTTCTTTACCTCCTGTCCGCTGACCGGACTGAAAGTCCGTCCCACACGGGCGTAGAGCAGGCGCAGGTATTCGTAGATTTCGGTAGAAGTGCCTACGGTGGAACGGGGATTGCGGCTGCTTACTTTCTGCTCGATGGCAATGGCAGGGGGGATACCCTTGATGAAATCGCATTCGGGCTTACTCATACGTCCCAAAAACTGGCGGGCGTAACTGCTGAGGCTTTCCACATAGCGCCGTTGCCCCTCGGCATAGAGTGTATCGAATGCGAGCGAGGACTTGCCGGAACCGGACAGTCCGGTTATGACGACCAGCTTGTTGCGGGGAATTTCCACATCAATATTTTTCAGATTATTGACGCGTGCCCCCTTTATGATGATAGATGTATTTTTTGCCATAAGACGATTGAAAATGAATTGAGTTGCAAAGATAATCATTATCTTTGCGACACAATATTTAAAAAGAATAAAATGAAAGTGAGAAATCTCCTCTTGTTACTGGCTTTCTGCTGCCTTTCACTGGCTGTACAGGCACAGTTCGTATCCACATCCGCACATCCTAAACGTGAATTTCGTGCTGCATGGATTCAGGCGGTAAACGGACAGTTCCGTGGCATACCGACCGACCGGTTGAAGCAAATCTTGATAAATCAGTTGAACTCCCTGCAAGGTGCAGGTATCAATGCCATTATTTTTCAGGTGCGTCCCGAAGCCGATGCGTTGTATGCTTCGCAGTACGAACCGTGGAGCCGTTTCCTGACAGGTGTGCAGGGCAAAGCCCCGGAACCTTATTGGGACCCTATGCAGTTTATGATTGAGGAGTGCCACAAGCGGAGCATGGAGTTTCATGCCTGGATTAATCCGTATCGGGTAAAGACTTCGTTGAAGAACGAGCTTTCGCCCATCCATATTTATAATTCGCATCCGGAGTGGTTCGTGACGTATGGCGACCAGCTTTACTTCGACCCTGCGCTTCCCGAAAGCCGCAATCATATCTGTAAGGTGATAACCGACATCGTGTCGCGCTATGATGTGGATGCCATTCACATGGACGATTATTTCTATCCCTATCCTATCAAGGGAAAGGATTTCCCGGATGATGCCAGCTTTGCACGCTATGGCGGCGGTTTCAGCAATAAGGCGGACTGGCGCCGCAGTAATGTGAATATTCTCATTCAGAAAATACATGAGACGGTCCGCGGACTGAAACCCTGGGTGAAGTTCGGCGTGAGTCCTTTCGGTATCTACCGCAATCAGAGCAGCGACCCGCTGGGCAGCGCCACAAACGGTTTGCAGAATTATGATGATTTGTATGCCGACGTACTTCTGTGGGCACGCAAAGGTTGGATTGATTATAACATACCGCAAGTGTATTGGCAGATAGGACATCCGGCTGCCGACTATGAAACTTTGGTGAAGTGGTGGGCAAAGCATACGGAGAACCGTCCTTTGTTTATCGGCCAGTCTGTAATGAATACGGTACAGAATGCCGACCCGAAGAATCCGTCCGTCAATCAGCTTCCCCGCAAGATGGCTTTGCAGCGGGCATATCAGACAATCGGCGGCAGTTGCCAATGGCCTGCCAGCGCAGTAGTGGAGAATGCCGGCAAATACCGCGATGCGCTGGTTGCCGAGTATCATAAGTATCCGGCTTTGCCGCCCGTATTTGACTTTATGGACAATGAAGCCCCGGATAAGGTGCGCAAGGTAAAACCGGTGTGGACTGCCGACGGTTACATCCTTTTCTGGACCGCTCCGAAGTTTAAGGATGAAATGAACCGTCCGGTACAGTATGTTGTCTACCGTTTTGCTTCGAAAGAGAAGGTGGACATCGACGACCCTTCGCACATTGTGGCTGTTACGCGCAACACTTTCTATAAGTTGCCTTATGAGGATGGCAAGACGAAGTACCGTTATGTGGTTACGGCGCTCGACCGCCTGCACAACGAATCCAAGTCTGTAAGCAAGAAAGTGAAGCTATAGGAATCAACTGTCAACTATCAATAAAGTATCAGTCCTGCTATTCCGCATACTATAATCATCAGTATGGGATTGACCTTATATTTTCTTGTTCCGATGAAAGCTGCAAGGAAGATGATGATACTGATGATGAAAGAGTACATATCTTCCTGGGGCGAACTGAAGTTCTCCGTGTTCATCAGCACCAGCGCAGCCGATGCCAGCAGTCCTACTACCGCCGGGCGAAGTCCGCTGAATACGGCTTCTACTGCCGGGTGCTTCTGATATTTCAGAAAGAATTTGCTGATGGTGAGCATCAGGATGAACGAAGGCAGCACTACGGCGAAAGTGGCTACGCAAGACCCAAGCACTCCCATGCTCGTGCCGTATTGTTCGGCTATCGTGGAATAGCCTACATAGGTTGCCGAATTGATGCCGATAGGACCGGGAGTCATCTGGCTGATTGCTACGATGTCGGTAAACTCCTGCGGTGTGAGCCAGCCGTAACGGGTGACTACCTCACCTTGTATCATGGACAGCATGGCGTATCCGCCGCCAAAACCGAACAGGCCGATTTTAAAGAATGTGTAGAATAGATGGAGGAAAAGCATGATGTAGTGATTAGTGGTTAGTGGTTAGTGATTAGCGATAAGTGGGGTGGTTTTGTTTAATTTTTAACTGTTGCTTTTCGGGAAACGCAGCCTTCCGAACAGGTATCCGCCTATACCGGCAGCAATGATAATCCAGATGGGGGAGAAGCCCAATAACCAGATAAGCAGAGCCGAGACAATAGGAATCCATATCGTGTAGCGGTTGATTTTGGCGGATTTGGCCATACTGAAAGTCGGAGCGGCTATCAGTGCTACAACTGCCGGACGGATACCCTTGAAGATACGCTCTACGTAGACATTGTCTTTGAAGTTATGGAAAAACAAGGCTATGGCAAGGATAATGAGGAAAGAAGGTAGTATCGTCCCTAGGGCGGTAACGATGCTTCCCCGTATTCCACGCAGGCGGTAGCCTATGAATATGGATATGTTGACCGCAAGGATGCCCGGTGCCGACTGGGCGATGGCAAGCAGGTCTATAAAATCCTCTTTGGCTATCCACCGACGTTTCGTTACGATTTCGTCCTCAATCAATGGAACCATGGCATAGCCGCCGCCAATGGTGAATGCTCCGATTTTAAAGAAAATGGAAAATGCTTCGGTATATATATTCGTCATATCATGTGTAATGCTGTAATTCGGTTTATTGTTTGCCCTCTCCAATATTTCCTTCTTCTTTTGCATATTGGCTCGGACTGATATTAAAGTGTTTCTTAAAGACTTCACGGAAGTATTTGGCATCGCTGAAACCGGTCATTTCGGCAACTTCGGTGATGGTGTACTTTTGTTCCTTCAGCAGTTGCATGGCACGTTTCAGGCGTATCAACCGTACATAATCTCCCGGAGCCTGGTCGGTCAGTGCCTTTAACTTGTTGTAGAAACTGGTACGGCTCATGTTGAGCAGGGTGCAAAGCACATCAATCGTGAAGCTCGGATTGTCCATGTTGTCCTCTACATTCTTCTTGATGCTGGCAATGAATTTCCAGTCCAAATCCGTAGAACAGTTGATGCATTCCGTATTGTGGGTATCATCGTTCAGCTCCAGATTGCCGTATCTGTGGCGCAATAAGGCACGGTTGGCAAGCAGATTGGCAATGGTGGCGCGCAGGATTCCGATGTTAAACGGTTTCACGACGTATTCATCCGCTCCGGTTTGCAGCCCGTCGATGATGTTTTTGTCCGTATTGAGGGCCGTAAGCAGGATAACGGGTATGTGCGAGGTATCAATGTCATTCTTCACTTTCTGGCACAGTTCATCACCCCGCATTTCGGGCATCATGATGTCCGAGATAATCAGGTCGGGGAAATACTCCTTCACGATACAAAGCGCTGATTTTCCGTTGGAACATACTTGTACATGGTAGTTCTCCGCCAGCGTACGCCGCAGGTATTCCCTCAGTTCGTCGTTATCCTCTACTATCAGTATTTTCTGGCGGTTACCGGCATCCTGAGTTTGCTGTTGGGCATGTTCGTAACCCTCTATGGGCGTGTTGACGGCAGGGGTGTCCGGAGTGCCCTTTTCCGGAGAGGTGATTTGTTCCGGTTCATTGTTCTGTTCCTGCTCTTTGGTGGGAGCAGGACGGTGTATGGCCTTGCGGTAGCGTTTCTCGCCTTTAGGGAAAGATACTTTGATGCAGGAGCCTTTTCCTTCGGTGCTGGTGAAGTTGAGCTTTCCTTTATGCATATGCACGAGTTTCCATACAAGAAGCAGTCCGATGCCGCTGCCGGTTACTTTGGAATTGATGGCATTGCTGCCGCGGAAGTGCATCTTGAACAGCTTTTTCTGCTCGTCCAGTGGAATGCCGATACCCGTGTCACTGACTTCCACGTTCCAGGTATCTTCCGTTTCGTAAGCATAGACATGCACGCTTCCGCCTTCGGGCGTGTATTTCAGTGCATTGGATATGATATTCTTCAAAATGGAGTCCATCTTATCCTTATCCAGCCAGGCATTCAGATAGCGGAAGTTGCTTTCGTAAGTCAGGTCGATGTGCTTTACGGAAGCGTATGAACGGAAAACATTGACAATGTCGGTCATATAAGCTCCCAGTTCGTATTCGGATACGTAGAAATTGTTCGAATAGGTATTCGCGCGTTCAAAGTTTATGAGGTTGGTTGTGAGACGTAGCAGGGCGTTGACGTTGCGAAGCGCCGTGCTGAGGTTGTCCGTTCCTTCCTTGCTTAGTTTCTCACGGTCGGAGAGTTCTTCCAACGGTGCTTTGATGAGCGTCAGCGGAGTACGGATGTCATGCGCGGTGTTGACAAAGAAACGGATCTTGTCATCGGATATCTTTCGTTGCTTGCGCAATACGATTATGCGCAATGCGATGCTTGCAATTGCAACAAGGATAAGCGCATACAGTAATAATGCCCATATGCTGAGCCAAATGGGTTGCTCGACAATAATATCTATGCTGCGCTCTTCCAAGACCATACGCCGGTCTTCACTGGATATGGCGCGGACACGCAGGGTGTAATGACCGGGATTCAGATTGGTGAACCGGATGACATTTTCCTCTCCCGGACGGCTCCAGCCGTCATAGAATCCTTCCAGTTTCCACGAATACAGGATGAGGGAAGGATAGTCATAATTGATGGACGATACCTGAAGCGAAAATATATTCTGGCTGTATTTCAGTTTCAGGCTTTTGGTTTCGTCGATATCCAAAACCAAAGGAGAACCTTCGTCTTTGGGGTATACTGTTTGGTAGAAAACGCGCAAATCGCTGAATATCATGCGCGAACTGTACTCGCGGGGCAATACCATGTCTCTTGGAAATTCTATGGCTCCGTCGGTACTTCCGAAAATGGCATTCCCGTTCTTGCGCAGTGTTCCGGAGTTGGCATTGAAATGGTCGGAATGCAGTCCCTGCTCTTTGGTCCAGTTATGGAATCTTTTTTCTTTGAGGTAGAAACCGCTCAGTCCGTATTCTGTGCTTAAGAGAATATCATCTTTTCCGTCTGACAGAATTGTATAGATATTGTTGGAGATAAGTGCGCAGTTATCTTTATGATAGTGTTCAAAGTTCTGCCTGGCAGGGTCGTAAATCAGCAGACCGGAATTGTTTGTGCCGATATAAAGCAGTCCGTTGGGGGCCTGATACAGGGAGTATATATAGGAGGACTCTATCGGCAGCGTTATGTACCGGTATTTGCCGGTTGCTTTCTCCAGTAGGTATAAGCCGTTGGCTGTACCTATCCACATATATTTTTCGTCCCGCTCCTTGATGTCCGTTATAACTTCCAGCCCGGGTATCGATTCAATGTTTTTATGTTTCAGGTCTATTCTTTTCAGGTTGTAGTATCCCCCCGACCAAATATAACCGTCTCTGTCTTTGGTAATGGAACGGATGTACTTGTCGGGACGAATCGTTGCGCCGCCGAACAAGGCGGGCGTGAAAAAGCTGACAGAACGCTTTTTCTTATCTATCTGGTAGATGCCGGAACTGTAGCCGCCTACCCAGATAATGTCGGGACTGACTTCGCACAGAGACATGAATGTATGGCTCTGGTTCTTCTGCTCCTTATCGTAGACGCTCAAGAACGAATGCCATTGTTGGGTACGATGCTCATACAGGCTGATGCCGTTGTTGGTGGCATACCATAGGTCGCCCTCTTCGTCTTCCATAACGGCGTTTACCTGATCGTTGATGAGGGACTGTTTGTTGCCGATGGAATGCTTTATCCATTTGTAATCGCTGTACCGGTTGTTGCGTACGGTAATGCCGATAGGATAGTTCGCCATCCAGATGCGTTGCTCGTTATCCACGTATATGTCGTAGATTGTATTGCCGTTCATGGCGTTATATCGGTTGAAGTCGGCCACGATGTACGGTTCGGACCGGTAAGTGTCCACATCCATCTTGTAGACACCTGCACCGTCTGTCGCTATCAATATGTCTTTTTCACCGAAAGTACAGATACGGTTGATGCTGACATCTATCAGGCCGGATTTGATGTGGAACGCCTTATGAAGGTTCAGATCGTATACATAGATACCTCTTTGAAAGGTTCCGATAAAGATTTTGCGGCTGCCTTTATGAAAGAACAGCTCGTTGATTTGCAGTCTTAGCGTATCCAGTTTCTCGCAAGGGCTTAGCGCAAGCACATTGTTTCTCAGTTCGGCATAATGCACGCCTACATCCGTGCCTATAAAATAGTGGGTCTCGTCTATCTGCTCGATGTCGGTAATGCTTTCGTTGATTTCATTCTTTATGACAACGGTTGCTTTTGTCAGGCTGTTATATAGGTAAATGTTTCTTTGGTTGCAGAGCCATATTATATTATTATCATCGATAAATCCATAGCTGACGGGAGTGTGCAGGCCTTCCGTCTCGCTTTTGGGCAATTTATATACCAGTTGGAAACGGTCGTGCTTGCTTTCATAACAGAACACGCGTCCTTGCTTGCCTATTTCCCATAGCCTTCCCTGCGAATCCGAATACAGCCAGTTGAGGTTCATCATGGAGTTGATTTCATCTTCGCCGTCCATGAGTTTATAGTGCTTGAATTCCTTTCCGTTATAACGGTCGATGCCGTCGTGCGTGAGGAACCACATGTAACCTTTAGGCCCTTTTTGAATCGCATATACCCGCCTGTTGCTCAAACCATCCTCTACGCCGATGTAGTTATATGTCTGAGCGGCAGCCAGAAAGGATGATATAAGGAAAAGAAAGAAAAAGAAATGCTTTTTCATATTAGCCGATTTTGGTATTTGAGTTTGATAAAGTTGGGGGGATTTAATATTAACACAAAAGTAGTGAAAATGTTTGAGATATGCAAAAAAGGAAATACAGAGTGGTAAAGCGGCAGGATGGAAGGCGGTGTGGAGATATAAGAAATGTGCCAAAGCTCCTGCAAAAGCAGAGTCTTTGGCACATTATCCATTATTGCATTACAGTTTTACACGTGGTTATTTCCCAGTCTTTTCTTCCACCCACTTGCGTGCGTTGACAAATGCCTCTATCCATGGGGTAACCTGGTCGCTGTGAACGCGGTCTTGCGGATAGTAGCCGTTCTGCCACGGGAAGATGGAGCGTTCCAGGTGAGGCATGATGGCCAGGTGGCGTCCGTCGGTGCTGGCTATTGCCGCAACGGAGTAGTCGGAGCCGTTCGGATTGCCCGGATATTCGTCGTAGGTATATTTTGCCACTACATTGTACTTGTCCTCATCGTAAGGCAATGAGAATTTTCCTTCTCCGTGTGCCACCCAGATACCGAGCTTGCTGCCACTCAAAGAGCCGAACATTACGCTGCGGTTGGTAGGGATAGTCAGGCCGATAAAGGTCGATTCGAATTTATGGGAATCATTATGCAGCATCTTTCCCTTCTTTTCGTGGTCGGGAGTGATGAGGCCTAATTCCATCATAAGCTGGCAACCGTTGCATACGCCGAGAGACAGCGTGTCTTCGCGTGCATAGAACTTGTCGAGCGCCTCTTTGGCTTTCGGGTTGAAGAGGAAAGCGCCTGCCCAACCTTTGGCGGAACCCAATACGTCGGAGTTGGAGAAGCCGCCGCAATAAACCACCATGTTTACGTCTTCCAGCGTTTCACGTCCGCTGATGAGGTCGGTCATGGTTACGTCTTTCACATCGAAGCCGGCAAGATAGAGTGAATAGGCCATTTCGCGTTCGCCGTTGGTTCCCTTTTCGCGGATAATGGCGGCACGGATACCGGTCGGGGTACGACGGTTCGGGTCGAGGCCGTATTGCGAAAGTTTACCCTTGAATTCAGGCCGGAACACCAAATCCAGCGGCTGCATCTTGTAGTTCTCGAAACGCTTCTTAGCGCACCCGTTCATGGACTGTTTGCGGTCCAGCAGATACGATGAAGAGTACCAGACATCGCGCATGTAGTCCACACCGAACTGGTAGGTAGCGCCGTCTTTGCTTACGAGAATATGACGTTCGTCGGTCGGCTTACCGATTTTGATATAGCCTACACCGGCATCTTCCAGTATCTTCTTGACTTCTTCCTTATGCTTGTTGCTCACCTG
>OGKT01000507.1_pt1 | contig 14796 bp, 9 predicted proteins | sample 1572581 | NCBI WGS metagenome assembly OGKT01 (sample SAMEA2581881, study PRJEB24529) | metagenome | biome: Human gut stool | place: China | collected 2011 | reverse complement strand
TGGCCGGTTTTCTTTCGTTTGTATGTCAGCACACCGTCGCTGATGTCGCTTTTTCGCAGATAGATCATGTCCACGAACGACATGCCGCGGGTGAAGAAACTGAACATGAAGATGTCGCGTGCGAGGGAGTACTTGGGATGCAGCGCCGAGAGGTCGGCCGTGCATATCCGTTTGATGGTTTCGCGTGAGAGCGCCCGTTTGCGCGTTACGGTCTGCCTGACGGTCAGATGGGTGAAGGGATTGGGAAATGAGGCCGGTATGAGCCGTTTTTTTACGGATCGGTTGTAGACTGCCCTCAGGTTGCGCAGGTGGAACGTCACCGTGTTGGTTGTCACGCCCCGTGCCCTGAGCCAGCGTTCGTAACGCTCTGCCCAGCGGGCCGAGAGGTGTTGCGACGTCAGGTGCTGGCCGTCGAGGAAACTCAGCAGCAGCCTGTATGACGACCGGTAGTTCGCAGCCGAGCCTTTGCGCCCGGCTTTCTCGTAGTCGGAGATGTGTTTCGAGAAACACGACATGAAGTCGAATTCATAATTACGGGTGCGTGTCATCCTGGCCGGGTATGGCCCGACAACCGGATGCCGCCCCGTAAAGGCGGAATCTGGCGAATACATAATCAAGTAAATTTAATAAGAAGAGTTGGTCACTGGGTGCAAAGATACAAAATTATAGCCAATTATCCGCATTTATGTCGATGATATTGTGTGCTTTAGTGGCCTTTGAAGCGTATTTGCAGGGACTGTCATTTATATATAATATACTGATAATGCAATATTTAATGCCCGGATTTGCCTCCGGATCCATCTCCTGTTTTATTTATCTGAAATTTAGCGGACTAAATGAAATATTCACCCCGGAAACCGGTTTCCGTCGCGGTCATGTCCGGCACGGTAACGGTTTATGATGATTATTCGCTTTCGGCCTCCCCTCCCCGCTTCCTGCCGGATACGAAAAAGCCGCTCCCCTGTCAGGAGCGGCCATGGAGGAGGTATGGGGGCTGCTGCCGTCAGCCGCACATATAGACGCATCCGTAAATCAGCCCTGCGGCGAGTGCGCCCAGTACGGGCCCCGTTACGGGTACCCAGCTGTAACCCCACCCGCTCGTGCCCTTCCCCCTGATGGGCAGGATGCTGTGGGCCACACGCGGAGGCAGGTCGCGCGCCGGGTTGATGGCATAGCCCGTCGTGCCGCCCAGCGACATGCCGATGGCCATGATGAGCATCGTCACGGGCAGGCTTCCGAGGCTTCCCATCCCGATTTCAGGGGTGTTCTGTTCGTTGCCGATGGCCAGGATCACGAACACCAGCAGGAACGTGCCGAGGAATTCGCAGAAGAGGTTGCGCGGCTTGTCCATGATCGCGGGCATGGTGCAGAATACGCCGAGCTTGGTCGCCGGGTCGTCCGTGGCGTCGAAGTGGTCTTTGTAATAGACATAGACCAGTACGGCCCCGCAGAAGCCGCCCAGCAGCTGTGCCGCGATGTACCCGGGCACGAACGCCCACGGGAACGACCCCGCCACGGCCAGCCCGACCGAGACCGCGGGGTTGAGATGTGCCCCCGAATAGGGGCCCGCGATCAGCACGCCGCACATCACGGCCAGGCCCCACGCGATTGTGATTACGGCCCATCCGCCGTTAAAACCTTTCGATTGTTTCAGTACCGTCGATGCGACGACCCCGTCGCCCAGCAGTACGAGCACCAGTGTCCCGATGAATTCGAACAGGCACTTGGTAAACAGTGTGATTTCCATAATCCCGGTATTTTAGTCTTTGCTGTTGCGCAGTACCCTGCGTACGGCGTCTTCCCACCCTGCGACGGCCTTCCCGATCTGCGAGCGGTCGGCCGTGGGTTCGAATACGTGCTCCGCCTGCCATTGCTGCCGGATTTCGTCGATGCTTCCCCAGTAGCCTACGGCCAGTCCGGCCAGGTAAGCCGCACCCAGCGCCGTGGTTTCCGTCACGCCCGGGCGTATGACGCGCGTGTCCAGCAGGTCGGACTGGAACTGCATCAGCAGGTTGTTGCGCGCCGCGCCGCCGTCGACCTTCAGCTCCCGGAGCGTGATGCCCGAGTCGCGCTGCATGGCGCCCACGATGTCCAGCGTCTGGTAGGCGATCCCCTCCAGCGCCGCGCGGGCGATATGCGCGGCCGTCGTGCCGCGGCTGATGCCGCTGATGGCTCCCCGGGCATACTGATCCCAGTACGGGGCTGCCAGCCCCGTGAGCGCCGGCACGAAATAGACGCCGTTGGTGTCGGGTACCGAAGCGGCCAGGGCTTCGACTTCGGACGACGAGCGGATGATCCCCAGCCCGTCGCGCAGCCACTGCACGACCGACCCGCCGACGAAGATGCTCCCTTCGAGCGCGTAGTCGACCTTGTCGCCGATCTTCCATGCGATGGTCGTCAGCAGGTTGTTCGACGATGTGATGGGCTTTTCCCCGCTGTTCATCAGCAGGAAGCACCCCGTGCCGTAGGTGTTTTTCACCGACCCGGGCTCGACGCACATCTGCCCGAACAGCGCTGCCTGCTGGTCGCCCGCGATGCCCGCGATGGGTACCTTGTGGGCGAAGATCGTGGTCTTCGTCGCGCCGTATACCTCGCTCGACGACTTCACCTGGGGCATCATCGAAGCGGGGATGCCGAACAGCCTCAGCAGCTCCTCGTCCCATTGCAGCGTATGGATGTTGAAGAGCATCGTGCGCGAGGCGTTGCTCACGTCCGTCACGTGCACCTCGCCGCGCGTGAGGCGCCAGATGAGCCACGAGTCGACCGTGCCGAACATCAGTTTGCCCTTCTCGGCCCGCTCTCTCGCCCCCGCCACGTTGTCCAGAATCCATTTGATCTTCGTGGCGCTGAAATAGGCGTCGACGATCAACCCCGTCCTTTCGCGGATGAATTCGGTCTGCCCCTCGGCCTTCAGCCGGTCACAGTACTCCGAGGTGCGGCGATCCTGCCAGACGATGGCGTTGTAGACCGGCTCTTCGGTCTCCGAATCCCACACGATCGTGGTCTCCCGCTGGTTGGTGATGCCGATGCCCGCGATGTTCAGGCCGTTGATGTCGATGGCCGCGATCGCCTCGGCGATCACCGAAGCCTGCGACGACCATATCTCGTGCGGGTTGTGTTCCACCCATCCCGGCTTGGGGAATATCTGCGTGAATTCCCGCTGTGCCATCGAGCATATCTGCCCTTTCCGGTCGAATACGATCGCACGGGAACTGCTCGTCCCCTGATCCAATGACAAAATGTACTGTTCCATATATTCGAGTTGTTATAGATGCGTCGTTGCCGCTTTTGTCCGCATTCCGTTCCCGTGCCGGGGACTACCCTGCGGCGGCCTTTACAAATCTATAAAAAATATCCGGGATTCGAAACGAAAGTGACAAGTTTTTTTTCGAAACCTTCCGTGGGGCGTTCCCTACCCTCCTCTCCCGTCCGCCTTCTTCTGTCGCTTTTCCCGTACGCTTTCTCGTGTCGCCTTGCCGCCCTCTCCCGTCCGCCGTGTACCTAATATACATATATAATCCCCGCAAAACCCGGTGGCTTTGCGGGGAATTCCCCGGCGTTGCGGGAGGGCTCCCGGCCGGGGCGCTTGCTGGGCTATCCCTTCCGCAGCAGATGCTTCGACAGAAATTTGCGCACCGGTTCGTCGTACAGCCTCAGGCACAGCCATGCCAGGATTACCGAACCGAAGAAAAGTGCCAGGGCACCTGGCAGCGACTCCCGGAACGTGAGGTCGCCGTTCTTGACCCAGGCGTAGTAGAGGTATATGAAGGGATAGTGCACCATGTAGAGGGGATAGGATATGTCCCCCAGGAATTTGCACACCCGGGCGGTGACTTTGTCGGTGGTCTTGCCCGACGCCCCGAGAAAAACCAGCAGGGGGAAGGCGACGACGGCGCAGAATGTATCGTACAGTCCGTTCATCCACAAATTCTCACTGCCGCCGATGCGCGGAACCGACAGCAGGGCGACGACGCACAGGCCGCATATCCAGAAGGCGCCCCGGATATGCACGGGTTTGAATACGCGCGAGAGCAGTAGACCGGCCGAGAACGCGAACATCAGGCGCAGCGAACCGCCGATCATATTTTCTTCGGTCATGGCGAACCCGACGCAGATGTCGCCCAGCGGCCCCCAGACGGCGAATGCCGCCAGCCCGCACCCGGCCAGGAAAACCACGACGGAAAGTGCCCCGGTCGAAAGTTTGCGGATGAAGAAGGCGTACAGGATATTTCCGGCGTACTCGAAAAACAGCGACCAGCTCGGGCCGTTGAGCGGGTACATCTCGCCCAGCCCCCGGATTTCCGTGCCGGGGCTTGCCGGAATCAGGCAGGCGTTCATCAGCGTCGCCGCCAGCAGCATCGGCACCGTGACTTTGGTCACGTCCCAGACGGAGCAGCCCTGGAAATAGAACATGACGGCACCGATCACGGCACCGATCACGACCATGGGATGCAGGCGGATGAGCCTGCGCTTGAGGAACTCCGTGACCGTCATCTTTTTCCAGCGGTCGTCATAGGCGTACCCGATTACGAACCCCGAGAGTATGAAGAAGAAATCGACGGCCAGATAGCCGTGGTTGATCCTCTGATCCAGGTGGCTGGTCGCAAAGGCTTCGAAAATATGGAACCACACGACGGTCAGCGCCGCAATTCCGCGCAATCCGTCGAGTATGTCGTAATGCGGCTTCGTGTCCGCAAATGCCGCCGCCGAAATCGTTGACATCGGTTTGTGTTTAGTAGTTCGCGCCTGCCGAAACTCCCGGCAGACCGGGCAAAGATAATCAAATAATCGCTTCGGGCATAATCCACTGTCCCTGTCGCCGCCCTTGCCGCCCTTGCCGCCTCTGTTGCCCTTGCCGCCCTTGCCGCCTCTGCCGCCTCTGTTGTACTTGCCGCCGCCAACGGACGGGTGGCAGCGAGGTTTTGCGGCATGTGGTTTCAGCCCCCGGCGGCACTCCCGCCCGTTGTCCCGGCAATAAAATCGACTTTTTATATAATAAATCCGACTCCGGCAACGCTATTGTATATGAGATAGAATAGATTAAAACAGAACGGATATGAAAAGGCTAATGATTTTAACCGTTGCAATCCTGCTTGCCGGTGCCGGTACGGGCTATGCCCAGTCGCAGGACGCGAATTCCAGGAAAATGGCCCGCAAGCAGATGAAGGCCGAACAGGACGCACGCGACCGGCTCGCTTTCGAGGAGGCCAGGAAGGCTATCGAGGCCAAGGAGTTCGTACTCGAAGCCGACCAGGTGAGCTTCAAGTCGGGTTCGACGGCGCAGGTTTCGTCCAATACCAATTTCGTCGCCGTGCAGGGCGACAAGGCCGTCGTGCAGGTGGCTTTCGACATCCCCGTGAGCGGCCCCAACGGCCTTGGCGGCGTAACGGTCTCGGGCAGCACCTCGGATTACAGGCAGAGCGTGGACAAGAAGGGGAACATCCGTGTGTCGATGAACGTCATCGGCACGGGGATTTCCGCACAGGTCTATATCAACCTTCCTAACGGGGGCAACCAGGCCAGCGTGGACATCTCGCCCAATTTCAACTCGCGGCGCATCACGCTGCGGGGCGAACTCCTGCCGCTCTCCGAGGGTAATATTTTCCAGGGCCGCACTTTCTGACAGGCCGACATTGCCTTGCCATTGAACGGGACTGCGTAACAAGTCCCCGATTTACGGCTTCACCCCCGTCCGAACATGCTGCGGACGGGGGTGATTTTTGTTTTGGGCTACTCGCAGGACAGCCTCATGCTGTGCCGTGGCGCCGTGCACAAAAAAAGAGACCCCTTGAGGCCTCTTCTGAGCGGGAAACGGGGGTCGAACCCGCGACCCTCAGCTTGGGAAGCTGATGCTCTACCACTGAGCTACTCCCGCATTTCGGAGTACAAATATACTCCGCTTTTTTTTATTTTTCAAGTTTTCCGGGTATCAAATTCACATCAATCGACAATTTTTTTCAGCGATGCCAGGTTTTTCGGATTTTTCAGGTCGCGCCCCTCGGGTGTATAGAGGTATTCCAGCCTGTCGCGGAAGTGTTCTTCGACCTTGTTGCGTACGACCTTCATCGTGCTGTTTACCAATCCGTTTTGTTCGGTGAAAGGCTCGTCTACGATCGCCAGCCCCGCCGGCAGCCACCGTTCGGGGAACTCCCCGCCGAAGATGCCGCCCGCACGGTAACGGTCTATTTCGCCGCCGAGGATCGCCGCCGCGGTCTCCGCCCGTTTTTCGGCCGCTACCCCGCGGCTGTCCAGTTCGCGCCGCAAGGCCTCGCGGTTCGGCACGACGATGGCGCCCGTAAACGGGCTCTGGTTGTTGTGTACGATGATCTGGTCGATGTAGGGCGACTTGTCCACGATCGCCTCTTCCATGCCTTCGGGACTGTATTTTTCGCCGTCGCTGGCGATCAGCAGGCTCTTGAAACGCCCCAGCACATAGAGGAAATCGTCTTCCGAGACATACCCCATGTCGCCCGTGTGCAGCCATCCGTTGCGCAGGGTGTCGGCCGTCGCCTCGGGGTTTTTCCAGTATCCGGCCATGACGTTCTCGCCGCGGATCACGATCTCGCCTTTCTGTCCGCGGGGAAGCTCCCGTCCCGTTTCGTCGATGATTTTCAGGTCGAGCGGGATCAGTATCTTGCCCGACGACCCGAACCGGTGCCAGTGGTACTTGGGCGAGTTGGTCGAGATGACGGGCGTCGCTTCCGAGAGGCCGTAACCCTGGAACATCGGGATGCCGATGGCGTAGTAGAACCGCTGCAGCTCCGCGTCGAGCAGCGCGCCGCCGCCCACGAAGAACCTGAGGCTCCCGCCGAACGCTTCCCGCACCTTGCGGAACAGCGCCGCGTCGAAGAGTTTTACCAGCGGCCAGAGCACTATGCGCCAGCCGTGTCCCTTGCTGTACCCGTCCCTGTTGTAGACATAGGCCGTGCGGAGCGCGAAATTGAAGAGCCGTTCCGTGAAACGCCCCTTGGCGCGGATCGAGGATTCGATGTTCTTGCGGAAATTCTTGGCCAGCGCCGGTACCGACAGCAGGAAATGCGGCCGCACCTCGCGGATGTTCTGCGGAATGTTCTTGAGCGTCTCCATCGGCGTCGCCCCGACCTGCACCGTCGCCACCGTGGCTCCGCATGCGATCATGATGTAGAACCCCACGACGTGCGCGAAGCAGTGGTCCAGCGGCAGTATGATGAGCGTCCGGAACGACGACGGAATGTCGATGCGCGAAAGCGACTGCTCGACGTTGGCCGTGTAGTTGCGGTGCGTCAGCACGACGCCTTTTGGGGCGGCCGTGGTGCCCGACGTGTAGGTGATCGTCGCGTAGTCGTCGTTGCGGATCGAACGGCCGATTGCGAGGAACTCCTCCCTATTTGCCGCCAGGTAGTCGCGGCCCATGCGCCGGAGCGTCCCGAGCGCCGTCTCGCCCGCTTCGAGCGGCGTGTGGCCGATGACGATGATATGCTCCACCTGCGGCAGCTCCGCGCGTATGCGCCGGATCTTGGAGAGCTGGTATTTCGATACGAACAGCGCCCTGACTTCGGCATGGCGCATACGGAACAGCAGGTCGTTCGACTCTTCGAGTTTCACCGACAGCGGCACGCTGACCGCCCCGGCATAGAAGACGCCCAGTTCCGAAGTGATCCATGCATTGCACCCCTCCGAGAGTATCGCCACTTTGTCCCCGGGGCGTATGCCCGCCGCGGCCAGCCCCGCGCCGGTCTCGAGCGCCTGCTCCCTGGTCTCGGCATAGGTCGTGGGTTCGAATGCCCGGTGTTTTTTCTCCAGCAGGAATGTCTTTGCCCCGTACTTTACGACGGAGTCCTCGAAAAGGTCGATGATGGTCTTCTTCATGGTCTGTTCCCGGTTAATCCATTTTCAAAACGGCGAGGAATGCCGACTGCGGCACCTCCACGTTGCCTATCTGACGCATGCGTTTCTTGCCTTTCTTCTGTTTTTCGAGCAGCTTGCGCTTGCGCGATATGTCGCCGCCGTAGCATTTGGCCGTCACGTCCTTGCGCACGGCCTTCACTGTTTCGCGGGCTATGATCTTGGCGCCGATCGCGGCCTGTATGGCGATGTCGAACTGCTGGCGCGGGATCAGCTCCTTGAGTTTCTCGCACATCTTGCGCCCGAAATCATAGGCATGGTCGGTATAGGTCAGCGACGAGAGCGCGTCGACCGGCTCGCCGTTGAGCAGGATGTCCAGCTTGACGAGCTTCGAAGGCTGGTAGCCCGTGCGGTGGTAGTCGAACGAGGCGTAGCCCTTCGAAATCGATTTGAGCTTGTCGTAGAAGTCGAAGACGATCTCCGAGAGGGGCATGTCGAAATTCACCTCCACGCGATCCTGCGTGATGAAGGTCTGGTTCTTCATCACGCCGCGCTTGTCGATGCATAGCTTGATGACGTTGCCCAGGAATTCCGCCTTGGTGATGATCTGCGCCAGGATATAGGGCTCCTCGATTTTGGCGATCTTCGTCACCTCGGGCAGCCCCGAGGGATTGTGCACCTCCACCACGTCGCCCTGCGTCGTGGTGATGCGGTACGAGACGTTGGGCACGGTGGTGATGACGTCCATGTCGAACTCGCGGTAGAGACGCTCCTGGATGATCTCCATGTGCAGCAGTCCGAGGAATCCGCAGCGGAACCCGAAGCCGAGCGCCAGCGAGCTTTCGGGCTCGAACGTCAGCGAGGCGTCGTTGAGCTGCAGTTTTTCGAGCGAGGCGCGCAGATCTTCGTACTGGTCGGCCTCCACGGGGTAGACGCCCGCGAAGACCATCGGCTTCACGTCCTCGAAGCCCGCGATGGCTTCCTTTGCCGGGGCGGTCACCGAGGTGATCGTGTCGCCCACCTTGACGTCCGACGAGGTCTTGATGCCCGAGCAGATATACCCCACGTCGCCCGCCCTGATCTCCGTGCGGGGCTGCATCTTGAGTTTCAGCACGCCCACCTCGTCGGCGTCGTACTGGCTGCCCGTATTGAAGAACTTCACGTGGTCGCCCTTGCGGAGCGTGCCGTTGAATACGCGGTAATAGGCGATGATGCCGCGGAAGGGGTTGAACACCGAGTCGAAGATCAGCGCCTGCAACGGGGCGTTCTCGTCGCCCTGCGGCGCCGGTATGCGCCCCACGATGGCCTCCAGCACCTCTTCCACGCCGAGCCCCGTCTTGCCCGAGGCCAGCAGGATATCCTCGTCCTTGCAGCCGATCAGGTCGATCACCTGGTCTTTCACCTCGTCGATCATGGCCGAATCCATATCGATCTTGTTCAGCACGGGGATGATTTCCAGGTCGTGCCCCACGGCCAGGTAGAGGTTCGATATGGTCTGCGCCTGAATGCCCTGCGTGGCGTCGACGACCAACAACGCGCCTTCGCACGAGGCGATGGCGCGCGACACTTCGTACGAGAAGTCAACGTGTCCCGGGGTGTCGATCAGGTTGAGCGTATATTGCTGCCCGTCGCGGGCGGTGTATTCCATCTGTATCGCGTGGCTCTTGATCGTAATGCCCTTTTCGCGTTCGAGATCCATGTCGTCGAGCACCTGCGCCTGCATTTCGCGCTGATTCAGGGTGTTGGTTTTTTCGAGCAGGCGGTCTGCCAGCGTGCTCTTGCCGTGGTCGATGTGGGCTATGATGCAGAAGTTGCGGATGTTTTTCATAAATCGCATAAAAATGTGTGCAAATATACGAAATATTTTGGATTTACGGAAGGTGCGGTCGCCCTCGGGCCGCAAATGCGCCGGAGCGGAATTTTTCCTATCTTTGCGGTCTCAAATACCGTTTCCGCACATGAATGCCGTTTTGAAATACGCTTCGCTCGTTAAGTTCGCCCATACGGTCTTCGCCATGCCCTTTGCCATGGTGGGCTTCGTCTACGGGCTCCGTTACGCCCCGCTGCACAATCCCCGCTGGCCGTACATCGTCCTCGTGCAGGTCATCCTGTGCATGGTCTTCGCCCGCAATGCCGCCATGGGTTTCAACCGCTGGGCCGACCGCCGCATCGACGCCGAGAACCCGCGTACGGCCGGGCGCGAAATACCCGCAGGCAAAATCCCGGCGCGGCATGCGCTGTGGTTCGTGGCCGTCAATGCCCTGCTGTTCGTGGCCACCGCCGCGACGATCAACCGCCTTGCGGCCATCCTGTCGCCCGTGGCGTTGTCCGTCATCCTCGTTTACAGCTATTGCAAGCGCTTCACGCCGCTGGCGCACCTCGTGCTGGGGCTTTCGCTCGGCATCGCCCCCGTCGGGGCTTTTATCGCCGCGGCCGGGCACGTCGTCTTCGACGGGCACGTGGTCGTCGAACCGTTCATCCTCGCCCTGCTGGTGACGACCTGGTGCGGGGGTTTCGACATCATCTACGCGTTGCAGGACGCCGAATTCGACCGTCGGCACGGCCTGCATTCCATCCCCGCGTGTTTTTCGGCGCGTTCGGCGCTGGGCGTCAGCTGCGGCCTGCATGCGGTGAGCATTGCCGCCCTCGGCTGGTTCATGACCTACTGCCCCGGTTCGGTGTGGCTTTGGCTCGGGGCGGGTGTTTTCACGGGGCTGCTGGTGCTCGAACACCTGCTCGTCACGCCCGTGCGGCAGCGCAATATCGGCATCGCCTTCGGGACGCTCAACGGCCTGGCGAGCCTCTCGCTCGCTGCGGGCGTGATCGTGGATTTGCTCAAATAAACCAAATCGCTTATATTTGCAACTTCAACAGGTTAAAAGTTAGGTAAAATGCTAAGCAGACAAATTGCACAAAAGCTCCGGGGCTACGAAACCCCCTTCTATCTTTATGATACGGCGTTGCTGCGCCAGACCCTCGAAAGCGTCGTCTACGAGTCGAAAAAATACGGTTACAAGGTGCACTACGCCATCAAGGCCAACTACGACGACCACCTGTTGGCGATCATCCGCGAATACGGGCTGGGTATCGACTGTGCCAGCGGCAACGAGCTCCGCAAGGCCATCGAGGCGGGCTTCGACCCCAAGGGCATCGTCTATGCGGGTGTGGGCAAGCGCGACAAGGAGCTGCGCTACGCCATCGAGCAGGATATCCTGGCCATCAACTGCGAGTCGATCGAGGAGCTGGAGCTGGTCGATGCCCTGGCCGGGGAGGCCGGGCGCGTGGCCGACGTGGCACTGCGCATCAACCCCGACATTGACCCCAAGACCAACCACTGCATCGATACGGGGCAGGCTGACAGTAAGTTCGGCATTTCATATGAAGAGGTACTCGAGCACGCCAAGGAGATCCGCGCGCTCAAGTATATCAATATAATAGGCCTGCATCTGCATATCGGGTCGCAGATCCGCGAGCTGCACGTCTTCGAGAACATGTGCAACAAAGTCAACGTCATCGTCGAGAACCTCGAAAAGCTGGGGTGTTCGTTCCGTTTCGTCGACGTGGGCGGCGGCCTGGGCGTCAACTACGACGTGCCCGAGAACGAACCGATCCCCAATTTCGCTTCGCTGTTCTCGATCGTGCACAACCACCTCGCCGTCGGCGACCGCGAAGTGCATTTCGAGTTCGGCCGTTCGATCGTCGCCGAATGCGGCGAGCTGATTACGAAGGTGCTCTTCAACAAGACCACCGCCACGGGCCGCAAGCTGGTGATCGTCGATGCCTCGATGACCGAGCTGATCCGTCCGGCGCTCTACGGCTCGTACCACAACATCGAGAACATCACCTCCGAAGACGAGGCGCGCGACAAATATACCATCGTGGGCACGGCCTGCGAATCGACCGACGTGTTCGACGAGAACGTCACCCTGCGCAAGACCCGCCGCGGCGACCTGCTTACGATCAAGTCGGCCGGAGCCTACGGCATGTCGATGGCTTCGCGTTACAACCTCCACGACCTGCCCGGCGCCGTTTACAGCGACGAGATTCAATAATCGGTTTTTCCCGATACCGGAACCGTTGGAAGGACATTCCCCCGAATCGCCATTTGAAAACGGTGGTGGTTCAGGGGAATTCTCCGTTCGGATAACATCGCAGGCGCCGTAATGCAAACCCTGCGGGTTGCCGACCTTGCCGACCCCTAATCCCATGACCCTCATTTCCGCCGAACTTACATTATGTGGCTGACCCTTGCATTCACATCCGCCGCGCTGCTGGGTTTCTACGACGTGGCCAAGAAAAAGTCGCTCACCGGCAATGCCGTACTGCCTGTGCTCCTGCTCAACACCCTCTTTTCGTCACTCGTCTTCCTTCCGGCGCTCCTCTCGGCCGAATGCGGACTCGGGTGGTTCGAAGGTACGGTGCTGGAGGCGTCGCCCGGTACGCTCCATGCCCATGGGCTGGTGGCGCTCAAATCCGTCATCGTCCTTACGTCCTGGATCTTCGGCTATTTCGGCATGAAGCACCTTCCCATCACCATCGTGGGGCCGATCAATGCCACGCGCCCCGTCATGGTGCTCGTCGGGGCCATGCTCGTCTTCGGCGAGCGGCTGAACGCCTGCCAGTGGACCGGCGTCCTACTGGCACTCGTGTCGCTCTTCATGCTGAGCCGTTCGAGCCGCCGCGAAGGGGTCGATTTCGCGCATAACGTCTGGATACTCTGCATCGCCCTGGCCGCCGTCATGGGTGCCGTCAGCGGGCTGTACGACAAATATATCATGGCGCGCCTCGACCCGGTCTTCGTGCAAAGCTGGTACAACCTTTACCAATTCTTCATGATGGCCGTCCTGACCGCCGTGGTATGGTGGCCGAAGCGGCACGCCTCCACGCCTTTCCACTGGAGCTGGGCCATCCCGCTGATCTCGGTATTTCTGTCGCTGGCCGACTTCGCCTACCTCATGGCCCTGCGCGATCCCGACGCCATGATTTCCGTCGTGTCGATGGTGCGCCGCGGCTCGGTCGTGGTTTCGTTCGCCTGCGGTGCCCTGCTCTTCCGCGAACGGAACCTGCGTGCCAAGGCCGTCGACCTCATCCTCATCCTGGTCGGCATGGTCTTCCTGTGGCTCGGGTCGCGGTAGCCTGCATCCCGAGTGCTGCTGACGATGTGCGTTGCGTCGTTTTCCGCCTCTCCCCTCCCGTCCGCAATACATTCCGGCACGGACGGCTCGGGAAATGAAAAAGGATGCCCGCCCGAAGGCCGGCATCCTTTTCGGTCGCGGATGGTTCCGTCCGTCAGATGATCTTGCTTAACTGGCTGACCGTCTTTGCGATCTCGTCGTCGCCCGGCACGTAGTCCCGCAGCGCCCCGGCCAGGTACTGCTCGTAGGCGTAGAGGTCGATCACGCCGTTGCCCGAGAGGTTGAACAGGATCGTCCGCGGCGTCCCCTCCGCCTTGGCCTGCAACGCCTCGCGGATTGCCGCCGCGATGGCGTGGGTCGACTCGGGCGCCGGGATGATTCCCTCGGTCTTGGCGAAGAGGATGCCGGCCGCGAGGGTCTCGGTCTGCGGCAGCGACCGAGCCTCGACCAGCCCGTCCTTCAACAGCTGGCTCACGATCGAACCCGCCCCGTGGTAGCGCAGGCCGCCCGCATGGATGTCCGACGGCTGGAAGTCGTGTCCCAGCGTATACATCGGCAGCAGCGGCGTGAACCCGGCCACATCCCCGAAATCGTACTGGAACGTGCCGCGCGTGAGTTTCGGGCAGCTCGACGGCTCGACGGCCACGATGCGGATATTCCTGCCTTCGACAAGGTTCCTACGCAGGAACGGGAAGCCCAGCCCTGCGAAATTGCTGCCGCCGCCGAAGCAGCCGATCACCACGTCCGGCTCGGCGCCGGCCATCTCCATCTGTGCGACCGCCTCCTGCCCGATGACGGTCTGGTGCAGGATCACGTGGTTCAGCACGCTGCCCAGGCAGTAGCGGGTGTCCTCCGGGTGTTGCAGAGCCATCTCCACGGCCTCCGAGATCGCCAGCCCGAGGCTTCCCGAGCAGTCGGGGTCGCGTTCGAGCGCCGCGCGGCCCGAGGCGGTGATTGTGCTGGGCGACGCGATGCACTCGGCGCCCCACGTGTTCATCATCAGCCGCCGGTAGGGTTTCTGTTCGTAGCTGACCTTCACCATGAAAACCTGCACGTCGAGCCCGAAGTGCTTGGCTGCGAAGGCGATGGCCGCGCCCCACTGCCCGGCGCCCGTTTCGGTCGTCAGGTGGCGTATGCCCTGCTTGTAGTTGTAGTAGGCCTGCGGCACGGCGGTGTTGGGCTTGTGCGATCCGGCGGGCGATACGCTTTCGTTCTTGAAATAGATCTTCGCCGGGGTGCCGAGGGCTTTTTCCAGTCCCGTGGCGCGCACCAGCGGCGTAGGCCGCCATATCTTGTAGATCTCCTGCACCTCTTCGGGGATGTCGATGAAACGCTCCGTCGACATCTCCTGGTCGATCAGTTCTTCGGCGAAGATGGCGCTCATCTGCTCCTTCGTCACGGGCTGCTTGGTCGCGGGATGCAGCGGCGGCAGCGGTTTGTTGGGCATGTCGGCCACGATGTTGTACCATTGTGTGGGCATCTGACGCTCGGTCAGGCAGAATTTCTTTGTTTCCATGGTTTTTTTGTCTATTTCTGTGTTCGGTAAAATGTGATGCAAAAGAAAAAGCCCGTTGTTTACTCTCTCGTAAACAACGGGCTTGTGTGTTCGTTATGCTTTCAACTATACACGCACTGAGCCGCACTCATTGTCCACGAGAGTCAACGAGCGCCACCACCAAGCCTGTATGTTGAAATTGCGAATCATATTCTTTTCGGCAAATATAACGGGTCCGATCCTTAAATCCAAATTTTTCGGCGGATATTTTCGATACCTACATATATGGCGTCGCTCCCTTTTCCGTGTCCGCCTGCCGAAATGCCGGTCCGAAGCGCCGGC
>OGKT01000505.1_pt1 | contig 14814 bp, 9 predicted proteins | sample 1572581 | NCBI WGS metagenome assembly OGKT01 (sample SAMEA2581881, study PRJEB24529) | metagenome | biome: Human gut stool | place: China | collected 2011 | reverse complement strand
GCAGGAACAGGAGCACCTCGGACACGCCGACCTTCGGCGGCTGGCACGCATACCTGTATTCGCTCCAGCCGCCGAAGGTCGGCGTGTCCGAGGTGCTCCTGTTCCTGCGGTATTTCTCGAAGGGGTTGTTGCACATGATGCTCAGGTCGAGCTTCTTCTTGAGGAACTGCTGTTTAATGCCCATGTAATAGTAGTAGTAGCTTTCCGATTTGCCGCCGAGCCACGCATACCCCGTCGAATAGTTCTCGCCCAGCATAAGCCGCGCCTCCTTCCAGAGCGCGAAGTCGAGGTTGAGGTTCTGGCTGAACGTGAACTGGTCGGTGTGGATGTCCATGGCGTCGAAATCGTTCTGCGAATACCTGCCGTTGTAGCTCAGCGAGAGGTTGACCTTCTCCGACGGGCGGTACGAGAACGAACCGTTGAATCCGTAGCTGCGCGAACGGACGTCGTTGCTGTAGGTGGTGTTGGTGATGCCGTCCCCGTCCGAGAAGGAGTATGACGACATGTTGTTGTTCGACAGGAAGGTGTTGAGTGCGAAGGTCATGCTCCATTTTGCGGCATAGTGGCCGTACTGGAGGTTGATCGTGTGGTATACGGCCGCTTCCAGTCCCGGGTTGCCGTACGACAGCCGCGTGGGGTCGGTGTCGTCCTCGGCCGGCGAAAGCATGTAGATGCCCGGGCGCTGGAGCCGCTGCGTGTAGGAGAGCGAAATGTTGTGGCTCACCTTGGGGATGAATGTCAGGCTCAGGTAGGGCACCACGTTGAACTGGCGGTTCGAAAACGAGTAGGTGCCTTTGGCGGTCTCCTCCACCTGGGCGTCGTTCCATGTCCGTTCCATGCGCGCACCGAGGCGTCCCGACCATTTGGTGTAGGTGAATCCGTATCCGGCGTAGATACCCAGCACGTGCTGGCGGTAATCCATGCCCGTGAATTTTATTTTTTCAATCGGGAATGTGCCGTATTCGTCGCTCTGCTTGTTGTCGGTGTCGGAGGTGCTGTTGCGATAGATGTGTTTCAGCCCCGCCTCGATCTTGTGGTGCTCCGACAGCGGGTTGGCGTAGTCGACCTGCACGGTGTTGCCCGTCATGCGGTTGTCCGCATCCTGCAACGCCCTGTAATTGTATCCGTCGTTGTATATCCGGTCTGTATGGCCTTTGTCCGGGTCGATCTCGACTTCATCCGATATGGTCAGCGTATGCCCCTCCTTGCCGAAGGTGTGTTCGTAATTGAGCGAGACGCTGCCGCCCATGTAGTTCCATTTCTGGATGCTGCGGCTGCCGTATTCCAGCAGCGGGTTCATTTCGGGGTCGAGGATCGCGTTCGTACCTAGCGATTTGTAGCGGCTGCGGCCGAGCCACAGCCATCCGTTGAGCGTGATCAGGTTGAGCGTGTCGGGCTGGTAGCTCATGTCCAGTCCGACGTTGCCGTAACGCGAACTGCCCTTGTTTTCGGAGTAACTGCGGTTGTAGCGGTTCTCCGAGTCGTAATTTTCCTGCCACGACTCCGATTCCGAGGGGGTACGGCCCCCGTCGTAGTAGCCTGCATAGCCCATGATGCTCGCCGCGAACTTCCCGGCCTGGATCGAGAGGCTGGCGTTGCCGTTGTAGGCCGGGTTCTCCAACACCGTGACGCTCGCGCCGACGCTGCCGTTGTATCCGTGGAACTGCTTCTTGCGTTGGGTGATGAGGTTGATGATGCCGCCCACGCCTTCGGCTTCGTACTTGGTCGAGGGGTTGGTGATGACCTCTATGCGGCTGATCTGCGAGGCGGGCATGCTCTGGATCACATCCTTGAAATTGTTGCTCATCGTTGCCGAATTGCGCCCGTTGAGCAATATCTTGTAATTGCTCTGTCCGTTGAGCAGGACGTTGCCGTCGCCGTCGAGCGAGAGCTGCGGAACCTTGCGGATGATCTCGTCGAGCGTGCTCGTCGAAGCCTGCGGGTCGTCCTCGACCGAGTAGGTGGTCTTCTCGGCGTCGGCCATTACGAGCGGTTTCTGGACTTCGATCACCACGTCGCCGACCTCGACACCCTGCGTGATGGCGATCTTGCCGAGCGCCTTGCCCGATGCGGGCACTTCCACGGCCTGTTTGTAGGGCGTGTAGCCTACCATCGTGATGCAGAGCTGGTAGTCGCCCGTTTCGGGGGCTTTGAGCGAGAAGCGGCCGTCCGAATTGGCGGCTACGGCGTTCACGACCGTGACCGAGTCGCGCTGGAGCGAGACGGTGGCATAGCCGACGGCTTTGCCGGAAGCCGAATCGGTGACCGTCCCGGTCAGGGTGTTGGGTTGTTGCGCGGCAGCCGGATGCAGACACAGCAGCATGGCTGCCGACAGCAGGAGAGCGAGGGCTTTTTGCATGTCAGGACGCTTTGAGATTGTTGAGAGTTCACAAATATGAGGTTTGTTTTCCGATTTTCCAAATTTGCGGACGGGGTTAGCCCCCCCCCGTGCTTATGTGCGCGTAATAGTTTGTATATCATATTATTATTTGATTCTGAAAAATCAAAAAATATTTTCTGCCGGCACAACTGCCATAAAGGACGAAATTCAGCGGTTTTTATTGTTGCTATTTAAAACATGTTTAAAATAGTTATATTTGTATTCTGAAAAGTCCCTGTGCATGCTCCGCAAATACGCTCTTACCGTGGTTTTCCTGTTCGTCGTGTGCGGAGCTGCGGCCCAGCTCCCCGACGACGAATACTATCCCTATGGCACGGGTTATGAGCAGCGTACGCCCATCGTGCTTACCGACTCCTCGCTTTTCTACCGGGCAATCCAGACCATGCCCGACCTCTACGGCAGCATTTCGGCCTTCAATCTGCCCTACATCGCGCTCGGCCGCCGCGGGCAGCATTACTCCTCGGAGGCGGCCTCCTTTTCCGGGTTGGGGATTTCGTCCCGCTATTTCGGTTCGCTGCGGCTGCTCGGGGCTCGGGAAGAGCGCCGTGCCGGGATCGCGGCATTGCCCGAGGCCATCGGCGGTGCCGGCGGCGTGCGTACCTTCCGGTTCCCCGGGGCGCTGGCCGAACCCTCCTGCCATGCCTCCGTCAGTTTCACCGACCGCAACTACCTGGCCGGGGCGAAACTTGCCTTTGCGCGGCCTGCGGGCCACGGCTGGGATGTCGCTGCCGCCGTCGAGGCCCGCACGGGGCGCGACATGCACGTCGAAGGCGTCTTCACGAATGCCCTGACGGCGGGATTCCGTGCCGCCAGGCATTTCGGCGAGGGCCATACGCTGGCTTTCCTCCTTATCGTCCCACCGTCGGTACGGGGCACACGCCTCTCTTCGGTCGAAGAGGCTTTCCGCCTTACGGGCGACAACCTCTACAATCCGGCCTGGGGTTTCCAGGACGGCAAAGTCCGCAATTCGCGCGTGCGGCGCGAGCTCGTGCCGCTGGCCGCCGCTACGTACTGCGTGCGGCTGTCGCCCGCGACCTGGCTCGACATGGCTGCCGGGGCCGAATACGGGGTGCGGAAATACAGCGCCCTGGGGTGGTACGACGCCCGTACGCCCATGCCCGACAATTACCGTTACCTGCCCGGCTATACGGGCGATCAACTCGTCCCAGCAAACCTGCGTATAGCGCGCGTCGTTCGACCGCCATGCCCGCACGCGCAGCTACAAACAGATGCGCGACCTGCTGGGGGCGGATCATATCACCGACATCGACCAGTACCTCGTGGACGACGACACCTACGGCAACCTCCTGCAAAACGACCTGCGCCACCCCGGCCGCGCCGTCCGCGAGGGCGACCGTTTCGGCTACGACTATGCGCTCTCGACGCGCGAGGCCACCGTCCGCCTGTCGGCCGAGTACCGTTCCGACCGCCTTCGTGCCGACGTCGCCCTCGCGCTGGGCGATGCCGTCGTGCTGCGCCGCGGGTATTACGAGAAAGAGCTCTTCCCCGGGACGCAGTCCCTCGGGCGCTCGCGGCGGATGGGGTTCACGCCCTATACGGTCAAGGCACTGGTGGGGTGGGCTTTCTCGCCCCGCAGCTACCTCGAAGCATCGGCCGCAGCCGGGGCTGCGGTGCCCGATGCCGCCGACCTGTTCTACCAGCCGTTGTATAACAACCGTACGGTCGACGACCCCGCTGCCGGGCGTTTCTACGCCGCCGAGCTCAATTTCACCCGTACCGGCGAACGGCTTTCGCTCCGCATTACGGCCTTCGCCGTCGCCACGCTCGACGGCATCCAGTCCCGCCGTTATTACGACGACATGGCGGGTGTTTACAGCGACATGGCCGTTACGGGCATCGGACGCATGGCCTGCGGCGTGGAGGCCGCTGCCGACCTCCGCCTGGCATACCGCTGGAGCCTTTCGCTCGCCGCTTCGGGCGGGCGGTACAAATATATCCGCAACCCGCGCGTCACGGTCATCTCCGACGTCGACAATTCGGCCGTCGACACCCGTGCCGAAAGCCACATGGGCGGTTGTACGCTCGGTGCCGCACCCCAGCTTACGGCTTGCGCCGAACTCTCATATTTCGGCCCCCGGGGATGGGGTTTCCGCGCCTCGGCGGGATATGCGGGGCTGCGTTACGTCGAGCCTGTGCCCCTGCGCCGTACGGCACGCATCGCGCGGCAGGGCGGCATCACGCGGGAGATGTTCGATGCCTTCACGCACCAGGAGCGCCTCGGCGACGCCTTCACGTTCGACGCCTCGCTTTTCAAATCCTTCTATTTCGGCCGTTCGCGGCTGACTGCTTCGCTCATGCTGCGCAACCTGCTGGGCGATGCCGATACGGTTTACAGCGGTTACGAGTCGCTGCGCGTCCGGCGTATCCGTTCGGGCGACGCCCTCTATTTCGCACCCCACGCCACGCGCTATACCTATGCCTATCCGCGTTCGTTCTATCTTACGATCTCTTATAAATTTTGACCCGGAAGTGAAAAATAGCCGGAATATTTTGCTGTTCCGGATAAAATCCGTAAATTAAAAGGCAAAAAACCTAAAAAACTTCAAGCCTTATGATTATCGGTATTCCCAAAGAGATCAAGAACAACGAGAATCGCGTTGCCCTTACCCCCGCAGGCGCCCAGGAGCTCGTCAAACGGGGCCACACGGTTTATGTGCAGGCTACGGCCGGTGTGAACAGCGGTTTTGCCGACGAGGCCTATACGGCGGTAGGGGCGGAGATCCTTCCCACGATCGGGGATGTCTATGCCCGTGCCGAAATGATCGTCAAGGTCAAGGAGCCCATCGCCCCCGAGTACAAGCTGATCCGCAAAGACCAGCTGGTCTTCACGTTTTTCCATTTCGCCAGCAGCGAACCCCTTACCCGCGCCATGATCGACAGCGGGGCGGTATGCTGCGCCTACGAGACCGTCGAACGTGCCGACCGCTCGCTGCCGCTGCTGATCCCGATGTCCGAGGTCGCGGGCCGCATGGCCGCACAGGAAGGGCGTTATTTCCTCGAAAAACCCCGCGGCGGCAAAGGCAAGCTGCTGGGCGGCGTACCGGGGGTGAAACCCGCCAAGGTCTTCGTCATCGGTGCCGGCGTGGTCGGCACGGCCGCGGCGCGTACGGCTGCCGGGACGGGGGCCGACGTGACGATCTGCGACATTTCGCTGCAACGCCTCACCTACCTGGCCGACGTGATGCCCAAGAACGTCAAGACCCTGATGTCTTCGGAATACAATATCCGCGAAGAGCTCAAACATGCCGACCTGGTGATCGGCTCGGTGCTGATCCCCGGCGCCAAGGCCCCGAAGCTCGTTACGCGCGACATGCTCCGGGAGATGGAGCCCGGCTCGGTGATGGTCGACGTGGCCATCGACCAGGGCGGCTGCTTCGAGACCTCGCGTCCCACGACGCACGAAGACCCCGTTTACTATGTCGACGGTATCCTCCATTATTGCGTGGCCAACATTCCCGGCGCCGTGCCCTATTCCTCGACGCTTGCGCTCACCAACGCCACGCTTCCCTACGTCGTCCAGCTCGCCGACAAGGGCTGGCGCCGTGCCTGCAAGGAAAACCGCGAACTGGAACTGGGGCTCAACATCGTGCAGGGCAAAGTGGTCTACCGGCCCGTCGCCGAGGCCTGGGGGCTTCCCTGCGAGCCGCTGGCGCTGTAACGCCGTCGCCGGCTTTCCTGCCCGCAGCGGGTTCTCTTGCGGAGATGCCGACTTGGCGTTTACGCCGAATAAAAAGCGGGTGGTCTGTATTCCACCCGCTTTTTTCGTATATTTGGACGATGATCCGGAAATTGCTGCTCATACTCCGCTTTTATTATTCGGCCATGTTCTTTTTTTGCATGGCCGTGAGCATCGGGTTGGCATGGGTGGTCTCGCGCCACGGCCCGACAATCGTCCCGTGGTGCCTGTTGGGCAAGGCGGCGGTCTATCCGCTTTATCTCTATGTCTGGATCGTCCAGCGTTACGGTGACGAGTTTTTCTACTACCGCAACCTCGGCGTGCGGCGCCGCGAACTGCTGGGCGTGAGTTGCGGCGTGGACTTTATCCTGTGTTATGTGTTATTGAAACTGACGGCCGCCTTCCTTTATGAACCCCTCTGAGAAACATATCCTCGAGATCGACTCCGTGGAGTTGTCGTTCGGCGACCGGCGCATCCTTTCGGGAGTGTACCTCGCCGTTGAAACGGGCGGCGTTACGGCGGTGCTCGGCCGCAACGGGTGCGGCAAGAGCTGCCTGATGAAGATACTGTGCGGTTCGCTGCGGGCGGATTTCCGGTCGATGCGCATCGACGGGGTGTGGCATGACCGTTTTCGGGCCGACGAGGTGCGCTACCTCGCGCAGCAGGGATTTATCCCGGGCTGGCTGACCGTCGACCGGGCACTGCGCGACTTCGGGTTGCCGTGGGATGACCTGCTGGCATGGTTCCCGTTGTTCGGCAAACTGCGCGGTACGAAGATCCGCGCCCTGTCGGGCGGCGAGCGGCGTATTCTGGAATCCTACCTGATCCTGCGCAGTCCGACGCAATTCGTCATGCTCGACGAACCTTTTTCGCAGGTCGCCCCGCTGCACGTGTCGACGCTCAAGGCGCTGATCCGGCAGGAAAAATCCTCGAAAGGCATTCTCGTGACCGACCATATGCACCGCCATGTGACGGATATCACCGACCGCCTCTACGTGCTGGCCGACGGCCAGACCCACCTCACCCGCGGCGAAGAGGATTTGGTGCGCTGCGGATACCTCGCACGCCTGTAAATGTTTTTTCCGGGACGGGACTTATCCCGTGATCCATTTTTTGAACTCCGCAGCCCGGTTTTTGCTCAGGAATACGGGCTCGGGCGTCTCGGTATCCATCGAAACCAGCAGGCGGCTGTTCGACCATACGACGATGCTCGTGATGTGCTCCCTGGCGACGACGTATTGTTTGTTGACCCGGCAGAATGCCCGGGGATCCATGTCGTCGCAGATGCTCTCCAGCGTCCTGTTGTAGGCATAGTTGCTGCCATCGGCGAGGTATACCCTCGACGTCTCCTTGGTCGAATAGAAAAAGGCGATTTTCTCCGTCGGGATCGGCAGCAGTTTGTCCTTGTAGGCCACCAGAATGTTCCTGCGGGAATTCGTCCGCTGGCAGGAAATCATTTCATACAATTTCTCGATATCCGGGAGTACCTGCGGCCGGTTGAGCCGCCGGTATTTTTCCAGTGCGCGTTTCACCTCGTCGATGGCGAGCGGTTTGAGCAGATAGTCCACGGCGTTGACCCTGAAGGCATGGATGGCGTACTCGTCGTAGGCGGTCGTGAAGATCACGGGCGCCTCGACGGCCGTCCGCCTGAATATCTCGAAAGCCGAACCGTCGGACAGATGGATGTCCATGAAAATCAGATCCGGGACGGGGTTCTTTTCCAGCCATGCGACGCTTTGCATGACACTCTCCGTCGTACCCGCTATCCGGATGTCCGGGGCCGATTCCGCGAGGATGCTTCTCAGGTCGTCGAGGGCCCCCATTTCGTCTTCTATGATCAGTACCCTCATCGCGTATGCTTTATGTTCATCTTGACCATCGGCAGGAACACCCGGAACATCCCGTCACCCCCCCCCTCGGTTTTCTCGATGCGTATTTCCTTACCCAGCAGCAGCCTGTACCTGTTGCTCAGGTTGGTCAACCCGATGCCGTTCGATTCGGGCGGCGTGAGCTTCGGATAGACCGGGTTGGCGATCACCAGTTCGTTGTTGTCGTTGAACGAGATCGTGATCCGCATGTGGTGCTCGCTGTCGATGACGTTGTGTTTGACGATATTTTCGAACAGCGGCAGCAGCGAAAGGCTGGGCATGCGCATGTTCAGCGCCTGCTGCGGGATGTCGACCTCGCAGGTGTAGCTTTCGGCGAAGCGTACGTCCATCAGTTGCTTGTACGAATTTATGAAATTCAGCTCCTCGCCCAGGGTCGTCAGCGACGACTCCTTGAAGCGGATGATGTACCGGAATATGCCCGACAGGTTGCCGATGTATTCGAGGCTTTCCTGTTTCTTGTCGCCGCGTACGAGCGACGAGAGGTTGCTCAGTGCGTTGAAAAAGAAGTGGGGGCTTATCTGGTTGGCAATGGCGTTGTACTGGCTGCTGAGGTTCTCTATCCGGAGCATCTCGATCTCTTTTTCATGCCGGCGTTCCTTGTTGATCATCAGTACGATGCTGCCGATCAGTAGGCATATCGTATACGTGATGATCAGATACCCGACTTCGTCGTATCCCAGTGTGAGCCACGGTTTTTCGGACTGCAGCGATATGACCAGCATGGCCGTGAGGATAACTCCCGCGATGACGAGCGTGCCCAGCAGGCAACGTACCGGGAATGGGAACCGCCTGTTCAGGAATATTTCCAGCAGCAGGATGGTCGCCAGCCACAGGACGCAGAACCAGACGACCGATACGGTCGCCCGTTTCGACCACCAGGTGACCGTTACCAGCGTATTCCAGTATTGGCTCAGTTGGATCAGGAAAGCCGTCATCGGGACGGCCCACCGTGAACGCACAGCCTGTTCGAGATAGCCCATGTGTTTTCGTATGTATGAAGAAGGGGTGACGTTGCAGGCAAAAATAGTAAAAAAATGTCACATTCTGTCATTCCCTTTTATCGCCTTGTTTTTCCCGATTATCGGCCTTGTTCGCCTTTTTGGCGTGGTATGAGAACTTTATGGACGATTCGTAGCGATATTTACAAAAACCGATTCGTTCGTTCATACAGCCTTTTCTGGCAATCTTTTTCGGGCTGTATGGACTTTGAATCAGTAGGTTAATGAACTTTTGCAGCAAATTTTTCTAAACATTTTCAGCTATGAAGAAAAAACTACTTTTCTCAGCTTTTTTTGTCCTCGGGGCCGCTTTTGCAGGTTGCTCGGATGACGAAAAACCCGTGGATCCCGTTGCTTTGGCCGCACCCGTCCTGGCGGAAGACGCCGTAACGCAGGTATCGGTCGCCGTGACCTGGGATGCCGTGGAGAACGCCGCGTCCTACGCCTGTACGCTCGACGGCGCCGCAGGGACGATCGTGACGCAACCGTCGGTGCGCTTCGACGGACTGGAGCCCGGTCGCAGTTATACCGTCGAAGTAAAGGCCGTCGCGGGGCAGGAGCAGTACCTGGATTCGGAGTGCGCACGAATCACCCTGACGACCCTGCCGGCCACACAGCTGGCGGCCCCTGTCCTCTCGGCGGGCGACGCCACGGAGAATTCCGCGACAGTCGTGTGGGAAGCCGTTCCCGATGCGGCATCCTATGTATATACGGTCGATGGCGGTGAGGAGCTGACCGTTACGGGGTTGTCTGCAGTCGTGACCGGGCTGGAATCCGGTATGCCGGCTACCGTGCGTGTGAAAGCCGTTTCCGGACAGGTGCAGTTCCTCGATTCCGAATTCGCCGAGCTGACGGTCGCTGCTGCCCTGGAACAGAACCCCTTTACGCTTTCGGTTGCCCAGGCCGGGATGAACAGCATTTCCGGATCCGTATCTCCCAAAAGCAAGACGCGAACCTACTACTGCGGTTATGCCCTGAAGTCCGACTTCGACAAATACGCTTCGACGGAGGAATTTATCGGGTCGGTGCGCCGCAAGCTCAGCGCTTCGGCCCTGATCGCGGGCGTCAGCTTCGAGGAGTATCTTGCCGCCCAACTCGTACAGGGTGACCACCCCTTCGAATTTACCGGGCTGAAACCCGAAACCGACTATGTCGTCTATGCAGTAGGGTGGTACGCCCCGGGCGACCTGCTCACGACCGTCCTCGTGTCGGCGCCCGCCACGACCCTTCCCGATGCGTCGGGCGAAGTGACGGTAACGTTCGAGAATGTCGCGTCCGACGGGTTTGATGTCGTCTGTACGCCCGATGCCGCCATCGAGAAATATTACGTCCATGTCACAAAGACCTCTTCGTTGGCTATGGAGGTATTGATGGCCGGGGGACTGGAGGCGTTCAAGAAGGAGGTGATGCCCGCCAAGGGCGAGTATACCGGGCCGCAGACCATCCGTAAGACCGGGCTGGCAGCCGGAACCTCCTATTCGGTCTGTGTGTTGGGGATCAGCAAGAGCGGCTCCGATTTCTGGATCGAGAAGACACAGAAGACCGAAAAGGCCGAATAAAAGATCACGTAAGAATTTCATAACCGATAAATACGAACAACAATGAAAAAGATCAGCAGAATTTTAATGTGTGCTTCCCTGTTGCTGGGTTTTGCCGCTTGCAGCGATTCCGATTCCGGTGACGACGGGGATAACAACGGGACGCAGCTCGCCGCACCCGTCCTCGCCCAGAGTTCGGTCGAGGAGACCGCTTTCACAGTGACGTGGCAGGCCGTCGAGCATGCAAATGTATATGCCTATTCGCTCGATGGCGGCGCTGAAGCGACCACGTCCGAAACCTCCGCCCGTTTGAGCGGCCTGAATCCGGGAACGGAGTATACGGTCACCGTCAAGGCGCTCTCCTCCGACTCGAAGTATACCGCATCCGACGCAGCCCAGATCAAGGTGACCACGCTCGCAGAGGATACTTCCGGAATGATTCAGTCAGCCGAGTTCGACGCACTTGTCGGTTCATGGGCCGGCAAGCAGAGCGTCAAATACGCTACGGGATTTGATCCTGCTACGGGCGGGTTTTTCTTCACGACCGAGGAGTGGACATTCGATGTCGAAATCATGGCACAGGTCGGCTCGCGGAAATACCGCAAGGAGAACTATCTCATCTGCCTTGGCCTCGGGGACTTCGAGAAAGAGGGCAGTGCCCGAACCTACGAACAGCTGATCGAAGAGGGCTTTTCCGTAGCCCGGGCTCTCGAAGGCTTCGGCCCCAAGTGGTTTCTCAAACTCCTGGAGGACGGATCGATCGTCGTCGAAGCTACTACCAAGTTCAATGTCCTGAGCTGGTTCACCACCGATGAGCTTGGCCCGGTCTACCTGCTCGGCGGTGCCGATGACAAGGCTTTCTCCGATTGCGAATGCGAACTTCCCGTCACGGTCGCCGGCGACGAACTGCGTGTGGGGTCGACCGTGATCGCCGAGAAAACCTGGACACCGTCGCTGTTCCAGTGGCATCCCAAGCAGGGCGCTTATGCGCGCTACTGCCTCGGTGTGTCCGACATCGTGCTGACGCGTAAGAAATAAGCCTTCATCCGGCTGCTTCAAGGCCCGTGTCCCCGACACGGGCTTTTTTGATGCCCGGGCATTTCCAAATAAATCCGGCATCGCCCCGGCTTGCATTATCTTTAACCTTGTTTTAGACAGGCGGCGCCTCGGCAAAATGCAAGTAAACTTGCTTTTGCCCTCGGCTTGCACTATCTTTGCCGTTCCTATGGAAGAGAGAAATTACAACAAGGTGGAGCGTTTCGACGCCAAGGCCATCGAAGAGCTAAAGCACCACTACACCGAAATACTGCGGTTGCTGGGCGAGGATCCCGCACGCGAAGGGTTGCAGAAGACCCCCGAACGGGTGGCCAAGGCAATGTCGTTCCTGACGAAAGGATATGACGAAAACCCGTTGGAGATCATCCGCTCGGCGACGTTCCGCGAAGAGTACAAGCAGATGGTGCTGGTGAAGGACATCGAACTTTATTCGCTCTGCGAGCATCATATGCTACCGTTCTACGGCAAGGCGCATGTCGCCTACATCCCCAACGGCCATATCACGGGGCTTTCCAAAATAGCCCGTGTGGTGGAGTGCTTCGCCCGCCGCCTGCAGGTACAGGAGAGGCTGACGGTGCAGATCCGCGACTGCATCCAGGAGGCGCTCAACCCGATGGGCGTGGCCGTGGTGATCGAGGCCAGCCACATGTGCATGCAGATGCGCGGCATCGAAAAGCAACAGTCGGCGACGACGACCTCGGCCTTCACCGGGATTTTCCTCTCCGACCACCGCACGCGCGAAGAGTTCATGACCCTGATCTCGCACCGGTACCGGTAGACCCGCCGCACGATAAAACGGAACGTCCCGCAGCGCACGGCTTGCGGGACGTTCCGTTTCCGGGGGCGACCCGGTTATGATTTGCCCTTACCCTTGAACTCCACCAGAGCGGCATTCAGCGCCCGGTGGAGCGAATACTGCGAGAGTGGTTTGACGAGAAATTCGTTGCACCCCGCATTGCGGGCGCTCTCGATCTCGCTGCCGGATGAATAGGCCGACATGGCAATGATGGGGACGTCCGCCGAAACGCTGCGGATACGCCGCGTAGCCTCAAGGCCGTCCATCACGGGCATGCGGATGTCCATCAGCACGGCATCGGGCTGTACCGTCCCGAACATGTCCACGGCCTCGGCTCCCGTATGGGCACGCACGAGGCTGAAGCGGCGGCTGAGGACGGCTTCGATGAGTCTGAAATTGGTGTCCGAATCCTCGGCGACCAGCAGCACCCACGACTTGCCGTCGTCCCGGCCCGGGGCGGCGCAAAGCTGCTCGTCGTTTTTGCTGCCGTCCCGGTGGACGACGGGGATCGAGAAATGGAACCGCGTGCCCTTCCCGGGTTCGGAATCCACGCCGATCGTTCCGTCGAGTTTTTCGACGATCATCTTCGAAATGGCCAGCCCGAGTCCCGTGCCGGACACGAAATCGTTGAGTTTGACGAACCGGTCGAAGATATTGCGCGCCTTCTCGGGCGGTATGCCCATGCCCGTATCCTGGACGAAGAACTCCACACACCCGTCCTTCAGGTCGAACCCGAAGCGGATCTCCCCCTCTTCGGTAAACTTGCCGGCGTTGTTCAGCAGGTTGGAAATAACCTGTGCCAGGCGGTTCTGGTCGCAGACGATCTCCACGTTCGCGACCCGTTCCTCGAAGACCAGTTCCACGCCCGGCTTGACGCGGGGTTTGTGGACTTCCAGCTCCGAGCGGCAGAGGTCGTTGAGGTTCATCGGCCTGAAGCGGAATTCGAGCGTCCCGGCTTCGATCTTCGAAATGTCGAGGATATCGTTTATCAGTTGCAGCAGCAGCTCGGAATTGACGTCGATGATATCGATGAACTGTTGTTTCTCCTCCTCGGTTTCCACCTCGCCGATGAGCTTGGCAAAACCCACGATGGCATTGAGCGGCGTGCGAATCTCGTGGCTCATGTTGGCCAGGAAAGCAGATTTGAGACGGTCGGACTCCTCGGCGCGGATACGCGCCTCGACGATCTCCAGTTCGGCATTCTTCATGTCGGTGATGTCCCACGAGACGCCGATGATGAGCGGAAGGCGGTTTTCGACCGGCACCAGCGACTTGGAAGTATTGACGATACGGGTCTCGCCCGTGGCCGAGACGTACTCCTCGATGAAGGTCTGGCGTTCACCCGTACGCAGCAGCGTCAGGTCGTCCTGGCGGAAATGCTCCGCATCCTTCGGGCTGGGGAAAATCTCGTAATCGGTATGCCCGAGCGCCCTGGAGGCCGGAATCCGCGAATATTCCTCGAACGCCCGGTTCCAGTAGAGGTAGCGGAACTCGTTGCCCGGGTCTTTCACAAACAGATAGACCGGAATGTTGTTGAGGATGCACTCCAGGATGGAGTTCTTCTCCTTGACCTTGTTCTCGTGTTCGATGCGCTGCGTCACGTCCCGGCCGAAGAACCAGACGATCTCGCGCTCCTGAAAATAGTCGTAGATGATGTAGGCCACGATGTCCCACGCCACGATACGTCCCTGCTCGTTCTTGAAGCGGACGGTGTATTTATGCGAGCCGTTATCGCGGCGTATTTTCGCCAGCCGGGCTTCCCACTGCAAACGGGAACCTTCGTACGACCAGAAATCGTAAACCTTGTGTTGCGAAAGGTCGCCTTCGACATCGTGCCGCACCCTGAACTGCTCGTTGGCATATTCCATCGTACCGTCCAGGCTGCAGGCGTAGATCTCCTCGTCGACATTGTTCAGTGCATATTTGACCATCTCCAGTTCATGCTTGGCAGCTTCGGCCTCGGTGATGTCACGGCAGATGCAGAGGGCATGCTCCCCGTCGAGCGGGAAAATACGGTTTTCGTAGTTGCGGGTTCGGCCGTCGAGCGTAATGTCGTGGTGGGACGAAGAGCCGCACCCCGTCGCAAAAACATTGTCGAGGTTGTTCTTCACATTGCGGCAGGCCGCAGGCGAAAGCATCGTGCGGATGTTCTGCCCGGCGAGCTCTCCGCCCGGAACCCCGACATGGTTGGTCTCATCCGCGGAAACCAGTTCGACCAGCGTCCCGTCGCGATCGAGCACGGTCAGCATGTCGGGTATCGAATCGAGAATCTTACAGGCATAACGCTCCCGGAACCGGCTCCCGGAACCCTTCGGCGTATCGAGTTGTGCTTCGAGCTCTTCGATCCTGCGGAGAAGCTCCTCACGGGAACAGTTATCGTATCGGCTCATACCTTGTGATCATTATGCATAGATAGTTACAAAAGTAATATATTTTCC
>OGKT01000499.1_pt1 | contig 14865 bp, 8 predicted proteins | sample 1572581 | NCBI WGS metagenome assembly OGKT01 (sample SAMEA2581881, study PRJEB24529) | metagenome | biome: Human gut stool | place: China | collected 2011 | reverse complement strand
GTAGATGCAGAAATCATCAAGAATCTGGGGCTTTAAATAAAAGGCTATATACAAACAAAGAAGAGGGTGTGTCATAAGTCTGGATAATAGTTGGCGCATAACAGTTGACCAACGCATGCACATCAGCTGTTGTGCATGCGCATATCAGCTGTTATGCAAGCGCACAACAGCTGTTGTGCGGCCGAAGATACTGACTGTCTCAATAACATATCCTATCTCTTCCAACAACATATCCTATCTCATCCAACAACAAGAAGAGGGTGAATCATAAACTTATGACACACCCTCTTTCTTTTGTTTATATCATCATCTTCTTGGCAACTTCTTGATTGCATGTGGCATGAATACCCTACCGGTAGCCTTACCGAAGCTAGAAGCTACGGAATCGGTTGCAGCAGAACGGGTCATCTTACGGGCTCCACTCGGATCGTAGCGCACTAAATCGATTTGCATTACATCACCCTTAGCCTTACCTGTTCCTATCATATAACCATAGAACACATCCTGGCCCCTTTCATCACCCAGATAGAAACCATACTGCTTAGCACCTGCATCCATCACATAAGTAGCACCCGAATCATTATAACGGATATAAATATCACCATTCTTATCGATGTACCAGGTAAACTTCAGAGTCTGGGATTCATTGCTTCCATCATCGGCATAATCCACTTCTACACCATTGCCACTGAGCGAGTTAACCTTATCACCCGCCTGATAGAACGTCATCTCGGCATTGAAACTGTAGTTATTGCGAGACTGACCGTCCTCTGCAAGTTCAGAGAGCATCACAGAGCCTCTCCAGTCGCCAGTAAGAGTCTGAGCCTCCGACAGCAGGTAATCATCCTGAGAGCCGTTAGAACCATTGTTCCAGTCGCCCTGGTTCCATCCCCAGCCACCATGATTATAGTCATCATACCAGTAATAATCATCATGCCAATAATAATCATCATCACATGAGGTGAATGAGAAAGATGCAACAGCTATCGCCATCCACATCCATATCCGATTAAACTTTTTCATATCTTGTTTCCTTTCTTCAAACTAAATTCCTTATTGCCTTACTTCACTACAAAACGGCGAACAGGCTTCTGATTATCATCTGCCACCTTAACATACTCTACAGAATCCTTAGCTCCGCGAGAAACAATCTGGGTGTTCTCCAAGCCCGAATGCTGCTTGCTGTAGCCCCAACCGTCATCGTAACCCCAGTCATAATCATCGCGCCAGTTGTAAGAATCGCGATAAAGCTCGAAATAAGCACGGTTGCCGTTATCAGCCTCTACATATCCAGAGAACTTGCGGTCGCCCAGAGCATAGTCGTAAATCACAACATCGCTACCCTCATCAAGAAGAGTGATATAGATGTTTCTGTTGCGTACTGTCCAGGTAATACGGTTTGCTATATAATTGTTGCCATGCCAGTAATTTCTATCAAAGTAATCGATCCAATAGCCTGTACCGGAATAGAAACCATCATTCTGGTCGAATCGGATTACCGAGTAGAGGGCATTGTGATTACCATATTCTACCAACATATTACCCTTCCATGTACCATCGAGGGTGTATGCAATATCAGAATCATCATCACATGAGGTGAATGAGATACTCATCAAAGCTATGAAAGCCATTGTGAGAAGAGTAGTAAACTTTTTCATATCAATTTATCAGTTAAGTTATTTATATTCTTATATCTTCTAATTATTGAGCTCTTGAAGAACAGCATTCTTTCTTGAACCCGATGCAAAGGTAGTGGATTTCTCGTCTGCATCAAAGGGGAAAAGGATACAAACTGAGGGGGAAATCCCTATTCTTTCAAAAACAGCCGCCTTTTTGATGATATTTCTCTCGGTTTTGATGGTGTTTCTTTCGGTTTTGATGATATTTCTTTCTCTGTATCAAAGATTTAACACCTTCTTAACACATTGTATCGATAATTTTCGTATCTTTGCATTATAAATAAGTAATTATTCAAAGAACATGCTTTTAGCACAAAGCAAATTCTAAGAATCAACTCAACAAAATGAGTTTCAACAGTTTATTAATTATACGTTAAACCTTTAAAATTATTAAGTTATGAACAAATTTTTACGCTATTCATTATCATTGGTTCTGGCGTTCGTAGCTAGCGTTACGTTTGCACAGGAAGTAACTTTTGACTTTGACAATGATTACCAAACACTCTTCCCAGAACTGGCAGGTACATCTTCTTCAAATTCTACAGATGGAGATATCACCAAAGCCATGACATGTACAACTAATGGTATTTCTGTAACAGTTTCTGCAAAAACTTCTGGTTCGAATGAAAACCGAATCTGGAGTAGTTCACCACGTCTCAGAATGTACAGTGGAACGCTTACGATTCAAGCACCTGCTGACAAGAAGATTGCTTCTATCGACATTAATGGAAAATGGAATGATAATAACAATGCTGACGTAGGTACTAATAATAAAGGTTCTTGGACTGGTGATGCTAACAAAGTTGTATATACAATTGCTGGCAACACCCAAATCAAGTCTATCAAAGTTACGCTCGCTGGTACCAAGATAGAGTACACCGATGCAGCAAGTGTAAAGGAACTCTTGGCTAACAATAAAGAAGCTAAGGATTACATCAACCTCAAACTCACAAACGCAAAGGTATTATACGTAAACAGCTACAAGGGAACCGTAAATACTTACGTACGTGAAGGTGACACAGCTATCGAAATGAGAACTTTAGGAATCGATATGCCTGTAAACAGCATCATTAGCGGTACTGTTAAGGTAAATTTGGCTTATGACGCAGGAATTCCTTATCTGTCAGCAAGCAAAGAAACAAACGGCGAAAATCTCAAAATCACAGAGAGCAACGAAGCTGCTGAACCTGTTATTGCAACTGTAAAGGACATCCTTGATGGTAAATACACCAACGACCTTATCAAGATTAAGGAGTTCACATTCAGCAAAAAAGAGTATACTACAGGTAAATTCAACTACTATGCTAATGATGGTGAAAACAAGATTATGATTTACGATAAGTTTAGCGGTATTGGTGGTGTTTCAAAATTAACAGAAGGAGAGAAATATACCTTAACCGGTATTTTCGGTGTAATATTCAGAGACATCCCTGAAGTTCTCCCTATCAAGGCTGTAGAAAAGTTTGAACCTACCGGCATCACTAACATAACAACAGATGAAGCTGCAAAGAACGCTCCTGTTTACAACCTCGCAGGCCAGAAGGTAACCAAGGCTTACAAGGGTGTAGTCATCAAGAACGGAAAGAAGATGATTCAGAAGTAATCAAATTCAAAACAACATATCCCTACTACTCCCCCGATATTCATTTATCGGGGGAGTTTTTTGTTAGGCATAACATAAGAAGGAACCACCAGCAAATCAAACAAATATTACCCCTATAACATGAAAAGTGGAATAATTTAATGCAATAACATAAAAAAACACACCTAAAACTACGATATCTCATTTATTTTCACTACCTTTGTTGCGATTTTTAAACGTATACGAATAAAAAATGATGAAAAGAAAATTATATATCACCCTATTAGGACTGCTCTCTACCATTATGACAGCAGCTGTACCTTACTGCGATGTGAGAAAATTCTCTATCACAGACGGACTCGCTGCCAATACCATCTCAGACCTGAAACAAGGTAAAGACAACCTCATGTGGTTCAGTACATGGAACGGACTGTCGTTCTATGACGGCTACAAGTTTCATACTTTCAGAGACAACCCCGATGATATTGACGTCCTGTCAACCAACCGTATACTGAAAATAGAACCATCCTATACCAACAACGTGTGGTGTATCACATACGACCAGCAGCTCTACATATACGATACCCATTTATGCCAGTTTAGACCATTGGGAAAAAGAATAAACGAAATGTTCAATATAGACCTGCGCGTGAGCCGGGTATACCAAATGAAAAACGGAGCTACATGGATTACAGCTGAAAATGGAATAACTGTTAGAACAACAGGAGATTCTTATGACAAGCTTAACATAGAACTCATCAAAGTAGGAGAAAAGGGACTCGGAAGCGGAAATATATGGTACATCCACCAGGATACACACGGAAGAGAATGGGTGCTTACCGACAAAGGCGCATACGTATACAACTCGAAATTCCCAAGCCAGCTGCCTTTCAAATGGATCAGATGGGTGGGAGAAGATGTGTTCCTGGCTACAGAAGACGGTAAACTGGCTAAATATGACCTGCAGAACCGACTCACCATGATACCGATGCCGGAAGGCGTAACCCGTATCAACGAACTGAAAAATACAGGTTACCAGCTCCTGCTGGCAACCAACCTGGGTGTAGTAATCTACAATCCGCGCACCTTCAAGTTTGAAATCATCAACGTACAGAGCCCGAGTCAGCCTCTGGCAGAGGTAAAGAAGATTTATACCGATGATTTCGGTATGGTATGGGCATTCACTGACGGCATGGGAGTAACCCTCGTCAATCCGAAGACCGGACAGACACAGTGGCTCTTTGCCGATCAGGACGACCCGATGGACCGCACAACCTGCGAAAGCAATTTCATCACACAAGATGAACACAAGACCCTCTGGGTAGTGCCAAGGGGAGGAACCTTCAGTTATTTTGACCGCAAGGCAGGAAAACTGGTGCCTTATCTGCTGAGAAGCAATTCATCAGGCAACTACCGCATACCGAAGATTACGAAATATGTACTCTCAGACCAGGGAATCCTCTGGCTGACAGGCTCTCACGACCTGACACAGGTAGTCTTCAAATATCACCCTTACATTATCAACAAGCTGGATGTGGGCGAAGACGAAGTGTTCTCGGTGAATGCATCGCCAGACGGACATATCTGGACTGGCTATCACAACGGAGTAATCCAGGTGCTCAACGCATCCTACCAAAGCATCGGATACCTGTCGCCAAGCGGACAGATTGTGCCACAGCAGGTAAACTTCGCCGAGACGGGCATCTTTGCCATCCACTTCGATATCAAGGGAAGAGCCTGGATAGGAACCTTCGGAAATGGTGTCTATCTGATAGATAAAATGCAGGTAAGACACTTTGTTTATGATGCCAACAACCCGTCATCACTGCCGTTCGACAAGATACAAGACATTGTAGCCGACCGCACCGGACGCATCTGGATAGGTACCTATGGAGGTGGACTGGCACTTGTTAACGAGGCGGCAGACGGCAGTATCAGCTTCATCAGTAAACGAAACGGACTGCCTTGGGAGAAACAGCACTACGACCGCATACGCCGCATCTGCTGCACCACTACGGGAACCATTCTCGTAGGAACCACAGACGGTCTCATCACCTTCAGTGATGCCTTTACAAACGCAAGAAAGATCAATTACCACAAGACCTACTACATACCGAACGATACAACAAGTCTGGCTGCAAACGATATGAACTATATCATGGAGCATACCAGCGGCAAGATGTATATCTCGCAACAGGGCGGTGTGATGGAAGAGATTGTGAGCAAATCGCTCCTGCAAGAGAACCTGAAGATGAAATACTTCCATGCCATCGATGTTAACGAAGGCATCGTACAGGGCATGGTAGAAGACAACCAGGGAAGAATCTGGGTAATCAGAGAATCAAGTATCGACTGCGTAAACCCGAAAACAGGCCAGTGCAATGTGTTCGGACCTAACGACTTCGACTTCAACATGTCGTTCTCGCAAAGCCGTCCTTACCACGATCCGGCAAGCAACAACATATCGGTAGGTACCCCTATGGGACTGATTACCTTTAATCCGGCTACGCTGAAGAAGAGCAACTATCAGCCTAAAGTCATCTTCTGTTCCCTCCACTATAGCGGAGAGAAAGAGTCGGAACCTATCCTGCACAAGGATAAAGTGGTGATTCCTGCCAACAAACGAAATCTGACCATCACCTTCGCATCACTCGACTATCAGCGCAAGTATCAGACCAGATATCTCTATCGCATAGATGGTTTTACAGCTCCAGGCGTGTGGATATCAAACGGAAGCAGCAATACCATCGGCTTCAACCGTATCAGTCATGGCGATTACGTACTCAAGGTGAGAGCCACCAACTCTCACGGTGTATGGAGCAAGTATGTGGCAGAACTGCCTATCGAAGTGCGCCCTACCTTCTTGGAAAGCATCTGGGGCAAGTTTCTGATGCTGATTCTGCTCTTCGGTATCGTAGGCGCAATCTTCTATACCTACAACCAGCGCCAACGCGAGAACGTAACCCACGAGATGAGCGTGCTGAAGAACGAATTCTACAACGAAGCTGCCAACCATCTGAGAACCCCACTAACGCTCATCGGAGCCCCGGTAAAAACCATTCTGGATACCGAGCCGGGTATCACCCGAAAGGGCAAGGAACTGCTGAGAATGGTAGCAGACAATGCTAACGAGATGCTGGTAATGCTGGACAAGGTTCAGAGATATGGCAACAAGGCAGACTTCCGTACGAACAGCGGTCTGAGCGAGGAAGATTACGACCTGGCAGAAAGGGAGATAGAGAACGGACAGATTGACGACCGCAATGCATCCGACTATCTGGAAGAAGTAAATAAACAGAAAGAAGAAAAGGATGAAGAGGCTGAACGACTGGAAGAAATGGGAAAGGAACAGAAAGAAGCACAGGGAGAAACGGAACACAAAGACCAGACTGTACTGGTAGTTGAAGACAATGCCGACCTGCGCAAGTTCCTCTACAGTATCCTCTCGCCTACCTATAACGTGCTGCTCGCAGAGAACGGAAAGGCTGGCTTGGTGATGGCGCGCAAGGAGATGCCTGACTTTATTCTTACAGACGTTACCATGCCTGTGATGGATGGTTTGTCGATGATTCACGAGATCAAGCAGGATACCACCCTCAACAACATCCCAGTGATGATTCTCTCGGCCAAGGCAAGCGTAAAAGATCAGCAGCGAGGCTTTGATGAAGGTATTGTTGCCTATATCACCAAGCCATTCTCTACCACTTATCTGCTCGGCCAAATAGAGGCTATCCTCACCCAGCGCCGCAACATTCAGATGGATGTCATCAGAAAACTGAAGGAAACTGGCGATAAAGATGCCATAGCAGCCCTGCGAATACTGCCTGCAGCAGCTCCTCTGCCTGCTCTTAACCAGGCTGAAACTAGTGCCGAGAACGAAGCGGTTGACCCAAGCAGCGAGCTGGCATTTATGGCGGCACAGATTCAAGACAGAACCATGATGCGTGTCTTCAGGTTTGTTGTTGAAAATGCAGGCAACCCGGAACTCAAGATTGATGACATCTCGAACGAAATCGGTATGAGCCGAAGCGTACTATATAATAAGGTGAAAGCAACAACCGGAATGACACCGGTAGACTTCGTTCGCCATATACGTATCAAGAAGGCATGCGAGATGTTGCGCAATACAGACGATACACTGACCAGTATCGCCTTCGCAGTAGGTTTCACCGACCCTAAGTATTTCTCGAAAGTATTCAAGAAAGAAACGGGTATCGTGCCTACTGAATACCGAAACAGAACGCAGGGATAGCCCGCATAATTACAGATGAAAGCAGTCATCATTACTGATGGCTGCTTTTATCTGTATTGACAAAAAAGTAATACATATTACAGAACATATCTTCAGTTGTTGCCGGGCACAGCCTTCTTCGTTATCGTACACAGCAAAACGTTCAAGCAAGGAAAAAAGCAGAATAGTCATAAAATTGAGCCGTTTTGCTTTGTTTTTTGACCGAATATTGCAAAAAAAATACAAAAATGGGGGGTATTTGATTAATTTTCCCTTTTTACTGAAAAAAAACTGAGAAAAAGTTTGGTGTTATAAGAAAATGTAGTACCTTTGCAACAAGTTCTTAGAAAAGTTAAATGATAGATTAATCGTAAACCTCTTTTTCTTTGTTTTTTTGAGGAAAAAGAGGTAAAGAAAAAGGAATGCAGGGTTTGTGAAAATCCTGCATTTTTTATTTTTATGCTGTTTCATACTGATATTGTGTAGTTATATCGTCTACATATTTTATTCTTCTATATTCTATATCTAACCGATATCTATACTCAGGTATATGGTATCTGTTTACCTAGATATACAATATCTATCTACATTATATATATTACGCTTATTCCTTCATCTATGATTTTGTTCGATTTTTAGAATTTTTAAAAAAACTCTTGAAGTATTCTTAGAGAAAAGTAGTATCTTTGCACTCTAGATCATATAAGTTGAGATCGGAAATATAGATAACACATACATAAAGATAAAAAAAATGAGAACTGTTTACGAATTTTCTGTTAAAGACAGAAAGGGAAAGGATGTTTCCCTCAAGGAGTATGCCAACGAAGTGCTGCTCATCGTTAACACCGCTACAAAGTGTGGTTTCACCCCTCAGTATGAGGAACTGGAGAAACTTTATGAGACCTATCATTCTCAAGGTTTCGAAATACTTGATTTTCCTTGCAACCAGTTTGGTCAGCAAGCTCCTGGTACAGATGAAAGCATTCATCAGTTCTGCAAGCTTACATACGGCACAGAGTTCCAGCGCTACAAGAAGATCAAGGTAAACGGAGACGATGCTGCCCCTCTCTTCAAATTTCTGAAAGAATGTAAGGGCTTTGCTGGTTGGGACGAGAGCCACCCTCTCTACCCTGTTCTCGACAAGATGTTGAGCGAGGCTGATCCTAACTACAAGGAGAGTGCCGATATCAAGTGGAACTTCACCAAGTTCCTCGTTAACAAGAAGGGTCAGGTTGTAGCCCGCTTCGAGCCTACCACAAGCTTCGATGTCATCGCTAAGGCTATCGAAGAGTGGTTGAACTTCTAATGAAAGATAGAAGTCTCGAACTGAGAATAGAATTTCTAAAAAAAGAGAATAGAATCTCTAAAATAAAAGCCAGGTTGCTTTTCGCAGCCTGGCTTCTTTTATAATGTGATATTGTTATTTCAATATATCTCAAAGAATAATTGTCAACTGTTTGCTATAAACTATAAACTATTAACTGTTAACTGAAAATTAGTCAACCTTTGGCACATCCTTGAGGAACTGCTGGATTTCTTCATCACTCACAGAATAATCGTGCAAATCGCCATTGATAAAGCTATCGTAAGACGGCATATCGATAAGTCCATGACCTGAGAGACAGAACAGGATAACCTTCTCCTTGCCCTCTTCCTTAGCCTTCAGAGCCTCACGTATAGCAGCTGCAATCGCATGACAGCTCTCAGGAGCAGGAATGATACCCTCGGTCTGAGCAAAGAGCATACCTGACTTGAATGACTCCAGCTGAGGGATATCTACACCATGCAGGTAACCATCCTTCAGAAGCTGGGAGATAATCATGCCTGCACCATGATAACGGAGACCACCTGCATGAATGTTGGCTGGCTTGAAATCATGCCCCAAAGTATACATTGGCAGCAATGGAGTATAACCTGCCTCATCACCGAAATCATACTCAAACTTACCGCGAGTCAGCTTAGGACAGCTCTCCGGCTCTGCAGCTATAAACTCAGTATGGCGCTCGCCTGTGAAGTTGTGACGGAGGAATGGGAAGGCAATACCACCAAAGTTACTACCACCACCGAAACAAGCAATCACCTGATCAGGATACTCACCTGCCATCGCCATCTGTTTCTCTGCCTCTAGACCGATGATGGTCTGGTGAAGTGCCACATGATTGAGCACGGAACCCAGTGTATACTTACAGCCTGGTGTTGTGGTAGCCAGCTCAACAGCCTCACTGATGGCAGTACCGAGCGAACCAGGATGATGAGGATCACGTGTGATGATATTCTTACCGGCACGTGTACTCATGGAAGGAGAACCCTCTACAGTGGCTCCAAACGTACGCATGATGCTGGAACGGTATGGTTTCTGCTGCATGGTAATCTTTACCTGATAAACTGCTGCCTCCAGACCGTAGAGTTTTGCTGCATAAGAGAGGGCTGCACCCCACTGTCCTGCACCAGTCTCTGTAGTGACATTGGTATCACCCTCCTGCTTACAGTAGTAGCACTGAGGAATGGCTGAATTGATTTTATGAGAGCCTAACGGGTTGATACTCTCATTCTTGAAATAGATATGCGCCGGAGTACCGAGTGCCTCCTCAAGGGCGTAAGCACGTACAAGAGGGGTTGAACGATAGAAGGTGTACTTCTCCAGCACATCTTCCGGAATATCAATCCAAGCGTGCTCTGTATCAAGTTCCTGCTTTGAGCACTCCTTATTAAATACGTGTGACAAATCATCAGCATTCATTGGCTGGTGTGTCTGAGGGTTCAACGGTGGCAATGGCTTGTTAGGCATATCTGCCTGAATGTTGTACCACTGAGTAGGAAGTTCCTGCTCGCTTAAAATGTACTTTTTCTGTCTCATATTTATATATATGTTTAAAATTGTTGTATGCCAGAACAAAGGTACAAATAAAAAATGAAATAAAGAACTTTTTTATGTGTTTTTCCACTATTTTTTATTTTTATCCAATAAAATAGTTCATTCTACAGGTATTATTTGTTATATAAGTGCGTTTTCGTGTCGTTTTTATAAATTTAATCAAATATTACCCCATAAAATATCAAATATTACCCCCTATATTATAATGAAAAATAGTATCTTTGCAACAGAAAAATTCAAAATGCGTTGTGAAACGCTTATCATCATCTTTTACTTATACAAAAAATAAAACATTGGAACTCAATAGGGATATTGGGATTCCAATGTTTTTTTATACACCAAACTGAAACATATCATCATGTAACGTTGTCTGATTTATAATCTTTCAGTACAAATCAGTAGTCTATTTCATTGTCTACTTTCACAATTGATACAGGATTTTTACCCATAGACTGTAGACACAGATTATTTCTTTTCATTACCTAAATCTATCTGCGATATCTGATTCAACAGATTTACAGCCTGCCCTACAGTCTTCACATCATTGATGCGAAGCATTCGCTTGTTGAATTTTTCCTTCAGAACACAATCTTGAATATGACTGGTAACGTAAGCGAGTATGCGATTAAACATCTGACTTCTGTAGAACGGACTGTTTACATTGCTCACAAACTGCATCTGCATATAGCCCTGCTTGAGAATAATCTTCTCGCAACCTAGCTTCTTGCCTACCCTACGCAGACCTACCACATGCATCAGTTCATCTGCTTCATGAGGCACAGGACCAAAACGGTCTATCATACGCTTGCGGTAAGCCTCTACTTCCTCATCGCTCTCCAGACGGTCCAGTTCACGATAAAGGAGCATGCGCTCACTGTCACCCGGCACATAAGTCTGAGGAAAATACATCTCCAGATCGCTCTCTATGCCACAATCGTCAACGAAATCATCACCCGTAAGCTGGGCACCTTCATCCATCTTCTCCTGATAAAGATCACAGAACTCCTCGTTCTTCAACTCTGTGACAGCCTGAGAGAGAATCTTCTGGTAGGTTTCATAACCCAGATCTTCCATAAAACCGCTCTGCTCAGAGCCCAGCAGATTACCCGCACCGCGGATATCCAGGTCCTGCATGGCGAGATTGAAGCCGCTACCCAGTTCGCTGAACGTCTCCAGCGCCTCCAGACGGCGACGCGCCTCAGGAGTAAGTGCACTCTTAGGTGGCGCCATCAGATAGCAGAAAGCCTTCTTGTTGCTTCTTCCTACGCGTCCACGCATCTGATGCAGGTCACTCAATCCGAAGTGATGAGCATCGCTCACGATAATCGTATTGGCATTGGAAATGTCGATACCGTTCTCTACAATAGTGGTAGAAAGCAGTACATCATAATCGTAATTGATAAAGCCCATGATGATTTTCTCCAAATCCTCAGGCTTCATCTGTCCGTGACCGATTGCTACTCTACAGTCTGGAATATGCTTCTCGATGAGCATCTTAAGTTCCGGAAGCTTGGATATTCTGTCGCATACGAAATAAACCTGTCCGTTTCGGCTCATCTCGAAATTGATGGCATCGCAGATAACTTCACTACTAAACGTTACCAGTTCGGTATGAATCGGATAACGGTTAGGTGGCGGAGTGCGCATGATACTCATATCCCGGGCGCCCATCAGAGAGAACTGGAGGGTTCGCGGAATCGGAGTGGCACTCATCGTGAGTGTATCGACATTTACCTTGAGCTGACGGAGTTTCTCTTTGGTAGACACACCGAACTTCTGCTCTTCATCGATGACGAGCAGTCCCAGGTCATGCCATTTCACGGTCTTTGATATCAGCTTATGTGTACCTATGAGGATATCAATCTTACCCTCTTTCAGGGCGTCAAGCACCTCTCTGGTTTCCTTCGTTGTACGGGCTCTACTGAGATAGTCTACCCTTACAGGCATGCCTTCCAGACGCTTTTTGAAAGTCTGATAGTGCTGGAAAGCCAGAACGGTAGTAGGCACCAGCACCGCAACCTGCTTGCTGTCGCACGCTGCCTTGAAGGCTGCACGGATGGCGACCTCAGTCTTGCCGAAGCCCACATCGCCACAAACCAGACGGTCCATCGGTCTGCCGCTCTCCATATCCTTCTTCACCTCCTGAGTAGCCTTATTCTGGTCTGGCGTATCTTCATACAGGAAGGAAGCCTCCAGCGTATGCTGCAGATAATTGTCGGCACTGAAGGCGAATCCCTTCTCGCGTCGGCGCTGGGCATAGAGTTTGATCAGGTCGCGCGCAATGTCCTTGATTCGCTTCTTAGCTTTGTCCTTGAGTTTGTCCCAGGCACCTGTACCCAGTGTAGACAGGCGAGGCGGAGTACCGGTATCGCTGCGGCGATATTTGCTGATTTTATAAAGCGAGTGGATAGAAACATCCACCTTGTCATTGTTCGTATAGACGATGCGGATCATTTCCTGATAGCTGTTGCCCGTAGGAACCCTAACCAGACCGCCGAACTTGCCGATACCGAAGTCTACATGCACGATAAAATCTCCCACTTCCATCTCCTGCAGTTCCTTCATGGTGAGTGCCATCTTGCCGGCTCTCGCTTTATCTGAGCGCAGGTTATATTTATGAAAACGGTCAAAAATCTGATGATCGGTAAAGAAACAGCACTTCTTGTCATGGTCAGTAAAGCCTTCATGAAGCGTCTTGTCTACCGGTGTAAAACGGATGGCGTAGCGCTTCAGCTCTTCGCTTTCAAAGATATCCTTCAGGCGCTGTTGCTGCTTCTGGCTATCTGCCAATATATATAAGGTGTAACCCTGGAGCAGGAAATCCTCCAGAGTCTGGCAAAGCAAATTGAAATTCTTATGGAAAAGAGGCTGTGGAGCGATATTGAAAGGTATCACAGCCGAACTCTCTGGCGGAGCGACCTTGCCGAACTCGATACGGAGATGAGCCGCTACTGCCTTCTTGAAATCGAGCGGAGAAACGAGGTTGAGCTCGGTCTTCATGTCATGTCTGATGCGCTCAGCCTCTACCTCAGTAGCTCCCTCCAGCTGCTCGGTAAGGCTCTGCGATGAGAAGCCTTCGGTATAGATCTGACCGATGCGGTCGCAAACGAAAGAAAGGTATTTCGCAACGACTGGCGTACTTTCGGAGAGGAAATTGAGGAAACACAGCTTGTTGCTCTCGATATGGGCGAGTTCGGGCACGATTTCTATCTCTGTGCGCTTTGCCTGCGAGAGCTGAGTCTCAACATCAAAGGTACGGATGGTGTCAATCTCATCGCCGAAGAAGTCGATACGGAACGGATATTCGCAGCTGTAGGAATAGACATCGAGGATGCTTCCACGCACGGCAAACTGGCCCGGTTCATAAACATAATCGGTTTCTTTGAGTTCGAAATCGCGCAGAGTATGAACCACATCGGTCTGAGCAATCTGCTGACCTACAGTCAGTTTCAGAATCCGTTCATCCAGATTCTGCTTAGCCACAACGAGTTCTGCCAGTGCATCGGGATAAGTGACTACCGGGAAATGTCCTCCCGAAGAGAGGCGCGCCAGCACCTCTGTACGTAGGATTTCGTTCGCTGCATCACGCTGCCCGTATTTCACGGCACGCCGATAGCTGGAAGGAAAGAAGAAGACCTTCTCCTGCCCCATCATCTGAGTGAGATCGTGATAAAAATAGCCTGCTTCATCGGCATCATCCAGTACGAAGAGTACCGAACGCCTCATCTTCCCCTGCAGAGAAGCAAAGAACATCGGAGCTGAAGAGCACAGCAAACCCTGGAGAAAAATGGAATGAACCGACTTCTTCCCCATCAAATCAAAGAGGGCATCCGCCTGTGGCGAACGCCCGTATGTTTTTTCTATCTTTTGGATTTCCATCCAAGTACTGATTAGTGATTACTGATTATTGAGTAGTGATTACTGAGTATTAATCCTTCTTCGGATATTTCTTGAACCAGCCATCCAGGCGCAGTCGCATCACGCCAAAGAAAGCCTCACCAAAGATGCCACCACTCATCTTGCTCACACCTTCACGACGGTTAACAAAGATGACCGGCACCTCCTTGATCTTGAAACCTATTCGATGAGCCGTATATTTCATCTCTATCTGGAAAGCATAGCCCTTGAAGCGGATGGCATCCAAATCTATGGTTTCCAACACCTTACGTCGGTAGCAGACGAATCCTGCTGTGGTATCATTCACCTTAAATCCGGTTACGATACGTACGTATTTAGAAGCGAAATAGCTCATCAAAACGCGTCCGATAGGCCAGTTGACCACGTTCACACCCGAAATATATCTTGAGCCTACAGCCACATCATACCCCTCATCGTGAGTTGCCGCATAGAGACGAGGCAAATCATTAGGATTATGACTGAAGTCGGCATCCATCTCGAAGATGAAGTCATAGCCCTGCTTCAATGACCATTTGAAGCCCATGATATAGGCAGTACCCAAACCGAGTTTACCCGAACGCTCCAGGATATGCAGACGACC
>OGKT01000481.1_pt1 | contig 15186 bp, 6 predicted proteins | sample 1572581 | NCBI WGS metagenome assembly OGKT01 (sample SAMEA2581881, study PRJEB24529) | metagenome | biome: Human gut stool | place: China | collected 2011 | reverse complement strand
TCTTCCGTGCCCGACCATAGCTGTGTTGACGTGGGACAATGGGATTTCATGTGTACCGGTGGTAATAATTCCGGAAAATGGACGAAAATCGGAGTACCTTCTTGTTGGGAACTGCAAGGATTCGGTACTTATCAATATGGCATGAAATTCTATGGTAAGGCTTTTCCTGAAGGAGTAGCTGACGAACAAGGTTTGTATAAATATGAATTTGAGTTGCCTGCCGAATGGAATGGTAAACAGATAGAGCTGGTATTTGAAGGCTCTATGACTGATACGCAGGTAAAGATAAACGGTCGTAAAGCCGGCTCCATGCATCAGGGAGCTTTTTACCGCTTTATTTATAATGTGAGTGACCGGGTATTTTTCGGATCGAAAAAAAAGAATGTACTTGAAGTAACTGTAAGCAAGGAAAGTGCGAATGCTGGGGTTAATTTGGCAGAACGTCGTGCTGATTATTGGAATTTCGGAGGTATTTTCCGTCCTGTGTTTATCGTGGCGAAACCGGCTCAAAATATAGATCGTCTGGTAATAGATGCGAAGGCGGATGGGAATTTCTATGCCGATTGTTTTCTGAATATGGCAGTAGAAGGTGCTAGGGTACATACTGTCATAACAGATGCTAAAGAGAAAAAAGTGGCCGAAAATACTTCGGATGTCCGTACGGGCAGCGACCATGCTTCGATTAATTTCGCAGTAAAATCTCCTGAATTATGGACGGCTGAAACTCCGGCCATGTATCAGGCTACCTTTACACTGCTTGATAAAGCAGGCAAAACATTGCATGTTGAAAATCAGAAATTTGGTTTCCGTACCATTGAAACACGTGAAAGTGACGGATTGTATATCAACGGTCGGCGTGTGATGATTAAAGGGGTGAACCGTCATAGTTTCCGTCCTGAAAGCGGACGTACACTGAGCAAGGCAAAGAACATTGAAGATGTATTGCTGATCAAGAGCATGAACATGAATGCCGTCCGCCTGAGTCATTATCCTGCCGATCCCGAATTTTTTGAAGCTTGTGACTCGCTGGGGCTTTATGTAATGGATGAGTTAAGCGGCTGGCATGGCAAGCACGAAACCATCAACGGGCAGAAGCTGGTAAAAGAAATGATTACCCGTGATGTAAACCATCCGTGTATTATCTGGTGGAGCAATGGTAATGAAAAAGGCTGGAATACTGAACTGGATGGTGAATTCCATAAATATGATCCTCAGAAACGTCCGGTGCTTCATCCGCAAGGCAACTTCAGTGGATATGAAACCATGCACTATCGTTCTTACGGAGAAAGCCAGAACTATATGCGTCTGCCGGAAATATTTATGCCGACCGAGTTTCTGCATGGATTGTACGATGGAGGACACGGAGCCGGACTGTATGATTATTGGGAAATGATGCGTAAGCATCCCCGTTGTGCCGGAGGTTTCCTTTGGGTACTGGCCGATGAGGGCGTGAAGCGTGTGGATATGAATGGATTCATTGACAACTGCGGCAATTATGGAGCCGATGGCATTGTAGGTCCGCATCACGAAAAAGAGGGCAGTTACTTTACCATCAAGCAGGTGTGGTGTCCTATTCAAATCATGACCGATAGCCTTGACAGTCAGTTTGACGGCAAACTGAAAATAGAGAACCGTTACGATTTCCTGAATGCGAATACATGCCGTTTCACTTATAAATATGTGCAATTGCCTTCTGTAACCGATAAGGGGGGAATGAAAGTGATGAAACAGGGAGAGGTGAACTGTCCCGACATTCCTGCTCACGGTGCGGGTACACTGACTATTCCTGCGGCTGTCAAGGGGGCCCATGCTTTGATGCTGACAGTAACGGATAAGCAGGGGAATGATCTCTTTACGTGGAGTTATAAACTGGACGACGTTGCCGGATTGCAGCAGGCTTCTGCCGGAAACAAGCCTTCTTATAAAGAAACTGCCGATGCATTGACGGTGGATGCCGGAGGACGTACATTTACTTTTTCTCAGAAAGACGGACAACTGAAGGGGGTAAAGGTTGGAAGCCGTATCATCAGTCTGGCAAATGGTCCTCGTTTTATTGCCGCCAAGCGTTCGGACCGTTCTATGGACCAGTTTTATAACCATGATGACAAAGAGGCTGAAAAGAAGAAAACCCAATACACTACATTTGATGATGCCGGTCGTTTTACAGGTTTTACCGTGCGTGAAGAAGGCAATAACGTAGTGGTTACCGCTAACTACAAACTGGGATGTTTTGATCAGGCTGTATGGACTATCGCTCCTGACGGTACCGCTGCTATAGACTTTACATACAACTTCAGCGGTGTAGTGGATTTGATGGGGGTGATGTTTGATTATCCGGAAGATAAAGTGTTGAGCAAGCGTTGGGTAGGTGACGGTCCTTACCGTGTATGGCAGAACCGTCTGCATGGTCCGCAGTTGGGCGTATGGGAAAATGAGTATAATGATCCCATTCCTGCCGAAAGCTTTACTTATCCCGAATTTAAAGGGTACTTTGCTAATGTGCAATGGATGACTTTGAAAACGCAGGAAGGAACGATAAGTATCTGTAACCGTACTCCTCAGAATTATGTAGGGGTTTATCAGCCTCGCGACGGTCGTGACGGCTTGCTTTATACTTTCCCGGCTACCGGCATCAGTCTGATGAAAGTAATTCCTCCGGTTCGTAATAAAGTGAATACGACAGATTTGATAGGTCCGTCTTCACAAGCATTTTGGGCTGATGGAGCATATGGGGGAAGTATCACGTTAAAATTTGAATAACAGTGAAAAAATAGATTGTAAAGGGAAGAGGAACTTTGTTTATTCTTCCCTTTTCTTTTTTTATTTGGCTTGAACTCTCTATATTTGAAAAATTGAGTACAAATTACAACTTTATTCGTTTATCATTAAATATAGAATAAATAGCTTATGAAGATAAAACATCTGTTTGTATCCATATTGCTGGCAACCGGATTCCAACCGATGATAGCACAATCCGCTTTACGGCAACAGTTTGTAAATTCATCCGTACAGGAAGCTCGTCCCTGGACTTTCTGGTATTGGATGTTTGGCGCTGTAACTCCCGAAGGCATTACCGCCGATCTGGAAGCCATGCACCGTGTAGGTTTGGGTGGAGCCTATCTGATGCCCATCAAGGGAGTGGAGCAGGGACCTCAATACGAAGGGAAAGCCCAGCAGCTTACCCCCGAATGGTGGCGTATGGTCACTCATAGTATGAAAGAGGCCGACAGGCTGGGAATGCAACTGGGCATGCACATCTGTGACGGCTTTGCCTTGGCGGGAGGTCCTTGGATGACTCCCGAAGAATCCATGCAAAAAGTGGTATGGAGTGACACCATTGTGAACGGTGGAAATATCCGGAATCTCACTTTGCCCATGCCCGAAGCACTGGATGGCTATTATGAAGATATCGTTACCTACGCCATTCCATTGGAGCGTCAGCCTGAGGATACTTCATTGAAGCCGAAGGTAACTTTCGGCAATTTGAAACAGGCCGTTATCAAAGATGAATCCAAGGCTGTGAACAGGGATGAGAAAGGAGTCTTCCGTTCCTCTTATCCTTGTTGGATTCAGTATGAATATGCAGAACCTGTGACTTGCAGCAACGTGGAAATTATTTTGGGAGGAAATAACTACCAGGCACATCGCCTGAAAGTATTGGCCAGTGAGGACGGACGGACGTTCAAAACAGTGAAGCAACTGGTCCCTGCCCGGCAGGGATGGCAGAATACGGATTTCCAGTCCACTCATGCCATCCCCCCTGTTACCGCCCGTTACTTCCGTTTTGAGTGGACTCCCGTGGGAAGCGAACCGGGTAGTGAGGATCTGGATGCAGCTAAATGGAAACCGAATTTGAAAATCAATGATATAGTCCTTCATACGGCTCCGCGTATTCATCAGTGGGAGGGAAAAGCAGGACTGGTGTGGCGTGTGGCTACTGCTACTACTTCGACGGAAATACCCGATGCGGCTTGTGTGCAACCGGATGAATTGATCAATCTCCCTTTGTATCAGGGCAGGCTGACCGCCCGTTTACCCGAAGGTAAATGGCGTATTCTCCGCATGGGACATACGGCAACCGGACATGTGAATGCTACTGCCGGAGGAGGTAAAGGATTGGAATGCGACAAGTTCAGCACCAAGGCTGTTCAGAAACAGTTCTCGAACTGGTTTGCGGAAATGTTCAAAAAGACGGATGAAGCCGTGGCACGCCGTGTATTGAAATATATGCACGTAGACAGTTGGGAGTGTGGCAGTCAGAACTGGAGTGATAACTTTGCGGCGGAATTTAAGAAACGCCGTGGATATGATTTGATGCCTTATCTTCCTTTGCTGGCAGGTATTCCGATGGAAAGTGCCGCCCGCAGTGAGCAGATATTGCGGGATGTCCGTACCACCATCGGAGAACTGGTGACTGATGTGTTCTACACTGTATTGGCAGACTGTGCCCGTCAATACGATTGCCGGTTCTCTGCCGAGTGCGTAGCTCCTACTATGGTCAGTGACGGATTGATGCATTATCAGAAAGTGGATCTGCCTATGGGGGAATTTTGGCTGAACAGTCCTACGCACGATAAACCCAATGATATGCTGGATGCCATCAGTGGCGCGCATATTTATGGAAAGAATATTATCCAGGCCGAAGGCTTTACTGAAATTCGTGGCGTATGGGATGAAGACCCTGCCATGCTGAAACCTTTGCTGGACCGTAACTATGCACTGGGTATCAATAAACTCTTCTTTCATGTCTATACCCATAATCCTTGGATGAACCGCCGTCCCGGTATGACCTTGGACGGCATCGGACTCTTCTTCCAGCGCGACCAGACCTGGTGGGAGGAAGGGAAATCTTTTGTAGATTACATCACCCGTTGCCAGACTTTGTTGCAATACGGTCATCCGGTGGTTGATATCGCCGTCTTTACCGGTGAAGAGATGCCGCGACGTTCCATTTTGCCCGAACGGTTAGTTTCGATGCTTCCCGGTATCTATGGAGCCGAACGGGTGGAAAGCGAACGGATTCGGCTGGCTAATGAAGGTCAACCCACCCGTGTGCGTCCTGTCGGTGTTACCCATTCGGCAAACATGGCCGATCCCGAAGACTGGGTGAACCCGATGCGTGGTTATGCCTACGATTCTTTTAACAAAGACGCTCTGTTACGTTTGGCAAAAGCGGAGAATGGAAGAATGGTACTTCCGGGAGGAGCTTCTTATAAAGTATTGGTGCTTCCTACAGCCCGTCCTATGAATCCTGATAACCTGCCGTTGTCTCCTGAGGCACAGGCAAAAGTAGAGGAACTCCGCGCGGCAGGTGTCATTATTCCGCAATTGCCTTATCGGGAAGATGATTTTTCTTCTTTCGGTGTGGAACGGGATGTACTTCTTCCTGCTGATGTGGCATATACTCATCGGAGCGGGGAAGAGTATGAGATTTATTTTGTGGCTAATCAGGTGGACAGTTTGCGTACATTCAACGCTTCTTTCCGCATTGCAGGGCGCACGCCTGAATTGTGGAATGCGGTAACAGGAACCATTACCCGTCCGGCACAATGGAAAGAAGCGGACGGCCGTACCGAAGTCGCTTTGTCTTTGCCAGCCAATGGCTCTGTATTTGTCGTATTCCCCAAAGAATCTTCAGAAGTTTCTCCGGAACGGATCGAAAGGGAACCTGTATCCATATCGATCAAGGAATGGACAGTAACATTCCCTTCCGTGCGCAAAACTGTCACTCGTCCGGTATTATTTGACTGGAGTAAGGAAGAGGATGAAAAAATAAAATATTATTCCGGACATGCCACTTACAGAGGGCTATTCAGATGGAAGAATGAACAGGACGGAAGAATTATTCTTCGGTTGGGTAAAGTAGCCAATGTAGCGACTGTACGTGTCAACAGCATTGCATGCGGTACGGCTTGGACAGCTCCATACGAAGTGGACATTACCGATGCGCTTCGTAACGGAACCAATGTCTTGGAAGTGGAGGTGGTGAATACCTGGGCGAATGCGCTCCGTGGAGCAGATCAGGATAAAGCGCCTTTTGAGGGGATATGGACGAATGCAAAATTCCGTCTGCCCGGAGATGGTTTGTTACCTGCCGGATGGATGGGACCTTGCGAGTTTTTTAGAACTAAAGAATAATGCTAATCACACATAACATGAAAAATAAGAAACTACTACTGGGCATTGCTTGGGCATGGTTGACTTGCCTGTCGGCAAATGCGGAAGTGAAATTGCCCGCTTTCTTTTCAGACGGCATGGTGATGCAACAGCAGACTCGTGCCAATTTATGGGGAACAGCTACTCCCGATGCACCGGTGAAAATTACAACAAGTTGGGATAAACAAACCTATAAAACGACTGCCGATGCAAAAGGCGCGTGGAAACTTGCTTTATCCACCCCCTCTGCCGGAGGCCCTTACACGATCACTTTTGATGATGGAAAGCTGACCGAAATACGTGATATCCTGATGGGAGAATTATGGTTATGCTCCGGTCAGAGTAATATGGAAATGCCCATGAAAGGTTTTAAAAACCAGCCGGTGGAGAATAGCAATACAGATGTGATGAACAGCCGTAATCCGCAACTCCGTCTGTTCACCGTAAAGCGTTCTTCCTCTTTTACTCCGAAAACAGATGTGGTGGGAACCTGGCAGGAAGCTGTTCCGGCAACTGTGCGTGAGTTTAGTGCTACTGCTTATTACTTCGGTCGGATGATACAACAGCAGTTGAATATACCTGTGGGTTTGATTGTGGCTTCTTGGGGAGGTTCTGCCTGTGAAGCCTGGATGCATCCGGATTGGTTGAAGGCATTTCCCGAAGCAAAGATTCCCCAATCGGAAGCTGATATCAAGTCAAAGAACCGTACTCCGACTGTACTCTATAACGGTATGCTTCATCCGCTCATCGGATTAGCCATGCGTGGAGTTATCTGGTATCAGGGGGAAGATAACTATAACCGGGCTTCTACTTATGCCGATATGTTCAGTGCACTGATACGCGGGTGGCGCGAAGAATGGCAGCAAGGGGAATTTCCCTTCTATTATTGTCAAATTGCACCTTATGATTATGGAATTATTACTGAGCCTGGCAAGAATGTGATAAATTCTGCTTATCTTCGCGAACAACAAGCTATGGTAGAACACCGGGTGGGCAATAGTGGTATGGCTGTATTGTTGGACGCAGGAATGAAAACGGGGATTCATCCGGGTAAAAAGAAGGTGGCAGGAGAACGTCTGGCGCGTTTGGCATTGGTAAAAACTTACGGAATGAAAGGTGTTACGGCCGAAAGTCCTTACTATACAGGAATGGAAGTAAAGAATGATACGGTAATAGTCAGTTTTGATCGGGCACCGATGTGGATAAATTGTAAAGACCGTTTTGAATCATATAACTTTCAGGTTGCAGGTAAAGATCGGGTTTTTTATCCTGCTAAAGCGTGGATACAGAGAAGTAAAATGCTTGTAAAGAGCGAGAGAGTACCTCATCCGGTGGCAGTTCGTTATGGCTTCGAGAATTATGTGGAGGGAGATTTGTTTGGTGAAGATTTACCTGTATCGTCTTTCCGTTCCGATGACTGGTAAAAACAGAAAAAAATGAAGAATATCTTTACGTTTTTATTATTAGTGTTTATTGGCGGGCAGTTTCTGTGGGGACAGCCTGCCAATTTGGTTTGGAATACTCAAAGCCGGAATGCTTCGGAGTCTATGCCCTGCGGGGGTGGTGATATCGGCATGAATGTATGGGTAGAGAATGACGATGTTCTGTTCTACCTTAGTCGTAGTGGTTCTTTTGACGAGAATAACTGTCTGCTGAAGCAGGGTCGGTTTCGTGTGAGGCTCACTCCGAACCCTTTTGCCGGAACGGCTTCTTTTCGGCAGACTCTGCATCTTAATGATGGCTATGTCAGCGTAAGTAGTGATAATGCCACTCTAATTATTTGGGTGGATGTGTTTCATCCTGTGGTACATGTTGAGGTGAAAACGAAGGAACTGACTTCCATGCGTGTGAATTTTGAAAGCTGGCGTTATGAAGATCGTCCGGTGCGTAAAGGGGAAGGGCAGCAATGCTCTTACAAATGGGCCATTCCTGATGGATTGATGACTAGGCGTGACTCTGTCTGTGTGGAAGAAGATAATTTTACTTTTTTCCATCGCAATCCTGAACGTACTATTTTTGATGTGGTAGTGGACCAGCAGGGAATGAATGAAGTGAAGGAACAACTGTATAATCCTTTGAAGAATTTGATTTTTGGGGGGCGTTTATCAGGTGATAATCTGGTTTATAACGGTACACGACGTGGACATTATGCAGGTACTGAGTATCTGGCATGGATGTACAAAAGCAAGAAACCTACTTATAAGCAGTCTGCACGGATTGTTCTGAATACGGAACAAAGTACGGTTCCTGCATGGGAAGCATCCTTGGCCCGCACTGAGAAGGAAATAAATGTATCCAAAGACAAACAGGCTACCCGCCGTTGGTGGAATGATTTTTGGAAACGTAGCTTTATTGAGGGGGAAGGTGAAGCGGGAGATGCTATCCGTAACTATACACTGTTCCGCTATATGTTGGGATGTAACGCCTATAGTCAGTGGCCTACCAAGTTTAACGGGGGACTGTTTACTTTTGATCCTATGTATGTAGATCAGAAAATGGAATTTACCCCTGATTTCCGGAAATGGGGAGGAGGAACCATGACTGCACAGAATCAGCGTCTGGTTTATTGGCCCATGCTGAAAAGCGGTGACTTTGACTTGATGAAATCACAATTTGACTTTTATCTGCGTTTGTTGCCGACAGCCGAAGCACGTACCCGTACCTATTGGGGACATGCCGGTGCCTGTTTCACCGAACAAATGGAGAACTTCGGTCTGCCCAATCCTGCCGAGTATGGCTTTAAACGTCCTGAAAGCTATGACAGGGGGTTGGAATATAATGCATGGCTGGAATACGAATGGGATACGGTTCTTGAATTTTGTCAGATGATACTGGAAACGGCACGTTATAATGAGGCTGATATCAGCCGTTATATCCCTTTGATAGAAAGCTCACTTAATTTCTTTGATGAGCATTATCGTCAACTGGCATTACAGCGTGGACGTAAGGATTTAGATGGTAACGGCAAACTGGTGATTTATCCGGGATCGGCTTGTGAAACTTATAAGATGGCTTATAATCCATCCTCAACCATTGCCGCGCTGCGCTCTGTTTTACAAACCTACGGACGTAAACCGGACATGCTGGCACGTATTCCTGAGATCCCTTTGCGCATAGTGGATGGGAAGGAAATGATTGCTCCGGCACAGGCTTGGGAACGGGTGAACAATATAGAAACTCCCCAGCTTTATGCTGTATTTCCCTGGCGTATGTATGGAGTGGGGAAGGAAGGTCTGGAAATAGCCCGTAATACCTATCTATATGATCCCGATGCACAGAAATTCCGTTCACATATCGGATGGAAACAAGATAATATCTGGGCGGCTTGTCTGGGTATGACCGAGGAGGCTGCACAACTTACCTTAGAGAAAATGGCGAACGGTCCTCATCGTTTTCCCGCCTTTTGGGGACCGGGTTACGACTGGACTCCCGACCATAACTGGGGAGGCAGCGGCATGATAGGTATGCAGGAAATGCTGTTGCAGGAAGCCGATGGAAAGATTTTATTGTTTCCTGCTTGGCCTAAAGATTGGGATGTGCATTTCAAATTGCATGCTACAGGACAGACTACTGTAGAGGCTGTTCTAAAAGGGGGGACGGTGGTTAGCTTGACCGTATTACCTAAAGAACGGGAGAAAGATGTAGTAAATTGTTTGCTGAATAAATAATTTAAGGGTAAGGAGGTGTGTTTTGTAAATTCACCTCCTACTTCTTTGTATATACTCGATTGGGAACTTGTCACTCCTTTTGTTTTTCTATTCTTATCTATTTGTATGGCAATCAGTGCCGGAACATTGTTTGATGGCTTTGGTTATCTTTGTTGCGTAAACAAGAACTAAAATGTCCGATGCTTTGTTCTTACTATCATAAATAGATTTAAAATGGTTATGAAAAAGATTTTGATAGCTTTGGCCTTATTGCTGACAGGCATTGCAAGCGGATCGGCATGTACCGGTATTTCATTCCTCGCTGAAGATGGCGGATATGTGCAGGCACGTACTATAGAGTGGGGGGACAGTTATCTTCCGAGTGAATATGTTATTGTTCCCAGAGGACAGGATTTGGTATCTTATACTCCAACGGGTGTAAATGGCTTGAGATTTCGGGCTAAATATGGTCTGGTAGGACTGGCTATCATTCAGAAAGAGTTTGTGGCTGAAGGACTGAATGAAGTAGGGCTTTCGGCTGGATTGTTTTATTTTCCCCATTATGGGAAGTATGAAGAATATGATGAGGCTCAAAATGCAATTACTTTGTCGGATTTGCAGGTGGTGAACTGGATGCTTTCCCAATTTGCTACTATAGAAGAAGTGAGAGAAGCTATAGAAGGGGTGAAGGTGGTGTCTCTTGATAAACCTGGTAAAAGTTCTACGGTACATTGGCGCATTGGCGATGCTAAAGGAAATCAAATGGTGTTGGAATTTGTAGGTGGTGTTCCTTATTTTTATGAAAATAAAGTAGGAGTACTCACCAATTCTCCCGATTTTCCATGGCAGGTGACTAACTTGAATAATTATGTAAATCTATATCCGGGAGCTGTCACTCCACAGCAATGGGGTGGGGTGACTATTTTCCCTTTTGGCGCAGGTGCCGGATTTCATGGCATTCCGGGGGATGTAACTCCTCCATCCCGTTTTGTTCGTGTAGCGTTTTATAAGGCAACAGCTCCGGTGTGTCCTACAGCGTATGACGCTATATTACAAAGCTTTCATATCCTGAATAATTTTGATATTCCTATCGGTATAGAACATGCGTTAGGGAAAGCACCTGATATTCCTAGTGCCACACAATGGACTTCGGCTATTGATTTGACAAACAGGAAAGTGTATTATAAAACAGCATACAATAACAATATTCGTTGTATTAGTATGAAGAAGATTGATTTTGATAAAGTGAAGTATCAGTCGTATCCATTGGATAAGGAGTTGAAACAGCCTATAGAAGAGATTATTGTGAAATAGTGCAAGGGCTTGGAAACTGTTGGCGGAAGTACATGGAAGTTTTAATTGCAATGAATGAATAATGGATAAAATGCATTTTTTTTAGAAAAAAGTTCTAGAAATGTTTGCAGATACAAAAATAAACTGTACCTTTGCACTCGCAATTCGGAAGAATAGCAATAACAAAGGATTGATTCGCTAGCTCAGCAGGTAGAGCACAACACTTTTAATGTTGGGGTCTTGGGTTCGAGCCCCAAGCGGATCACCAAAGAATCAGAGAGTTACACCAAAGTAACTCTCTTTTTTTATGCCTTAAACTCGCCGGTTTACATGGTTCAGTTAAACCGAGAGTTAAACCAAGAATGGATTTTCCGGATCAGTTTTCCAAAATATTCTTGGCGTATCAGCCTTTCCTACTAGAAAGTTCGAAGCATTTATGCCCTCATGCCCTCACTGCAAACATAACAAGCTAACTATAAACCATTTATACGCCAATGGTAAAAATACTTGCTCTCACTCATACCCTCATGCCCTCACTACATTTTCAAGGAAAATTTCACATATCATACTGTTTATCAATCATATACTCTCTTTTTTATAAACTATTCCAGCTTGACACAAAGTAGAGCATTCCAAGGCTTTTTCAATGAAAAAGCACCATAAAAGATTTGTACCTCCAAGGAATGACGGCTTACGATCCATCGGCAGAGATAAAAAACACCCCTGCCCTGATGTGGATTTTCATTCTGAACGTATGGAAGTTCATATACATACATATAAGAATGAATATAATATATGTATAACCCTGTACATACACCGGATTCATCACTAAAAGATTTTCCCTGTATCCCCAAACCTTTCCCGCCGTATGATTAAAGGTTTTCTTCCCGTCTGTTTTATCTCCGCAAGCCTTTGGAGTTATCTCCATAAGCTTTGGAGTTATCTCCCAAGGCTATGGAGTTAACTCCAAAGGCTTGCGGAGATAAAGCAAACAGGAAGAAAACCCTTAACCATAGGGCAGGAAAGGTTTAGAGATATGGATAAGATCTTTTAAGGATGAATCTGATTATAAAGTTACGAATATGTATCAAAAACTTTGCAGGAACATGAAAGAAACGCCCTCTGATCATCTCCCGCAATGGGTGTAATTCCCTTTGACGGACTTATTTTGGTCTGTCATACAAACCATCCCTAAAAAATGACGAGTGTTCATACAGGGTATCACAAACAATCGCATGAAAAAAATCTCCACTAAGTTTCTGCTATTCCGAAACAAGATTGTTTCAAGACGATAAATAATTAAAAAGCAAAAAACGGACGTACATTCCAATAAGCTTTTTTATCATATCCTTGCAAACAGACTCTATCCCAATTAGGATATTCAGGATCATCAATGTGCCAAAGTAACATCCAGCATCTGTCTTTATCATATTGGGAACTGCAACTGAAGCCAAGTCTGTAGGTATCACTAAACTGCGGTAACGAATTACCTACTTTAGATAACTGTATAGTCAATTTATCCAGTGTTTCTTGTCCCCATCCTGTGTCGTTTAGGCCGTTACTGGTTTCATTTCGAAAATCTCTTGGAGATTTTCCACAAATATTCACCAGCATATCAAACCATTGTCCGATACTCGGTACGAACCATGGACTGCGATTAAGTCCATCAGGAATTTTGTTACTGTCTCTATATTTTCTTATTGATTCAAAAGCACTGTAACTACCCTGTACATTAGCAGTATAATTCTTCAACATTTGTTCTGTTTCAGAATAACCGTTCATATTCTTCTCAATTTCATCATCTTTTGTCATTGGAGTAATCCCTTCTTCGACTCGTTCCATTCCCCCCCAACGACCGGTCCCTAAATTTTCAAACCCCATTACATAAGCATGATTCCAACCGTTTTCATTGCATTTTATATCTGTCATTTTTTTAGAATCGCAAGTAATGACCATTCCAATAGCATTCTGATAATCATATATTTTCCCGTTTTCTTCCAGCATGCCGTCTCCGGGATGTATCTCTATTCGTTTTTCGGTTTCATTCTGAAAGACAAAATCTCCGGGATAAAGTTTTCTTTCTGTGCTTCCTTTGCCGGGTACAGGGCTGATTACTTTCAGAGTATAGCATTTCCCAGAAGCAAAAGTGATGGAACTGCCCGAATAGTTTATCTTTGTATTCGTATTATTTCTGCCGTCGGCGGTCACATAGCTTCCGGTAATTCTGGCATTTTTTTGTGATGGGACAATGGCGCAGAATTTTACAGAATCGATCTGATATGGAGTAATGCCATTCAAGTTCACATTGATAGCTGCTGAGTCTGTTCCTAAAATTCTTGATTCTTTGTGGTAAACAAAACCTGCATTTTCGGGTGCAAAACAACCTATGTATGCTTGTGGTTGCAGCACAAGCAATGTAAATTGGTGTTTAAACTGCAGGTTCAGGATTATTCCGGAAGAATTGCCGGTAGTAGGTACGCCGGTAGCAATCAGCAGGTCGCTCACAGTATGCTTTTCTTTTGTGGATTGGTCTTTCGAAGGTTGCAGTTTTTCATTCCCGGTCAACGAAGCAATAGCTTCATCTGTATCCTTTGAAACATCTAGTGTGATATTCTTCCTATATGGATAGTATGCGATGTAACTCGCTCCATCATACCAATAGAGTGTCTTGCTGTTTTCAACCGGATTCCAACTATCATTTGACACGTTATAAACCAATGGGATATTGTTAATGTCATCCACTATTGTGCCATCTTTTATGGAGAATATACCAATAGAATCACCGTCTACAAATTCTGTTTTAAGATGTTCATCTGTCACAGAAGCACGTGTGGAAGGCTTTTCGGAACCGGGAATGTTTTCAAACCCGGTTGCTGTAGCTCGAACAGTGAGAGGAGTTCCATTGTAGCAGTCCGTTCTTTTTCCATTATTTGTTTCATTTTCGTCGGTGCATGCACTACAAATCAAGAGGATGCTCCAAAAGATTATGCCGGTGAAAGATTTCATTTTTCTTTGTTATTATCTTGTTTAAAATTAGCACCTTGGTACAAGGCTGATTTTTATTTGTCCCATTAATTCGTTATCTGTTTCTCTTCTGTTCCATTTACCGTTTCAGAATCCGTGCCTCCTTCCCATGATGTGATATCATTTTCTGACATCACGGAAATAGTTTTTCTTGAGATACCGATGGTATAACTTACAGAAGCTCCCGGATTCCAAGTGTCAGTAGAAGGTAAAGATTGATTTTCTATGCGGATAGCTTGAGTAATGGCATTATTATTTCCGTCTTTTGCCGCATATTGATAAGTGATGCTGAACTGACTTCCTTTTCCGGCAGGAAGCAGGAAAAAAGTAGCTAACAATTTCTTTTCTTCCGCAATAGTATTCGGTACAGGGAAATTGGTTATGTCAGCGGTAAAAGTTTCTTTCTTGTCAGGTGATGGGAATGCCCACAGCCAGCCTTTGTCGCTATCAGTCGTAGGAGTATGATAGGTCAGTGTTCCGCTTTTTATTCCCGTAATGGAGAAAAAGGTTACGGACTTTCCCTCCGTATTATCATTACTTTTTACGTAAACATTGATCTTGGTTAGTGTATGGCGCAGTTTAAAACTTACATTGCCATTGTTTTGATTCATTACTGGAGTTGCAGCGAGAAAATCTATCTGTTTGTTTTCGGCTGTGGGAACGGTATAACTTAACATCGGAAATCCATTTGAACTCTCTTTGTCTTGAACGAAAAAGTTGCTACCTGTTGTTTCATTTATATAAGGAGCATAAGCAAAGAAACTGATTTTATCTGTTGTTGAATTGTCCGGCCAGAACTTGACCGGACTATAAGACCATGTGCCGTCTGTTTGTTTACCAACAAGCTGGTTATACATGAAATTCGGTGTTGCGGCATCTTCATTGAAATTTCCGTGTGTGAAGTAGGCAAACACACCGATCGTTTCAAGATCACTTGTTGTGCTATACTCTTTAACAGATCTCATTACCGGAACGTTTCCTGAAAAGCTGATAGGGATATTTTCTTGGGGAAATTCGTTCGTACATTCTTCCTGGGTACAAGCTCCCAATAACAAAGTTGCAGCAA
>OGKT01000474.1_pt1 | contig 15382 bp, 13 predicted proteins | sample 1572581 | NCBI WGS metagenome assembly OGKT01 (sample SAMEA2581881, study PRJEB24529) | metagenome | biome: Human gut stool | place: China | collected 2011 | reverse complement strand
TTACCATGATCTGCTTCGCAACCTGATTCTCTGCAAGCTCAATATCGTCTACATGAGTCGCGAAAGGCAGGTCGCCCTCGAATTCTTCCAGCTCTACGCTGATCCAGTTCTGGGCTGCATCTCTGGCGTTTTCGATAGCGTCCTCTAAATCGGCACCGTCCGCCTCACACATCTCCAGATCCGGAAAGAATGCGTGATAACCGGTTCCATCTTCTTTCTCTGTAAATACGGCAGGATATGTAAATGTCATAGTTTTCTCCTCTCCGATCTTTTTTTAATCAACATGAGCCGCAGGCTGCAAAGCAAACGCTGCAGGCTGCGGCCCATGTATTTATCGTAAGCAGCACCGTTCAGTCATGCAGTAACCAAAACTGGCACATAACCGGACTCTGACATGTCTTACTCGTTATCTTCCTTCTTCTCAGAACGCTCGCGTCTGTCGTCGCGGCGTCCGCCTCTTCTGTCATCGCGTCTCTCTGGGCGGTCGCTTCTCTCGCGTCTTTCCGGACGTGTTAACTTCTCAAGGTCTGCTGTCATATCTTCCGGTCTCATGGTCAGGTTGATCCTTCCCATGCGGTCTACCTCAACGACTCTTACCGTAACCTCATCGCCGATGTTGACAACATCCTCAACCTTAGCGACACGCTTGTCGGAAAGCTTGGAGATGTGAACCATACCATCCTTATTCGGAGCAAGCTCAACAAATGCGCCGAATTCCATGATGCGGACAACCTTACCTGTGTAGATCATGCCCGGCTCAACATCTGTCACGATGTTCTTGATCGTAGCGATCGCCTTGTCGATCATCTCCTGATCAGTACCGCAGACATTGACTGCACCGTCATCTGTGATGTCGATCTTAACGCCAGTCTCCTCGATGATCTTATTGATCACTTTACCCTGCTTGCCGACTACATCGCCAATCTTAGCCGGATCGATGGTGATCTGTGTGATCTTCGGAGCGTACTTGGACAGAGTCTTTCTCGGCTCGCTGATAACCGGAGCCATAATGTTATCCATGATGTAAAGTCTTGCTTCACGGCAGCGTCTGATCGCCTCCTCGATGATCGGGCGTGTTAAACCGTGGATCTTGATATCCATCTGGATCGCAGTGATACCTTCGTGAGTACCGCCTACCTTGAAGTCCATGTCTCCGAAGAAGTCCTCAAGACCCTGGATATCGGTAAGAACGATGTAATCGTCGTCTGTCTCGCCTGTTACAAGACCGCAGGAGATACCGGCTACCATAGTCTTGATCGGAACACCTGCTGCCATAAGGGACAGGGTAGATGCACAGATGCTGGCCTGAGATGTGGAACCGTTGGACTCCATTGTCTCAGATACAGTACGGATCGCGTACGGGAACTCTTCCTCGCTCGGAAGTACCGGTACAAGGGCACGCTCAGCAAGAGCGCCATGACCGATTTCACGGCGTCCCGGTCCTCTGGACGGCTTTGTCTCACCTACGGAGAAGGACGGGAAGTTGTAGTGGTGCATATATCTCTTTGTTGTCTCATTCTCATCAAGACCGTCAAGACGCTGTGCCTCGGAAAGCGGTGCAAGTGTGCAGGCGTTTAAGATCTGGGTCTGTCCGCGGGTGAACATACCGGAACCATGTACGCGCGGAAGGATATCGATCTCAGCAGCTAACGGACGGATCTCGTCGATGCGGCGGCCATCCGGGCGCTTGTGGTCTTTTAAGATCATCTTTCTTACGGTCTTCTTCTGATACTGGTAAACAGCCTGTCCGATAAGCGGAAGCCACTCTTCGTTTTCAGCAAATGCCTCTTCGAGACGCTCTGTGATCTGGCGGATGTTCTCCTCACGTTTCTGCTTCTCGTCTGTGAATACTGCCTCTTCCATCTCAGCTGGCGGAACGATCTCTTTGATCGCAGCAAACAGCTCATCCGGAATTGCGCAGCTCTCGTAAGTGTGCTTTTCTTTACCGCACTCAGCAACGATGCGGTCGATGAATTTAATGATCTCCTGGTTTACTTCGTGTGCCTTGAAGATCGCGTTGATCATGGTCTGCTCCGGAACTTCCTTCGCGCCGGCCTCAATCATGATAACTTTCTCTCTTGTGGACGCAACGGTAAGAGCAAGGTCAGAAACTTTCTTCTGAGCAGCGGTCGGGTTGATAATGAACTCGCCGTCAATAAGACCTACCTGGGTCATTGCACACGGACCGTCGAACGGAATATCGGAAATGCATGTAGCAATCGCGGAACCGAGCATAGCTGTGAGCTCCGGGCTGCACTCCGGGTCAACAGACATAACAATGTTGTCAAGTGTTACGTCGTTTCTGTAGTCCTTCGGGAATAACGGACGCATCGGACGGTCGATAACACGGGAAGTAAGGGTCGCGTTCTCGGATGCCTTTCCCTCTCTCTTTGTGAATCCGCCCGGGATTTTTCCTACGGAGTATAATTTTTCTTCATATTCTACGCTTAACGGGAAGAAATCGATTCCGTCTCTCGGCTTGTCAGATGCAGTTGCGGTAGAAAGAACAACTGTATCGCCGTAGTGCATGAATGCTGCACCATTTGCCTGCTTTGCAACACGGCCTACCTCAACGGTAAGGGTACGTCCTGCAAGTTCCATGGAAAAACTCTTAAACATGGCTTCGTCTCCTTTTCTTAAATGTTGCGACAGAAGAAGCCGAAACTACTAAACTAAACATGATCCACGCATTGGTTAACACGCGAACCCGTAAGCTCCGGATCACTCATGCCTACTTTAGCGGTCTCGGAAGTTTCTTCCGTCTGTCAATTACAACAAAGGTGGAGTACACGAAATCATGCGCTCCACCCATAAGTCTGCTATTACTTTCTGATGCCTAACTTCTCAATAAGAGCACGGTATCCTTCAAGATCAGATTTCTTAAGGTATGCAAGGAGACCACGTCTCTGACCTACCATCATAAGAAGACCACGTCTGGAATGATGATCTTTCGGGTTAACTTTTAAATGCTCTGTGAGCTCTGCGATTCTCTCTGTAAGAATTGCGATCTGAACTTCCGGTGAACCTGTGTCGCCCGGTTTTCTGCCGTACTCAGCGATAATAGCTGCTTTCTTTTCCTTTGAAATCATTGTGATTTCCTCCTTAAAATTCTTTAAACTTACCGATCACCAGGTCCCGGTTGGAGTTATCCGCTGACCGAGCGTCGGCGCTTTCACATACTCTGACAGTATAGCATACCTGTCTTTAAAAGTAAATAAGTTTTTTTCATAAAAAGCTCCAGAATCTTCCAGTTCAAAAAAGCAGTTCAAATCGTGTTTAAACGTCACGGAATTGAACTGCTTTTCTTTTAAACCGATTTTAAAATCCAGGTCCGACTTCCTGCTCTGTCATGCCTTCCGTCTCCTGCACGAATCCCGGTCCGAAGCTCTCGTTGTCCCCGCCCGCCGTAACTGCAGGTGTCGTCTCAGGTGCCGCGGTTGTCTCCGGCACGGACGGTCCCGCCGCGGTCGTTTCCGGCGCTGCCGTGGTCGCCGGTGCTGCCGTCGTCTCAGGTGCCGCGGTTGTCGGCACTGCCGTCGTAGCTGCCGTTGTCTCCGCCGTTCCGTCCTTCTTCGTTCCGCTGGTCTTGGAGCTCTCCGTGCCGTCTAAATGGTAGCACAGGACCGGATCTCCCGCGGAGATGTTCTCGTAGATGGTCTTCGCCACTGCCGGCGGCAGGTTGACGCAGCCGTGGGATCCGCCACTCTTGTAGATCGTTCCGCCAAATGTCTTTCTCCAATTCGCGTCATGCAGACCAATTCCGCCGTTAAACGGCATCCAGTAGGAAACAGGAGTCGCGTATCCCTGGCCTTTCAGGGTCGCATTTCTCTGCTTATACGTGATGGAATAAGCACCCGCCGGGGTACTCCAGCCCTTCGCGGCATTTCCGGACACGAAATCCGACTCCACAAGAAGCTTTCCATTCGCATAGAAGTAAAGATGCTGCGCCGTCAGGTTGATTTCCACGTATGTATTTCCATAATCATTTCCCGAATGGCTCGCGGCCTTCTGGGAATATTCCGGCTCTCTGGATGTCTGCTCCCCATTTTTGATGAGGCTCACGAGAGCTGCCGTCTCCTTCGCCTGGTCGATCTTCCATCCGTAATTTCCGGTGGTAATGGTCACCGTCTTTCCGTAGGATGTCTTCAATGTCTTCGGCTTATACGCGGTGTTACAGGTGGATGCCAGGTTCTTGACATACTCCGCCGCCTTCGACTCGCTGACACTGACGCTCGTCCCGTTGACCGTGAGCCAGTTATGGATCTCATTTCCGTTCAGCGTCTCCGCTTTATCTCCAAACTTATATGTGATCTTCGCCCCCACATACTTGTTCATGGTCTCGCAGGCCGTCTTAAGTGCCTCGTCCTCGGAGGTCACCGAAGGAGCCAGATAACATCCCTGCTCCTCGAGGTCCACGCTCTCCGCCAGGGACATGATCGCAGTGGCGACCGCCTCTTTCACCTTGTCCTCCTGGAGCTCCGTTCCCTCATCCTCTTTTATGATCGAGTAAGAGCCTGTTGCGGAATCATAATCAGAGATCTTCGCGTCCTCCGGCTCTCTCATATTTTCCTCGTCCATGCAGGAGAGACCTTCTAATGCCTCATTCAGCATATCGTCGCTGTAGCGGAGCAGGGCATCCGTATTTACCTCATTCACCGCTTTTCCAAACCGATATTTTCCCCAGTCCATCGGCTTCTGGGAGGCGATGGCCTTATCTAACGTATCATCAAACTCCGCGTAAAGTCCCACACTCTCCCCGGTGATGGACTCAGAGAGATCCTCGCGCCCATTGATGGTCAGCGTATATCCCTTTAACTGCTCCATGATGGCGTCTTCCACTTCCGATGCCGTCTTTCCCGTCACATCCATGCCGTCAACGATGGTTCCGGGCAGAAAACATGTCTTGTATTTTGAGGATTCATGCCAGTAGAGGCCGCCGCCAACGGCCCCAACGAGAACGACCACGCCGCCGCACACAGCCGCGATCTTTACCGCCAGGTCCTTATTCATTCCGGTCCCACGGTTTTTCCCCCGTTTTCTCCCTTTCTGGGCCTTAAATGCTGCATATGTCATCGCCGGCTTCTGCTCCGGCGCCTGCTTTTCTTTTTCCCCGCCTTCCGGCTTATTTTCTAACTCCAATTCTTCCTTCTCCATGTATAACTGTCCGTCAGATCCGCACTGCATGGGCAAAGCTTTTCCAGACAGTTACCTTCTCTTTTTAGATACGCCCGTCTCCCATCCTTTTGCGGGAAACGGATGATGTTCTTTTTTATGATACTTTTCTGAAATTTATGAATATTTACGCAAACTCCAGATACCGTCTCTGGCACTCCTTGATATCATGGTCCAGCTGTGCCTTCAGCGCGCCGATAGACTCAAACTTCATCTCCGGTCTCACAAAGTCGAGAAGCTCCACTTTCATCTCTTTTCCGTAGAGATCTCCCGCAAAATTATAGAGATAAGTCTCCACTCCCACCGGATTTTCCCCGGAGATCGTAGGCTTTGCCCCCACATTTGTCAGTCCGCCGTAAGTTTTTCCGTCCACGGTCACCCTCGTCACATAGACGCCGAACTTCGGCAGGTGTTTCACCGCCGGCGGGATCAGGTTCGCCGTCGGATATAATTTTGTGTGTCCGATGGCGTTTCCATGCTGCACCGTTCCGGTGACAAAGTAATAATACCCCAAAAGCTTGTTTGCCTTTATGATATTTCCGTCCGCCAGCATCTCACGGATGTAGGTGCTGCTGATGATCTTTCCTTCCTCGTCCCGCTCCTTGTCAACAACAAAATAGCGGTATCCGTACTCAGACGACAGGCGCTCCAGCATCGCGCAGTCCCCGGCTGCCTTGTATCCAAAGTGGCAGTCCGGACCGGAAACGATGACCCCGGCGTTCATGTGTCCCACCAGGATGTCGGAGACGAACTTCTCCGGTGCCATATGGCATACTTCCTCATCAAATGGGTATTCCACGATGTAGTCCACACCGGCTCTCTCCAAAAGCATCTCACGCTCCGGGTTCGTCATGATCATGGTCTGCATCTTTCCCTTTACCAGGGTTCCCGGAGGCGTCGCGAAGGTGAACACGGCGATCTTAAAGCCTTGTTCCTTCCATTTTAACATCTCATGCATCAGCTTCTGGTGTCCCCTGTGGAGACCGTCAAATTTACCGATGCTGACGACTGTTTTCTCTTTGATCTGAAACTCTCTGGTTTCCGCGATGTACTGCATGTCAATTTCCTCCCAGAAAGATTTTTTCCGGATAGTACATGTGTTTCTCTTCGTCGTACTTAAACACCCCGATAAAGGTTCCATCCGAATGATAAACGCGGAACATGTCCCCGCCCTTTACATCTTTTACTGCGCGGCTGCGGAACGGATTTCCATTCTTTAAGAGCTTATCGAGCTCCTCCGTATCCGAGCGGATCTCCGGAAGCTCCTTGAAGACTTCCTCCACCGGAAGTACGGCCTCCGCCAGCCGGTCTTCCTCTTTTAACTTCTGAAGTTCGTCCAGTGTCAGGCTCTCTGAGAGCTCAAACCGGCCCACCTTTGTCCGAAGAAGCTCCTTCATGCAGCCGCCGACGGAAAGCTTCGCGCCGATATCATGGCACAGGGTGCGGATATAAGTTCCCTTTGAGCAGGACACGGTCATCGTGACCTCCGGGAGCTCCATCTTCTCGATCTGGATATCGAAGATCTTAACCGGGCGCGCTTTCCGCTCCACAGTCTTTCCCTCTCGCGCAAGCTCATAGAGCTTCTTTCCATCGACCTTGAGTGCCGAGTACATCGGCGGAACCTGGGCGTAATCCCCGATAAAGGAGAGGACCACATCCTGCACTTCGTCTTCTGTGAGGCCCGATGTATCTTTCGTCTCCAGCACCGTACCCGTCGTATCCTCCGTGTCCGTCTCGGTTCCAAGAAGAAGAACAGCCCTGTATGTCTTGTCGTGATCGGTCAGCATATCGCAGAGCTTCGTGCCTTTTCCTGCGCACACCGGAAGAACACCTTCCGCCGCCGGATCCAGAGTCCCCGTATGACCGATCTTTCTCTGACCCAGGATCCCCCGCATTTTCGCCACCACATCGTGGGAGGTGAATCCTTTTTCTTTATATACGTTAATAATTCCGTCGTACATTCTTTCCTCCGGTGTTCGTTACTTGAGCTCTTCCCACTGCTCGCGGATCTTTCCGCTGATCTTCTCCACGATCTCCTGCGGCTCCCCCGTCATCGTGCAGCCTGCGGCCTTCACATGTCCGCCGCCGCCGAAGCTCAGGGCGATCCGGCTCACATCCACTGCGGAGTTCGTTCTGAGGCTCACCTTGTACTCGTCAGGATTTCCCGTCTGGTAGAGCAGAAACGCGATCTCGATGCCTTCAATGATCCGAAGCTGGTCCACGATTCCGTCCGTGGCCTTTACGGTGCAGCCATATTCCCTTAACTCATCCGTCGTGACAACCGTGTATACACAACGGTTATCCAGAATCCGGACACTTTCGAGAACAGCCCGGCCGTGAATCTTCGCCTGACCATATGTCTTCGCAAAAAAGCTGTCGTCGATGATCTTTGGGAAATCGATGCCCTTTTCCATTAAAAACCCGGCGATCTCCATGGTCTGTCTCGATGTGTTTGAGAACTTGAAGATACCGGTGTCATGAGCAATTCCCGTATACAGGCACTCTGCGACCGCTTTGCTGATCTTTCCCTTATCGAGAAGGCGGAACACCACCTCACTTGCGGAGCTTGCCCAGCTCTCGATCACGTTGACCCTGCACATTCCCTTGTTCGTGATGTGGTGGTCAACGCAGAATGTATCTTTTGCTGTCTCCCGGTACGGGGCGAAGACGCCCAGGCGTGGAACGTCGCTGGCATCCGATGTGATGCAAAGGTCAAATGTTTTTGTGTCGTCGTATTCTGTGTGTACATCCTCAAAACCGGAAAGAAAGGAAAATTTCACTCCCATTTTCTCCAGATACACCGAGACCTCAAGCCCCTCATAATTTTCCTTCAGATAATTATAGAGTCCCAGGCAGGAACCGATACAGTCCCCATCAGGATTTACATGACCCAGGATCACAATGCTCTTCTTTCCTTCCAGCATCTCATCAAGAATTCCCAAAAGTTCCGCCTCCCTTAATGTGTATTGTAATATAAAAAACAGAAAAATCCGGCAGAATCCGCGTTACGCGTGTCCGACCGGATTCCTCTATATGATTTCAGTACGCTCCTGTCCGCGTATTTTCCACGCAGACCGGTTCCTTCGTTTAATTTTCGCTCTCAGTTCCGTCGTCTTCCTGCTCCTCCGGCATATCCTTTGTCACCTCATCGATGAGCTTGGACATGCGGACGCCGTACTCGATAGACTGGTCCAGCACAAAGAATATCTGCGGAGTGTTCCGAAGATTTACTTTTTTTGCCAGCTGGGTTCTGATAAAGCCCTCCGCGCTCTTTAAGCCGCGGATCGTATCTTTCGCCTGCTCCTCATCCGCAAGGACGCTGATGTAGGCCTTGCAGATCTTAAGGTCCGGTGTGACCGAGACCTGGACCACGCTTGTCATCGGATGAACGCGCGGATCCTTGAGCTCAGAGCGGATAATTTCACTCAAGGCTTTCTGGACTTCGCCGTTGATCCGGATATTTTTTACACTGTTTTTTCTCATGATATTACCTCTTTTTTTACGACTATCCCGGACATAGCCGCGAAACTAAACTCTCCGCGGCTATGCACAGACCTGACAGACAACTATCTCGGCACCTCTACCATGATATAAACTTCGATCATATCGTCTTCCTGAAGATCGTTGAAGCCCTCGAATACAAGACCGCACTCGTAACCTGCGTTGACTTCCTTCACGTCGTCCTTGAAACGCTTTAAGGATGCAAGCGGTCCCTCGAAGATCTGCTCTCCGTCTCTCGTGATGCGGGCCTTGCTTCCGCGGGTGATCTTACCGTCAAGCACATAGGAACCGGCGATGGTGCCGACTCCGGATGCCTTGAATGTCTGGCGGACAACCGCATGACCGGTTACCTGCTCCTCGTATACCGGATCCAGCATACCCTTCATGGCAGCCTCTACATCCTCGATCGCCTGATAGATGACGCGGTACAGACGCATGTCGACTTTCTCACGGTCCGCAATGGACTTCGCCTGTGCGTCCGGACGAACATTGAAACCGATGATGATCGCATTGGAAGCGGATGCAAGTGTAACGTCGGACTCGTTGATCGCGCCAACGCCGCCGTGGATGACTTTGACAACAACTTCCTCGTTGGAAAGTTTTACGAGGCTCTGTTTTACAGCCTCTACAGAACCCTGTACATCGGCTTTTACGATGATCGGAAGTTCCTTGACATTTCCGGCCTTGATCTGTGAGAACAGGTCATCTAAGGAGAGTTTTGCCTTTGTATCTTCGATAAGCTTGTTCTTGCTCTCTGCGATGAATGTCTCCGCGAAGCTTCTAGCCTCTTTCTCGTTCTGGTGCGCGATGAATACCTCACCTGCGTTCGGAACATCGTTGAGACCGAGGATCTCAACCGGAGTGGACGGGCCAGCCTCTTTGACACGGTTGCCCTTATCGTCCATCATGGCGCGGACTTTACCGTAGCAGCAGCCAGCGGCGATAGCGTCACCGACCTTTAAAGTACCTTTCTGTACAAGTACCGTTGCCACCGGTCCTCTTCCCTTATCAAGCTGCGCCTCGATCACGAGACCTCTTGCGCGGCGGTTCGGGTTTGCCTTTAACTCTTTTACCTCTGCTGTTAAGAGGATCATCTCGAGAAGTTCCGGGATTCCCTCTTTTGTATGTGCGGAAACCGGTACGAATACGGTGCTTCCACCCCAGTCCTCAGGAATCAGCTCATACTCGGATAACTCCTGTTTTACTCTCTCTACGTTTGCGCTCGGCTTATCGATCTTGTTGACAGCAACGATGATCTCAACGCCTGCTGCCTTCGCGTGGTTGATGGCCTCAACGGTCTGTGGCATAACACCGTCGTCCGCTGCGACAACGAGGATCGCGATATCTGTTGCCTGGGCACCACGCATACGCATTGCCGTGAACGCCTCATGACCCGGTGTATCGAGGAATGTGATCTTCTGTCCGTTGTATTCAACAACATAGGCACCGATGTGCTGTGTGATACCGCCTGCCTCTCTGGAGGTTACATTTGTCTGGCGGATCGCGTCAAGAAGGGAAGTTTTACCGTGGTCAACATGACCCATTACGCAGATGACCGGCGGTCTCGGAACCATGTCCTTCTCGTCCTCTTCTTCCTCTTTCAAGAGTTCCTCGATGACGTTGACCTTCTTCTCCTTCTCGCAGAGAACATCATACTCCATAGCGATCTCTTCGGCTTTCTCGAAGTCGATCTCCTGGTTGATCGTAACGATGGTGCCCTGTAAGAAGAGCTTCTTAACGATTGCGGACGGCTGTAATTTCATCTTGTCCGCGAGTTCTTTGATCGTGATAACCTCCGGGATTACGATGGTCTTGATCTCCTCGACCTTCGCCTCCTCCTTCTTCGGCTGCGGCGGCATAACCGGAGCTTTTACGCCCTTCTGGCCCTTTCCTGCCTTGCCTTTCATCTCGATATCGCGGTCTTTCTTTGCGTCATGCTCTTTCTTGTAAGCGTTCTTGCTCTGCTTTGTGTTCTGCTGCTTCTGTGCAAGCGGTGTATCGAAGGACGGCTTCGGAATGCCCATGCCGCTTCTGTTTCCGCCCTGACGGTTGTCGTTTCTGCCCTGGTAACCGCCCTGACGATTGTTGTCACGGTTGCCCTGGTAGCCACCCTGGCGGTTTCCGTCTCTGTTGCCCTGGTAGCCGCCCTGGCGATTGTTATCTCTGTTACCCTGATAACCACCTTGGCGGTTTCCGTCTCTGTTGCCCTGGTAGCCGCCCTGACGGTTGTTATCGCGGTTGCCCTGGTAGCCACCCTGGCGGTTTCCGTCTCGGTTGCCCTGATAGCCGCCCTGGCGGTTTCCGTCTCTGTTGCCCTGGTAGCCACCCTGGCGGTTTCCGTCTCGGTTACCCTGGTAGCCGCCCTGACGATTATTATCTCTGTTGCCCTGGTAGCCGCCCTGGCGGTTATCTCTTCCGCTCTCACGGTTTCCGTCGCGTCCCGGGAACGGACGGCTCTCTCTGGACTGGAAGCCCTGGCGTCCTTCCGGACGGCTCTGGTTCGGAAGCGGACGGACATTCTCACGAAGATCCTGTGCCGGTGCCTCTGTCTTAACTGTCTCCGCCTTTTTCTCCGGTGCCGGTGCTGCTGAAGTCTCAGCTGCCTTTGCCGGTTCTGCCGGCGCGCTGTTTGTCGTTGGTCTCACCTGCATGCCGGAACCGTTGTTCGGTCTTGCCGGTCTCTGACCGCCCTGCTGGCGGTTTCCTGCCGGACGTTTCTGTGTGCTGTTCTGCGGACGGTAAACTGCCGCAATACGCTTCTTTGCCGGTGCTGATGACCAATTTCTCCCGGATTCTCAACGCCCTGTCCGGGCTGTATTCCGAGGAGAAGAACCAATATATCGACAGCCTGAACCAGTACAGTCTGCTGATTATTGATGACCTGGGAATTGAGCGCAGTACGGAGTTTGCCTTGGAACAGGTATTCAATGTCATTGATAGCCGATATCGCAGCAAATTGCCACTGATTGTGACAACTAATATGACCTTGGAGGAACTGAAAAATCCGCAGGATCTGACTCGCTCCCGTATCTATGACCGAGTATTGGAACGGTGTGTGCCGCTGAGAATCAACAATCAGAATATCCGGCAGAGAAATGCCGCTGAAAGCATGAAAGAAGCACGGAAAATACTGGAAAGCGGTACTGGAACGTAAGACCGGCGGTGCCGGATTGTCTCCTAATCAGCGGTGCATTGATAATTCCGCTCATGCAGCAACAATCCCGGCACCATTCTTTTCTAAAACAAGTACCAAATAAAAATCAGTTAGACCGGATATGGTCAGAAAGGACGTAAATATGACCGAGGATGAAAAGAAATTATTGCAGGCGAAACACAGACAGGAAGCGGTTGAAGCCAGAAACCGTCAGAAAGAGAGAAAACAGCGCACAAGAAGATTGATTCAGCAGGGAGCTATTCTGGAAAACGTATTCCCGGAAGCACAGATAATGGACTTGGATAATCTAAAAATGGAGCTGGAAAGACGATTAAGTGCAGAAGTTACGGAAAAACATTGAGGTACGAAAGTATCTCTATTCCCGAAGGGCGCACTTACTCACCACCCGATAACATCGGGCGGTGGTATCCCCTTCGGGGCCGTGCGCTCTGCGAGGCGGATGCGGCTCCTGCGGGAGCCTTATGGACAATGCCACAATCCTGCGAGCTTGCTGTCATTGTCCACGCAGCTGGTGGTCGGTGTTACCACCTATAAAAAATACCGTCGCTTTAACCGACGGTATTCCACCAACTGTCTGCAAAAACCTGCCACCGGCAGCTTTGTTGCAGAGATGGGCATTGTTGCCAAGCCCCATTTGCTTTTTCTAAAAAGCAACAAAAACAAAAGCGAAAGGACGGTGATGAAGAATGGCAATCTATCATCTGGAAGCAAAGGTCATCAGCCGTGGAGCCGGGCGCTCCGCTGTGGCGGCTTCCGCATATCTGAGCTGTTCACAGATATACAACGACTACGATGGGATTCAGCATGATTACACCAGAAAACGAGGGCTTGTCTGGCAGGAAGTATTTCTTCCGCCAATCGCTCCGGCTGCGTGGAGTGACCGAAGCATTCTGTGGAATGCGGTGGAGGAAAACGAAAAGACCAAGGACAGCCGCCTTGCCCGTGAATTTGTGGTAGCACTTCCCATAGAACTGGGAAAGACAGACTGGCAGAGCCTTCTCACAGAATTTATTCAGGACAATTTTGTGGCCGAGGGAATGTGTGCGGATGTTGCAATCCATGACCCATATCCGCCCGGACACAATCCACACGCCCACATTATGCTGACGATTCGCCCCTTACAGGAAAACGGTAAATGGCAGCATAAAACCGAAAAAGAATATCTGTGCGTGAGGGATGGCGCAGAATGGGGATTTACCTCTGCTGAATATAAGATCGCACAGGCGGAGGGCTGGGAGAAACAGTATCAATATCTGGTTGGCGAGCGAAAGGTGTATATGGCACCTTCAGAAGCTGAGAAGCAAGGTTATGAACGAGCCAACAAGTATCCCAAAAGTACAAAGTATGGCAGACAGAATCCAATTTCTCAGCGTTGGAACAGCGATGAACAGCTACTCATCTGGCGGGAAAAATGGGCAACCGTTACCAATCGGCATTTGGCACAGTATCCGGAGATAGATGCCCGGATCGATCACCGCAGTCACGCCGCACGGGGATTGGATGAACTGCCAACCATCCACGAGGGCTATCACGCACGAAAGCTGGAAGCGATGGGTATCGTTTCTGACCGCTGCGAAATTAATCGCCAGATCAAGGCGGACAACGCCCTTCTCCGGGAGCTGAAAGCGAAGGTCAAAAAGCTGGCTGCTGCAGTAAAAACTTCGATTCCGGAGCTGGCAAATGCACTGGAATCCCTGCGTGAGAATATGATTGTTCTTATGTACCGCATCAGCCATATCCGTATCAGCAAGCAGAAAATCTCTGACTATGTGGATGCTGTAAAACCGGTCGTGGAACGATATACGGAAATCAAACAGGAAATCAAAGAGAAAAACACAGAGCGAAAGCAGCTCCGTGCAGAACAGGATTCTCTACCCTTTATTCATGTGATAAAGCATCAGAAATTGTCGGAGCAGGTTGCTACGCTGACTGAGGATTTGGAGGAATTGAAATCCGAAAAGTCCATGCTTCTGAACAGTATGGAATGTGCGGATGATGCAGCCTTCTCCAAATTCAAAAAGGAAGTCAAGAATCTTGATACACAGATGGACGCACTGGAACAGGCAGAAAATAAATTCACTGCCGAACTGGACAGAACACTGGAGAGATACAGGGATTTGGAAAAAACCGTTGCCGATGTGGATGCAGGCGAATTGACCGACACCAGAATGGAGCTTCGCACTGGCAAAGAGCAATCCGCAGCCAGTCAGCTTCAAAAAATCTACGGCGTTAAATATGATTATGATATGATGCGTCAGAGCAAGCTGGAAGTGAAGAAAATGCTTGGGGAAGTTACCAGAAAGCCTTCTATTACTCAAATGCTTCAGCGCAAAGAACCAGAATCACAGATGCAAAAACCTCCCAAAAGAAAGCAAAAAGATTACGAGCGATGATAACAAAATCCACCATTACCACTCCGATTTTGGAATGGTAGTGGTGGATTGCTGCTCTACAATATATCTGAGCCAGTGAAAAATATACTGTCCTTCCTGTGTACATATCGTACTACACAGTATTTTCAACAGAAAAAATACCATCGCTGCTACTTTGGAAGTATCTGCGATGGTATTCCTTTACTAAGGATGCAATAATTATATTTGACATTGTACTTGGACAGTTATCGAATTTCAAATTCTACTGCCAGATAATGAGTATGGATTTCATCTTCTATCGTTTCATATATTTTCTTTATGATGCGATATTTACCGTCTGACAAGTCGCCATACCACGTTTTCCAATTCGTAGAAAAAGCCGTAATTTCTCCCGCTGGAATCTGGTATAGAGTATCTGTCCACAATCCATCCGTCAGCTGATCCAGCCTGTGTCATTCACCGTTTTCCCACTTCTGAATATCATACCATTCCCAGGTTTTCAGTCCTTTTCCACTTTGATTTGAAATTTCAATATCGCCTTCCCGGGATTTATACTTTTCCATCATCATAGTCACGTTAGGCAAGGTATTCATCGCTATATGCCTTTTTTCCAGTAACTGTTTTCTGTTCTCCGGTATTGCCGTTGGTTACAGCAATGCTGGCAATCTTAGAAGCATCCACCATTGAAACTCCTGCCACTACTGATGTAGTTTCTCCCGACTCAGCTCCGTTTGATCCGTTAACATCTCCATCAGCAACAGGAAATTGAATATCCTGTCGCACTTCTTCAGTAGCAAAGATGCACCATTTACCATCCATGTAGATTTCAATGGTTCCTTCGGCAGCACCGTACTGATATGCGTATCCCTCGCCAAAATTCGATTGATCATTTACGGTAGGCTTGGTGTTCCCGTGAACAGAGGATGTGATCTTGCCATTCATCACATCGTGGTGAGCATCTGTATTTTCAAATCCTGTGTACAGATAGAGTGTGTCATTCACCATAACCATCGGAATCACAGCACCACTATCTGCTGAGTGAGAAGTATGTTCCGAATTTTCATTGCCCAAGTTGGTACTATCAAATGAAGCACGAATCACGATTGCATAATCTACATTTTCCAAAGCAAAATACATAAAAGCAGCAGCAGTCAAAACCTCA
>OGKT01000465.1_pt1 | contig 15582 bp, 9 predicted proteins | sample 1572581 | NCBI WGS metagenome assembly OGKT01 (sample SAMEA2581881, study PRJEB24529) | metagenome | biome: Human gut stool | place: China | collected 2011 | reverse complement strand
TGAATCAGCCGTGGAATAACGGGCAGGGAGGGCTTGCGAAGGCTCCTTATCCGGATGTCACTTATTGGGAACAGAACTGGCGTAAAGGTGGATTGAGCGAGCGTCGCATTGCTATCATTAAGGAATATAATTTTTATAATCAGCAATATTGTGGCTGTGAGTTCAGTATGCGGAAAGAAGAAAAGGGAGGATGACGAGAATGAAGATGTTCAAACTGTGGATGGTTGTAATGTTATTGGGACTCTTGCCCGTTGTTTCAGAGGCGCAAGAAGAAATAAATAATGCCATTAATGTACAGTTGGAGTATCTGAAAAAGTATCCTAAAGACAAAGAAGCACTTCGGAAAGTTAGTTTTCTCTATCTGAATAAAGCAGATTATGATCAGGCTATCTTTTATGGTCGACAATTGTTTGAGTTGGGTTATAATGAACGGGATTACAATGGCGCTGTAATTTATTCTCATATTTGTCTGGGGCAGGCCCATATGATGAAGGGAAATGTAAAGGAGGCTTATAGTCATTTAGGGCAGGCCAGGCTGATAGGTGAAAGTAATAAAAATGATTCCGCCTTATGTTCCGTATATAATGGGCTGGGACTTTATGCATCGAATGTCCAAAAAGACTATTATCGTTCACTTACCTATTTCTTCAAAGGAGTTGAAGCTGCAAGACGTTGTCATTATGACAGGCTCTATTCCATTTTGCTTTCTAATATTGCCGGTATTTATTATTTGAAAAATGATAGCACAGGATTGAAATATGCTCTTGAATGTTATGAACTGGGACATGAACGGAAAGATCCTTATCTGATTTATAGTGGTTCAACCAATACCGCTTATATGTATTATTTGAAGAGTGACTATAATACAGCATTGAAATATATTCAGGAGGCGGAGTTCACCATGGTGCAGAATGACTTTTATGATCAATCAAACGTTTACAATCTTTATGGATATATTCTGCATAAATTGAATAAAGATGATGAAGCGCTGGTTTTTTTCCGGAAGGCTTTGGATTTGAAAGAACAGGGAAATATTTCTTCAGTGATGAATTCTTATTTGGGCTATGCCGAAATTTTAATGGAGCATCACCAGTATGACCGGGCTGTCCGGATGCTGAAAGCCGGAATAGAACTGTCTTACCAACAGGCTAATGCCATCTATCGAAGTGACCTGTTGAAGGCTTTATCCCGATGTTATGAAGAAGATGGTATGCTGGTAGAGGCGTTGAAGTATCATAAGCTCTATCAGCTGGAAACAGATAGCTTATATAATGCGGAAAAGGAACGTGCTGTGGGGGAGATACGTGCAAAATACGATATGGAACGGCAGGAAAACGAGATAAAACAAAACCGTCTGGAATTATTGGAAAAGGAAAATAAGATGCAATTGCTTATAGCCGGATTTATCTGTATCTTCATAGCTGCCTCTTTACTATATTACTTATATTACAGAAAAAATAAGCTGTACCTTACCATTGTGAAGCAAAATCAGGACGCTATCCGGCGTGAACAGCAATTGCAGAACAAGATAGATGAGCAGTTTGCAGAGATAGGCCGCCAGTCCGCTCTTTTACAAGAATATCTTACGGATTCGACGAAAACTTCTTTGCCGCAACCTGAGAAATATGCTTCATCCTCGTTGACAGATGAAAAGAAGCAGGATTTATTTCTGCGTTTGGAAACGCTGTTGTGGGAGGAGAAGGTATTTACAGACAATTTGCTGACCAAAGAGAAAGTAGCGGAAATGTTGGGAACTAATCGTACTTATCTCTCTCAAATTATTAATGAGCAGACCAAGCAGACTTTTACTCAATTTGTAAATGGTTTCCGCACAAAAGAGGCAGTCCGTTTACTTTCCGATCCTGATAACCAAACTCCGCTAAAGGCGATTTCAGCTGAATTGGGCTTTAATTCCATGACTACTTTTTATAGTCAGTTTCAGGCGGCTACTGGTATGACTCCCGCTCAGTATAGAAACAAAGTGCAGGAATTGCATAAAAATAGATAATCTATTAATTTGCTATCATAAATTTATCCAAATGCGGCAATTGCTGTATTTGGATAACCTATTTTTGCTATAATTTAAAATTTTATGCATTAATTTGCTATCGACGCAATATAAGCTGCAAAACTGTTTTAACAATAAAACGGGACTTAAAAAGTGATTATAAACAGTATTAATATTAAATCTATGAAGAGTATGAAACATTCAGATTACCACGGAAAGCTACTTCGACTGGCGATGTTTTTCGTTGCATTGTTTTTGTGTGGAACAATGGCATATGCACAAACAGACCGGATGATCAGCGGTATAGTTGTAGATGAGAATGGAGATCCCCTGCCTGCCGCTCACATCCGTCAGGTGAGCCAGACGAAAGGGGAGGAACTGGCTGCTGTCATAACCGATATGAACGGGCACTTCCGGCTGACCCTGCTCCGCACAGCGAAAGAGATAGAAATCTCTTACTTGGGCTATGAATCAAAGAAAGTAAGATTGACAAGTGCGAACAGTTACAGAATTGTCTTGGAGCCGGCCTCCGAACTGCTGGACGAGGTGGTGGTAACCGGATATCAGACTATCTCCAGGGAACGGGCTACCGGTTCATTTGCGAAAGTAGATTCGAAAAAGTTGGAAACCCAACGGTTAAGTAGTGTCAGCTCATTGATAGAGGGAAGAATAGCAGGTTATAGTGACGGTAAGATACGTGGTGTGACTTCGATGAACGGACTTACTACTCCTCTGTATGTGATTGATGGGTTTCCGGTAGAGAAAACTATTTCTGACGGACTGGGCAACTGGGTCGAAAATGTGCCTGATTTGAATATAGAGGATATAGAGAATATTACGGTATTAAAAGATGCCGCGGCTACGTCTATCTATGGTGCTCGTGCTGCTAATGGTGTAGTAGTCATCACTACTAAAAAAGCCGGAAAGAATCAGCTGAATGTATCATTTTCAGCGACATTGACAGTACGCCCTTATAATTTTTATACCGGTCACTTAGCCGGTACGGCTGACATGATAGAGATGGAAAAGGAGTGGGCGGCCATGAATCCTAATCTTCAAGGAGAGGGAGCATCCCAATATGCACAGAATTTGTTGGACAATGCATCCATGTATTCCTGTTTGGGGGTACAGGCTATTTTAAAACATCATACAGGTGCGATCAGCGAAGCACAAATGGAGCAGACGCTACATGAACTGGCTTCACAGGGATTCCGTTATTATGATGATGTGAAGAAATATGGTAAACGAAATCCGTTTTCGCAACAATATAACTTGAATATCGGGCGTGGAACGGAAAAAAATACATTTAATGCTTCGCTGTCTTACAGGAATAACCGGGAAGAAGATAAATATACTGACAGCGAGAGTTTCGGATTGAATTTGCAGAACACTACCCGGCTTACTTCATGGCTGAGTCTGGATTTGGGAACGTATCTGAATTATGGAGATGGTACAACGCAAAGTTATAATCTGACCTCACCCGGATATAATTATGTTCCTTATAGTTCGTTGTTGAATGACGATGGAAGCTACTATACTAACACGGTTGCGGACCGGTACAGTAAGTCACAACAGGAAATTATTTCTTCTTACGGATTGTATAGTATGGATATTACCCCTTTGGACGAATTGGGAAGAAACTTGTCGAAGAGTAAGAATTTTAGTAATCGTACTTTTGCGAGACTTAATTTTAAATTCACAGACTGGTTGAGATACACTGCTTCGTTCCAATATGAAGTAGGGGAATATAAGACAAGCCAATTGCAAGATAAGGAAAGCTATGCTGTGCGTAATAAAGTAAATACATTTGCTACTGATGCAAGTGGGAGTGGCCAGGCTACTTATAATCTTCCTTATGGCAATATTTATACAACGGGGACTAATAGTATCCGTGCTTATAATTTCCGTCAGCAATTGGATTTTAACAAGACATTTGCAGAAAAACATGATGTGACCGCTTTGTTTGGTATGGAAGTACGTGAAAATAAGACGGAATACAATAATCGGAAATATTATAATTATGATCCGGCTTTACTAACTTATGATCTTATTGATGAACGGGTGCTGAGTAATACTTATACCGGAGTTTTGGGAAACTATGTATCATTCAATAAAAATGATATCTCCAACATCTATGAACTGGTAAATCGTTTTGTTTCTTTTTATGGGAATGCAGCTTACACGTATGATGGTAAATATATGGTGACAGGAAGCATTCGTTGGGATCGTACCAATTTGTTTGCTACTGGTTCCAAGTATCAGAAGAAACCTATCTGGTCGGTAGGTGCTGGTTGGAATCTGGACAAAGAATCTTTTTTTAAAGTTTCATTTATAAATATGATGAAACTGCGTTTCAGTTGTGGTATCGGTGGTAACATCGCCAAGAATTCTGCTCCTTATATGACGGCTTATTATAATAATAATACCCATGTGGGCGGCATACAAGGGACTATCAGCAACCGTCCTAATCCTGATTTGCGGTGGGAAAAGACAACTACAGCTAATATTGGTGTAGATTTCTCTATGTTTAGAAATCGATTGAACGGTTCTATTGAATATTATAATAAATCGGGCGTGGATTTGTTAGCCAATACCAATGGAGTACCTACTGAAGGTTTTGGTTTTTCTACTTATACCATGAATAATGGTAAAATGAGAAACCGTGGATTCGAGTTGACTCTTTCCAGTGATGTCATTATGGGAAAAGATTGGAATTGGAACGTAGGTGGTGTGCTGGGATACAATAAGAATAAAGTGACTTATGTCAATGTAAAAGCACCTGCTATTTTTCTTCAGTTCGATTATCCTGCCGCCTATCCCCGTGTTGGAGTGCCTTATAATGCCATTTATGGATATCTGTGGGCAGGGCTGGATAGTAAAGGGCAGCCTCAGGTGTATGACTCGGAAGGAAATATCCATGTAAGCAGTTCACCGCAAAAAGTGGAGGATGCTGTGTATTTAGGAACTTCTGTTCCGGTTTATAGTGGGGCTATTAATACCAATCTCCGTTATAAGAATTGGGAACTGGCTGCTCAACTGCTTTTTGAAGGGGGGCACAAAATGCGGAATACCAATATAGCCTATCCGGGATTAGGAGTGACAAGTAAGGATGTGAGTAAACGTTGGCGTCAGCCTGGTGATGAGGCATATACCGATGTACCACGCTATGTTCCGTCAGAAAGCAAGGATTATAATTCTTACTCATCCGATCTTTATAGCAAGGCTTCCATTCATGTACTTGATGCCGATAACTGGCGCTTGAAGAATCTCTCTGTTACTTATCATGTTCCTGCAAGTGTATGTCAGAAGTTTTATGTAAAAAATGCACGTATCATGCTAGGTATGGAAAATGTGTTCACTTTGGCTAAAAGTCGTGATGTGAAATGGATGCTTGGGGGATATAGTAAACCAAATTATTTGTGTAATGTCAATTTGAACTTTTAAATGAGAGCAATATGAAAAAGATACTATTTATGATAATGACAGTGTTAGGGTGGATAAATCTGACTTCTTGTAATGATTATTTGGATATTGTTCCCAAAGGGAACAAAATTCCTACTACCTTGGCTGATTTTGAAGCATTGCTGCGAGATGAATATACCATTGGCTATATTCCTGTAACGAATAGTCTTTATCTGTTGAATGATAAATTTGTAGGACAAAGCAGTCTGACTAGCGTTACCCTTACGAGTGCCAATTATCTGTGGAATGAAACAGCGGACAGAATTGTACTGAACAATCAGGACGAAGGGACTTATTACCGTAGTTATATGGCTATTTCCACTTGTAATCTCTTGCTGGAGCATGTTCCCGTTGCAACCGAAGCGACTGATTCCGAACGCAATGAGGTAATGGCTTATGCCAAAGTGATTCGCGCTATGAGCTATTACATACTGGCCAATTATTATGCTGATACCTATGTGTCTGCAACTGCCGGTACTAAACTGAGTGTACCTTTGATAACCAGTGCCGATATTAATGCTCCTCACAAGCAGGTCACTATTCAAGAAATCTATGATTTCATGATTAAAGATGTAAAAGAAGCCATACAACAAGGATTACCCCAACAGTCAAGGACTGTTATCCATCCCAATTTGGGAGCAGCCTATGCCTTCTTGGCACGGGTCTATTTGCAAATGGCGAATTATGAAGAAGCGCTGAAATACGCGGATATGGCTTTGGAACAGAATGATACTCTGTATGATTGGATATCTTATTACAACAGTCATAAGGAAGCTATTACAAAAGAAGACAGTTATCCGTCGTTACCGTCAGCGACAGGGTATGATTATGTGGAGAATTACTATTTCCGTTGTGGAGAGGGTAACCCTAACTATGCTACCAGCGAACTTAATATTCCGGTGGAACGTGCGGAGAGTTTCGAGGGAGGGGATGCGCGTTTTCTTTCCCGCTGGAAACTGCGTACGGTAAATCAGGATACTTACTATCAAGGTTTGGCCAAAGGATATTTCAACGGGGCTGGTCTGACCACTTGCGAGGTATATCTCATCAAGGCCGAATGTTTGGCACGTCAGGTCACAGGTAATGATTTCTCTGCTGCTATGGATGTGTTGAACAAGGTACGTAAGACCCGTATTCTGCCGGAGATATATCAACCCTTGCAGGCTTCAACTTTGACAGAAGCCATTGACTTGATCCGACGTACGAAAGACAATGAATTGATTTTCACTATTGTGCCATTCGCTGATACCCGGAGGTTTAATGCCGAAGGTACTTTTGCACGTGCACTATCCAAAACATGGGAAGGGCAGACTTATACATTAACCCCGGCTTCACATCTTTGGATTATGCCTTTCCCGGCAGGTGCCGTTCAGAATCCGGGTAATGGAACTATCACTCAAAATGTATCTAAATAACCTATAAAAACAGACTTTATGAAATTGATGTATTTATTAGCAACATTCGCCGTTGTTTTGGTGATGATGGCATCTTGTACCCGGCAGTCGGTAACGGGGTACACACTGACAGCTGCAATTGATGGAATTCCTGACGGATCCCATGTACAGCTATTTCCTGTAAGTCATGGTCATGAAAAACCGGTGGCGGATACTACTGTTGTAGATGGAAAATTTATATTTAAAGGGGTGGCGGATGAACCTCTGGCTGTACGGTTGATGGTGAAAGATGCATACGGTTCCATGCCTCTGATGTTGGAGAATGGCAGTATAAGCGTGGAGGGTAAGGTGACTTCTGAAAACCTTAATGGAACCGTGAATTATAATTTTTCACAGGTTTCAGTGACGGGATCTCCTTTGACGGACAAATATGTAAAATTATTGAGCACACGTGTTGCCTTGGATTCTATTTATGTAACGAATAACGAGAAGTTTAAGGATATCCGTGTTGCCTATGGTAAAGCGAGAGTTGCCAAAGATAAGATCTTGATGGATTCTGTCGTTGCTACGGAAGCTTACAAAGCATCTGCCGTGGCCGATAGTTTGTTCTTTGCTACGGTAGATGCCACTTACTATAAATTAGTTATGGACAATAAAGAGTCTTATTGGGGGCCTCTGATGATGATCAGTTTGTTTTCTTATCTTACCGAAGAGCAGAAACCGTGGTATGATGCCTTGTCAGAAGAGGCTAAACATTCCCGCTATGGAAAAATGGTGAAAGAGAGTGTGGCTCCTGATAGTCAGATCGGTTCTAAAGTGCCTGTCTTTACAGCCAAGTCACAAGATGGGAAATCGGTAACTTTAACCGATTTGTGCCAAGGTAAGAAGTATGTCCTTATTGATTTTTGGGCATCATGGTGTAATCCTTGCCGTAAGGAGATTCCTAATTTGAAAAAACTCTATACGCAATATGCAGACAGGGGTTTCCAGATTGTAAGTATCTCTATTGATAAAAAAGAGGCGGAATGGACAAAAGCGCTGAAAGAAGAACAACTTCAGTGGCCTAATTTTTTGGATACTGAAGGTATTGCTGATATATATAAAGTGAAATTTGTTCCTACTATGTATTTGATAGATGCCCAAGGGGTCATGGTAGGAGAAAATCTTCGTGGTGAGGCTTTGGCAAATAAACTGGCTGAGCTTTTTGGAGAGATTGAATAATGAATAAGTTGGATCTGTCCCGTTGTCTTATGTTTCGGACTGACCCTTCTTCTGAGATATTCAGTTAATGTTTCTAAAGATAAATGGTCTATGGAAATGATAATCCCTAATCACTCTATATGCTATTTTTATTATGATTTTTCTGTGTTTGTTTTCATAATTTTATTCGGTTCTATCCGTAAAATCATGTCATACCGCTTTATTTTGTTTGCTTTTAATCTTATCGATCATCAGTACAGCATTTGCCGTATGTATCTTGAAGAAAATTCACAGGTCTTCCGTTTTCTTGTTTCGTACCTTTTATCCTTGAGAGTGAGTAATGCTGTTTTTGAGTGTCGAAGCTGTATTTAAGTTCGGTAGCCCTTTCCCTTGTGAACAAAGGAGGTAGATATCCTATACTACATGTAGAAATTTCTGTTCGCATTGTTGGTGTATATGGAATTGGCTGCAACACATTTTACCCTCACATTCATCAGCTTCTACTTGAAATATCATTATAAATAACATTAATTATCTTGTGGTTTGTTACATGGCAGGACGGGTCTGCCATGATATTGTAGAACAGTTGATAGTATCTGTTTCCGTTAAGATGTTTAATCGGTAACCTGTCGGAGAATCTGATGTAAGTTTCAATACCATAAGGGCTATCTTTGTTGAAGTACTAAAACTGTTCTTGCGCTCCAGATGGTGCTGTGACAGACCGACCTCTTTGGCTATACTGTCGAATGGAAACACAGAATGAAGATTGCCAGGTTCACTCCTATTAAACTCTTACGATATTTTTTAGAATATCGAATTCTGTAAAACTCAAAGTCAAGTGGATTTCTGAAATATTTGGTATCTTAACCATGTCTTTGTTTGGATATTTCCTCCGTTTTTTTTAGGTCGCCAAATCTTATTTGCGCACGGAATACCTAAAAATACAAAAAAAAGCCAACTAATTCTCAATAGTTTGGTTATGAATTAGTTGGCTGGATTTTATGTTATTTGCTGAATATCCTTACCTTATATATTCAAAAATAATACCTATATCACAGTTATGTTATAAAAAAATTACTCATATCCTGGTGTTTGTTTTAATGCGCTGTTGTTTGTTAATGTACCAGCATCAATAGGCCACAATAATCTGGATTGTTCAGCTGATGAGTATTGATGTACATAATCCCAACCTAGCAAGCGGATATCATACCAGCGCTTTCCTTCAAACATGAATTCGCGGAGACGTTCTTTCAATATAGCTTCTAACGCACCGGCATTATCAGGTTTCATCCATTTGTTGTCAGTGTAGAACTCAGGATCGTTATCGTTAGGATAAGCTATTTCTGCTTTGTGTTCATTGAAGTATTTACTTCCATAAGCACGTTCACGAACAGCATTGATTTCTTCTGTAGGATCTTCTCCTAGTAACACTTTTGCCATAGCTAGTTGCAATAGGCAGTCAGCATAGCGATAAATAGGAAAATCGTCTAAGAAACTGCGTGTAGACCCTCCTTCCAGCATCGTTCCTTGGAACTTATAAGTGATAGGGCCGAAATAACTGACTACTCCTTGGGCATCTTTTTTATAAACGGCTTTCAAAGAAGTTGTCCAGCGCGTATCATTGTTACGGAAACCTTTGAAATAAAATTCTCGTCTTACTTGTAGCTGGGTAAGACCATTAAGTTGTGCATCTGGGGTTCCGACAAAGGAATTACCATTCTCGTCACAATAAATTTTCACCATTTTATCCTGTGCAGGAATTAATCTCATTCTATAGTATCCTCCCCACATTTCATATTCGTCTTTACCATTGTGGATAGTGAAAATCATTTCCTTGTTCTTTTTATTCTCAAAGGAGAAAATATCTTTAAAAGAACTGGTTACTAAACCAACATCTGCTTTTTTTACGTTTTCAAAGGCGTTTTTTGCAATGGTATAATCACTGTTGCCTCCATTCATCTGGCGTCCGCTCCACAGATAAGCTTCTCCTTTTAACATTTGAGTTGCTGCGGCAGACCAAAAGTGACGTCCCAATTTGAAAGAATAGTCAGAGCCAAAGGCATTTTCTGATGCCTGAATGTCTTTCTTTATTTGTTCCATAACTTCTGTTGCAGGTGATACTCCTTTGGTAATGTTACTTAAATCAAGGTTCTGCCCTTCCGTGTAATCTAAGTATAAAACGACATCTCCCCAGGAACGTAGCAAGTGGAAATAAAGGTAGGCACGCATTCCGTAGGCTTCACCTAAATAATAATTTTGGGTGGCTTCTGTCAGAATTGTCGTTTCTGTGGTCTTGGCAATCATCTGGTTTATTTGATTGATGATTTTATACATGTCACCATAATTGCTGATACCTACATTTTCTTTATTTATGGTATTGAAAGGTAAACGTTCCATGCCTTGGCTTGCTTCGCCACCAATAGGATTGTCTCCGTAAATGTCTGCACGAGGTTCACCCAGTAAGAAGAAATTATAACTTTTTTCGCGAAGTAAAGCATGCAGTCCTGTATTGAACGCAGTGAATTGGTCCGGGTTTTTCCAATATGCGGTTCCTGCCAGTGAACTGGTAGGCTCAATATCCAAGGAATCACATCTTGAAAATGATAGCAGAGAAAGTCCTGCCAACAGGTATGTAAATATCTTTTTCATGATTTTATTCTTTTATAGTTGTGTTCAATTTAAAATGTTACAGATAAACCAAATAATACGGTTCTAGGAGTAGGATATCGACCTTGATCAACGCCGTATAGATTTTCATTATTATCACTATTTGTCAAGACAGGCTCTGGAGAAGTGCCGGTATATCCGGTGACATAGAACAGATTTTGTCCGGTGACATAGACAGATGCGTTTTGTATAAATGCTTTGCTAGTCCATGCTTTGGGCAAGTCCCAACTTAGTGTTAACTCTCGTAAGGCTAGATAGTCAGCTTTTTCATAGAGGCGTGAACTGTTGTTATGACGGCTGGCTGAGGCATTATTGGAACGGGTGATATTCTTTTTGGCCAATTGGTCTGCATAATAGAATGCCGGTAAGTCTGAATTCGGATTATCTTCACTCCACATATCTTTTACTTCAGTAATTATATTGAATGCACCTTGGTATTGGCCTAAAGTACGTGCGGCCAAGTCATTATAAAGAGTATGTCCTAATGCATAGTCAAAACGTGCATAGAGGGATATACCTTTCCAAGAAAGAGTTGAAGAGAAACCGCCGGTTACTTTTGGGAAAATATTGCCTACTACTTCGCGGTCAAGTCCATTGATTTTATTATCACCGTTGATGTCTTCCCAGCATACATCTCCAGGTTCTATAGGTTTCCATCCTTCTTTTCCTGCATATTCACTAGCTAGTCCCGGACCGTACAGGTTAGCAACTTCATCAATCATCATATTAGCGTGCTCTTTAACATCATCCCAGCTTTTGAAAATATGATTTTGCTTGTAAGCTACCATTTCGCCCAATTTTCCGCCTTCCTGACGTCCGGCAATCCACTTGGTGGCATTTGTTCCTTTACCTACGGCAACTTCATAACCTCCTACTCGGTTGTTTTCTATACCGTTATAGGGTAATGAGATAATTTTGTTTGCTACCGAAGATAAATTAGCGGAAAGGTCCCAGGTAAAACCACCTACATTATTTAATATATTGGCTTTTACCTCCAATTCTATACCTGAGTTACGTAAAGTTCCCATGTTGGTCATAATATCGGAAAAACCCAAATAACCCGGTAGAGCTTGTTTAGTCAGCAAGTCATTTGTTCTTCTGTTGAAGTAATCGATAATAAAACTTAATTTGTTATTGAAAAAACCGATATCCAACCCTACTTCCAAGGTCTTGCTCTGTTCCCAGCGTAAACCGGTATTTACCAATGCCGAATTATAGAATGCGGAAGATCCCCCATAGTTTTTAGCATCTACAAGACCATAGGCACCATATACATCGAAGTTGCCAATTCCATTTACATTACCGTTTACACCATAACTGATACGGGGTTTCAAGTTTGAAATCACTTCTGAAATTTTTGAATCTTTCCAGAAATTTTCTTCCATCACATTCCAACCTACCGAAATGCCAGGGAAGAATCCCCAACGATTGTCTTTCAGACGAGAAATACCATCATAGCGGGCTACGAATGAAAATAAATATTTCATGTCATAGTTGTAATTGATACGTCCGAAACCGGAAAGAATGCGGTAGGCAGTTCTTGTGGTGGAAGTATAAGTCTGCTTGGCACCAACATTTAAAGTAGGTATGTCATCAATTGGTGAATTTTGAGTCTTGGCTTCAAACTGGAATTCATCATAATTATAATATTCACCACCCAACATGACATCTACATTATGCTTTTCTGCAAATCTATCCGTATATGTTAGTGTACTATTGAATTGCATTTGGTTATATCTCTTGATCCAAGCTTCAGCTTGACGAGTATTTGTAGCTGTAGAAGAGGACTGTAATTTATAACTTTTATTGAACTTTTCCCTCTGGTAGTCATAATGTAAAAGTGAAGCGTTTCCGCTTAATACGAGTTTTTTAGGGAGAATGTCAAGATCAAATCCAATGTTATAGGATTGTCGGCGCTCTCCGTTATGTTGTGTCAGTTTGTCCCTGAAATAGGCAGGATTACCGTCGGAAGTACCACCTCCTGATGCTGGATTACCCTCTTCATCATAGGGGTTCCATGTGGGGCGTTGAGAACGGGTTCGGTAAAACATTTGGTCTTCACTAATCCATAGAGAAGGTTTGCTGGCCCAGGTATAAGTTGCTCCGGCTTTTACGTTTAAGAATGGGAAAACTTTATAAGAACCATTTACAGAACCGTTAAATCTCTTATATCCGGTACCTATAATCTGACCGTCTTCATTGTAATATCCCAAGCTTGTAGCAAAAGTTCCTTTATCATTACCTCCGGTGATACTTATATAATGTTCTTGCATAAAAGCATTGTCATCGAATACGTCATTATCTAATAGTCCTCCATAATCTTTAAATATTATTTTTTTACCTGGATTTACGGGGTCGTCCATCGTTTGCCAGCCTTCATTTTGCAAATGAGCTGTTTCATCATTCAAGTAGCGAATATCATACATATTATTGCCGATGCCATATCCTTGCTGAGCATCCAGACCATCATAGCCTTTTACTTTTTTATATCCGATACGGTTGTAATAAATATAGTCTTCAGCGTTTAGGTAATCATATCCTTTACGGGCAAAATTCACACCCATTTTGAATTTGTAATTAACTGAAGCTTTTCCGGCTTTTCCACTTTTAGTTTCAATTAAAATAACACCACCGTTTGCTCGGGCACCATAGATGGCAGTAGAAGCGGCATCTTTCAGCACTTGAATGGATTCAATGTCTGAAGAGTTAATATCGCCCATACTATCACGTACAACACCGTCTACAATAATTAAAGCTTTATTGTTGGCTCCGGTGATAGTAGCTCCACCGCGAAGAGTTATACTAGGTTCAGAGCCAGGTTGACCACTGACGGTAACGACACGTAAACCTGTGACAGAACCCTGTAGGGCTTGTGCAGCGTTACTATAGGCTGCTTTTTCAAGTACCGAATTGTCCATTTTTGAAATAGCGGTTGTTAAAGTCGCACGTTTTTGCGAGCCACCGTAACCAGTTACCACTACTTCATCCAAAACTTCTGTATCTTCTTTTAAGACAATTTGGTAGGAGTTTTGAACACCGGTTGTAATGGTCTGTGTTTTATAACCGATGTAACTGACATTAATTTTAGCTCCTTGGGATACGTTTAGAGAAAACTTTCCATCAAGGTCTGTAATGGTACCATTTGTAGTTCCTGCTTCTACCACACTGGCGCCTATCACCGGTTCATTGGTAGCATCCACTACTGTACCTGTAATTGTTTTCGTCTGTGCCATTACATTGAATGACATTAAAAGACCTAATAACAAAAAAAGGTTCTTTTTCATAGAGTTAAAAATTAGTGATTAATAAAGATTTTGAATTTGAAGTATGAATTATTCAACATATTCTAATTTAAGTGTCCATGCATACTGACAAGGAACTTTGCTGTAAGGAATAGTGGGAATTTCTATTACTATATTATTTCCATTCTGTTTCCATTTCAATGTTTTGTCATATCCTAATAAAGTTATTTTTGTTTTGGAACTTGTTCTAATGTCTTTCAGTATGACTTGATTTTCCGGAAATTTAGGCAGAATGGCATATACTGCATTATTTTTAGCTGTGAAAAAGGCTTCTTTTACGGCAAAGCCGGGATCGGGATCTACTGTTTGTTTTAAAATAGAGTTTCCTCCTACATAATGTTTTCCTTTATCTTTCCAATTTCTGTCACCTTCAGACCATTGTTCAGATTGTTTCCATTTGTAAGTATCATAGATTGCTTCTCCATTTACTTTTAGCCATTCTCCCATTTGCAATAAGCGTTCCTGCATGATAGGGGGAATTTTGCCATTTCCATTCGGACCTATGCCCAAGAGTAAGTTCCCACCTTTGCTTACAATATTAACAGTTCCTGCCTTTTCAATTCCAGCCCAAGGCCATGGTGCATTGTATACTATGTAATACCCTTCTGCAGTTAATTCACCGCCATTGATATGAACTACACTGCCATTCAAAATCGGGAAAGTCGTTTTTTTCGCGGCAATATACACGTCATTCAGTTCAAGTGTTCCCGCGACAACGGTAAAAAAAGATAGACGTTGTTCACCATCCAGATAACGTCCGTTCTGAACAACCACCGTTGCATTCGAGGCATTCAAATTCATAAAAGCGGCGGCATCTGTATTTTTCACATTTGCAACGACATCATACTGCCCTGCATTGATCTTCAAATCGCGGGCATCCTTCACATTCAGCAGTGCAGACCCCATATTGACATCCACATTACCAACAATGTTCAGCGTAACATTTTTTGTCGTATAGACCGTGATACTCTTTGTATAGGGTCCGCTCAGTTCATACACATCGCCATGCGCTGCTACAAATGTATCATTAACAGTCTCCCCGCCATTCAAGTGGTAGGGTTCCGTCTCTTCCTGCGCACTTACGCCATTTTCCGGTTCTGCTGCCCCCGGCTCCGCCGCAAACGCGCCCACTGGCAGAACCGACAGCATCATGCACGCCGCAAGCGCTGCACTGAGAAGTCTCGTACTCTTTTTTCTCATGTTCTCTTCCTCTTTTCGTTTGTTATTTTGCAGGCACCCACCCCAAAAGGCACCGTCTGCTCTTTAAGTTTACCCCCCCCCCCATACAACATATCAAGAGGCATTTTGCTAGAAAATAGGTTCGAGTTTTTAGTGGAATTGTTGAAATGTTTGCGGCTTGGCCTGATATTCCCGGGAACATTCAGAAGCAATGAAAATGCCACGCAAAAAAAGCCCTCTCCCATTGCTGGGAAAGGGCTTTTGAACACTGTATCAAACAGTCAGAGCAGATCAGACGAGCTCCAGAACTGCCATCTCAGCTGCGTCGCCGCGGCGAGCGCCGATCTTGATGATGCGGGTGTAGCCGCCG
>OGKT01000459.1_pt1 | contig 15675 bp, 10 predicted proteins | sample 1572581 | NCBI WGS metagenome assembly OGKT01 (sample SAMEA2581881, study PRJEB24529) | metagenome | biome: Human gut stool | place: China | collected 2011 | reverse complement strand
GGGTGTAGATTTTCCGTGTATACGAACGACACAATCCGGCTTCAGAGAGGTCGGATTTTTTTTGTAACGACTAAAAAACAGATAGCATGGCTGAGAAAAAATTACGTTTCGAGACATTGCAGATCCACGGAGGGCTGCAACCCGACGATCCCACGGGTGCCCGCGGTGTGGCGATATATCCCACGGCAGCATACCGTTTCAAGAGCTGCGAACACGCGGCCAACCTCTTCGACCTGAGCGAAGGGGGCAACATCTACACCCGGCTGCAAAACCCGACTACGACCGTATACGAGCAACGCATCGCCGCCCTGTACGGTGCCGTGGGGGCGCTGGCCGTCTCTTCGGGCATGTCGGCCATACTCATCGCCGTGCTCTCGCTGGCGGCCGAGGGCGACAACATCGTCGCCTCGCCGTTCCTCTACGGCGGCACCTTCACCCAGTTCCGCATTTCGCTGCGCAGGCTCGGCATCGACTGCCGCATCGCCCGAAGCGAACGCCCCGAGGACTTCGAGGCGCTGATCGACGGACGCACGAAGGCGATCTACGCCGAGAGCATGGGCAATCCCACTTGTACGGTGCCCGATCTCGAAGCACTGGGACAACTGGCCAAACGCTACGACGTGCCCTTCGTCGCGGACAATACGTTCGGTGCCGCGGGCTACCTGTGCAACCCCTTCGAATGGGGTGCGAACATCGTCGTCGACTCGGCGACCAAATGGATCAACGGCCACGGCACGGCCATGGGCGGGGTGATCGTCGACGGGGGCAATTACAACTGGGCCAACGGCAAGTTCCCGCAGATCGACGGCCCGTCGGAAGGGTATCACGGACTGAATTTCCACGAGGCATTCGGCGCGGCGGCCTTCATCGTGAAATGCCGCGTGGACGGTGTCCGCGACCTGGGCTGCTGCCCCTCGCCGTTCGACTCCTACCTGATGACGCTCGGGCTGGAAACGCTTTCGCTGCGCGTGCGGCACGAAGTCGAGTCGGCACGCAGGCTGGCCGAATACTGCCGCAACCATCCCAAAGTGGAGCGCGTGAGCTTCGTAGGCTTCGAGTCGCACCCGAGCTACGCGAACGCGAAGAAGTATTTCCGGTTCGGTTCGTCGGCCGTCTTCACCATCGAACTCAAAGGCACGCTCGACAGCACCGTGCGTTTCGTCGAATCGCTCAACCTGGCGGCACACATGGTCATGATCGGCGACTCGGTCACGGTCGTTACGCACCCGGCATCGACCACGCACAAACAGCTCAGCGACGCAGACCTCGCCGCAGCAGGCGTCACGCCGACCATGCTGCGCATCTCCGTCGGGCTGGAGAATACCGACGACCTTATCGACGACTTCGAACAGGCTTTCGCACACATCGGATAATGGAACCCAGCATTTACAAAGCACCCGGGCCGTTCGTGCTCGAAACGGGGCATACGCTGCCCGAGCTGAGGATCGCTTACCACACCTACGGCAAGCCCAATGCGGCGCATGACAACGTCGTGTGGGTATGCCATGCCCTGACGGCAAACTCGGACGTGGCGGACTGGTGGCCGCACACGGTCGAGGCGGGGTGTTTCCTGGACCCGGCACGCCACTTCGTGGTCTGCGCCAACATCCTCGGGTCGCACTACGGCACCACGGGGCCGCTGCACGTGAACCCGGAAACGGGAAGCCCCTATTACAAGGATTTCCCGCCGTTCACGATCCGCGACATCGTCCGTGCACACCGCCTGTTGGCCGGCGCGCTCGGCATCGGCCGCATCGACACGCTCGTAGGAAGTTCGGTCGGGGGATTCCAGGCCATCGAATGGGCGGTCTTGGAGCCGGAGCGCATCGGCAAACTGATCCTGATCGCCACGGCGGCCAAGGCCTCGCCCTGGACGATTGCCATCGACCAGACCCAGCGCATGGCCATCGAGGCCGACACGACGTTCGGCGAGCCGCGAGACGACGCCGGGATGGCCGGACTGGCTGCCGCACGCGCCCTGGGGCTGCTCACGTACCGGGGTTCGCTGGGATACAACCTCACGCAGCAGGACAGGGAGGAACTCCCCGCAGTACACCGCGCATCGACCTACCAGCAATATCAGGGCGAGAAACTCTGCCGGCGCTACAACGCCTACTCGTACTATGCCATACTCAACGCCTTCGACACCCACGACACGGGGCGCGGGCGCGGCGGGGTAGCAGCCGCCCTCGCACGCATCGAAGCCCGCACGGCAGTGGTCGGCATCACGACCGACATCATTTTCACCCCGGCAGAGATGCGCGAACTGCACGGCATGATCGCCGGAAGCACGTACCACGAAATAGATTCGCCGTTCGGGCACGACGGGTTCCTCGTCGAGCACGGGCAGTTGAACGACATCCTCTATCCGTTCATGAACAATCAATAAACAAGCAGCATATGAGCAAAATCAAAATCGGCCTGTTCGGGTTCGGCGTCGTCGGACAGGGAATCTACCAGGTAGTGCAGAAATCGAAGAACGCCCACGCGGAGATCGTGAAGATCTGCGTCCGCGACCCGGAAAAGCCGCGTAAGGTCGAAGTCGACAAATCCCTCTTCACGACGTCGGCCGACGAGATACTCGACAACAGGGACATCAACCTGATCGTGGAGGTGATCGACCAGGCCGATGCTGCATACAGCATCGTCAAGCGGGCCCTGCTGCGCGGCATCCCGGTCGTCTCGGGCAACAAGACCATGCTGGCGCACCACCTTCCGGAACTGATCGAGATCCAGAAGACGCACAACGTGGCGCTGCTGTACGATGCCTCGTCGTGCGGTTCGATCCCCGTCATCCGCAACCTCGAGGAGTATTACGACAACGACCTGCTGTTAGAGGTGAAGGGCATCCTGAACGGCTCGTCGAACTACATCCTCTCGCGCGTCTTCGACCACAAGGACTCCTACGCCAACGCCCTCGCGCAGGCGCAGGCGCTGGGCTTCGCCGAAAGCGACCCGTCGTTCGACATCGAAGGCTACGATTCGCTCTTCAAGCTGGTGATCATCACCGTACATGCGCTGGGCACCTACGTCGCCCCGGAAAAGATTTTCACCTACGGCATCTCGACCATCCACGATTCGGACATCCGGTATGCCCGCGAAAAAAACGTGAAGATCAAACTCGTGGCGCAGGTCGTCAAGGTGAGCGACGAACACTTCACGATGTTCGTCATGCCGGAGTTCGTGACACCCTCGAAATATATTTACAGCGTGGACGACGAGTACAACGGCGTAGTGATCCGCGGCGAGTGCTACGACCGGCAGTTCATGTTCGGCAAGGGGGCCGGGAGCCTGCCCACGGCCTCGTCGATCCTGAGCGACATCATGGCCCGCCTGAACAACTACCGCTACGAGTACAAGAAACAGAGCTACATGCAGAAGCCCGACTATACGACGGACATAACCCTGAAAATCTATGCGCGGTACAACCAGACCGACGTACACGGCATCCTGAACTTCTCGAAAGTCCACGAACAGTACATCAGCGAAGAGAGCAATTACGTCATCGGCGACATCCTGCTGAGCGAGCTGCTCGCCAAACGCGACCGGCTCCGGGGAAAGGACGTGTTCCTGGCCAACATCCCGGTCTTCTTCCTGAACCGCGACAACTGAGACGACGCGGGCACAGGGCTCCTGCGGGGAGGGGCGGCACGGCGATCCGCTCCCACCGCATCTTCGAGGGAAGGTCGCACCGCGGCCTGCACCCACTGCGATCCCGAAAGGGAAACGACACGGCGATCCGCCCCCACTGCATCCCCGAGGGAAGGTTGCACGGCGGCCTGCCCCGAGGAAACGTTGCACGGCGGCCTGCCTCAGGAGGGTAAACCCACAGTAAAAAGACGATCCCCGGCTCATCCGAGACCGGGGATCGTTCCTTTTCCGCGGCATCCGCCGCCGGCTATGAATCTTTCACGCAGCGCAGCGAGACACCGTCCCCGGAGGAAAACGGAGCGAGCCCGACTACGATACCGTCAGACGAATAAAGCAAGGCCTTATACATTGCGCCGTTATCTTCCGAGGTACAGCTCATCAGGTACCCCTTCTTTTCCGTAACATACAGACCTGTATCCGAATTCCACATCCCGGCGCTACGGAGCAGGGACGCATCGTATTCGGGGCTGGCGCGCATCTGTTCGATCTCGGCGCCCGTGGGGACATGCCAGCCCGGCGGACAAATCCCCCGCACCGGGGTGCCGGATGCGGCGGCCGTACTACCCAGAGCCGTCGTGAAGCTGTAAAGCAGTCCCCGTTCCGCGACATATTCGGCGTCGTTCGATCCTTCCGAACCGCGGCAAGGATACCAGATACCGGTTCCGATCTGGGCACCGTCGGGCAAATAACGCAGGTTCCGGGTCATCCATACCCGTCCGCCGATCGTCGCGGTGGGGTAGTCCACACCCCCGTAGGAAAGCGTCCCGGGATCACCGCCCTCGCCGCCGCCTTCATCACCGCCCCCGCCGCCATCGAGCGAACCTCCGTCGCCCCAGTCGACGACTTCGCCGCTCAGTTCCACGTCAATGTCGATATTGGTCACGACGACCGACATGTCATAGCGTTTCCCGCTTTCGAGCTGCGCCGAAGAGAGGGTCTTGCTGCGGCTCTTCCCGTCGTCGGTCGCCACCGTGACCGTCAGGGCAGCCTGCTGCGGCACGAGGATGACGCGGTAGGCGGCACCGGCCGTCACTTCGAACGCCTCGACGTCGGATGCGGCCGCCCCGCCCTTGGCCGCGGCGGAGGGCACCGTGTAATCGACGACGGCCGTCGGGACGAGCCCGCCGACCGTAACCCCCGTAACCGAGGCGTCGGAATTATTGGTAATGACGATCGTCAGCTGCGACATCACATGATAAAAGAGCATTCCGACAGGCGCCGAGGTTGGTGTAACGTCCTTCTTCACCGCGACCAGCAGGTCGGACGATGCGGCTCCCGAGGTTTGATCCAACGCAACGGAAAACTCCGCGGGCATTCCCTGCCCGGAGTAAGGATGGTAGGCCGTGAGCGTCGATTTTTCATTCGAATCGTTATACCACAGCAAATCCGCGGCTGTAAAGGCCGTACCGTCGTAGGTCATCAGGACATTCTGCACGTAGGTTTCCGAACCTTTGGCAATGCTCAGCCCGATGCGGTCGCCGGTATCGAAATGCAATCCCGTAACACGGGTCTGGATCGTCGGCGCGATTTTCACACAAGGCGTACCTGTGTCAGACTTTGAGCAGCCTGCCGCAAGGGCAGCGGCGGCCAAAGCCGTCAGAAGTGTTGTTTTCATCTCGCGATAATCGTAATAGGGTGTGACTTTTCAGCACAAATTTAAACCTTTTTACGTCATTCACAACACTTTCGAACAGTTTTTACAATCAATTCCGGTAATAGGATCCGTCGAGTCCGAGCGTAAAGCTATCCCGGCGCAGGAGTGTGACGACAGCCACGGCCAGCACCAGCACGGCATTGAAAAAGAAGGGGAAGCGGTCGCTGTGCGTCCCGAAAACGTGACGGAAGAGGTCTACGATAAAAGGGCAGACCATCACGGCCAGGTAATTCACCGACATGACGAACGAAAGGGCCAGCGTAGCGGAACGCGGCGGGGCGATGGTCGCCGCCTTGTCGTAAATGACAGGCTGCATGATCCCGTATCCCAGCCCGGTGCAAAGCGCCCCGAAGGCCAGCATCGCCTTGCCGTGGAAAACCCCGACACACAGCAGCCCCACACAGACCAGCACGAGCGCCACGAGGTTGACGTTCCGCTTCAAAGAGCGGATGATGTTGGCGATGAACAGCCCCGGCAGCATGATCGCAAGGAAAAACAGCGAGATCAGCACCCCGGAAAACGAGCTGTCGATCTTGTAGTCGTCGATCAGGAACGAGGCATAGAACGTCACGACCAGCACGGCGTAGGTGACGAAGAAATAGAACGCCATCAGCCCGGCGAGCTTACGGCGGTCGATCATCTTGTGGCGCAATTGGATGCTCTGTTCCGGTTCGGGGACGGAGCGCTGCCGCTTGAGCAGGAACGACAGCGCGAGCGAAATACCCGGCAGGGTATAGACCAGAAAGGGCAGATGCCAGTCCACATTGGCCAGGTAGCCCGTCACGACGGTCGCCAGCACGAGCGTCAGGTTGTTGATCGACGAGCTGTACCCCAGCTGCCGGACACGGTAATCGCCCGTAAAGTAGTCGACCACGAGCCCCGTGGAGAAGGGGATCACCATGCCGGCGCCGATGCCGAGGATGCAGCTGATGACGATGAGCCACATCATGCTCCGGGCGAAGAGGCATGCCACGCCGCTCAGGAAGAAGATCGACAGCCCGACGGCAAGGATCTTGAGCTTGTCCTTGCCGACGGAGAGCTTGCCGGCAAGCAGGACGAAGGGGATGATCAGCAGCGAGGGCAGCGACGTGAGCATCTGTATTTCAAGGTCGGTGGCCTTCGGGAAGATTTTATTCAGGTCGCCGAGGATCGGCGAGATCGCCAGCCCCGGCAGAGAGGCGATTGCCGACACCGACCATATCGCCAGCAGCACCCCGAGCGTAATCGTACCTTTGCCTGTCTTGATTTTCATTGCCAGTGGATTTACACGCCCACACAGCAAGTGTTATACCAAAGCAGGGCGGGCCGGCATGTTGCCGGCCCGCCCTGTCGTATCGGATGTACCTACCTGCCCTGCTGCTTCACACAACGCACCTGAAGGCCGTTGGCGCGGGCATAGGGCACCGAATTTTCGATGCCGGCCGAGGTGTCGAGTTTCTCGAACCAGAAATGGAGTGCCGCAGCCTGCGTGCGGGACACGGCGGTCGTCCAGTAAAGGCCTTCCCAGGGTTGCGCCTCCATGGCGTCGGAACGCACCTTGGGCAGCGGATTGTAGATATTCAGGATCTTGCCGTTGTCGTAGCGGCGGCGTCCGGCACCGATGAAAAACGATTCGGCGTTTCCGTCGGTCAGCGTCCAGCCGTATTTCGCCTCGTCGCCCACGGCCGGGGTTCCGACGATCGCCAGGTTGTCGAACGCGCCCGAGGGAGCCACGCGCCAGCCGTAGGGGCAGGGGTCGTTAACGCTCTTGTCGGCCACATTGTCGTCCGCCGACCACAACTGGTCGGAACGGCCGCTCCAAAGCCAGTCGTTGTCCGTGTCTGCCACACCCGTAATAAAGACGAGCGGGTTCCGGATGGCATATTCCATCGTTCCGGTCTCGGCGCTCGACTCGGACATTTTCAGGTAGACGCGACTGCCGCTGCCGCTGTACATCGAGGCACCGGAGCCCTCAGAGCCCTGGTAGGTATTCGGCCCGATGAACGGGTCTTTGCGGCCCCACTGGTAATATAACCCGTAGGAAGCGAGTATCTTGTCCGTCGTCGAATTGTCGTTCGCCAGGGCTCCGAGGTTGCGGTTCATCAGCGTATAGCCGTTGAAATCGACCGTACCGCCCTCCGCATCGGGGTCGTAATCAGTCGCCCAGATATGCCAGCTCCAGATAAGTTCGCCGTCAGCATCATAAGCCCCGATCACGGCGTTGCCCTGCTTGATCTTGGTGGCGTCGTCGCTGTCGGCACCGATGTAGAACGACGCCTTGCCGTCCTCGAAGTCGGCATACTGCACGAATCCCGATGCGGTCTGCCATACGACGTTCACATAAGAAGTAGCCAGCTGGGAACCGTCGCCCTTGCGCGTGGCGTCGATCAGGTAGTTCGTTTCGGGTTCCGTGACGATGTAACTGTTGGCCACCTCGGCGCTGATGTCCTTCGTCGTCACGATACCGGCGAAGAGCGTCGCCGAAACGAGCGTCCCGCCGGGGGTATAACCCGTAAAGGAGAACGAGCCGGTCTTGACGGCATCCCCGCTCTCGATGTCCTCGGCCGAAGGAGCCTTGACGGAGATCGTCGCGCCTGCCAGGTCAACGACCGCCTCGTCCCAACCGGTGGGTTTGCTCGTCGCGGACAGTGTCTTGATGTTCTGTGCCGTGAAACCGACCGTAGCCGACCCTCCGGCCTGCGCAAAGAACACCGCCGGGGAATCGAGCGTGATCTTGCCCGAATCCTTATCCTTGCTGCATGCCACGACGAAAACCGCCGCAGTCACGACCACAGCCATCAGCCTTACGAATCCTCTCATATTACTCAAATTTACCGAAATTCAGTTAAAAAAATCTTTGCAAAGATACCAAAAAGCGGGATAAATCCTACAAGGACATCCCAAATTATTCATTTGGGAATAATTATTGCCGCCTACTCCCTAACGAATTATAAATGCAAATAGTATGTCCAAATTGAAAATTGAAACGGGAAGTTCGCCCGCCGGGGAGCGTTTCAGCATCACGGTGACCGAAGAGGGCCCTTACCTGGTCTACGGAAGGCCGCCGCTGGCCGAACAGTTCATCATGCCCAACGAGTCCAACGAAAGCTGGTATTTCCAGCAGGGCAGGCTTTTTTCGACCGAGGCGGAACCCACGGCGATCTGCCGCTGCGGCGCATCACACCGCAAGCCCTATTGCGACGGTTCGCACGAGAAGGCTGACTGGGATCCCCGCCTCACGGCACGTCCGGACGCCCTGCTCGACGGGGCCGAGGTGATCGACGGGGGCACGCTCCAGATGACGGACAACGAGAAATACTGCGTCTTCGCACGTTTCTGCCACCCGCACGGCGATGCGTGGACACTGACCGAGACATCCGACGATCCCGAAGCCCGCAAGCTGGCCATCCGCGAGGCCTCGATGTGCCCCAGCGGCCGTCTGATGGCGTGGGACAAGGAGACGATGAAACCCTTCGAGTTCCGTTTCGAACCGAGCCTGGGGCTGATCGAGGACATCACGATCGGCGCCAGCGGAGGGCTGTGGATACGGGGCGGGATACCCATGCGGCGCGAGGGCGGGCAGACCTACGAGATCCGGAACCGCGTCGTGGCATGCCGCTGCGGGCAGTCGGCCAACAAACCCTATTGCGACGGCACCCACGCCTCGATCAAGTGGAAGGACGACCTGGCAGGCGAACCCGTCGGCGAAACCCTGCCCGAAGAGGTATACTGAGAGATCGCCGCACGGCACTGCGACAGGCAGCACGGCACCGCGCAACCGGAACGACGGCAGAGCTGTGCCGGCAGGGGTAACGGGCCTGCTGCACACGGAAAGAGGGACGCACACGCGTCCCTCTTGTATTACAACACATTGCAAAGTTTACCTACACAAAAACTCGATGTAATCGCAGATGGCTTTCGTACAAACGGGACAAAACTCGTCCGTCCGGTGCAGGTTGTTCATCAGGCAGTTCCGCCACGGGCGATAGACCCCCTTCGCAGCATAACCGCCGCCCTCGAAAACCCCTACGACCCCCTCGTACTCAGGGGTGTCGGGCGTCGGAACGGGCGTCCCGGCCGGCACCATCGCTTTCCAGAACTTGTCCTCGAACCCGACGAGCGTTGTCAGGTTCGCCTCCCACGGCTCGATGTCCCGGGCATACATGTCGTCGTAGGAGGTCGTGCCGACATACTCGTCGCCCAGCCCCAGCAGCAGGTGCCCGAATTCGTGGACGTAAATCTTCCCGGTGCGCGTAGGGTGGTGTGCGGCGCTGATGCCATAGAAGTTGAAGATACCGCCACCCCCGTATTTCTGGGTGTTGGACAACACATAGATATAGTCATAAGGGACATGCGCCGCGATGTCGCGCAGGCGCTGGAAGTCGTCGACCATCTGGTAGCGCTCCGAGCCGAACGTATAGAAAGAGGCCCCGCAGGCCGTGTTGCGCCACACGCGCTCGCCGGGGATCGTCACGCCCGAATCGGCGGACGGCGCCCACACGGCGCGGATATTGAACCGCGAAGCGTATTCCCTGAAAGGCGAATAACTGAAAAATTCGCGTGCGAATTCACGGCAGGCCGCTTCGAATTTCGCCCGCTCCCCGGCGCCATACCCCTCGGGCAGCAGCACGATGTCGACACGATGTGCGGGGTTGCCGTTATATGCCACCTCGAAAGTCTCGTAGCGGGGCGTGAACTGCGCGACGAAGCAGGATGCGGGGTCGATATTCTGGCTGAACCGCTTTTCGAAGTGCCCCCCGGCATTGCGGCCGAAGATCTCGATGCGGCACGGGCGCCTGGGATAGGGGAATACGACCGACTCGGGATAGGAACGGCGCACGCTGTCGGCCTCGGCCGTGCTCTGCCACTCGTTGAAGAGCGTACAGAAGCCGCGCGAATAGATCTCCCGTTCGGAAGCGCGGTCGACGATGCGGAAAAACTGGTTCCCGTAGCCCGTCGTATCGAGGAGCGACACGTGCGAGCCCGCCCAGTAGGGTTCGGCCTTCAGGGCGTCGAAGAAATACTCTTCCGAGCGGCTGTCGCCGCTGTGGTAATAGTCGAAGCGCATCGTCTCTTCGAGGAAATAGTCCGAGAAGCGCACCTGCGCCGACACGGCCGGGCACGCACCGAGAAACAGCAATAGGAAAAATCTCTTCATGGCAATCTGCTTTTCAAACCACACCCCGGGGAACGGGCTTCCGGTTCCGGGATGTTGCAATGATACAACTCTATTCGGCATCTAATATACGAAAAAAGGGGTACGGTTTCGACCGTACCCCCGAAAAATCCCCCGAACTGGTTATTTTTTCTCCGGCCGGGCGATCGTCTCGCGCGTCTGCGTGTCGGCCATGATGTTCTTCATCTTATAGTAGTCCATAATCCCCAGGTTGCCATTGCGGAATGCCTCGGCCATAGCCAGCGGCACCTCGGCTTCGGCCAGGATCACCTTTGCGCGGGCATCCTGAGCCTTGGCCTTGTTCTCCTGCTCGAGTGCGACGGCCATGGCGCGGCGCTCCTCGGCCTTGGCCTGGGCGATGTTCTTGTCGGCCTGCGCCTGATCCATCTGCAACTGGGCGCCGATATTCTTGCCCACGTCGATGTCCGCGATGTCGATCGAGAGGATTTCGAACGCCGTACCGGCATCGAGGCCCTTTTCGAGCACGACGCGCGAAATGGAATCGGGGTTTTCGAGCACGATCTTGTGCGATGCGGCCGAACCGATCGACGAGACGATGCCCTCGCCGACACGCGCCAGCACGGTCTCCTCACCGGCACCGCCGACCAGCTGCTTGATATTGGCACGCACCGTGACGCGCGCCTTGGCGATCAGCTGGATGCCGTCCTTGGCCACGGCCGCTACGGGAGGCGTGTTGATGACCTTGGGGTTCACCGACATCTGCACGGCCTCGAACACGTCGCGGCCCGCCAGGTCGATGGCCGTAGCCATCTTGAAATCGAGCATGATATTGGCCTTCTGTGCCGATACCAGGGCATGCACCACGCTGGTGACATTGCCGCCCGCAAGGTAATGCGCCTCGAGTTCGTTGGGGTTGAGTTCCAGCCCGGCCTTCGTGCTCTCGATCATCGACGAAACGATCGTCGAGGGCGGCACCTTGCGCCAGCGCATCAGAATGAGTTGCAGCAGGCTGATCCTTACGCCCGACACCAATGCCGAGAACCACAGTCCCACCGGGATGAAATAGAAGATGAGCCAGATCGCAAAAAGGCTCACGAATACGATCAATACGATCAATCCTGCTTGAAAATCCATAATCGAATGCTATTAAGTTAGAAAATTATCCTTGAATTACACCTTTCGGCCCGAGCTCACTCCACGGGCGTTATCCTGACCAGCGAAACCCCGTGGTAGGGTACAAGCGCCCGGAGCGTGCCCGTGCACGTACCCAGGTCTTGCTGCCGCCACAAGTCCCGGACTTCGGCCTTCCCGCCGATCCCGAGTTCCCGCAGGTCGAATTCGAATTCGTAGTTCTGCTCCTGGATGGCTTCCGCCTCGTCCTGATCCCACAGCACGAAATAGGGATCCAACTGGAAAAATCCCAGCGCATACGAACCGTCGCAGAGTTTTTTGTACCACACCTGCCCGTTGGGAACGACCCGTTTGACGGCGGGGGCGACCAGCGGATCCTGGTTCACGGCGATCACTTCGGAATTGGTCAGCAGCCCGAGCGTGAAGTCGTCTATCGCCCGCATGTCGCAACCGATCAGCAGCGGGGCGGAGAGGACGGCCCACAGCGAAATATGGGCATATTGTTCGTCGGGGGTCAGCTCGGATTCGTGGGCATCGGCACCCCAGCCGTGTCCCAGCCGGCCGACCACCAGCATATCGGGGTCGTTGTACCTGCCCGGGGCCGTGGCCTGCGCGCAAACGTCCTGGAAACAGCCGATCGCCGTCACCACGTTCCATTCATCGGTGATGTCGCGGGTCGTACGCCACAGGTTGCCGCCGGCTTCGGCGCCCCAGTTCCACACGTTGGGAGCCCCGTAGCCCACGCAGTAGACGATATCCCGGTCGACCTGATCCAGCGCCTTGCGCATGACCACGTAGGGTTCCTGGATCGTCTTTTCCTCGGAGTCCCTTTCGATTTGCAGGTAGCCGCAATAGTCGTGTTTGAGGTAATCCACGCCCCATTCGGCCCAAGTCCGGGCGTCGGTGAGTTCATGCCGGTAGCTCCCCGGATAATTTCCGCAGGTCGTGGGCCCGGGCGAGGAGTAGATGCCGAATTTGAGCCCAAGGGAGTGGACGTAGTCGCTGAGGCCTTTGAAATCCGGGAATTTTTCGTTCGGGAGGAGCCTGCCGTCGGCCGAACGCGTATCCGCCGGCCATCCGTCGTCGATATTGACATACGTCCATCCGTAGGCCAGGAGTTTTTCGTGCATGGCGCGGGCGGCATCGCGCACCTTCGCGTCGTCGACCGAGAACCCCCAGCAATTCCAGCTGTTCCAGCCCATGGGCGGAGTCAGGGCGATTTGCGGCCCTATTTTCAGCAATATCTCCCGTTCGGCTTTCCCGAGGGCATTCTCCGCTGTCAGCAGCACCCTGAAATCCCCTTCGGCGGGCACACGGCCCGTTATCAGGCCCGTACGGGGATCGAGCTCCAGCCCTTCGGGAAGCCCCTGCGCCCCGTACGCCATCGGGCGTTTGCCGCTGGCCATGACAGGCATCAGAAAGGGATTGCCCGGGCGGGCGCCGTATACGAGCGGATTGTTGATCTGCGGCGTTTCGGGGCTCGCGGGGGTCAGGATATATTTACCCTTGGAGATTGGCCTGGCCCAGACGGACAGGGGCTCCACCTCTCCGCGCGTGGTGATCTTCACCTCCAGCCAGTCGGCATGGTCGTACATGATCCCGTCGCCGGCCTCCTCGACCAGCAGCAGGACTTTGTCCAGGCCGGACAAGTCGACGTCGAACGCACGGGCAGCATCGCCCTTGCGCATCACACCGCTGTCCCACAGCACCTTCCGGTCGCCGAGGATTTTGAACCGGTGTTTCCCGGCGAACAGGTTTTTATCATCCGCGCCCACCGCCCCGGCGATGGAGACGGCATCGCCGCCGAGCCCGAACAGCATACGGCTGATCGAATGGGTTCCCACGCCGCGGCCGTAAACGACGCCGCCCACCGTGAGGGGAGTATCCAGCACCGAGCGGTCGGCCTGCGGCAAGCCCCAGTCCTGAATGCAGCACGAGAGATCCAGCTCGTCCAGCCAGACCTCCTTCGTTCCCTGCGCCCGGGAATCGCAAGCCATCCCCACGACGGCCAGCAATGCAAAGAATCTGAGATATCCCATCCCCGTCCGATTATCCGGCTAAGCGTGCCGATCCTTCACGGTCTTTACGATGACGCTGAAATTCTCGAAGCCCACGACTTCGACCTCCCGGCGCGGGTCGACATAGGCCGTCAGCGACTTGGCCTCGTAGACCTTGCCGCCGACCTCGACCGTACCCATCGGAGAAAGGCGCGAAAGGGTCATGCCGCGGTCGCCCACCTGCAATTCCTGGTCGGGGGTCGAGGGCATACTCGACGAGTCGACCCTCTGTTTGAGCGAAAAGCGCTGCCAGGTCTTGGCGCGCAGGGAAATAATCGTGGCGACGAGCGAAAGCAGGAGGATAGCCAGGATGACTACGACCCCGGCTACGGTGCCGTAATCGCGGAAAGCGAGGTAGATGGAACTGCCGTAGCAAACCAGCGCCAGGATGGCACCGATCGACACGCCGGGCAGCAGCACCAATTCCGCCACCAGGAAAAGCAGTCCCAATACGATCAGGAGTATGATATAGAACATCGTCATAAGGAGTTGTTGAACATTGCACTAAAGATAGGCAATAAATTCAATTATTCCGCAATTTCGGCGACTTTTATTTCCAAAGACGGGTCTGCCTGTATTATTGCGGCGGCCACGCGGTCGGCCACGGCCTTGTCGTCGAACATACCCACCACGAACAACTGCTGTCCCACGCGCGAGAGTTCGCACCCCTCGGCCGCCTCGGTGATAACGGTCTTGACAACGTCGGGCAGTGCCTCCGTACCGGTGATTTCGACCCGGTAGGCAATCTGCTGCGCCTCGGGGTCACGCGAAAGGTTGCGGTAGGCGCCGTCCGTCCACACCACGATTTCGGGGCGGACGAAGCCTTTGGATTTCAACAGTTTTTGCGCGGCCTCGGCCTCCTCCCGGGTTGCGAAGCCCCCGGCATAGTAACACCATTTCTTATCCTCGCCGACCAGATAGGAGAGCGGATACGCCCCCCGGAACGTGGAGACGGCACGCTTGGTATTGAACGTGCCCAGCAGGATACGGTAGATCGTCCCGTGCTCGTAGACCCTGCACTCGGGGATCGGGTGCTGGTAGCTGTATTTTGGCGTTGCGGAGAACGCGATACTGTCGTAGTCGAGGAAATAGCGCTGCGCCACGTCGATACGGGGCAGGCGGAAGTCGATGCCATCCAATTGCGCAGCCACGCCGCGCAGCGAGTCGCGGGCGGAAGTGAGCCCCAACAGGCCGGCCACGGCCGTCTCGTAGCCCACGAGGACTTTCTTGCGCAGGAAATAATCGGCCACGGCATCCGAAGCGACCTCGCCGCGCAGTGCCGAGAGTTCGCGGGCAGCCCCGGAAAGCCGCTTCTCCTCACGCGCCAGGATGGCATCCTGCCCCAGTTTGTCCATCAGATAGCCATAGGCATACCCTTTGTTGTCGGCGATATAATTCCATGCCTCGGCGAGCGAATCGGCCAGCACGCGGTTGAAGCCCTGCAACGTATTGTAGCGGTCGTAAATCTCGCCCGCATCCGCCTCGGTCTGCGCCGCGGCATAGGCCTCGGCCAGTTCGCAGATCGTCCCGTAGTTGGCAAAATAGCGGTTCACATAGTCCACGGCGTCCAGCTCCAGCCCCTGCGCCCTGCGCAGGGCCGCATAATCGGCCTCGGGCAGCTGCTCGCGGAAATAGGGGTTGAAAACCAGGTTGCGCACCTTGAGCGAGTCGGGGATCGCCCCTGCGGGACTTTCCGCGGCAGGCTCCGCCGGCTGCTGCGCCGCCCCGTTCAGGTTGGCGAGCACCCACTCCTGCTCGATGGTGTTGATCTTGTCGATCAGGCGCCCCTTGGCATTGCGCACTTCGAATATCCGGCTTTCGAGCTGCAGGATCTCCTGCGAATAGCGCTGCCTGTTCGCGGGGTCTTCGCGCAACTGTTGCCGGGCGCGTTCCACGGCATTGACGATCGAATCTTCGCGCATCTGCAGCTGCGCATCCTCGCGCAGAAGCGACATATACTCCTCGTTGCTTTCGAGCCCCGCGATGCGGGCTTCGACTGAAAACTGCTGCGCGCGCAGGCTTCCGGCGCCCAGAAGCGCCGCGAACAGAAACAATATGCAAGTTTT
>OGKT01000417.1_pt1 | contig 16557 bp, 10 predicted proteins | sample 1572581 | NCBI WGS metagenome assembly OGKT01 (sample SAMEA2581881, study PRJEB24529) | metagenome | biome: Human gut stool | place: China | collected 2011 | reverse complement strand
TCCATCCTCGACACGGGCATTGGCATCCTGCCCGGCGCAGGTTCTACTTCTGTTTGGATAAACATTAGTCATATTTTTATAATACTCATTAATAAGGGCAGTTTATGCAGTCTATAAGCGTTATTTATACATTTTTATTCATTTTTATTTTTGCATTAATATATTAATTTTGCTGATAAGAATTCAAAACTGCAGCATCATGGAAGAGAATAAGAATTTACTTTTAAAAGGCGCTATGACTTATGGTTTGGCCATGGGTATATATTGGGTAGTGAAATACATCTTTTTCATCTTCAGCGTTTCCGTCCCCTCCTTAAGTCTTGTCTATTGGCTATTGACGCTCGCCGTCCCTTTCATCGCCTACTACATGACGAAAAGATATCGGCACGACATCGGTGGAAGGATCAGTTTCTTTCATGCATGGAGATTCGGCACGATGTTGTATTTTTTCGCCGCATTGATCGTCTCGCTTGAATACTTTGTCTTTTATCAGTTCATCGCCCCGCCTGATTTCGTGGCAAATGCGATCGGGCAATTAACGACTGCATTAAAAGATAGCCAAGTCAGCTCGGAGATGATCGACTCGCTCAGCAAGATTCGTATCTCGCCAATCCACATGGCCATACAAGGAATATTTAATAACGTATTTTACGGCATCATACTTTCTATACCGGTAGCGGCTCTCTTGTGCAGGAACAATTCGACAGGTTCCATCACTGAAAACCGCTAAAAAGTTAATTACAGACAAATAATGGACATATCAGTAGTTATACCACTGTACAATGAAGCCGAGTCTCTTCCTGAATTGTTTGCCTGGATAGAGCGGGTGATGAAAGAACATAATTTCAGTTACGAAGTAATTTTTATCAATGACGGAAGCACGGACAACTCCTGGGAAGTGATCGAAGCACTTAAAAGCAAGAATCCGGAAGTGGTACACGCTGTCAAGTTCCGCCGTAATTACGGCAAATCCCCCGGTCTGAACTGCGGTTTCCAACGGGCAAAGGGAGATGTGGTCATCACGATGGATGCCGACCTGCAGGATTCGCCCGACGAGATTCCCGAACTGCGCCGCATGATCCTCGAAGAAGGGTACGACCTGGTATCCGGCTGGAAGAAGAAGCGCCGCGACCCGGTCGGCAAACGCTGGCCGAGCAAATTCTTCAACTGGACGGCGCGCCGGGTCTCCGGCATCAAACTCCACGATTTCAACTGCGGGCTGAAGGCCTACCGCCGCAAGGTCGTCAAGTCGATCGAGGTCTACGGCGAGATGCACCGTTTCATTCCGATTCTGGCGAAGCAGGCCGGGTTCCGCCGTATCGGCGAAAAGGTCGTCGAGCACCACGCCCGCAAATACGGCTGCTCGAAGTTCGGCCTCGAACGTACCGTGAAAGGCTACTTGGATCTGATCACCGTGCTGTTCATGACGCATTTCGGCCGCTCGCCGATGTATTTCTTCGGCAGTCTGGGGACGCTGATGTTCCTTATCGGCGGCGGGACTACGGTGTGGATCATCGCCGCAAAGATCTGGAAACAGGTGCACGGGCTGTCGCTGCGTCCGGTCACCGACCAGCCGCTCTTTTACCTGGCGATCCTCGCCGTGATCCTCGGCGTGCAGTTGTTCCTGGCGGGGTTCCTGGGCGAGCTCATCAACCGGGGTTCGTCGGACAGGAATAAGTATCTGATTGATAAAACTTTGTAAATAATTATGATACAACGAATCCAAACACTCCATCTGCTCATCGTCACGGCGCTCATGGCCGTTACGCTCTTTGCCCCGCTGGCTTGGTTCGCGGGCGACGCGGGTGAGTTCCGGCTCTATGCCTTTTCCCTGCAGACCTCGGCCGGAGAGGCTGTACAGTCGACCGTCTACATGGGCGTCGTGCTGGCACTGGCCTGCGTGCTGCCTTTCATTACGATCTTCCTGTTCAAACGCCGCCTGCTCCAGATCCGGCTCTGTGTCGTGGAGATCGTGCTGCTGATCGGTTCTGCGGTTATGGAAGCGGCCTATTATTTCCTCAGTTGGCGGGTTTTTTCCGAACTTTCGTTCCATACGCAGGGTTTCCGGCCCGCCATCGCACTGCCGCTCGTGTGCCTGCTGTTCGCCTACCTCGCTGCACGGGCTGTTTTCCGCGACGAACTGATGGTACGTGCCGCCGATAGAATACGCTGACGCGCGCCATACGACCGGACGTGGCATCAATCGGCCCGTCCGCTGAATATATCCCGCTTGCGGGATATATTTTTTTGTGCCTGCCGGAGCCGTCCGGCGGTTGAAAGGCATTCCTTGGCATTCGATTTGAAGCGGATATACAGGAAATTAGGAAATTCATTCATTCCTGTCTAAAATAAACGCTTCTATGAAAAAATCGAACTTTTGGAAGTTATTGTCCGGCACGGTGTTCTTTGCCACCGTGGCTCTGGCCTCATGTGTGGACGATAACGACGACAAGGGGATGCCTTATCTCGAAGTCACCCCCGACGTGCTCACGTTCAATGCCGACGGTGCCCCGGAAGGCGCCTCCGCATTCACCGTAAAGAGCAACCGCCCCTGGACGCTCGAAGTGCTGGAGGGCAGCGACTGGGTTACGCCCTCCGCAACTCAGGGCTCGGGCGACGGTACCGTCGAATTCACCATCCCCGCGAGCAACGTGGGCCGTATCGCCAAGCTCTCGTTCAACCTGAAGAACGCATATGGCGCCTATTGGACGAAAGAGGTCACCATCGAGCAGGGCGAGGCGCCCAAGGCCGGCGAGGTGAGCGCGCTGGTGGCCTACATCAAGAACACGTGGCCGAGCCTCGAAAGCGGTACCGAAGAGCTGAATTACAGCCAAAAGACGATTCCCGCCGTGATCCTCGCCAACAACGAGGGCGGCAATAATTTCGGCAAGCTCTATGTCGGCGACAACATCACGCTGCCCAACTCGGCCATCATCCTTTACAGCACGACCGAGTTTACCCGCGATAACAGCGCGAAATATCCGGTCGGCAAGAAGGTTACGCTCGACTTGTCGGCTGCCCAGTATGCGCCCTACGGCAATCTGCGCGAGCTGAAGAACGTCGTGGTGACCGTCTCCGACGATCCCGCCGTCGAGGTGGCCGTGCCGACGCTTTCGGCCGCGACGCTCAACGAGGGCAATTATCAGGGGCAGTATGTCCGGGTCACGAACCTCACGCCGCAGTCGTCGTTCGTCGGCGAGGCGTGGGCGACTTCCGCCAAGCGCGTCGTGCGCTTCGATGCCGCCGGAGGCGAGACTGTCCAGAGCTATATGGCTACGGCAACCGATGCCGCCGGTTTCGCCGCGATCACGATCGCCGACAAGACGGGCGCCCTGCTCGGTACCGCCGAACAGAATTTCAAGAACATACAGGTCATCCCGACCATGCCTTCGGACGTGGCCGCATTCGTCGCTTCGGGGGCTTCGCTTAGCATCTCGCCCGAGGATAACCTCGTGCTGGGCTCGGCGTCGGGTGCCACGGCGACCGTGACCGTCACGGCCAACATCGCGTGGACGGCCACCATGAGCGGCGACGGCTTCACGATCTCACCCCAGGGCGGGGATAACAACGGTACGGTCACCGTCACGGCGACCGCAGCCAATGAAACCTCCGCATCGAAAGACCTGGGCAGCATCACCTTCTCGGGCGAGGGCGTCACGCCGCTGACCCTGCGTGTCGCGCAGGCCGCCAAGCCGAGTGCCGAGCCCAAGACGGTTGCCCAATTCGTTGCCTTCGTCAAGGGGCTGGCTCCTGCTTCGGGCGCCGAGGCTTCGCTCGGAGAGTGGACGGGACAGACCGTTCAGGGATATATCGCCGCCAACGACGCGGGCGGCAACCTTTACCAGATGATCTCCGTCGTGGATAACACCGGGGATGCCGGTTCGGGTATTCTGCTCGCCGATGCGGCGTACGAAACCGTCGCCGACTACCCGGTCGGCGCCCGGATCACGCTGACCCTCGATGCGACGAGTACGGTCTACAACTCCTATGGCCTGTATAAGATCAATAAGGTAACGACCGCGGTCGACAACTCGTCGCCCGTGCAGATGGTCGTGCCGTCCGTCACCCTCGCGCAGTTCAATTCGAACGATTATATGGGTATGAACGTGAAGGTCACGGGGCTCGCATTCAAGGGCGAGGCCGGCGAGATGTGGTACAGCGGCACGGCCAACTATTCGACCCGCCTGTTTACCGACGGGAGCGGCGACCTGGCCGTGCGTACCTACAAGACCGTCGCATGGGGCGGCGAGTTGATCTCGTCGACCGTGACGGCCGGTTCGCTGATCGGCGTGGCCGAAGTCTACGACGGTGCGGCGCAGCTCTACCCGCAGTCCGCGGCGGATGTCGCCGACTTCAAGGTCGATGCTTCGACGCCCGTGATTACGGAGGTCGATCCCGCGTCGCTGACCTGGGGTGCCGAGGAGACGGTAACCAAGAATGTCGCGGTTACGGTCGTCAACCTCGGGTCGAACGCCCTGACGGTCGATAACGATGCGATTGCGCCTTTCACGGCCGTAGTCAACGGTACCACCGTTACCGTCACGCCTCCGGCTCCCAACACGACCTCCGACGACATCGTGCGCACGATGACCGTCTCGGTTGCGGGCGGTAACAGCCGCGAGGTTACGCTCACGCAGTTCGCGGCCGGGTCGGGCGGCGATACCAAGGGCATCTATACCTCCATGAGCCAGTTCATCCCGGCTTCCACCAGCACGACCGACCGTTACTATCCTTCCAACTCGACGATCGACGGCCAGCCCGCTACGGGTTTTAAGCTCGGTACGAGCAGCCTTGCCGGCGTATTCACCTCCGAGGCGCTGGGGGCATCGCTCACGGGCGACAAGAAACTGTCGTTCTATGCCGTGGCATGGACGGGCAAGGCCGCCACGGTCTACATCCGGGTCAACAACGGCGGTGCGGTGAGCGGTGACGGCAGCCATGCGATCACGGCCAGCGCCGGTGCCACGGGGTCGGGCAATGACTTCACCTTCACCGACGTGACCGATTCCGATTACTACACCTTCCAGCTCACGGGGCTGACCGCCGCATCGACCGTGACGATCTCCACGTCGCCCGACTTCACGGCGGCATCGGATCGCAATACGGGGCGTGCCATCGTGCTGGGCGTACAGGTCTATTGATATGAAGAGGATGCGTAAATATCTGATACGAACGCTCCTCGGGGTTGCTGCGGTCGTGGCGGCGGGTTTCGCCGCCACCTCCTGCAGTGACGACTCCGATTCGGGTTCCGGGGTCTTCCGCGTGGAGTGGGATCCCACCAAGACCGTGCACCCCGACCGGGAGGGCGCTGCCGTGCTGATCGTGGACGGCCGCGAGGGGACATCGTGGAGGGCCGAGATCACGGCGGGCGCCGACTGGGTTTCGTTCAACCGTACGGCTCCGGGCGGGCAGACCGTCAAGACCGGAATTGCCGGAACGAGCCTCGCCGCCCGCAACCAGTATGTCTATTACTGGCCGAACGACACCCGGGGAGAGCGGCATGCCATGATCCGCTTCACGTTCGACGGGCAGGCGCCCCTCGAACTGGAACTCACACAATACAGCACCTCGGCAGCCGACGATGTCTACCAGACGGGCCATAACCTTGTCTGGCCGGAAATCCCGGCCCGGAAATCCGACGATGCGTATGTCTATGTGACGCATTTCGCCTTGTTGCGCAACCAGAATACGGGTGTAACCTACAACGCCCGCAACTTTACGATGTGCTTCGACAAGACCAAGTTCGCCGCCTGGTGGGTGGCCTATCCGCTCCACAGCGCTTACACGGGTTCGGGGCGTGTCGAAACCTGGGCATACGACCCCAAGATCGCCGCCGAGTACCAGGCCAACCTGACCAAAAGCTATCCGGCACGGAATTTCGACCGCGGGCACCAGATCCCCAACGCCGACCGCAGCGGGAATGCCATGATGCAGGCACAGACCTTCTATTTCTCGAACATGACGCCCCAGAATTACAGCCTGAACCAGAATCCCTGGGCGGCGCTCGAGAAGATGGCGCGCGACAACTGGATGTGCTCCGATACGCTCTATGTCGTCACGGGCGCCTATTGGAATCCCGGCAGCACCTTTGCCACGCCCGATATCGACGGCAAGCAGTGTCCCGTGCCGAACTACTATTTCAAGGTGTTCGTCCGCACGGTCAAGGGCAATGTCCGCCAGGCGGGCGACCGGCTGGGCGACTATCCGGCCGACCAGCTGAAGTCCATCGGGTTCTGGGTCGAAAATGCGGGCGGACAGGGGACTGCAAGGAGCTGGGTGAAAAGCGTTTCGGAGGTCGAAAACCTCACGGGTTTCGAATTCTTCCCTTCGGTGCCCGCCGCCGTCAAGGCGCAGAAAGACGCCGCCTCGTGGGGACTGTAAAACCTTAAAATTTCAGAATGATGAAAAAACGATTGATATTCACCCTGTTGCTGGCGGCATTCATTGTGGCGTGCTTCGCGCAGAAGCCCTACAAGGTGATGTTCTACAACCTGGAGAATTTCTTCGATACGATCAACGACCCCGAGGTGCTCGACGACGAGTTCACCCCCGAAGGGCCCAAACAGTGGAACTCGGCCAAGTACAACCGCAAGCTGGGCAACACCGAACGGGTATTGTTCGACCTTGCGGCTGCCGACAAGGTCTATCCTGCCGTGATCGGCGTGTCGGAGGTCGAAAACCGCTCCGTGCTCGAGGATATCGTGGCGGCGCCCAAACTGGCGCCAGCCGATTATCGTATCGTGCACTACGATTCGCCCGAGGCGCGCGGCGTCGACGTGGCTTTTCTCTACCGCCCCGAAGTCTTCAAACTGGAGGGCAGCTATCCGGTGAAAACCGTCGTGCCGTCGCTCCCTAATTTCAAGACCCGCGACATCCTGACGATGTGGGGAAGGATCGACGACGAACCCTTCTTCTTCATGGTGGCGCACTGGCCTTCGCGGCTGGGCGGCAAGGACGCTTCGGAATTCAAACGCATCGCCGTCGGGGAGCAGATGCGCCGGATCGCCGATTCGGTGCTGAAAGCCGACCCTGCGACCCGGATCGTTGCCATGGGCGACTTCAACGACGACCCTACGGATCCGAGCATGGCCGAAGGCCTGGGTGCCCGAACGCGCATGAAGGAGCTCGAACCCGGCGATTTCTACAATCCCTTCGGAGACATGCTGCGTGCGGGGATCGGTACGCTCGCCTACGGCGACGCCTGGAACCTTTTCGACAACATCGTGGTCTCGGGGAACATGGTCTCGGGCGACGACGGCATGCAACTGCGCAAGGCTCCCGGTTCGAAGTACTACGGCAACATCTTCCGCAGGCATTACATGGTGCAGCGGGAAGGGCAGTACAAAGGTTATCCGCTGCGTACCTATGTGGGAAACAACTTCCAGGGCGGTTACAGCGACCACTTCCCGGTGTATATCTATTTTGCCAAATAATTTAGCTACATAGTCTATGAAAGTCAAAATTCTACTGATTTTAGTACTCTCCGTCACCACGCTGACCGCCTTTGCACAGGACGGCGGCGTCAGGGGCAGGGTCGTTTCGCGTGCGGGGCGTGTGGCCCTCGACGGCGTGAAGGTTACCATGACGCCGGGCGACGTGACCGTGATGTCTGATGAGCGGGGTAATTTCCTCATCGAGAATGTCCCTGCGGGCGAATACTCGCTGCAGTTCGAGACCCCCGAGTTCGAACCCCTCTCCATCGCCGTGCGCGTCGGCTCGCAGGTGCGCGACATCAATGCGGTCGTGTTGGTGCCCGACGTACCCCGGCAGATGATCGACGACGCCGTGTTCGCGGAGTTCGACATGGAGACCGTCGACGATGCGCAGGCATTGCCTACGTCGCTCTCGGCCTCCAAGGACATCTTCAACAACATCGCGTCCTACAAGTTCAGTGAGATGCGCTTCAACGTCCGCGGTTACGATTCGCAGTACCAGGACGTCTACATGAACGGCATCCGGCTCAACGACGCCCTCACGGGCTATACGCCCTGGTCGCTGTGGAGCGGCCTGAACGACGCCACACGTAACCAGGAGGTGACGTCGGGTATCGTGGCCTCGGACGTCGGGCTGGGCGGCATCGGCGGTACGACCAACATCATCACCAGCCCGTCGCAGATGCGCAAGGGGTTGCGTGCCAGCCTCGTGAACGGCAATTCGATGTACCGTTTCCGTGCAATGGTCACCTATGCCTCGGGCTATCAGGACAACGGCTGGTCGTATGCCTTTTCGGTTTCGACCCGCCAGGGCGGCAACTCCTATGTCGACGGCGTTTACTACAATGCGTTCGGTTATTTCGCCGCCGTCGAAAAGCAGTTCGGCCAGCGCCACCGCCTGGCGCTGACCCTGTTGGGTGCCCCCACCGAACGCGGTGCGCAACAGGCCGCCACGCAGGAGGCCTACGACCTGGTAGGCAACAACTATTACAACCCCAACTGGGGCTGGCAGGACGGCAAGAAGCGCAATGCCCGCGTGCGTAACAACCACGAACCCATCGTGATGCTCAACTACACGTTCGACATCTCCGACCGTTCGAAGCTGGAGCTGGCCACGGCGCTGCGCTTCGGCAGGAACGGCTACTCGGCACTGACGTGGCAGAACGGCCCCGACCCGCGCCCCGACTACTACCGTTACCTGCCGAGCTATTTCGCCCTCGACAAGAACTATGTCGGTGCCGCATGGCAGCAGGTCTACTGGCAGGCCAACTACCAGAACATCCGCCATTTCGACTGGGAGCAGATGTACCAGACCAACTATAACCAGAACGATCCCCTCGACGAGCAGATCTACGGCCCCGGCCGGCGGTCGAACTACATGGTCGAGGAGCGTCATACCGATCAGCTGGACTGGAACCTCGCGGCCAGTTTTTCGCACATCTTCCGCGACAATTCCAGGATCAACGGCGGGCTTTCGCTGCGCCGTAACCGTACGGAGTACTACTCGCAGGTGAAAGACCTCCTGGGGGGCGACTATTGGGCCGACGTCGACAAATTCGCCGAACGCGATTTCGGCTCGAATACAGAGGCTTACCAGAATAACCTCGACTATTACAACAAGTACGGCCATGCGCATGCCGCCAAGGTGGGCGATAAGTACAGCTACGATTACTATGCCCACGTGCTCAGCACCCGGGCGTGGGCATCGTACGGTTTCAACATCGGCGGCTTGGGCATCACCGTGGGCGGCGAAGTGGGCTATGCGAAGCTGTGGCGCGAGGGTTTGTGGCGCAAGGGGCTCTTCCCCGACAATTCGAAGGGCGACTCCCGGAAACTGGATTACCTGACCTACAAGGCCAAGGGTAACTTCTCGTACCGCTTCTCCGCGGCGCATGCCGTCGAGGCGAACGTCGTCTACATGCAGGAAGCGCCCGAGTTTCAGTCCTCGTTCGTTTCGCCCCGTACGCGCAACACCACGACGCCGGGGCTTTCGGCCGAGCGCGTCCTCGGCGTGGATGCGTCGTACAACCTGCGTTACGGCGATTTCAAGGCTCGCATTTCGGGCTATTATACCCGCATCTACGACCAGTCGAAGGTGATTTCCTATTACGACGACGTGGCGGCCACCTTTACCAATTTCGCCATGAGCGGCATCGACAAGGTGCATTTCGGCCTCGAGGCGGCCGTCTCGATCCCGATCTACCACACGCTCGCCCTGAACGGCGCCGTGAGCTGGGGACAATATACCTACGATTCGAACCCCTATTACCTGCAAACGCAGGACAACAGCGGCGATATCGTCTCCGACGGTTATGTCTACTGGAAGGATTTCCGGGTCGAGAGCACACCCCAGACGGCCGTCAACGTCGGCCTGTCGTGGCGCTCGAACAACAACATCTACCTCTCGGCCGACTTCAACTATTACAACAACATGTATCTCTCGATGAGCCCGATCTACCGTACCGACGCCGTAATCACGGGCGGTATGGCGCCCGGCGACATCGAACACCTGCGACGCCAGGAGAAGTTCGACTCGGCTTATACGCTCAATGCCAGCATCGGCAAGAACTGGTATATCCACCGTAAGTACACGCTGGGATTCAGCCTCGACGTTAAGAACATCCTGAACAACCAGGACATCAAGACCGGCGGCTATGAGCAGACACGCCTCTCGAAGAATACCGAGACCACCGTGACGACCTACCAGGCCTTCGACTCGAAGTATTTCTACATGTTCGGTACGACCTATTACCTCAATCTCTATTTCCGTTTCTGACGGTTGGACGAATAAAACATGAATGCTATGGATAAATTATTCAAATTGTTACTGGCGGCTGCCGCAGCCCTGTTTTTCACAGGCTGTTACAGCGATTACCTGAATCCGGGGCCGGCCAGGGTCTACACCCGCGCCGATTTCGAGGCGAAGGGACTGGAATACATTTCCGTCGGGGAGCTGAAGGCGCGCTTTCGGGCCGAGAATGCGGGTATGAACGACGGTACCGTGGCGTCGTGGACGGTCGACGAGCCGCTGTTCACCTCGGGCAAGGTTATTTCGACCGACCGCTTCGGCAATGTCTACAAGTCGGTATACCTCTACGACGAGGCCTCCGAGTCGGCCATCGAGCTCAAGCTCAATACGGGCAACTACCTGTTCCATCCCGTCGGGCAGATCGTCTACGTCGATCTCGAAGGGCTCGTGCTGGGGAACTACCGCGGCATGGTCAGCATCGGTACGACCTCCTACAATGCGAGCTATTCGAACGACAATATCGAGAGCAAGATCATGCAGGACGAGCACATTTTCTCCGGCGAACAGCAGCAGATGCTGAAGTCGGATACGCTGGTCGTTACGCGCGACAACTACCGGACTGTGCTGTCGGACGACGACCTGGGGCGCCTGGTGCGTTTCGAAGGGGTCGAAAGCCGCTTCGGCACGGCGCTGTGGGGCTACAAGAACACCTTTCCCAATTATTTCGCCAATTCCGTCTCCTACGACGTGAATTCCCCCGGGTGGGAGGATATCGACCAGTGGGCTACCTGGGCGACGATGCGCATGTTGCCCGGTACGAATGCCGACACGTTTTTCTACGGCTCGGCCTGGTTCACCTACGATGCGCAGGCCGCCGGTACCGGCACGAATGCCGCTCCGGGTAACTATGTGGTGCGTACGAGCGGTTACAGCCAGTTCCGCGACAACAAAATCCCCGTATCCGGTTCGGTCGTTGACCTGACGGCCATCTATACCAAGTTTACCAACGGCTCGGGCAATTATGCGACCTACCAGCTGACGCTCAACACCGACCGGGACGTGGTGGTGAAGTGATACCGCCCTCCCCGGGACGAGGCGGTGTCCCGATAAGCGTTCATACCCTGCGCAAACCGGGGAGCGTATCCGGGAACCGCATACGAAAAAAGGCTGTCTGACAAATCTCAGACAGCCTTTTTTCAGATACCGGCACTCAGCGTTTGTTCCACGCGCTCGAAGTCTGGTAATAGCCGATGGCGCGCGAGACCTGTTCGGGGTTTTCCGTTTCCATCGGTTCGAGGTTGTGGGGATTGTCCTCCGTGGGAACGACCCGGTACTGTTCGAAGCGGCGCACGGGCGAAAGGATCGTGAACACGTCGCCTTCGAGGTAGCCCAGATCCTGGTAGGTTGCGATGAACGCGCGGTTGACATAGCCCTCGTCGTAAATGCTGCGGCCGTAGAAATGCGAGTCGTAACTCATGTTGAGCAGCGAAAGCAGGGTAGGCATCAGGTCGATCTGCGAAACGATGCCCCCGACATGCTGCGGCTCGACGAAGCCCGGGGCGTAGATCAGTGCCGGGATATGGTATTTTTCGAGCGGGATTTCCGTGCGGCCCGCGCTCGATGCGCAGTGGTCGGCCGTGATGAGGAAAATCGTATTGGCGAACCAGGGTTGTTTCGACGCTTCGGCGAAGAACCGCCCCAGTGCATAGTCGGTATACATCACGCCTCCGTTGCGCGACTTGGCGTCGTGCGGTATGCTGACCTTCCCGGCCGGGTAGGTGAACGGGCGGTGGTTGCTCACCGTCATGACATGTGCGAAGAACGGCTTGCCGTCGCCGGCGTCTTCGTTGAGCGTGCGGATGACCTTGCGGTAGGCGTCTTCGTCGCATACGCCCCAGATGTTGGCGAAGGTGATTTCCCCGGGCTCGTACTGCCGTTGGTCGACGATCTCATAGCCGTTGCCCGAGAAGAAGGTCTCCATATTGTCGAAATAGCTGTTGCCGCCGTAAAAATATTTCACGGTGTAACCTTTGTCGCGCAGCAGGGCGCCGGTCGAATGCATCCCCGCATTGTTCGGGCGCTTGATGATGCTTTGTCCCGGGCAGGGCGGCAGCGAAAGCGTCACGGCCTCCAGCCCGCGTACCGTGCGGTTACCCGTGGCATAGACGCGGTCGAACGCCAGGCTCCGGTCGTAGAGCGAGTCGAGCACGGGCGTCAGCTGCCTGGTGTTGCCGAAATGACCCATGAACGAGGCGCTCATGCTCTCGATCGTTATCAGTACGATGTTGCGCCGTATCTCGGGCCCCTCGCTGCGGACGGCATGCAGGTTGTCGCCCGTGCTGCCGTACACACCGTGTACGAACTCCTCGGCCTTGGCTTCGGGCTCGGTGATGTAGAACTGTTCGTAGTCGAGTTCGTTCTTGACGAACGCGTCGTAGAACTTGTAGAGTCCGTTGGCTTGCAATTCGTTCACGTAGACGTTGTCGCTGTCCTGGAACCGGGTATTGAAATGCAGCAGCCAAACCGCCAGTAGCATGGCTGCGATATAGGCCGGCCCGGCGACAGCCTTCCAGCGCCATCCGATCAGCCGGTCGGCCTGCCCCAGGTCGCGGCGGAAAAGGTACCAGGTGATGAGCAGCGTCACTACGATTATCCCGAGCGACATCGGCAGTACGGGGTAGGATTCCATGATGTTGCCCACGACCTCGTTGGTATAGACCAGGTAATCCACGGCGATGAAGTTGTAGCGGACTCCGAATTCGTTCCAGAAGAAATATTCGCTGATCGCGTTGAAGACGATAGCCCCCACGTAGAGCGTGATGATCAGTGCGAACCATACCGTCGTCCAGTAGCTGCGGAATCCCCGGAAGAAGAGCCGTAGGGCGAACGTCCCGGCCCAGAAGCCGAGGATGCCCGAGGCTACCTGCGGTGCGACGCTGCCGTATTCGTCGAATATCGTGTTGCAGAAGGTCACGTAGCAAAATGCCGCGGCGAGTATTCCGAGGATGATGTAGCTCCACGGTTTGCGGTATTTCGTCTCCGAGACGCTCATCATGAAGAGCCACAGGAAGCCGAAGCCGATCGTTGCGGCACAAAGGTCGTTCATGGCGCCCAGCAGGAATACCTGGCACCACTCGCCCGGTGAAAAACCGAGGTCGCTGGTCTGCCCGTTGAAGAGCAGCACGATGCGGAGTACGAGCCCCGCGACGATCGTCAGAATGGATATTTTAAGATAGAGGCCTGAGACCAGGTTGAGACTACGAGACATGGTGGCAGCACTTTGGTTTAAAATTTTTGCAAAGGTAATATTTTTACCTCCTGTTGCAAACAAAAAGGCAGCCGTTTTCACGGCTGCCTTTCATTCTGTCGGATGGGGGCTTATTTCGCCTCTTCCTTTGCGGGACGCATGATGACTTTCACGAGGTTACCGTCGGAAAGCACCTTCTTGGCCATGGCCTGTACGTCGGCGTCGGTCAGCGTCTTGAGCACCTCTTCGTAATCGGCCAGGTAGTCGAGCCCTGAGCCGTATTTGCTGTTGAGGTAGTTCATCCAGCTGGCATTCTGTTCGAGGCTGTTTTTCCAGCTCTTGAGCATGAACTCGCGGTTTTTCTCGATGTCTTCGCTCTTGGGGCCGTTGGCGGCGATCTCTTCGATCTCCTTCATTACGATCTCGCGCAGCTCGTCGGCCATCTCCTCGTTGGTGTCGAACGAAATGGTCATGTTGTAGGTCTCGCTCGGGATGTATTCCGTCGAACCGGATACTTGTACGCCGTACGTGCCGCCCTTCTCCTCGCGGATCGAAACCAGATAGCGCGAGTTGAGCGCCTGCGTCAGGAACGACAGGGCAGCCTTGTTCTTGAGCGTGTAGGGCATCTCGCCGGAGAACATGTAACGTACCGAAACCTTGGGCTGTTGCATCGAGGCCGTGAAGTCCTCGGTCACCTCGCCCTTCACGGGATCGCATTTGTCGTCCGCGAACGTCATCGGTTTCTTCGAGGTCGGGATTGAGCCGATATATTTTTCAACGAGCGGTTTGAGCGTTTCGAGGTCTACGTTGCCCACGAACTTGAATACGAAGCTGTTGGCATCCGGATAGAGTTTCTTGTAGATGGCCGGCAGCGCCTCGAAGCTGAACTTGTCGATGATCTCGGTCGAAACCATCTGGCGGCGCGGGTTGTTGCCGTATGCCACGTCGATGAACTTGTCTTCCATCAGGTAGTCGGGGTTCGACTTGACGTTCTCCAACTGTGCGCGCAGCATCTTCATGAGCGTGTTGTAGTCGTTCTCGTCGAAACGCGGCTGCGTGAAGTTGAGGTAGAGCAACTGGAACATCGTCTCCAGGTCTTTGGGCGAGCATACGCCGTTCATGGCGCTGGCGTAGTTCTCCACCGAGGGCTGAACCGACGCCGATTTGCCCGAAAGCTGTTTCTTGAGGTCGGTGGCCGAGAATTTGCCTACGCCCGACATCGAGTTGAAGGCGGGCATCATCTCGCCCATGTAGAACTCCTCGTCCGAGAGGATCGACAGGCCGCCCTTGGCCAGGGCGCTCATGCGAACCTCGTCGGCTTTGTAGGCCGTGGGCTTCACGATAACCTTCACTCCGTTGGCCAGCGTCCATTCCGTCGTGCCGTACTCGGCGTTCTGTGCGGTCTTCTTCACGGGCGAACCTTCCAGGGTAGTTCCTTCGGGGATCAGCGGTTCCTTGACCGTGTTGTCCTCATATGCCTCGATCTCGGCTGCAGCGACCTTGTCGCGGATGGCGAGAATCTCCTCGGTCGTCGGATTTTCGACACCCTCCTTTTCAGGTGCCGTGATGACGATTACCTGGTTGTTGGGGTAGATCGCCTGCTGTGCGAATGCGTTGACAGCCTCGACGTTGAGCGCCTTGATCAGCATGCTGTCCAGCTGCCATTCGGTTTTGGCGTCGGGCATGGGGCGGTTTTGCTGGAAGTTATCCAGATAGGTCTGTACGAATTCGGCGTTGCGACGGTCGTTGCGGTTCGTGTACGAACGCTCGGCGCGGCGCATCAGGTCGTTTTGTGCACGCTCGAACTCACCCTGCGTGAAGCCGTGGCGGCGCACCTTCTCCATCTCCGTGTAGAGGGCTTCGAAACCCTGTGTCAGTTTGCCGTCCTGCGTCATGGCGACGAAGGTCGTGGCCTCGAGCGTCGGGATTACGCCGATGCTGCCCGAGTTCATGCCTGCGCCCAGGAACGGGGCGTCGGGCTGCATCGAAATCTCCTGCAGACGGGCATTCTCCATCGTGGTCATGTAAGCCTGTACCACGTCGAGCATCTCGCCGTATACCAGGTTGTTGTACTGCTCGGGTACGGCCGGGCGCTTTACGAAGACCTGCACGCGCGAACCCTGCATTTCGGGATCGGTGTAGATGCTGACGATCGGCTCTTCGTTGTCGGGCACCGTGATCACCTCTTTCTGTGCGGCATCGGCGGCCGGGGCCGGAATATCGCTCATCAGCGTTTTGAGCTTGTTTTCGACGGCGTCGACGTCGATGTCACCCACGATCACGACCGCCTGATAGTCGGGGCGGTACCACGTGTTGTAGAAATCCTCCAGTTCCTTGTGCTGGAAGCCTTTCAGCCCGTCGAGATAGCCGATCAGGTTGCGGTGCTCGTATTTCGTGCCCTTGCCCAGCGCCTGGAGCATCTTCATGGTCGAACGCCACGAAGCGTTGTCGCGGGTGCGGAGCTCCTCCATGATCACGCCGCGCTCCGAGTCGATCTCCTCGGGCTGGAGGGCGATGAAGTGCGACCAGTCGTGCAGGATCAGCAGCGCACTGTCGATGATGCCCTCGCGTGAGGTCGGGACGTCCTTCATCATGTACGAAGTCATGTCCCAGCTGGTGCCGGCGTTGAGGTTGGCGCCGAATTTCACGCCTACCTTCTCCAGGTATTCGATCATCTGCTTGCCGGGGAGGTTTTTCGTGCCGTTGAAGGCCATGTGCTCGAGGAAGTGGGCGAGGCCCTGCTGTGCGTCGTTCTCCTGGATGGCTCCCACGTCGTGCAGGATGTGGAAATCCGCCTGTCCTTTCGGCTTTTCGTTGTGGCGGATGTAATAGGTCATTCCGTTTTCGAGTTTACCCGTCCGGACATCCTTGTCCGCCGGGATCGGCTCCATCGGGTTGAGCTGGGCCATTGCGCTCGTCATTGCGAAGGCGGCTGCAACCAGCATTGTTAATTTTTTCATAATCGATCGTATTAGGGTTTTTGTGTTATTCTTTTTCTGCGGGCAGGTCGGGGCGGTATTCGATGATGTCCCCCGGCTGGCAGTCGAGCTCGCGGCAGATCGCTTCGAGCGTCGAGAACCGGATGGCCTTCGCTTTCCCGTTCTTGAGTATCGAGAGGTTGGCATTTC
>OGKT01000412.1_pt1 | contig 16651 bp, 10 predicted proteins | sample 1572581 | NCBI WGS metagenome assembly OGKT01 (sample SAMEA2581881, study PRJEB24529) | metagenome | biome: Human gut stool | place: China | collected 2011 | reverse complement strand
GCTGGGCGATGCCGTGTCCTCCGCCACCTGCACGGACGGCACATTTACCGTCAAGGGCTTCGACGCCACGAAAGGACACGACCTGATGACGGCGAAAAAGACGGGTATCTCCGTCATGGCAGGCCAGACAGAGCCTCCCGGTCCGGTAGCCCTCAAATTCCAACATTTGCTGGCACGCATCACCTTTGCGGCACGCAGTGAGGGTGGCAACGCCACGGTACATTCCATCTCCCTTGAGGGGCTGGATGTCAAGGGAGATTACGACAGCGGCAAGGAACCCCTGTGGAGCAACACGGCAGAGGGAACCGTCAGCGTGGAGAAAGAGACTTCCGTAACTCCAGCCGGAAATGCGGACGTGTCGGGCGACCTGCTACTCATTCCGCAATCGCTCACGGACGGGGTGAAACTGACTGTCACCTACGATACCGATGCCGAGAGGGGAAAGACCGCTTCCTACACCTTGCCTGCCACCACCGTGAGCATGTGGGAGGCGGCGAACCATTACCGTTACTCGTTCACCCTCACCGGCGGAGGCTATATCGTGTTCGACCCGCCCACGGTCAACGCATGGAGCGACGCCATAGGCGGGAACGTAACCATCGACGTGACCCAATAACCCAATTATAAGCTATCTGTAACTTGACGATAAAATGAACATCCAAATGAAGCAACGATACATACTTCCGGCCCTCCTGCTCCTCTGCGCCGCCTGCCAGCAGGAGGAATGGGCGCAGCCCGAAGCCGACAGTCCCGACGCCATCCACTTTGCCGCCCCGGTCATTACCGTGGAGAAACTCACCCGGAGCACGTTCCACGACGCATTCCCCACCGGCGGCACGTTCGGCGTACTGGGCTACTGCGTGCCTTATCAGCGTGGCAGTAACACCGAAAAGGACTGGGCATCGGGCAGCGCGAACTGGGGTAACAAGAGCGGCAACGCCTTCCCCGACGTGTTCTTCAATCAAGCCGTCACCTACAACGGCTCGGCCTGCACTTATGACTATAATAACAGTGGCGGCCCGCGAAAATGGTACAACACGACGGAAAATCCGGCGGCGACCTCCCCCGACAGCTATCGGTACACCTTTTTCGCCTATTACCCGAAGGACGGTTTTACAGTGGAAAGTCCCGCCAGCGCCACCACACGGGGCGTGCCGAAACTGACGTTCACCATGCCGTTCGGCGAGACGGGCGATGTAGCGACTACCACGTTGAACGACATGCAGACACCCGACGCGATGGTTTCCGTCGTCTATAACCACCTGCGTACCACGGGGAACGTGGGCTTCAATTTCAGCCACATCATGACGGGCTTGGGCTTCGCCGTGAACAACTACAATTACGGAGATGAAAAGAAGGAAACTGTTACCGTCAAGCGTGTTACCTTGTCGGGCCACTTCACCCGCTCGATTACCATCGATTTCAGCAAGAATACCAACGAAGAGGGATTCTACACCTACAGCGGCACCTATCCCGGCACATACGAGATATATAACAACGAGACAGGGCTTGCAGTAGCTCCCAACAGTTCCGTCAGCCCGATAGGCGACAAGCACCTGCTTCTGTTGAGCAACGCCACGGACGGCACTTATTTCGGCAAGGACGTGGAGGTTTCCGTCGAATATACCTACAAAGGGGCGGATAAGACCGCTACAGCCGAACGTCCGACACAGTTCCAGCCCCGTGCGGGTGTCCGCTATACGGCGCAGCTCAACTTCGTGGGCGAAACCTTCGCGCTGAACTTTATTGCCGCCGATAACGAGTTCTGGGAAGACGGGGGCGACAGCGACGTCTCAATCCAATAAAGCAACAACTGAAAACAGCATAAAGATGAAAAAGATACTTTATTATTTCCTGCCGGTGGCCTCCATGCTCTTGCCGGCAGCCTGCACCACGGAGGAGGACTTTGGCGGCGGTACCGTTCCGCCCGGCGACGGATTCACCATCGAGGCCGTCTGCCAGAACATGCTGCCGCAGCAAGTCGTCACCCGCTCGGCCATCGCCAAGGACGACAAGGAGAAGCGCATCAACCAGCTCTACCTGTTCTTCTTCGACGAAAACGGCGACTATCTGGAATCGAGCAACACGAAAGTATTCTCGCCGTATATGGCTCCGTCGGCGAATACGACCAATGTCAGCATTCCTACGGACGTGTTTAAAGATCCGGCACTCGCAAAAAAAACTACCATCTACGCTTTGGCCAACGTGACTCCGGAGGTGGTAACTGATGCCAACGGCGACGGTTATCCCGATAATTTCCCCCAATATAGCAAAGACGGGAAAAAGCCCAAGGAGCTGCTCGAAGCGTTCGTGTACGATCCTGCCAATTATACTCCTAACACCCGCGATGACATCACGACCCTGCCCAGCACGGGAATGCCGATGGCGGGCAAGAGCGCGACCGTGAACCTCACCGAGAAGGGAAGCCTCACGATGCAGCTCAAGGCACTGATGGCCCGCATCGACATCAACATCAGTATCGATTCCGACCACTCGGACGAGAGCGGACAACTGCCCCGCCTTTCCATTGCGGAATGGGGCGTGTACAACATGCCTACCGCCGTACCCCTGACCGAGCCTGCCGATGGCCAGACCAGCCTGACTACCGATGAGCCATACCGCAATGTAGAAAACATACAGAGCGATGCCGTCGTTTACAACCACGGCGGGGCCGCCTCCCTGACCTTCTACATGTTCGAGAACATGATTGAACCGGACGAAGATCCGGAAAACTATCAGTATCCGGCTGGAGTAGAGGACGATGTTGACAAGCAGCGGTGGAAGCCGAGACTTGTAGGCGAAAACAGTAAGGCTACCTATTTCAAGATGAGAGCCTACTACACTACCTATAACGGCGACCCCTCCCTGCCCGCAAATCAGGATAACACCACCATCGAGGCCGAATATACCTTCTATCTCGGAGGCAACCCGGTGAATGACTTCAAGGTGATACGCAACAGGCACTACGCCAACAACATCGTCATCAGCGGACTGACCCATGTGGGCAACAACCCGGACCACATCACCTTCGATGCCCGCGTCAACATCACCGAGCAGAACAACCCGTTCTACCTGTCCATGCTGCGCGAGCGTGACCACGACGCCCACTTCTGTATCACACCTTTGGACGTGTACCTCTTCGAGGAAGATGAGAATCCAAAGATGAAAGTCAGCATAGCCGACCCGGAAAGTCACACTTGGATACGCATGGAACGTGTGCCAGCCGAAAATATGGAGAATGGAACACTCTCTGCCGACATGAGTACAGATACCCATTTGGCGACCGGACAGAAATGGACTGCGGGAAACGGCAAACGCAAATACTTCACCACGGACTTGGTGACCAACACCCTTGCCCAAAACACCGAATACACCATCAGCAGGAGCCGTGACCGCATCTATTTCTACTTGGACGAAAACCTAAGCACGAAAGACCGCACCGCCACCGTCAACATCTCGTACACCGACAACAACACGCAGACGCCACGTACCCGTACCATTGAAATCGTACAGCACGGTCTGTTGCCGGTACAGTGGTATTATGAAGGCAGACTTCAAGGCACTATCTACGTGGAAGCCTATGAGGAATATATATCCCATTACGACCCCCTGAACGAGTTTGAAGGGGATTATATCTATGACGGTTTGGAATGGGGTTGTAATGGTGAATACATCGGAGGTCCGCTAAATAACGAATGGACGGAAGGAAACAAACATGGGGCGGCAGCTACCCGGCGCATTATTACCCAAGCTGGACAATCAGAAATGAACCTGAACGAAAAACCCCGCTCAGCGGCGGAATATTGCTATAACAAGAACAAGCGCAATGCCAATGGAGCCGTACAGGGCATGAGCAATTCTTCCGGTTGGTTCCTGCCCGGTATCTCCCAACTGGAAAGTATTCTTACCTCTTATTACAATACATACACGGAGTTCCAGAACAATTTCTACTGGTCATCGGCGGCAGCAAAAGATAGAACAGGAATATGGCCTGCGTATATCTATCCAGAGAGCACCAGCTATGCCCGTGCCACCAAGGCCCTGCCAGACGGTGGTTATGCAGAAAGTGATTGGGACGATATATACACGAATGATAACGGCACTACCGGTAAAGCACCCCGCATCAATAGACCTCTCCGCATCCGTGCAGCCTACGTACCGCCCAGTGGCGTAACTATCCAGTGACAACCGCCAAACTTTAATTCCGTGTCTTACTCACTGCCCGTCTGTAGGAAACCCCTCTACAGGCGGGCAGTGCTGTTTTTATTCTCCCGGTATGTCTTTGGCCTGTACAACCGACATGCACACGCACGTTTTATACGTCGGTCGGGATAGAAAAAGGTGTGACAATATCAAAAGAACCTATTCAACAAAAAGAGGTTTGTAGCCTCCCCAAAAGCCCCTCAAACCTATGGCAAAGGCATCAAGGGGCTTTTCTTCTATCAGCGAAACAGTAATAGACATTTGGGTTCGCGTTATCTGATTGTGTCGTCCGCAAAACACCTTCGGCGTCGGAACTTTATCTGTCATCCGACAGAAATACGATAATAAATATAGGATTTCTTTACCGCTTTTTATTTCTTCTTCAAGAAACGTTCCGTGAGCCATTTGCGCACCGGGAGATCATAGCACTTCAGGCAGGCATAGGCAAGCGCGAACGCCCCGACGAACGTGAGCAGCATGTAAGGAAGGCCTTCGGCAAGTGTCGCCTGACGGTTGAACGCCCATGCCGTATAAATATAGACCAGCGGATAGTGGGTGATATAGACGGGATAGGATATGTCGCCCAAAAACTTGCATACGGCAGCGGAACGCCTGCCCGTAATCCTTCCTCCCGCACCCATCGAGACGATAACCGGGAAAATGCAGATGATGCAGAAAGCCTCGTAAAGCCCGTTCATCCAATACCCGTCCTTCCCACCGATACGGGGCGCGGAAAGCACGGCGATTATCATCAGGCTGCACCACCCAAAAGCATTCTTGCGGGTGCGTATCAGCCAGCCAAGCCGGGACAGGAGCAGTCCGCCAAAGAAGGGGTACATCAGCCGGACCAGTCCCACGTACTGCTGTTCCCAGTTCAAAGCCCATCCGCCCACGATGTCGCCGGCAGGCGCGGTAAGGCAGCGGTGCACCGTAAAGCACGCCGCTATCGCCACGAGGACGGTCAGCGCCGTCTTGCTGAATTTGCGGATGAACAGGGCATACAGTATATTACCGATGTATTCGTAGTAAAGCGACCATGACGGTCCGTTCAGCGGATGCATTTCCATCCATCCGCGAATATCCCATTTCAGCGGCAGAGGCAGCAACGTACAACCTAACAGCATGACCAACAGTAGCGCACCGACGGACACGCCCTCCATTGCCGGATAACAAGGGGCTTTCTGAAACCAAAAGAGTGCGGCTCCCACAATACTTCCCATGACCACCATAGGTTGCAGCCGGATAAGACGGCGCTTGAAGAAAGTTCCCATGCTCATCCGGTTCCAACGGTCATCATAGGCATAGCCGATGACGAAACCCGAAAGCATGAAGAAGAAATCGACTGCCAGATAGCCATGATTGATGATCTGGTTCAGATGATTGCCGCCGGAATGTGCTTCCAGCAGATGAAAAGCTACTACCATAGCAGCCGCCACACCGCGCAGTCCGTCCAGAATCTCGTAGTGCGGCTTCGAGGATAAATAAATATTTTGTACATTCATTGTATAATGTGGAGAAATGTTATTGTCACTCATTTTGTAGAAGGGTTTCGGATACTTCTTTAGCATAACTTCTTCCTACGGGTATGGGCTTGTTAAGTCCGATTAGATGTATTTCCTGTTTAGAAAATTGTTGTATCTTGTTTACAGGAACAACAAAGGAACGATGTACTCTTATGAACTGTTTTTGGGGTAACATTTTATGAATTGCTTTAATATTAAGGCGTGAGATGATCGTTCCCCCGTTTAAACGGAATATTTTACTATAATTCTCCAAAGCTTCAATATAAAAGATATCAGAAATAGGTATATTTATGCTGCTATAATCTTGTTTCACCACGATTGTGTCTTGTATGACATCATGAGTTATCTCGTTTTCATTTGCCTTGATGTGTAACATCGCTTTTTCCACAGCCCTTTCAAAACGTTCGTAAGCGATGGGCTTATGCAGGAAATCCACTGCGTCGAGGTTGAATCCGTCAAGGGCATACTTGGCATGAGCAGTGGTAAAAACAAGTGTGCATTTTTTAGGAAGTGCCTTTGCCACATCCAAGCCACTCAAACCGTTCATCTCAATATCCAGGAACACTAAATCTGGTTTAGTCCGGACTATTTCTTCCAGCCCGATGCGGGGTTCGCAAAAAGAAGTAAGCTCCATGTTTCCTTTTCTCTCACAGAACCGTTTGATGACAAGTAATGCGATGGGCTCGTCGTCTATTGCTATGCAGCTAATCTTTCTCATGAAAGTTGTATGGTTAATTTTGTTCTGAATTCATTTCTTTTCTTGTCTCTTTCCGTGAGCAGGGTAAAACGTTCCGGATACAGTAGTCTGAGACGTTTGCGACAGTTTTCTATTCCGATAGAAGGAGCGTCCTGTTCTTTCTCCCTCATTATAGAATTGCATGTTTTGAAAAACAAAGTTCCGTCTTCAACGATGATTCGTATGAGTATAGTGCAGTCTTCGGAAGAAGATGTTCCGTATTTGAATGCGTTCTCCACAAATGTAATCAAGATCATAGGCGGTATTTTTACGCTTTCTTGATCTGTACGGCTTTCGAATATCACTTTCGTATGATGGTTGAGTCTTAGTTGTTGCAATTCGACATATTGGCGGATATACTCCAGCTCACTTTCAATGTTAATCTTTTCAACAGAAGCATTGTGATACATGTACCTAAGAATATTAGAGAACTTGACAAAAGCTGATTCTGTCTGGTCAGATTTGGTAATGACTAAACCGTATAGGGTATTGAGCGTGTTGAAAAGGAAATGTGGGTTTATTTGCGCCTTGTACATGGCCAGTTCGGCACGGTTTTTCTCAGCCTCCATTTCCTGACGGGCAAGCATTTGGCGGAAAAGTTCAAAAATGACTTCGATGGCCAGTCCGAATCCGGAAATGATTAGAAAGAAAAACCACACAGTTTGGGAATGGAGATGGCGGCGAAATTCCAGCGGGAGTTTGGAGTTGGTGTTTTCCGGCAGGGGGAAATGCGTCACCAGTTCGGTAATGAGCATCAGCAGTGCAAGTACCAGTATGATATATCCGTATTTTTTGCGTATAAACAAGGAAGGAAGATTTATGTTGCGATAAACAAAATAGAGCAAATAAATATATACAATCAGTGTTACGACAAATACAGGCTGGGTGACAAACCATTTGTCTATCGGAACGAGCATGATAATCAGTGGAAGTATGACCAAACAAAAGAGCAGGTCTACATAAATGGTTATCTTGGGGGATATGGCGGCGGTATGCTCGACCGTATCCTTTTTCCTGTTTTTCTTAATCTTTAAAAGCATCGGCATGTATTGTTAATCTTTAAAAGAGGATAGCTAAAAACACTATTTGATTGTTTCTGCAAAGATAATTCTTTGAATTCATACCTCAAAAGGCTGATTATTGTCATTCGTCAACACATTTCCGCCGTTTATCAACACATTCTTAGAGCATATATAAAATCTTTTTAGTTTTGCCTACATTCGTTTTGTAGACTTTAAATATTCATTCAATAACCATAAATAGACAGAGAAATGAAAAGCATCTTCATTTTATTATCAGCATTGATACTATTGTCTTCATGTAACCCGAAGCCACAACAAGAGGCGGGTGCCAAGTACAAGACACTGCGTGTGGAATTTAGTGATAGGACACTTAAAACCGGATATACGGCCAGCCTACGGGGACGACAGCATGTCGAGATACGTCCGCAAGTAAGCGGTATCATAACAGAAATCCTTCTGAATGAAGGAGATCCTGTAAAGAAAGGACAAGTTTTGTTTATTATTGACCAAGTTCCTTATAAGGCGGCACTTGAAACGGCAATCGCTAATGTAAAAAGTGCGGAATCACGTCTGGCTACGGCCAAACTCACGGCTGAAAGCAAGGAAGAACTATTTAAGGAAAATGTCGTTTCGGAATTTGATCTCCAGACGGCACGCAACTCTTTGGCCGAGGCCCAGGCTAATCTTGCTCAAGCCCGGGCCCAGGAAACCAATGCCCGTAATGATTTGTCTTATACAACGGTTAAAAGTCCCGTAAACGGAGTTGCCAGCATGATTCCTTACCGCGTGGGAGCCTTGGTCAGCAGCAGTATCACCGAACCATTGGTGACCGTTTCTGATGACGAGAAAGTATATGCCTATTTCTCTATGAATGAGAATCAGATATTGGACTTGATACAACAATATGGTTCACTTCAGAAAGCGATGGATGGGATGCCCGATGTAGAATTGACCTTGAGTAATGGTAAAGCTTATGCACATTCAGGTAAGATTAATGCCGTAAGCGGTACTATTGACGAAAACACGGGGGCGGTGAGTCTCCGTGCGGAATTTGACAATCCTGATAAACTGCTTCGTAATGGTGGTAGCGGTACAGTATTCGTCCCTTCACACCAGGACAGCGTGATTGTCATCCCGCAAGCTGCCACCTATGAATTACAGAACCGTGTTTTCGTGTATAAAGTGGTTGATGGTAAGGCCAAGTCAGCTCCGGTCGAGGTTTTCCGTCTGAATAACGGGACTGAATATATTGTTGAGTCCGGGCTGGTTCCGGGCGACGTGATTATCGCAGAAGGCGCGGGTCTTGTACGCGAAGGAACAGAGATAGATACTCATACAACTACTAACGAATAAGCTGTGCCATGAAAATAAGGACTTTTATTGACAGACCCATTTTGGCGGGAGTCATTTCTGTTGTCATTCTTATATTGGGTATCATCAGCCTTGTCCAGTTGCCTGTCGAGCAATTCCCTGAAATTGCTCCTCCTACGGTAAGCGTGCAGGCTACTTATACCGGTGCTAATGCCGAAACGGTACAGAAGAGTGTAGTTGTTCCTCTGGAAGAGGCACTGAATGGTGTGGAGAACATGATGTACATGACCTCTTCAGCCACTAACAGCGGTTCAGCCAATATCCGTATCTATTTCCGTCAAGGGACAGATCCGGACATGGCGACTGTGAACGTACAGAACCGTATCGCTTCCGCTCAGGGATTACTTCCTGCCGAGGTTACGCGAAGCGGTGTTACCGTGCGTAAACGCCAGACCAGTAATATTAAGGCTTTGGCCTTGTACAGTCCGGATAACTCATTTGATGAGAAGTTTCTTAACAATTATCTGAAAATTAATATTGAACCTCGTCTGGCACGTATTGCCGGTGTGGGTGAGGTCAATGTGATGGGAGCGGATTATTCGCTGCGTATCTGGCTCGATCCGGGAAAGATGGCACGTTACGGTCTGATTCCGGACGACATTACAAAAGTGCTCGATGAACAGAACCTTGAAGCACCGACCGGTACGTTGGGAGCAGAGTCGGAAAATACATTCCAGTATGTGCTCAAATACCGTGGCCGTTATGAATTTGAACAGGATTATGAAAATATGGTCATCAAATCGCTTCCCAGTGGCGAAGAGCTGAAGTTGAAGGATGTGGCCACTGTCGAATTAGGATCGCGTACTTACACTTACATTGGCGAGGTGAACGGTCATCCGGGTTCTAACTGTATGATTGCCCAGACTTCAGGCTCGAATGCGAACGAGATTATCGAGGAAATTGATAAGGTGGTGGAGGATATCCGGGAAACTCTTCCCAAAGGTATGGAAATAGCTGATTTGATGAGTACGAAGGATTATCTTGATGCCTCTATTAAGAATGTTATAAAGACGCTTTTCGAGGCTATCATCCTTGTAATCCTTGTAGTTTATGTGTTTTTGCAGAGTTTCCGTTCCACGTTCATACCGGCCATTTCAATCATTGTTTCTTTGGTTGGTACCTTTGCATTCCTTGCCGTAGCGGGATTTAGCTTGAATATGCTGACACTTTTTGCATTGGTATTGGTAATCGGTACGGTGGTGGATGATGCCATAGTTGTCGTCGAAGCTGTGCAGGCGAAGTTTGATGAAGGATACAAGTCTCCTTATTTGGCCACAATAAATGCCATGGGAGGTATCACCTCCGCACTTGTCACCACAACCTTTGTCTTCATGGCGGTATTTATTCCGGTATCGTTTATGGGAGGGACTACCGGTACATTCTATACGCAGTTCGGTCTTACGATGGCCGTAGCTGTGGGTATTTCCCTTCTTAATGCGATGACTTTGAGTCCGGCACTCTGTGCGCTCATCATGACTCCGCACGGAGATGTGAAGCAGGGAGAGAAGATGAGTTTTTCTTCTCGTTTTCACATAGCCTTTGATACAGCTTTCCATCGTGTCGTAATGAAATACAAGGGCGGGGTGTTCTTTATGATCAAACGCAAATGGCTGACCGGTATGTTGTTGATAGTGGCCGGTGCCGGATTATTTTTCTTGATGAAGACGACCAAAACCGGTCTTGTGCCCCAGGAAGATATGGGTACGGTATTCATTGACGTGCGTACTTCTCCGGGAAGTAACCTGGAAGAGACAAAACTGGTGATGAATGAAATTGACCGCCGTATCAAGGATATTCCACAAATCCGCATGTTCTCCAAAATTACGGGTAACGCCATGATTAGCGGGCAAGGTGCGGCCAATGGTATGTTCATCGTCCGCCTGCGGGACTGGAGTGAACGCACGGAAAAGGGTGATGATATAAATTCTGTAATATCTGAAATATATCGTCGTACAGCTGACATAGCTTCGGCTGATATTATGGTTTTCGCTCCACCCATGATTCCGGGTTATGGAGTGAGCAGTGGTTTTGAGATTTATGTACAGGACCAGAAGGGAGGTAAGATAGAGGATTTACTTTCCATAACCCGGCAGATGATTGACAAACTGAATGCCCGTCCTGAAATTGCACGTGCCACTACCTCATTTGATACCAAATTCCCTCAATATCTGGTGGAAGTGGATGCCTCACGCTGTAAACGCAACGGGGTTTCCCCATCCGATGTACTTTCTGTCTTGTCAGGTTATATAGGCGGTAACTATGCATCCAACATGAACCGTTTCTCCAAATTGTACCGGGTGATGGTGCAGGCTCCGCCTGAATACCGTCTGGATACGGAGGCACTGAACAATATGTTCGTGCGGAATGATAAGGAAGAGATGACTCCCGTAGGACAATACTTGAAACTGACACGTGTATACGGAGCCGAAACGCTCTCCCGTTTCAATCTGTTCTCGGCCATCAATGTCAATGGTATCCCTGCCGACGGATATAGTACAGGGCAGGCTATTCAGGCATTGCGTGAGGTGGCGGAAGAGACGCTTCCTGCCGGTTATGGATATGAATTTGGCGGCATGTCACGTGAAGAGGCTTCAACGGGAAGTTCCACTACGATCATCTTTGTCATCTGTGTAGTGTTTATTTATTTGATACTATGCGCCCTTTACGAAAGTCTTTTTGTACCAATTGCGGTCATCCTCTCGGTTCCCTTCGGTCTTGCCGGTAGCTTCTTATTTGCCAAAATGTTTGGTTTGGAGAATAACATTTATCTGCAAATCGGTCTGTTGATGTTGATCGGGCTTCTGGCCAAGACTGCGATTCTTCTTACAGAGTATGCTTCGGAACGCCGCCGTCAGGGTATGAGCATCTCCCAGGCGGCAGTGTCAGCCGCCCAAGTTCGTTTACGTCCGATTTTGATGACTTCGCTGACTATGATTTTTGGTATGCTTCCTCTGATGTTCGCTTCGGGTGTGGGAGCTAACGGCAATATCTCTATTGGTGTGGGTACGGTCGGCGGTATGCTGATTGGTACGGTTGCCCTGCTTTTCATCGTACCGGTGCTGTTCATCGTGTTCCAATATTTGCAGGAACGTTTCATGCCTGAACGTCAATTGCCCAAATTGGAAGAAAAAGATCAATAATCTGAATATAGATAATTTTGAGTGTATGAAAAAAATAATAATATGCATATGTTTATCGGTGGGATTGAGTTCATGTTCAATTTATCGGACCTATAAACGACCCGATGTGTCGGTTGTTGACAGTCTTTATCATCAGCCGGCTTTGTCTGCCGATACCACCGCCTCTATTGCAGACCTATCGTGGAAAGAACTTTTTACGGATTCGCAATTGCAAAGCCTTATTGAGAAAGGGCTTTGCAACAATTCTGATCTGGGTATTGCCCGCCTGCGTGTCAAGGAGGCTGAAGCTCTTCTTAAGTCGGCACGGCTTTCTTATCTGCCTTCCCTTGATTTAAGCCCGCAGGGTACGATTAGCAAGGCGGAGCATGGTAACACAACCAAAAGTTACGATTTGGCAGTTTCTGCGAGTTGGGAGATTGACATATTTGGTAAACTTACCAATGCCAAGCGTGAGGCTCGTGCTGTACTGGAACAGAATGAAGCTTACCGGCAGGCCGTGCAGACGCAACTTATAGCGACTATTGCGAATAACTACTATATGTTGTTGATGCTGGATGAGCAACTGGGAATCACCCGTCGTACAGCAGAAAACTGGGCTGAGAATCTTAGGGTAATGAAGGCTCTGAAAAGAGCCGGGCAAGCAACTGACATGGCAGTAGCGCAGACTGAAGCGAGTAAGTTATCGGTAGATGCCTCATTGCTTTCATTGGAACGGCAGATTACCGAGTTGGAAAATTCTCTGTCCGCGCTGCTTGGTACACCTTCGGCCAGCATTGAGCGATCAACCCTTGACACCCAATCCTTTCCGGACACGCTTTTAGTGGGCGTTCCCTTACAACTTTTACAACGCCGCCCGGATATACGTCAGAGTGAAGCTGAACTGGCCGCTGCATTCTATGTCACCAACCAGGCTGTAGCCGCTTTCTATCCGTCAATTACACTGGGTGGTTCCGCCGGATGGACCAATGCAGCGGGAGCCGCAATTACCAATCCCGGCCAATGGCTCTTGTCGGCCGTAGGCTCACTCGTGCAGCCACTCTTTAATAGAGGGCAGAACATTGCAAACCTGAAAGTAGCCAGGGCACAACAGGAAGAAGCGGTGCTATCTTTTCGTCAGAGCCTTCTCGATGCCGGTATGGAGGTAAACAATGCTTTGGTACAATGGCAGACGGCAAGAGGTAGATTGCAGCTTGAAGAACAGCAAATCATATCTCTTGCATCGGCTGTGCGTAGTGCGGAACTATTGATGAAACACAGTTCACAAAATTATCTGGAGGTACTGACAGCGCGTCAAACCTTGTTGCAGGCAGAACTGGATGCTGCATCGGATCGTTTTGACGAAATACAAGGAGTCATCAGCCTTTATCATGCCTTAGGGGGCGGGATTGATTAAAAGAGTTTGTGATGGCTGTCGTTTTCCATTTGGATAGTGTTTGCTGATGAATCTTTAAACATCAGTTTCATGATTTGGAAAGATTTTATCCTTATCAGACTATTTATTCAATTACGAGAAAATACAGTGGGCTATTATCAAATTCGTAAAAAAATAGTTGTGTAAAAAAGCCCTTAAATACAGAAGCTGTTCAAAATAGGATTGCTAAAGTAAAAATCTTATAGATTGAAACCTAAAAATAAAAGATCTCCTACTTTTAGCCATATAATTAGGATAAACTAAGGCTAAAACAGGAGATCTTTATGTTGCAACTTATAAGGTCTATCCCATTTTTCTATTTTGAGATAGCCTCTAATCTTCTCTAAAACAAATTAGATTATTTTTGAATCTCACCCTTTTCGTTGAATACAACGGTTGTATCTTTTCCATCAGGTAGTTCCCGTTTCCAATTCTGGTAGCATTTCCTGCAAAAGTGGCACGGCTGATTACTACATTCTCACGGATATCGTTATTGTCTCCGATGATCAGACTGCTTTCTTCCCCTGTATAGTGAAAGTCTTGCGGTTCTGCTCCCAGGACAGCATTCTGATGTATTTTGTTTCCTTTCCCCATTTTTGTACCTTTCAGGATACTGGCGTATGACATGATGGTACAGTCATCGCCGATTTCCACATCTTTCTCGATGTAGGCGAAAGGCAAGACAGTTACATTCTTGCCTAATTTCGCTTCGGGGTCTACGTAAGCTAACGGACTAATCATAATAGTATATGTTTAAAGTTATTCTTCTCTTCCACCACCCAGTGCCTGGTAAAGGCTTACTACAGCCTGCATCCGATCAAAGCAATCAGAAACCTGTGAAATTTGTGCGCTCAAGTAAGCCTGCTCGGCAGACAAGACTTCCAGATAGGTCGACGTCCCTAAGTTAAACAATTCTTTTGTATCTTCCGAAGCTTTTTTAGCAGATTCTACCTGCATTTGGCGAGATTCTACCTTTTCACTGGTCTTTTGGTATAAACTTAGCGCATTGCTAACCTCACTACCAGCATTCAACAAGGCTTGTTGGAAAGATAATTTCGCTTGTTCTTCCTGCGCTTTAGCAGCTTTCAGGCGAGCGATGTTCTGTCCGCGGTAGAACAATGGCTGTGTCAGCGAACCGACAACAGAAGCCAGTAATTTACCAGGATTAACGATGCCGGCTCCGGAATTATTAGTCCATCCTGCCGAACCGCTAAGCGTGATTTGCGGATAGAAAGCGGCACGTGCGGAGTTGGTGTCATAATAGCAGCCTGCCAATGACATTTCAGCTGCTTTTACGTCCGGACGATTGGATAACAACTGGATGGGTACACCAGCCGAAAGTTCGGTCGGAAGCATTTGTGCTTCCAATACACCACGTTTGATGGCGTGGGGAGCTTCGCCTAAAAGAGTAGACAATGCGTTTTCCGTTTCGCGGATGCTCTGTTCGATATCGGGGATGCTGGCGAGTACCTGCGCATAAGCAGCTTTGCTTTGTTCCACGCCGGCAGAATTGATGTTGTACATGGCAGCGTCCTTCATGGCTTCCATTGTTTCGGCATTCTTTTTCAGGATTTCTGCCGTAGCTTTGGTTATTTCCAACTGGCGGTCCAACATCATTAATGTATAATACATATTGGCGATGTTAGAGATCACCTGTGTCTGTACTGCCTGGCGATAAGCCTTTGTTTGCTTCAGAGCAACTTGGGCACCTCGTTTGGCGTTCAGCAACTGACCGAATAAATCGATTTGCCAACTGGCTGTGACAGGTAATGAATAAGTTTTTGTAGCTGCATTCTTGTCAAAGCTGCTGATCGTTCCTTGCGGAGACAATCCTAATGATGGGGCATAAGCCAGGCGTGCCGACATGAGGGATGCTTCTGCTGCTTTCACATTTTGAGCGGCGGACAAGAGGTCCGTATTTTGTTTCAGTCCCGTTTCGATGAGAGACTGGAGTTGTGGGTCGGTGAAGACTTCTCTCCACGGCAGATTACCGAAGTTGGCTGTATCCGAAACCAGTGTATCATTATCCGCTACCGGATCGCGATACAGGCCGGAAGTAGTGATGTCTTCGGGTCTGTCATACGACTTATAGATGTGGCAGCTGCTCAAGAGAGCAGTTGCGCACAACATATATAGAATCTGTTTCTTCATATCGAATTTCATTATTTAGCGTATTGTTCAATCTCTGTTACGGCATCTGTATTGTCGATATCTTCCCATTCCATCGGTTTAACTTTCTCTTGCAGATACTGGAAGATAACAAACAAGACAGGAACGATGAAAATTTGGCAAATCATACCGATTAACATACCACCGATAGAAGCAGTACCTAGTGTACGGTTACCGTGGGCACCTACACCGAAGGCAAACATCAACGGAAGCAAACCGACTACCATAGCCAATGATGTCATCAAAATCGGGCGGAGACGGGCACCGGCACCCAATACGGCTGCCCAAGTGATACTCATACCCATCTTACGACGGTCGAGAGCAAACTCTACAATTAGGATGGCGTTCTTTGCCAACAGACCCATCAACATGATCAATGCGATCTGCATATAAATGTTGTTGGTAGCTGCTCCCAGTATCGGAAGGACATTGTTTGCCAATCCCATCAGGTGGGCGAAAATGAAGCTACCTGCCAGACCGAACGGTATAGAAAGCAGTACGGCAAACGGAAGAATATAACTTTCGTATTGTGCACTCAGCAACAGATAAACAAATACGAAGCAGAGGACGAAGATCATCGCAGTAGTACTGCCGCTCGAACTTTGTTCTTCACGCGTCATACCCGAGAATTCATATCCGTATCCGGTAGGCAACGTCTGTTCTGCCACTTCCTGCATGGCTTGGATGGCCTGACCGGAACTGTATCCGTCAGCCGGCGAACCATTGATAGTCATTGCCGTAAACATGTTGAAACGCTTGATGTTGTCCGGTCCGTAAATACGTTTAACGCTCATAAACTGAGTGATAGGAGCCATCTCGTTGCCGTTGCGTACTTTAACCGAGTTCAGTGACTCCAGATTGGTACGGCTGTTCGGATCGGCCTGAATCATTACACGGTACATCTTACCGAACCGGTTGAAGTTGGACGAATATAGACCACCGTAATATCCTTGCAGGGTAGTAAGGATGTCGCTCGGAGACAATCCGGCCTTCTTACAAGCAGCGGCATCGATATCGATCATGTACTGCGGGAAGTTCGGGTTGAACGAAGTCTGTGCCGACTGAATTTCGGGACG
>OGKT01000406.1_pt1 | contig 16797 bp, 14 predicted proteins | sample 1572581 | NCBI WGS metagenome assembly OGKT01 (sample SAMEA2581881, study PRJEB24529) | metagenome | biome: Human gut stool | place: China | collected 2011 | reverse complement strand
CTTATTTTTTAGGGACATTTACTGAATATCCCTTTTTATTTTAAAAGAGAACTAAATCAACCCACATTTCAAAAGAATCTGTATAAATTCAAAATCTTATCAGCTATCTCAATAAAACTTTGCTTTTTCAAAAATTCTCCTCGGCTGATATTACTTATAGTATATTATAATTGGTAATAAGTATCGTTAGCCATAATGATTGCATCTTCTAAAGTACCGCCATTTTGTTCTACAAATACGATAATGGCATCTATAAACTCGTTGAAAGAAGCAACATTTTCACCTGCTATTTTTTCATTATAATCTTCCTCGGTGAAGTCTAAACTTTCTATTAACTCAGTTTTCATATCTACTCAATGATTATTATAGTATCATTATTAATGCCTTTTTTTGCAAAAATAATATATCGCCATGACTTCTTAGCTATTATTTGCAAATAATATTTACCATTACAATATATTATAACAGGCATATTTGTTATCGGGATTTTACCTCTGATAGCTGCAATATGAATATGATTCAACTCGTTACAGCGTATTCAATTCATTATTAATAATTGTCTATGTTTTTCTAAATCTTTTTTTCAAACTGATACCAACGATTAGATAAGTTTTTTTATTTTGGTATTTCTTCTCTCTTCATAAAAGACAATTCTAATAATATTTTCAACCAAATTAATAATTAACTTCTATTTTCAAACAGGATATACACATTACTAAACGACACTCAGTGATAAGCTTATTATATTTGTAGCACTAACCCAAATACTTAATATGATGATATTCAAAAGCCATTTTTACATTTATGCTTTCTTATCCTCTATCATTATGTTGATTGGATGTGCAGATAATGACATGCCCATAAAAGATAAAGAAGAAGAAAAACCACCTATCACAGATGAAGAAAACCCGTCCCTGCCGCCAAATGAAAATACAGAAGTAGCCCTATTCAATATTCTTAATCTAAACTATCCCGGATTGGCTACTGTTAAAGCGCTACATGAAGCTGGTGATGATACTACTGCTTTAAAAGAACTGTTAGCTTACTACAGAAACAGAAAAAACATAAAGAATCCCAATGTCACATCAGACCCTCCCAGTGATGTAGAGCGTGGTTATGCAGACTATGCCATAGATGAATATCGTTTCTATGTAAACGATAATTATTTGGAAGATAAGATTTTGAAGAAGCCTTATTCACTACAAAACAGTGATAAAACAATAAATTGGAAATTTACACCTAAAGGTGCAGATAATGAATATCAAAAGCAATTACATCGCCACAATTGGATGCCGCTTCAAGGAAAATCCTATCAAGAGTCTCATGATGAGAAATATATGCTTTCATGGAAAGAAGTGTATACCGATTGGATTGCCAAGCACCCTCTACCCGAAGGTAGCCCTGACAAGTTCAAATGGTATCAACTTCAAGTATCCACACGTATTATGGGACAAACGGAGTTATTCGAATATTTTAAAAGTTCTCCTAACTTTACATCGGAATGGCTTTCTTTTTTCTTGATACATTTTGCGGAGCATGCCGATTATTTATCTCAATACAAATATGCCGGTGGAAATAATATCTTGTTAAGCCAAGCTGTAGCATTAGTGTTTGCAGGAACTTTATTTCCAGAGCTGAAGAATGCTTCGCAATGGCAAAAAACAGGTTGTGACATCATTAATGACCAAACTTCAAAGTTATTTTTGGATGATGGTATGACAAATGATTTGTCTTTGCATTATCATATAGGTATATTAGATGGACTATACGATCTCAAACGGCTGCTCCTTCAGAATGAAGTTCCGGAGAATTTGCTGTCGCCAAATCTAAATGAGGTACTTTTAAAAGCCGCCAAAGTAGTGATGCATTTCACCTACCCCAGTTATTTTACAAAAAACAGCAAAGATTGTACTCCTGCTTTCAATGATTCATGGGTTAAAACCCGAAGCGTGCTAAATAAAAACTTTAAGAAATATATGGAAATGTTTCCTAAAGATTCCGAGTTTGAATATATGTTCACGTATGGTAAAAGTGGCACTTGTCCGAGTACACAAATAAAAACATTCCCTTCTTCTGGCTTTTATGTACTACGTAGTGGTTGGGACCCGCAATCTACAGTACTGATTCACAGTAATAATGTTTCTTTAAAATGGGGAGACTCAAGCCATAACCAACTTGATAACGGTACATTTGAGTTATATCGTAACGGACGTAACTTCTTTCCCGATTCCGGTGTTTGTGCATATATGGCAGAGGATAATGAGAAGGTTATGGAACTACGCAGATGGTTTCGTCAGACCAAAGCACATAACACAATGGTTTTAGGCAAAACCGCAGACCATGAAGAAACCGGAACGGAAAATATCAATAAAGCCGCCGGTACTTTATTATTATTCGAGGAAAAAGATGAGTATCAACTTATTGTGACAGAAAATCAAGGATATAGCAACTTCAAGCATCGTCGATCCATCTTCTACGTCAAACAGCCACAGGATTTTTTTGTGCTGGTAGATGAAGGATTCGGGACTGCTACTGGATATGCAAAATTATATTTCCATCTTTGTGATGGAAAGTCTGTTGATAATGTTCTTCTGGATAAGGAAGAATTTGGTGCGCATACCACCTTTGATGATAGCAATAACCTGTTAATTCGTACATTCGGAGAGGCGAGCAGGAATCTTATCTTTAAAGAGTTTGATGGTCGGATATCCTACCAAACAGACAGGAAATATGAACACAGAAAGTCCTATGCAGTTGTCATGCGGAAACCGGACAATAATCCCGTACGATATATTACAGTATTATATCCCGTAGACTCAGCCACAGGTCCTGTAATTAAGGGACAGTTTGTCAATACAGGTAATGAAGATAAGGTATCTGTCAATGTTACAATTAACAAGAAACTATACAATTTAAGCTATAGCCTTAATAAAAGAAGGTAATCTTGTTTAAATCTTATAACTGAGATAATTATAGCCTCTCTACTTCATAATCGGGTCAGCCCAAAATTTTATCCCTCTTTGTTTACGTAAAATAACACTTGTTACTACTCTCGTAAAAAACTCAAAAAAGGTAAAAAGGTTTTGCTTCTACGCTTTAGGCAACTAACTTTGAAATATCAATATTAAAATAATAAAAGCATATGAAAAAATTAATCTTATCTCTTGCACTTTGTTGTGCAGCTACTAATTTCTTTGCGCAGAATGCTGATCCGGCACAATTGGTTAACGAAGGTAAAGCTGCACTTGAATCTAAAAATTATCAGGTTGCATTTACAAAATTCAGCACCTATCTGACACAAACCAACAATCAAGATTCGGTAATTGCTTTTAATTGTGGCGTTTGCGCTGATAAAATTAAGAAACCGGCTGAAGCTTTGAAATATTTTGATATAGCTGTACAGAAAAAGTATAACTTGGCAAATGCTTATATAGGCAAGGCAGGTGCATTGAAAGATTTGAAGAAAAATGATGAATATGTTGCCACTTTGAAAGAAGGTCTGGAAGCTGTACCCGGTAATAAGACATTAACTAAGTTGTATGCCACATATTATGTGAACCAAGGTATTTTAGCACAGAGAGCTAAGAAAAATAGTGCAGCAGAAGATGCTTTTAAACAAGCTCTTGAGATTCAGCCGAATAATGTTAATGCTCTCAATAGTTTAGGTACATTACTTTACAGTCAGGGTGCTACTACATTGAAAACTGACGCTGAAAAGGCAAAAGTAGAATTTAAAGAAGCAAAAGAATATTTGGAAAAACTTATTCCTCTGCTTTCTCCGAGTAAACCGGCTCAGAAAAAGATGATAGACAATGTTAGGTAGTGAAACTTCTTTGTTTGTTATGGTACTTGTCAGATTACTTGTGTCGGTCACTTTGGTCACGATGTCATAATTGATTTTCAGTTTTAAGTCACCTGCGTTGGCGGTACCGTTTTTGTTATTTACCGGAATAAAGTAAAGAGCTTTTGTATCTGAGAATAACGCGGTTGCATTCTGGTCATCACTTACATTGATAGAACTTTTATTATATCCCCATTGGTCGGTGGTTGTTTTATTTAAAAAATCACTCAGGTCTTGTTCTGTTGAAAAATAAGATGCGTCAGGAGATATGGCTTCCCAAGTGTCGTTATCGAATTTATAAACAGCCTTGTTGTAAAGTGTTGTACTTCCTGGATCTAACTTTAATCCCGTTACAAAAATTTTGGTATCAGTACCTAAGTTCACATCTGGCTTCACCTTGATATTGGCTATTTGGGTAAGTACGTGACTAAACTTGAACTGAACCGTTCCCTTATTACTTTCACTAGTTTGGTCTTGTATGGCAGCATGGCAGTCTGTTACCAAATCTATCATATCTTTCCAGTTATTAGAAGTCTTTACCTCAAAGGTGATTGTCGGAGCGCCTTTGGCATTCTGTCCTGATAAGGTTATTTTTTGGTCTGTTCCAACTTCCGGTTTGGATTCATAAGGCGCATAAGCAAAGAATGTTATTTTCTTATCATCTATTGGCCAAAAACGTAAATTAGTATACCCCCAACTATCAGAAGTCCATGTAGCATGTTCATTGTACATGAAATTAGGTGTTGTGTTTCCTTTTTCACTATTCCATCCCGCACTGCTTGTCTGATAGGCAAAAATACCGAAACCGGCATTTGCTTTCAATGTGGACGTTGTAGTTTCCGTTCCTCTGGTCTGTACTTCCGTATATACGTCCAACCCGATTGTCCGGTTCGTATCCGGATTCATTTCTGTCATTTCATTCTGTGAGCAACCAGCTATAGTCAGTGTTGCCATCACCATCAATAAACTTTTCACTTCCATTTTCTACTTTTTTTTAAATTAATATTATAACTACCCATATCTGTCATATATCTATATCGCTGTTCACTTCATCGTCCCATTTATCTACATCGGCGTCAAATCCTGAGCTACCTTCTGTTTTTACATTCGGCACGGTCTTTTCACATGCCATGTCAATAAAAACGCTCATAGTTCCGTCTTCTTCATCCAACCGTCTTATTGCCAAATCGTTAAAACTTTCTTCAAATATGGTCTTCCCGTCTACTAACTTTGCTTTCAGATGTAGGTTGTGTGGAATCTCTACATCGAAGCCGAACACACTAATAGTAGTGCTCAGCGTTCCTTCTGTTACCGAGCCGGAATCATAAACGGGATTGCTTAAGCGTAGCACTTGTGTTACTGTCTTTTCCGAATTTTGTCTCGAAACGAGAAATATGGATTCTGCAATGCCGTCTAGTGTGCAGGTGGCTTTTCGTATGTTGTTCATTCCTTTGATACGGATTTTAACCGTTATTTTTTGAGTCAGTTTTTTGGGGGTGAAGCGTAAGTGACAACTATTTTCGTTCCTGGTGGAATTTCGGTTACTTTGTTGGGTGATGGCTGATGAATAGTTTTCCGGCATATCAGAAGTCACTTCAAAGCCTTCGATATAATCAGCGGCAAGTTCGTCAGGACTTTCCATAATAATTCTTTCAGAGGATGATTCGTTCCTTATTTCCATCTTCTTTACATAGGCTTCTAGCGTCTGGTAGTTTTCTTCTCCTCTGAAACAGAGGTTACCAAAATCATCGAATGAACGGTTGAAAAGGACGACGTTGTAACATCCTTCTTTCAAGCATAGGGTCTTGTATGTACGGTCACCCATCAGTGCTACAAAAGGAGTGCTGCCATCGGTAGGGTAGAATATGGCGGTAGCACCATAATCCTGCTCTTTTTCATTCAGTCCTGACTGACTCCAATCGGCACTGATTGTTATTGTTGCTTCGGGCGAATAAGTCAGTTCGCGTCGGTTACAGGCAACCAACAAGAAAACAAAAAGGTAAAGGATATATAATGTCGGGGATATTCTCATTTTGCACCTCCTTTCTTTGCCTTGTGTTTGAGTAGCCACACCAGTGTATGGTAATTCCTAGAAACGGATGTATAACGATAAGTGGCTATATTTATGGTTTGAAGTACGTTCAATAGGGATATTTGCAATAATGGGCGACTAAATTCATATGAGAAAAGGATTCTTGTTTCTTTGTTTGGTAAAAGGCGGATGAGTTTTACTTTTTCCAGCTTATTAAGTAAATCTTTCCATTCTTCGTTTTGAAGGAGGAATTTGACCGGTTGCAGAACTTTGCTAGAAGAAAGGTCATGCAGTACGGCGATGGCTATTTGTGCACGTGTATATACGGATAACATGATAAACTTACTTTGTTAAGTCATTACTTACCAAGTAATAGCTTATATTTTTCTCACAGGGTGAGGAAAAGCGTTTTCTTATTCTGTATTTAATAAGAAAAAACATTTCGTCGGATAGAAAAAGATGTAAGAAATATGATTCCGTTTTTGAGATGTCAAAAATGGAAAGAGGCGTCGTGTAATTTTGTAAATTAGTTAAAGTACTGACAGATGCAATATTGTGCTTGTGCTTATGTGTTTTTTTATAATTGAATAAAATTTAGTGGATTAATACAGATTTATAAGCTTTTTCTTTGGATTTATGAGGAAATATTCCCTACTTTGTGAAAGTAATCATCCATTACTTGGTAAGTAATTCTTCTTTTATTTGAATGGCTGTCATATGATATTCCTCATGCCACTTCCTTTTCTCCATTATGTGCTACTACCGAGATTATCAGTTCGTCATTGGCTGTATCTACCTTTTCGTTTTCAAATGGTTTCAAGTAAGTTTCTGTCACCTTAATGGAAGAGTGTCCCAATGCCTTGCAGATAATACCGATATTTACTCCTGCATGAAATGCTAATGTCGCCCATGTATGGCGCGGCGTGTATGAACTGAGCTTTACATCAGGCAGTAACAATGTCGCTATTTTTTCTAGCTTCAAGTTGAAGTTGCGCAGTACTCGGAGATAGTTCATATATAGCTCTTTATCTTTTTTTATTTTTCCATTTTTCTGACTCTGTTCCTTTGCTGCGTTTTTTTTGTCTAGAATCGGAAATAGATAAATGGAATCATAATTCATATTCTTGAACTTCTCTATCAGTTTCATTGCTTCTTTAGGAATGCGCACTGTTATCTGTCGTCCTGTTTTGTGACGGCTATATACAATATATTTTCCTTTCACATCTTGTTTTCGTAGATGGGCAAGGTCAATGAATGGCATTCCCCGGAATAGAAACATTAGTAAGAAATATGCCAATGCACATTGCATCTCTTTGGGCAATTTTTCTATATCGGTGTGCAGTAGTGTATTCATTTGTTTTGTATCCAGTGCTCGTTTGGTCTGTGATTCTACCTTTGTGTATACATTATCGAATAGCTTCGGGTTATAAGGCAGTATTTTTTTATCGGCAAGTCGGTTATATACAGCTTTCAGGGTTCGCATATAGGTTGATATGGTATTCAAACTCAGGCCTTTCGGTACTCCATGTTTTCTATCTGACCTTTTCTTGTCGGTCTTTCTGTTTCTTGTTCCTTCCAGTCTCATCCATTCCTCATACTCTTTTAACCTGCCAGATGTGAAAGCTTCATCTATTGGCACAGGTGTTCCTTTTCCTCCGTAAAACTCCGTAACGGATTTCAGTGTATAAGTATATGTATGTACTGCTGACCATTTTTTGTCTATTTCCAACTGTTTGATTACTACTTGCATGTAAGATGCCAAGTCTGGTAATTTTATGGCTTTTGCCACTTCTGCATTTTTTTCTTTGTCATCCATAATACTTTGATTTTAATTTCGCATCGTGCATAATTTCTGTAACAGCTGTGCCGATGGGAAAGTTTTGGGATGCGAAATTTTTATTTTGACCTAATGAATTTAGAATATCACTGGTTGAATATATCGAAAGATAAGCATATATTCTCCGGAAGTTATCTTTCTTTTTGATTAAGGTATAGAAGAATTTCTCTAAATGTATTATTATGAGATGAAATAATCTTCGAATCAAATAAAGAAAGTCTGAATCTATAATAAAAGTAGGCTTATTTTTTTGATTCCCCCAAGAGAAGTATGCGTTTTTTTATTCGTTTATTCCAGTGAATTAATTACCTTTGCATTTCATTGAAGTTGAACTGAGGTAAATAGATTAGGCATTGAATTACAAAGATTTATTTAAGCGAGTAATATCGCTGATTTCATCTCCGGCAAAAGCATGGGAGGAAATTGGCAAGGAAGAGGATAGGCGTAAAGTGCTGGGAGCATTTGTTTATCCCATGATAGGTTTATGCGGATTGTCCGTTTTTATAGGTACATTCATTGGGAATACGGCAGGGGTCGCTGCTTTCCAGATAGCAATGACACGATGTTGTGCTATATTTGTATCCTTGTTCGGAGGATATTTTTTGGCGGCATATGTCATAGACCAGTTGGGCAAGAAGCTGTTAGGACGTGAAGACCAGTATGAACTAAATCAGCAGTTTGTAGGTTATTCTATGGTAGTGACTTTTGTGCTCGATATTGTCAGTGGGTTGTTCTCTATTTCCATTCTCCATTGGATATTGCAATTTTATACTATATTCGTGGTGTTCGAGGGTGCGCGTACCCTGATGAAGGTGAATGAGACGAAACTGACACGATACACCTTGATTGCTTCAGTTATTATAATTGTTTGTCCGGCATTGATTGCCGCTGTGTTTAATGAGTTATCTGTTATTTTAAATTAATGAAACCGACTCCTATTAATATAAAGAATAAGCGTGCATCGTTCGATTATGAATTTATCGATACGTACACGGCAGGTATCGTGCTCACGGGAACCGAGATAAAGTCCATCCGTTTGGGCAAAGCCAGTCTGGTAGATACCTATTGTTATTTTGTGCAAGGCGAGTTGTGGGTGAAGAATATGCACATAGCCGAATACTTTTACGGCTCATACAATAACCATTCTGCCCGTCGCGAACGTAAATTGTTGTTAAATAAGAAAGAACTGCGGAAATTGGAAGAAGCCGGAAAGAACCCCGGTTTTACGATTGTCCCTGTCCGTCTGTTTATTAATGAGAAAGGACTGGCGAAGCTGGTTGTCGCATTGGCTAAAGGTAAGAAACAATATGATAAGCGCGAGTCATTGAAAGAGAAGGACGACCGTCGCGAAATGGACCGTATGTTTAAAAGGTAAGTGAAATCCGTGTTATCCGTACCCCAAAAATAGACTTATGGCTACATTAAAACAACTAATTGACGAGAGAGTTCTCATTCTTGATGGTGCAATGGGAACTATGATACAAAGGTATAATTTGTCTGAACAGGATTTCCGGGGAGAGCGTTTTGCTGAGATGCCCGGACAGATGAAGGGCAATAATGACTTGCTTTGTCTTACCCGCCCTGATGTGATAAAGGATATCCACCATAAATATCTGGAAGCAGGGGCTGATATTATTGAAACAAATACGTTCAATGCCCAACGGATTTCGATGGCAGATTATCATATGCAGGATTTGTGCCGTGAGATTAATCTGGCCGCTGCCGGACTTGCTCGCGAAATGGCTGACGAATATACCGCAAAGACCCCTCATAAACCTAGATTTGTAGCAGGTTCGGTAGGTCCTACCAACAAAACTTGTTCCATGAGCCCGGATGTCAATAATCCGGCCTTGCGTGCTTTGACATACGATGAACTGGCCGCTGCCTATCAGGAACAAATGGAAGCCTTGCTGGAAGGAGGAGTGGATGCGCTTCTGATAGAAACCATTTTCGATTCCCTGAATGCCAAAGCGGCCATTTATGCTGCGGAAACGGCAATGAAGAAGATAGGGCGTGAGGTTCCTCTTATGCTTTCTGTTACTGTTTCGGATATTGCAGGACGTACTCTTTCGGGGCAAACATTGGATGCTTTTCTGGCATCCGTACAGCATGCGCCTATTTTTTCTATCGGCCTGAACTGCTCGTTCGGAGCGAAACAATTGAAACCTTTTCTGGAAGGGCTGGCTGCACGGGCACCTTATTATATAAGTGCCTATCCCAATGCCGGACTTCCTAACAGTTTGGGACAGTACGACCAGACTCCGGAGGAAATGGCTTCAGAAGTGAAGGAATATATCGATGAAGGATTAGTAAACATTATCGGTGGTTGTTGTGGTACAACGGAGGAATATATTGCAAAATATCAGGAATTGATTGTTTCCGGTTCTGCCTGGGTATCTCCTCATATCCCTGCCACCACTCCTGAGAGGCTGTGGCTTTCCGGGTTGGAGCTGTTGGAGCAGACTCCCGAAATGAATTTTATTAATGTAGGCGAACGGTGCAATGTGGCCGGATCCCGTAAGTTCCTCCGTTTAATCAATGAAAAGAAATATGAGGAAGCGCTAAGTATCGCTCGCAAGCAGGTGGAAGACGGTGCTTTGGTGATTGATGTAAATATGGATGACGGTTTGCTGGATGCCCGGGAGGAGATGACTACTTTCTTGAATCTGGTCATGTCCGAACCCGACATAGCCCGTGTACCTGTCATGATTGACTCTTCCAAGTGGGAAGTCATTGAGGCCGGACTGAAATGCCTGCAAGGAAAGTCCATTGTCAATTCTATTTCTTTGAAGGAAGGGGAGGAGATGTTTATAGAACATGCCCGTCTGATAAAAAAACTGGGAGCTGCCGTTGTAGTGATGGCTTTCGATGAAAAAGGACAGGCAGATACTTTTGAACGTAAGATTGAAGTCTGTGCCCGTGCTTATAAAATATTGACAGAACAGGTGGATTTTAATCCTCATGATATCATTTTCGACCCTAATGTACTGGCTGTGGCTACGGGTATTGAGGAACATGATAATTATGCGGTGGATTTTATCAAGGCTACCGGATGGATCAAAAAGAATTTGCCCGGTGCACACGTCAGTGGTGGCGTGAGTAACCTGTCGTTCTCCTTCCGTGGAAATAACTATATCCGTGAGGCGATGCATGCCGTGTTTCTTTATCACGCTATCCGTCAAGGTATGGATATGGGTATTGTAAATCCTGCTGCTTCGGTGCTCTATACGGATATTCCTGCTGATGTGCTGGAACGGATAGAGGATGTGGTCTTAAACCGTAGGCCCGATGCTGCCGAACGTTTGATAGAGACTGCTGAGGCGTTGAAAAATACGGCGACCGGAACAGAAGCGGTGAAACAGGATGTGTGGCGTGAGGAACCGATGGTAGAGAAACGGCTTCAGTATGCCTTGATAAAAGGCATTGGCGATCATTTGGAAGAGGATTTGGCAGAAGCGGTTAAACTGTATCCTAAAGCAGTGGATATTATTGAGGGTCCGCTAATGGAAGGTATGAATAAAGTCGGAGAATTGTTTGGAGCAGGGAAAATGTTTTTACCACAAGTTGTGAAGACTGCCCGTACCATGAAAAAGGCGGTAGCGATTTTGCAGCCGCTTATTGAGGCCGACAAACAGGAAGGTGTCCGCAGTGCAGGAAAAGTATTGATGGCTACCGTAAAAGGGGATGTGCATGATATTGGGAAGAATATCGTATCAGTGGTCATGGCTTGTAATAACTATGAAATTATAGACCTTGGCGTGATGGTTCCTGCCGAAATGATAGTCAGGAAGGCTATAGAGGAAAAGGTGGATATAATAGGATTAAGCGGGCTGATCACTCCATCATTGGAAGAAATGGCGCATGTGGCTGTAGAGTTAAAGCGTGCGGGGCTGGACATTCCCATTATGATTGGAGGAGCCACTACTTCCAAGCTGCATACTGCCTTGAAAATAGCACCTGTTTATGGAGGTCCGGTCATTCACATGAAAGATGCTTCACAGAATGCCTTGGTAGCCGCCCGTTTGCTGAATCCGGAATCTTCTTTTGAGTTTGTGGAAAGGCTGAACAAAGAATATGAGGATCTTCGTCTGAAAAACAGTGCCAAGCAGGTAAAAACGGTATCTTTGGAAGAAGCTCAGAAAAATAAATTGAACCTTTGGTCATAAAGAAGTGCCCCCCAAAAGTTTTGTGTTTAACTTTTTTGGGGGGCACTTCATAAAATTACGACTTTTTTTATCTGCCCATTTTATTCGAAAGAATAAGAAGCTGTTTGCTAGCAAACAAAACAGTATCCCGCCTGAAATAATGGGTTATTTTAGGCGGGATACTGTTTTATGTTATGGATATATTTTTAGGACTGCTTAGAGTTTACTGAGAAACTCTTCCGCTTTTTTCAGATTTTCGGGTTTGCCGATATCAAGCAATTGCAAGTCATCTTCTACATAGCACTGGATGTCGACCCTGTGACATATGGAGAGATAGAAATCGATAATGGAATATTTTCCTTTGGGAAGGAGATGTAAAATTTTAGGGGTGGTCACTTGTATTCCGCTATAGGCATATTCCTGGTATTCCCCTTCTCTATACCGGAATCCTGCCGGTTTGGTTTCCATGGTGTCCTTATTGACCCAGCCACATAACAGATTGTCGTCATTAAACAACAGGTAACGGGAGGTCTTGCGTGGACTGACTAAAAGGGTGGCATTGATGTTAGGACTATGCTGGTGATAATACATCAGACTTTCAAAATCGCAATTGGAAAGGATATCTACGTTGTGGAGCAAGTAGCATTCTTTCCGCATAACTCCTAAGGTTTTTTCGATTATCTCTTCCTCATCCATCCCTTTGTTCAGATTTTCGAATATCAGTTCATACGGGGTTTCGCCTTTTGGGGTAAACATATTCTCAGAATGGTATAATAAATGGTATGCTTTTTCCAAACCGCCGCCGGTATCAAGCAGGCAGTCTGTTTCGTCCGAGATTTGTATGTTGACTCCAAAGTTCTGGTTAGCTTCCAGAAAAGCAAGAATCTGATTGGAAAAGTGGTGTACATTGATCACTATTTCATCAAATCCTGCTGCTTTCAGCTTTAAGATGATGTGCTCTAACATGGTTTTTCCACCTACCGTTACTAAAGCTTTGGGACGGGTGTCTGTTATAGGTTTAAGTCGGCTGCCTAGTCCGGCGGCAAAAATCATTGCTTTCATAATGTTCTTTCAAATGTTTGTTCTATATTCTGCTCACGGTGTATGAGTTCTACTTTTACACCGAATTTTTTATTGATATGTTCTGCCATGTGTTGCGCTGAATAAACAGAACGGTGTTGTCCGCCTGTACAGCCGAAACATACAGACAGATTGCTGAAACCTCGTTCCATGTATCTTTTTACTGAAGCATCCACTAAAGAATAGGCAGCATTTAAAAATGGGAATATTTCCCCGTCTTCTTCCAAAAAACGAATAACAGGCTCGTCTAACCCGGTGAAAGGTTTGTAACGTTCATATTTTCCGGGATTGTTTACGGCACGGCAGTCGAAAACATACCCGCCACCGTTGCCTGTGGGGTCGTTGGGTATTCCTTTTTTGTAGGCAAAACTCATAACCTTCACAGTGAGTTGCCGTTTTTTTAAGTCATCTTTAAATTGTTTCAGTTCGGTCAGGTCTTTTAGTACGGAACACAGGTAGGAATATTCGGGGTATTCATTATGAAGCAATTGTCGCAGGTTCTCGATGGCGTATGGTACACTTTGGATGAAATGTGGCTTCTTTTCGAAATAGCCACGGAAACCGTAGGCTCCCAATACCTGCAAGGTGCGGAAGAGTACGAAGTGACGCAACTGGCTAAAGAAATAATCACGGTCTACTGGTTTGTATTTGGAGAGGGCGTCTATATATTCTTCCAACAGTTCGTTGCGCAGGGTTTCGGGAAATTTAGCTTTAGCCTGCCATAAGAAAGAGGCTACGTCATAGAAAAACGGTCCTTTACGTCCTCCCTGGAAATCAATGAACCAGGGTGCTCCATCCTTTATCATCACGTTTCTGCTTTGGAAATCCCGATACATAAAAGTGGCGGAAGAACTGCGTAGCAGTACATCACTCATTTTTTGAAAGTCATCTTCCAGCTTGTCTTCTTGAAACTCCAGGCCGGTAGCTTTCAAAAAGCAGTATTTAAAATAGTTCAAGTCCCAAAGGATAGAACGTTGGTTGAATTCGGCTTGGGGATAACAGTGTGAAAAATCAAAGCCGTCTGCTCCGGCAAATTGGATGGAAGGCAGTAGGCGGATGGTCTTGCGCAGCATTTCTTTCTCTTCTTCGGAGAAGACGCTGGTCGCCCGCCCTTTTTCAATAGCGTTGAACAACAGGATATCTCCTAAATCTTCTTGCAAATAACAATTCTTGTCTTCAGAACAGATGTATACTTCTGGAACAGGAAGACCTTTCTTGCGGAAGTGTGCTGCCATATAAAGAAAGGCTTCGTTTTCTTCTTTGGAAGTGCCGTATACGCCAATCAGTTTTTGGGTTCCGGTCAGCCGGAAATAACGCCTGTTGGAACCGGATGAGGGTAATTCTACAATCTCTTCGGGTACTTCTCCGAGATAGGTTTGATATAGGTTCTGTAAATCCTCTGTAATCATAATCATATTTTGGAACAAAGATATATATTATTCTCCCTTTCTTGGCTGATTTGCAAAGAAAGTTAATGCTTTAGTTCCAAATTATGAGAAAATTACTTGTTTTTACTCTTTCATCCGTATCAGTGCATTTGAAATGATAGCAGTCACTCCGCCTGTTGTAATGCCGGATGAGAAAATATTCTTTATTGATTCCGGAAATTGACATAGTATTTCAGGAACCATTTCTACACTTAAACCTAAAGCGAAACTAAGTGCGATGACTAATGTTGCTTTCCGGTTGATCTTCTGTGCTGCGATAATGCGAATGCCTGCTGAAGCTACTGTTCCGAACATCAGTAAAGTAGCGCCTCCCAATACAGGTTCGGGCATTAGGGAGAAAATTAATCCTACACTGGGAAATAATCCTAATAGAATAAGAAAACCTGCAATGTAATAGCCTACATATCGGCTGGCTACTCCTGTCAGTTGTATCATACCGTTATTTTGCGCGAAAACGGAGTTTGGAAAAGAGTTGAGAATACCTGCCAGCATCGAATTGAATCCGTCTGCCAAAATTCCTCCCGAAGCACGTTTGATGAATGTTTTTCCTTCTACAGGTTCTCCTGATATCAGTGAGTTGGCAGTAATGTCTCCATAGGCTTCTATGGCTGTTATCAAGAATACTAACCCCAAAGCTATGAATGCGGAAAAGTCGAAATCCAGTCCGTATTTAAATGGGAGGGGAATATTGAAACCACCAAAACTTTGTACTGCCGAGAAATCAATTCTACCGAGTCCCCAGGCAACTAAATATCCTATAATCAGACCGATAACGATGGAACTCATACGTAGGTAGCGGTTGGAACTTCTATTAAAAAGGATAATGAGGATAAGTACCAGCAGAGCTAGACCTAGATTCTCAAAACTTCCGAAAGTGCCGTTGCTTTGGGCGGAAACACCCCCGCCACAAGCTGTGATACCTACTTTTATCAGGCTCATTCCAATCAAAGTGACTACAATGCCCGATACCAGAGGGGTGATTATTTTACGGGTATATTTTAAGATGCGGCTGATGACCATCTCTACAGATGATGCCACGATGCAAGTGCCGAAAATCAGTGGAAGTCCGCCCAGCATACCTGCCGAGATGATGGGACCGATAAATGAAAAACTGGTTCCTTGGATACATAAGAGACCGGTGCCGATGCCTCCTATCCGTTTGCATTGGATAAAGGTAGAAATACCTGAGGCAAAGAGAGACATGGATACTAGGAAACTGGTGGTCTCCAAATCCAGTTTTAATGCTCCAGCGATGATAAGAGGCGGAGTGATGATGGCTACAAAAATAGCAAGCAAATGCTGTATGGCAGCAAAAATGGCCTCTCGTACAGGGGGGCGGTCGTTCAATCCGTAAATCAGTCCGGTATTGGATTGGGCGGTTTGAGATTCCTGCATGGGGTTATCTTATTTTGATTTCACAATTGTCCAGACTTTCAATGATGGCCAATGATTCTACGCGGATACCTGCATTACGCAAATAATCTCCGCCATGTTGGAATGCTTTTTCGATGATGAATCCCATTCCGGACAGTTCGGCTCCGGCTTTTTCTACCAAATCGATGATACCCTTGGCTGCATTGCCGTTGGCGAGAAAGTCGTCAATAAAAAGAACACGGTCTCCTTTGGACAGGAAATCTTTGCTGACACATACATCATAAGAACGGTCTTTAGTAAATGAATATACACTGGTGGTGAGCATATTTTCCATTGTGACGGGTTTCTTTTTCTTGGCGAAGACAACTGGAAGTTCCAGTAAGTAGCCTACCATGATGGCGGGAGCTATACCACTGGCTTCGATGGTCATAACTTTATTGATATTGGTAGAGGCGAAACGGCGTACAAATTCTACAGCAATGGATTTCATGAGGATAGGATCCATTTGGTGATTGATGAAATTGTCTACTTTCAGTATTCCTCCTTCGAAACATTTTCCGTCCCGTAAAATGCGTTCTTTTAATGCTTTCATTCAAACTGTATTTTATAAATGAGTCGCAAAAGTACGTATTTTGCTGCATTATGCCAAACGTTTGTACAACTATCTCTACAGAAGCCTATTTACTCAATGATCAGGAAAGCCGGAATAAATAAGCCTGTGGAAGCATAAGCTGGTGTGGATTAAAGAATGTTTATTTCCACAAACTTTAGTTTATATATTTGGTGTGTACTTCTTTTCTTGATAATTTAGTTCTCAATATAATTTTCTTAGTTTAGTATTCTTACTTGGCGAAGATATTCTAATGGGAGGAAATGACTGAATATGATGTATATTTTTCTTGTCTTTTATGATATCTGTCGGTAGGTAAACATTTAAATTTAACCATTATGAAAAAGATATTTTTAATTGCCGCGGGTCTCTCGCTGGGGGTTGCCACCACGTCGTGCAGCCTTGAGAAATTCCCCGAGACGATGTATGC
>OGKT01000388.1_pt1 | contig 17313 bp, 10 predicted proteins | sample 1572581 | NCBI WGS metagenome assembly OGKT01 (sample SAMEA2581881, study PRJEB24529) | metagenome | biome: Human gut stool | place: China | collected 2011 | reverse complement strand
TCTCTACAGATGCTCGAAAGTTGTAACGCTGATAGCTTGACTTCTTGATAACACCTACGACCGGAAACCCACCGCATATCAAACCGTACCGGAGGGTATTTTTTCGCCCGAAAACCCCAAAATATTCAAAACACATTGAATTTTATTTTCGTTTTTATAAAAATATTTTAACCCGCATTCAACAATAGTTCGCCGGGTTAAAATAAAATGTTAAGTTATTTATATTTAGCCTTATAACACCTGTTTTCATCCGGAAAAGAGGGCCGGAAAGACCCTTTCCGAACACTCCTGCTTACATTTCATCTATTTTGAACATTTGGCAAATTCGTTTTAATTATTTTTCTTTGTCGAGTAAGAAAGTATCATTTACTTATGCAAAAAACGAAACTCCTACTCAACATTCTTGCATTTTTCCTATGTGCCCTGCCGGCGATAGCCGTAGCGCAGGGGGGGGGAAATGTGACCGTCAGAGGCATCGTCACCTCGGCGGATGACAAGCAACCCCTCATCGGGGTCAACGTGATTTCCGGAGCCGCCAGCGGGGTGAGCACCCTTGCGGACGGAAGCTACTCGATCAGCGTCGCCGCAGGGACGACACTCACCTTCCAGTACATCGGCTACAAGCCCGCCACCTTCACGGTTCCGGGCGGCAGCGCCTCGCTGACCTACGACGTCTCCCTCGAGAGCGAGGCACAGGCGCTCGACGACGTGGTGGTCATCGCCTACGGTGTCCGCAAGAAGGGCACCATCGCCGGGTCGGTATCGACCGTCAAGGCCGAAAAGGTCGAGAACACCCCTACGGCGGCGTTCGACCAGGCCATCCAGGGACAGGTTCCCGGCCTGACGGTACTTTCCAATTCGGGTGAGCCGAGCACGTCGGCAACAATGATGATCCGAGGCATGAACTCGATCAACTCGGGCACCTCGCCGCTCTACATCCTCGACGGCGTCGCCATCGCCAGTTCCGACTTCAACACCATCAACCCGGCCGACATCGAGAGCATCTCGGTGCTCAAGGACGCCTCCTCCACCTCTATATATGGTGCGCGCGCGGCCAACGGCGTGATCGTCATCACGACCAAGCGCGGGCGCATGGCCGAGCGGGCGAAGATCAACTACCGTATGCAGCTCGGTTTCTCGCAGATCGCCTACGGCAACTGGGATCTGATGGACACCGGCGAACGCATCCAGTACGAGAAGGAGATCGGGTTCACCGACGGCAAGAACTACAACGTCCTGGGCAAGACCAACGTCAACTGGCTCGACGAGGTGTTCAACGATGCCGCCCTGCTCCAGAACTACGAACTTTCGGTTTCGGGGGCCACCGACAAGACCAATTACTACGTCTCGGGCGGCTACTACAACCAGGAGGGCATCGCCGTAGGTTCGGCCTTCGAGCGTTTCTCGCTCCGCGCCAACGTCGAGCAGCAGGCCGCCAAATGGCTCAAGCTCGGCACCAACACGATGATGAACTACCAGACCATCGAACGCGCCGAATCGGGCCAATATACGCTCGTGACCCCCATCTCGGCCGCACGTTTCATGATGCCGTACTGGAATCCCCACCGTCCCGACGGCTCGCTGGCCTCGATCAAGGACGGCACCTGGAAGGGCGAGGGCCAGAACCCGCTCGAATGGCTGGCCAACAACAAGATCTCCTATAAGAAATACAAGGTGATCTCGACGCTCTTCGCCGAGGCCACCCCCATCGAGGGGCTCACCATCCGGTCGCAGTTCGGCGTGGACTATTCGCACACGACGGGCTTCGGCGCCTCCTACCCCAACTACCCGCCCAACCTGGGCTCGGGCACGGCGCAGCGCTACTCGACCGACGGCATGAGCCTTTCGGTCACCAACACGATCAACTACCGCTTCTCGCTCGACGGCGGGCACTCGTTCAACTTCCTGTTGGGCCAGGAGGGCGTCGATTACAGCTACGAGGAATTCACGCTGGCGACCCGCGGCCAGAACAACGACAAGCTGGTCAACATCTCGTCGGGAACGCGTGCCACGTCGTGGAGCGACGTCACCGACGACAACTACGCCTTCCTGTCGTTCTTCGCGCGCGGCGAATACAACTACGCCGACCGTTACTACGTCGACTTCTCCGTCCGCACCGACGGCTCCTCGCGCTTCGGCACCTCGGGACGCTGGGCGGCGTTCGGCTCGGTGGGCATGATGTGGAACCTGCGCAACGAGAAATTCATGGAGAACTCGCGCCGCTGGCTCACCAACGCGCAGATCGCCTTCAGCACGGGTACCTCGGGTAACTCGTCGATCCCCAACTACGAACACATGGCGCTTGTGAGCGGCGGCCTGAACTACTACGGCGACGCCGGCATCGCCCCCTCGCAGCCGGGCAACGAAGACCTGCAGTGGGAGAAGCTGTGGATCACCAACCTGGCCGTGCACCTGGGCTTCTGGAACCGCCTGAACGTGGACGTCGAACTCTACCACAAGAAGAACAGCGCCATGCTCATGGAGGTTCCCGTTTCCTACACCACCTCCAACGGCTTCGGCTTCCGCTGGGACAACGTGGGCGACATGACCAACCGCGGCGTCGAGGTGAGCCTGGCCGCCGACGTCATCCAGCACAAGGATTTCGTGTGGAGCGTGAACGCCAACGTCTCCTACAACAGGAACAAGATGACCAAGCTCTACAGCGGGGTCAGCGAATACGAGCTTTCGAGCACCAACACCAAACTGGTCGTGGGGCACTCCTTCGGCGAGTTCTACCTCAACCGGTTCGCAGGCGTCAACCCCGCCAACGGCGACGCGCTGTGGTACACCAAGGAGGGCGAGCTGACCACCGAGCTCCGCGACGAGGACAAGGTCATGGTCGGCAAGAGCTACGTGGCGCCCTGGCAGGGCGGCTTCGGCACGACGCTGGCCTGGAAGGGACTTTCGCTGTCGGCACAGTTCAGCTGGGTCGCCGACCGCTGGATGATCAACAACGACCGTTATTTCGACGAGTCGAACGGCCGATTCGCCTCCTACAACCAGTCCAAGCGCCTGCTCAACCGCTGGAAGAAACCCGGCGACATCACCGACATCCCGCGCCACGGCGTCTACACCGAGTTCGACGACCGCCTGCTGGAGGACGCTTCGTTCCTGCGCCTGAAAAACCTCATGCTGAGTTATTCCTTCCCGCAGGAGTGGCTGCGTAAGACACGCTTCATCAGCGGTGTGAAGATCTACGCCCAGGCCCAGAACCTCTTCACCTTCACCAAATTCACGGGCCTCGATCCCGAAGGGTCGAGCAATATGTACCAGGCACAGTACCCGATGGCACGCCAATTCACCTTCGGACTCGACTTAACATTCTAATCAGGGACTATGAACATGTTACGCAATATAAAATTCTATCTTTCGGCCCTCGCGATACTTGTCGGCGCCACCTCGTGCCTGGACAAATACCCCGGTTCGTCCATCCCGGAGAAGGAGGCCATGCGCACCTTCGCCGACGCCGAGCAGACGCTCACCGGCATCTACGCCTCGCTCAAGAGCAACGCGCTTTACAGCGGCTACCTCACCCTGCTGCCCGACATCCAGGCCGACCTGGTCTATGCCGTCGAAGGCAACACCAACACCTACGGCTCGTTCTGGCGCTGGGACATACGCCCGACCGACCTGCAGCTCGAAGCGGTTTATGCCGCCCTCTACAAGGTGATCGGCAACTGTAACTTCTACCTCGACCGCATCGACGAGGTGGTGGCGAACGAGATCAGCGACACCAACATCGAGAAGCTCGAACAGTACACGGGCGAGGTCTACGCCGTGCGTGCGCTCTGCTATACCGAGCTGCTCAAGACCTTCTGCAAGGCCTATGAGCCGGACACGGCCCAATCAGAACTGGGCGTCGTGCTGCGCACGAAATACTTTACGCCCGAGGCGGCCCGCCGCGCATCGCTCTACGACTCGTACCAGTTCGTACTCGACGACCTGGCCGAGGCCGAGAAACGCCTCGACAAGGAGAACGACGCCTACGGCAACGTCTACATGACCTCGGCCTCGGCCGAGGCGCTGCACGCCCGCGTGGCGCTCTACATGCAGGACTGGGACACGGCGATCGAATATTCGAGCACCCTGATCGACGAAAAAAAGGCCACCTTCCAGCTCTCCGATGCCAAGACCAACTACACCTCCGACTACACCTATTTCGACTACATGTGGGCGTACGACCTGGGATACGAGGTCATCTGGCGCATCGGCTTCACCGACACCTCCTACGGCGGGGCGCTCGGCACGGTGTTCCTCAACTTCAACAAGGACTACACCTATTTCTATCCCGACTATGTCCCCGGCCAGGCCGCCCTGGATCTCTACGACGATGCCGACCTGCGCTATTCGGGCTACTTCTACCAGACCGAGACCGGTTATGCCCACGGGCTGAGCTGGCCGCTGCTGGTCAAATACTACGGCAACCGCAACCTGATCGCCAACCAGATCTACCATGTCTCGATGCCCAAGCCGTTCCGCCTGGCGGAGCAGTACCTGATCCGCGCCGAGGCCTACTGCCAAAAGAACGATTTTTCGAAGGCCGGCAACGACCTCTCGACGCTGCGTAAGATGCGCTACAAATCGGGCGGCACGATCAACGTCACGAAGGACAACTGGTTGCAGACCATCTCCGACGAGCGCCTGCGCGAACTCTACATGGAGGGTTTCCGCTTGCACGACCTCAAACGCTGGCACAAGGGCTTCGAGCGTAAGCCGCAGGCCAATTCGCAGGCCGAGGGAAGCTCGCTCAAGATCGAAGCCGACAACCCGCTTTTCGTATGGCCGATCCCGCAGCACGAGCTGGAAGCCCCCGGCTCGGAGATACTCCCGAACGAAAGCAACAGATAGCAACAACGAATAGAAGAGAGACAATGAAACGAATTATCACGGTTTTGTTTGCAACGGGACTCCTGGCCGCCCTCGCAACGGGTTGCAAGGAGGAATATAAGACCTACTCCGATGCGGAGTACGTGCTGTTCGCCGACACCCTGGCGACCTACGCCGTACTCCAAGACCAAGACTATTTCTCGGTACCGGTCTCCTCGACCGTCGCGTGCGATTACGACCGTACGTTCGGCGTGGAGATCATCGACCAGGGCAGCAATGCCGTCGAGGGGAAGCACTACCGCCTCCTGTCGAACACCATCACCATAAAGGCCGGTTCGCGCAAGGCCGACGTACAGGTGCGCGGGTTGTACGACAACATCGAAGATACCGACTCGCTGGGCTTCATCCTCAAACTGGTCATGCCCGAGCAGCTGAAATGGGATCTCTACCACGACCGGACGAAGGTCGTCATGCAGAAAAGCTGCCCCTACGACATCAACGAATTCACGGGCTGGTGCGTGGTGACCTCGACGTTCCTCAACAGCTACCCCGGCGTGGAAAACAAGAGCATCCAGCGCCTCATCCGCACCGAGAAGCACCCCACCGAAGAGAACATGATTATCCTGCACGACTGGCTCTTCTCGGGCTACGACGTCACGATCCGCCTCGACCCGCGCGATCCGATCGAACCGCTGGTAACCATGGACAAGAACCAGGTACTGGCCGACGAGGCTTCGGTCTTCGGACAGATCGTCGGGGACAACAAGATACTGGTCACTAACAGCCCGCTCTACGACTCCTATTTCAACAGCTGCCAGCACTACGTGGCGCTGTGGATCAAGGTGCATGTCGAGGACATGGGCGTGAACATGGGCCTGGTAGGCCATTTCTACAACATCATCGAATGGGTCAGCGACGAGGAGGCCGAACGGCTCCAGCGGGAAGAAGGCATGCTCCCGGGAGGCGTCACGGCGTCCGGATCGCTCTAAATCATAACGTAAATAAAGAAACGAAATATGAAAAGACATTATTTACACTTGGTGATGTCGCTGCTCGCCGGAGCATGTCTGGCGGCCGCTTCGTGTTCCGATTCGGATGAGGATACGAAGCTTCCCAGCCCCAACTTCCCCGAGGCGGTTTCAGCGACCATCGAAGCCGGCGGCACCTACACGCTCGAGATAGAGCCCAACCAGAACTGGGAGGTGAGCGTCCCGACGGCCACCGCCGCATGGTTCTGGATACAGGACGAAACACAGAAAGTCTGGACGCTGCGCGGCAGTGCGGGTGCATCGCGGATCGTAATCGGCGTGGCCGAGCTCGATGAGTTCGACGACACGCGTGTCTGCGAGGTAACCCTCAAGATGGGCGGCCAGAGCAAGGTCATCGCCACGATCACACGCGGAACGCTCGAACGCGGCTTCAGCCTGCGCACATGCAAGATCGACCAGTACGGCGACTTCGAATACGGCGACAGCGAAACCGGCCTCACCTACTCCTATAACGAAGGGGAAGCCCAAAGCATCGACCTGACCTGGCCCGAGGGGCGCACCGATTTCTCGATGCCGATCCTGGTCGAGGCCAACTACGACTGGGCGATCAACCAGTTGCCGGAGTGGGTATCCACCCCGTCGGTGACGGTCGGGAAACCCGGCACGAAAGTCGAGATCCGCATCCAGGGCAACCCGTCGGCCTATCCGCTCGACGGGGCGCAGGACAAACTGGTGTTCATCGACAAGAGCAACCTCGACGCGAAGGTCGAGATTCCGATCACGATTCCCTCCTGCCGCGACATTTTCGACGTCACGCTCGACAAGGAACTCAAGTTCAACGCCGCAGCCGAGATCTACAACAGCATGAACGGCGACTGGTCGCCCGGCACCGCACGCGGTTCGGTCAAGGGCATCAGGGGTGCGAGGATCTATGTCATCGCCGAAGTCACGGATCGCTGGGGCAATACCGGCCTGAGCGGCGACGAAGCCGACACCAAATGGGTCATCGTCGAGGAAAGCGCCTGGGACGAGGAGCTGGTCATCATGGATCGGGGCTTCACCGTCGGCACGGAGGTCAACCAGGGCGATGCCCGCACGGCCAGGATCATCGTGCTCCCGGCTTCGATGGCGGTCTCCGACCCCAACGAACTCTTCGACTACGACATCAAGGAAGAGTACCAGCCCTATGTCTTCGCCACGCTGACACAGCAGGCCAGCCCCGGCCCGATCCAGGCAGCCAACCCCGAGGGCATGGCGGAGATCGGCACCTTGTTCGAGAAACTCCCCTCGACCCACTGGTCGCTCCGCGAGCTCGAGGTCGACGACGCCTACAAACTGACCTATACCAAAGCCTGGTCGAACGACCCCGAAGCCACGCTGACATTCGAACGCGACTTCACCGGCTATAAATGCTACGACGCCGACTGCCAGCCGCTGTCGGACGAGCAGAACTGGCTCTCGGTACGCCGCGTCGAAGGCGGGGCCATCATCGATATGGATCGCGAGGACGAAGGCTACATCGTCTTCTACGACGCCGAGGGCAACATCGCGGCCGTCAACTGCCTCTACGATCCCAATGCGGACATCGGCGGCACGGACATCGGGTTCGCATATCCCGAATACGTCACCGGCGCGACCCTCGAAGAGATCACCTCGGGCGAATACTACGAACAGTATGCGGAGTACGGCGCCCCGATCTACCAACTGACCTACGAGGGAGAAACCACGAACGCCGTGATGAACGTCCCGACCTACTCGAGTTTCATGGCCCAGGGCGATGCGGAAAGCTGGCTTACGGCCGAATCCTACGGTCCGACCCAGATCTACGTCAACATGGACTCACAGACCGCCGCCGAGGGCGTCATGTTCCTCTACGGAGCCAACTGGAACGTGGTGATGGTGATCATCTGCACGCTCAACATCTGACCCCAATGATTCAGGGCCCCTCTCCCAAGGGGCAGGGGCCCTGTTCGATACGACTACAATTTATGGAGAACATACAGACCAGGTTTTTAGATATGAAACTTTTAAAATTTTCCGTAACGGCATTCCTCGCACTGGGCATGGCCTTCCTCGGCGGATGTTCCGACGACGACGGCATCGACAACCGCGACCAAGATTACGGATACGTTCAGTTCAAGCTACACAAGGAGGCGTCCTACGACGCCCTGAGCCGGGCCCAGAAACCCCAGCTCGACTACCTTTCCGAAGCCAGCAAGGTGCAGGTCTCGCTCTATTACGACGGCACGACCATCACCCAGTCGCTGACGCTCTCGGCCCCCGACAAGCAGAGCGCCGAATTCGGGCTTCGCAGCGAGAAGCTCCGGCTGCTGACGGGACAATACCAGATCATCACCTTCTCGTTATTCAATGCCGACGACGAGCTGATCTACAACGGCATGCCGGGCGAAGAGAGGCTCGACATCGTGGCCGGCGGCCTCGTTTCGCACGACCTGACGGTCGACGTGGAGCCGCGCGGCACGGTGCGTTTCTCGATCTCCAAGGACTTGTCGGACTTCACCGAGACACCCGTGGTGACGCGTGCCGCCGAACGGCAGTACACCTTCGACGAGATCGCGTTCCTCGACCTGACCGTAAGGCACAAGACGACCAACGAGCTCACCACGTTCGAAAAACTCCCCGCGAAGTTCTCGATCCACTTCAGGGACGACCGCGAGGACGGGGCCCCCGAGGACATCGAGGACGGCTACCAGACCTCCTCGCTCGAATGCGACACGCTGCTCTCGCTCAAGGCGGGCGATTACAGCCTGGAGAGATACCAGGCCTACGACAAGAACAAAATCCTGCTGGAGACCAACAAGCGTCCCAAGAACCTGGATTTCACCATCGAGGACAACAAGACCACCGAGGCCAAAGTCGGCGTCACGCTCTACGAGGCCGACGAGTATATCCGCGACTACTACGCGCTTTACGAAATCTGGAAGGCGCTCGACGGGGAGCACTGGTCTTACAGGGGTGAAAACTATCCCACCGGCGTCAACTGGGATTTCAACAAGGATCCCGACCTGTGGGGTGTCCAGCCGGGCGTGGAGGTGCACTCCAACGGCCGCGTGGCGAAGATCTCGATCGGCGAGTTCGGCTTCCGCGGGCACGTGCCGGCAGCCATCGGCCAGCTCTCGGAGCTCGTCGAGCTGTATCTGGGTACGCACAACGACGGCAACCTGCTCGAATACGACCCCTCGCTGGCACACGACAAGAGCCTCTCCGAGCGCAACCGCACCCGCATGGAGCGCCACAAGGAGTTCCTCTCGCTGATCCATATCCCGACCCAGACGTCCGAGCCGATCGCCCGGGCCCTTGCCGAGCACGGCATCTCGATCCCGGCCACGTCGCTCTACAAGAATTTCACCGAGGATCAGATCATCGACCGCAAAACCGGCCTCCAGAACAATATCCGTCCCTACGACGTCGTTCACGGCAAGCTCACCAACGGGCTCAAGTCGATCGACCCGGCCATCGGCAAACTCGAAAAGCTCGAGTACCTCAACATCGCCAACGGCGAACTGGAGGAGATACCCGCCGAAGTGGCCAACCTCAAGTCGCTGACCGACCTGGAGATCTACAACTGCCCGAAGATGACCCGCTTCCCGGTGGAGATCGCGCAGATGCCCGAGCTCGTTTCGGTCAACATCTCCAACAATGCCCAGTGGTCGGCCGAAGAGCTGTACAAGGGGCTCGACGCCATCGCCAACGGCCCGTCGAAGGAGAAGCTCCAGATCCTCTATGCGACCAACAACAACCTCAGGGAGATACCCGAGTCGTTCAGCAACCTGAAGAAGATCAGCCTGCTCGACCTGTCCAAGAACCAGATCGAAACGCTCCACCCGCTGGGCAAAGAGGTCGCACCCATGCAGCTCTACCTCGACCACAACAACATCACGTCGCTCCCGGCCAACAGCGACGGCATCTTCTGCGGTACTGAAGACACGGAGACCTTCTCGGTGACCTACAACAAGCTCAAGAAAGTTCCCAACATCTTCTCTGCCAAGTCCAAGTACGTCATGAAATCGGTGGATTTCTCCTACAACGAGATCGACGGCTTCGAAGGCGAAGAGGAGGGCAAATACAAGGGCCTGCGGGTGGAGACCTTCTCGCTGGCGGCCAACCCCGGGCTGACGAAGTTCCCCAAATGCCTCGGCACGACCAATTCGCTGGTTTCCTACATCATCCTGCGCGGTTGCAGCATCGACGAAATCCCCGAAGGCAGCTTCAGCGGCAAGAACTCGACGGCGCTCATATCGCTCGACCTGACCTACAACAAACTGAAGGCCCTGTCCAAGGATTTCACGGCCGAGCAGCTGCCCTACCTTTACGGGCTGGATATATCGTACAACTCGTTCGACAAGTTCCCGTTCGGGCCGCTCAACTGCGCCGGGCTGACCGTCTACGCCATCCGCGGCCAGCGCGATGCCGAGGGTAAGCGCTGCCTGCGCGAATGGCCCACGGGGCTCTACCAGCACACGGGCCTGCGCGGGTTCTACATCGGTTCGAACGACCTGCGCAAGATCGAGGACACGATCTCCTACCTGATCTACCACCTCGACATCAGCGACAACCCCAACATCACGTTCGATGCCTCGGCCATCTGCTACTACTGGCAGCAGGGGGTCTACAACCTGATCTACGACAAGACCCAGAACATCCTGAACTGCGACAAAATGCTCGAATAACACCTAAGGAGAAACGACAATGAAAATAAAGAATTACATACCGGTCATCCTCTGCTCGATCGCATTATGCAGTTGCTCCGACGCCGACAAGAACATCGCGTTCGGGCTCGACAGCGACGCCATCAAAGCCGAAGCCGCAGGGGGAAGCCACAAGATCAAAGTATCGGCATCGGGGGACTGGGTCGCCACCACCGATGAGCCGTGGATTTCCATTTCGCCGGCCAACGGCCGCGGCACCACCGAGTGCAGGATACTCATCGACTCGGCGCTGACCGACTCGCCCCGCCGCGGCGTGGTACGCATCCAGGAGCAGAACACCTGGGACAAGAAGGAGATCACCATCGACCAGCAGGGTTTCGACTACGCCATCACGCTCGGGGAGAAAGAGGTTTCCGTGGCCAACTTCTCGGCCTTCGGCACCCGTTATTTCGACGTGAAGGTCAAGACCAACGTCGACTTCGCCGTCGAAGTCCCCACCTCGGCCGAAAGCTGGCTCAAATTCGACAGCTATAAGGTCGAACTCGACCGCGGCATCCGCCCGCGCGAGGTGACCGTACGCTTCAACTGGAGCATCAACTCCCAGCCCAACGAGCGTATCGCCGACGTGGTGTTCAAGCCCAAACGCGAGGTGGAACTCGCCCGCCAGGACAACCTGCTCGTCACGCAGGGCGCCGCCGAACCCATCGAGGAGAACACCCGCAGCGGCGACTCGATCGCCCTGCTGGCCATCGCACGCACGCTCGGAACCAACAGTTCGTGGGAGAACGGCGAACGCATGGACAACTGGGACGACGTCACCCTTTGGGAGGAGGGCATGGCGGGTTACACGCCCGAGAAGAACGGCCGCGTGAAATACGCCCGGTTCTTCATGTTCGACACCAAGGAAGAGCTGCCTTTCGAAGTGCAGTACCTGACGGCCGCCGACGAGCTGAACTTCTACAGCAACGTCAACGCCTTCCTGAAAGACCTCACCACCGGCGAGTACATCACCAAACTCACGCAGCTCAAACGCCTCACCATCGCCGCCTACGGGCTGGTTTCGCTGGACAAGAACTTCACGGCGCTCAAGAACCTCGAGTTCCTCGACCTGAGCAGCAACAACTTCCAGAAGATTCCCGACGAGATCAACCCGACCAACTTCCCAAAACTGCGGACGTTGCTCATGGGCGCCAACACGCGCAGGAACATCTACGACCTGAGCAACACCGTCGAAACCAACTACGGCGGCCTCGTCGATGAAGAAGGATTCCCGCGCCGCATGATCGAATGGGATCTCGACACGCTGCAGCTCTCGGTCAACTACCTGCAGGGGCCGCTGCCCAAGATGGACGACTGGGAGAAATACACCGAGCAGGACATCATCGACGCCGACACGCTGCCCCGCGCGCTGATCGGCACCCCGAAGGTGATGCCGCACACCAAGCGCTTCGCCATCAACCTCAACCGCCTGACCGGCGAACTGCCCGACTGGCTGCTTTACCACCCCGCCCTCGACTGGTGGTCACCCTTCCAGCTCGTGTTCACGCAGGAAGGCAAGGATGCGACGGGCGCATCGGCCGGATTCGGCAACGAACCCGCCAACCTGAACTATTACTACGAATTCTACGAGGGGTACAAGAAAGACCCCGGCGCAGAAGAGGAAGACGAGGATACGACCAAATAATCAAGACGATGAAAAACTATTTATACGGCATTTTTGCCATTGCATTCCTGGCATTTACCGCCTGCACCAACGAGGAGCTCCCGACGCCCGGCACCGGACAGGACACCCCTGTCGAGCACAAGTCGGGGGAGATACTCGTCAAATTTTCGCCTTACGTGAGCAAGATACTCGACAAGACGGCCGCAGCGACCCGCAGCGGCGGCCCCGCCACCCGCTCGGGCATCCTTTCGGTCGACGAGGTACTCGATATCGTGGGCGGCTACCAGATCGAGCGCGTCTTCCCCGTAGACGGCCGCAACGAGGAGCGCACCCGCGAATCGGAGCTGCACCTGTGGTACGTCGTACGCTTCGGCGACGACTACTCCGCCGAGGAGGTCGCCGAGAAACTTTCGGCCCTGGGCGAAGTCCAGCACGTGAACCTCAACCGCACGATCCGCCGTGCCTACAACGCCGGCAAGAAGGCGATGCCCCTCACCCGCGAGGCCCTCGCCGCCATGCAGCGTGCGACCCGTGCCGCCGGGGATACGGGCTATCCCTTCAACGACGAGCTGCTGCCGATGCAGTGGCACCTGATCAACCGAGGCAACCTGTTCGGCGACAAGTCGATCGTCGATGCCGACGTGCAGTGCGAAGAGGCGTGGAAATCCTCGACGGGCGACAAGTCGATCATCGTCGCCGTGCTCGACGAAGGCGTCATGGTCGAACACCCCGACCTGAAGAACAGCATGTGGGTCAACGAAGGCGAGGTTTACCGCTCGAAGCAGGACAACGACGGCAACGGCTACAAAGGCGACGTCTACGGCTACAATTTCGTATTCGAGACGGGCGTCATCTCATGGGATGACATCAACGACACGGGGCACGGCACGCACGTAGCGGGCGTAATCGCCGCGCAGAACAACAACGGCATCGGCATCAGCTCGATCGCCGGCGGCAACGGCGACATCCCGGGCGTGAAGATCATGAGCTGCCAGATATTCTCGGGCAACACGGTCAGCAACTCGCTGGCGACCGTCCGGGCCATCAAATACGCGGCCGACAACGGCGCCGTCATCCTGCAGTGCAGCTGGGGCTATGTCTCGGGCAGCGCCAACAGCTACGAATGGGGGACGCCGGGCTTCAAGGACGAAGAGGAGTGGGCGACGAACGCCCCGCTGGAAAAGGACGCCCTCGACTACTTCCTGCATAACGCCGGGTCGCCCAACGGCCCGATCGAAGGCGGTCTTGCCATCTTCGCAGGCGGCAACGAGAGCGCCCCGCAGGCCGGGTTCCCGGGCGCTGCCGAGGACTGCATCTCGGTATCGGCCACGGCTGCCGACTATACGCCCGCAACCTATACCAACTACGGCCCCGGCACGACGATCGCAGCCCCGGGCGGCGACCAGGACTACTACTACGAGTACTTCGACGACAACCACAAACGCGGCGAGATCGGCTGCGTGCTCTCCACGCTGCCCTACGACATCAGCGAAACGGGCTACGGTTACATGGAAGGCACCTCGATGGCCTGCCCCCACGTTTCGGGCGTCGCCGCGCTCGGGCTCTCGTACGCCGCACAGCTCCGCCGCCACTTCACGGCCGACGAGTTCAAGGCACTGCTCTACCAAACCACCACGCCGATCGACTCCTACATGACCGGCCTGAAAAACTACTACCGCTACGTCGCCGACGTCGGCCTGAACCAGCCCATGCAGCTGACGCTGGCCAACTACCGCAACCAGATGGGCACGGGCCAGGTCAATGCGGCCAGGCTGCTCAATGCGGTCTCCGGCAACGGCAAGCAGGTTTCGTTCCCGAACCTCTACATCTCGCTGGGCAAGGAGGTGAAGGCCATCCCGGCCAACTACTTCCTCGGCGGCGAAACGCTGACCTACACGGTCAGCATCGCCGACACGGCGGTCGCCACGGCGTCGATGGAGGGTGCGAAACTGACGGTCAGGGGGCTGAAGGCCGGTACGACCAGGGCAAGCATCACTTCGAGCAAGGGCGAGACGCACAATTTCAACATCACGGTGCGTAAATCCGCAAACGGTAACGGCTGGCTTTAACGAACGATGCGCTGCGGAACGACGATAGCACGTATGCTCTTCTGCTGCGGGGCGTTGTGGGCGGTTACCGCCGCCACACCGCTCTGCGGACAGATCCGCATCGTCCCCCGTGCCAAACTCGACAGCCTGGCGCACCCCGCCACGGCCGCCGGTGCCGAAGCGATGCGCTTCGAACGCACGCAGATCGACGCAGGGCATATCGGCGAGGACGACACGCCGCCGGGCTACACGTTCAAATGGCATAACGCAGGGACGGCACCGCTCGTCATCACCCGCGTGCAGACCACCTGCGGCTGCGCCGCGGCCACCTACGGCCGGCAGCCCGTCCGCGCGGGCGGCGAAGGCACGGTGACGGTCACCTACCACCCGAAGGGACACCCGGGGAGCTTCGACAGGCGGATCTTCGTCTATACGCAGCTCTCGGACAAGATGCCGACGGCCATCCTGCACCTCACGGGCACGGTCATAGCCTCGGAACGCACGGACGGCGACTACCCCTATGCAATGGGTGCGCTGCGGCTCAAACAGCAGTCCGTGCGCCTCGCCCCGGAAGGGTTGCAGAGCGAGCGCATCGAATGCCTGAACACGGGCGGCAAAGCCATGCGGCCACGCTGCGACGATCACCTGCTCCCGCGGGGAATCACCCTCAGGTGCGAGCCCGCAACCCTCGCCCCGGGCGCCAAAGGCGACCTGGTCATCGGGTTCGACCCCGCGCAGGCAACGCACAGGCCGCCGGCCCAGCTGCCCCTGATCCTCGAAGGGCCCGATGTCCCGCCGAGCGGGCGCACGCTGCAGATCCGGTTCGAAGAAACAGAGTAAGAAACAGACAAAAACGAGTCATATGAAAACAATTTTTAGATTTACGCTCCTTGCACTTATCGTGACGGCCTTCTGCGCCTGCGATGACGACAAGTCGTATGTAGCCCCCCTGGATGTCACGCCCAACAACCTCGCCGGCACGTGGCAGCTCGCCCAATGGAACGGCGCGCCCCTCGCCCAGGGCAGCTACGTATACATCGAGTTCATCCGCAAAGACCAGAAGTACGTCATGTACCAGAACCTCGACAGCTTCGGCGCCCGCAAGCTCACAGGACGCTTCGCCATCGAAACCGACGAGGAACTGGGCGCCATCATCTACGGCAACTACGATTACAGTGCCGGCGACTGGCAGCACCGCTACATCGTGACCGACTTTTCGAAGACACAAATGATATGGACAGCCAAGGACGACCGCTCGGACATTTCGGTCTACGAACGCTGCGACGGCATCCCCGAGGATATTACCGGAGGGAAAACGGAGTAATAAAAAGTTCACGCCGCAAGGCAGTAAAAGGGACTCCCACGCAACAGGGAAGTCCCTTTTATCTTTTGCCCGGAGCGCCATGACCGGCCTATCCGGGTTGGTAATGCGGGGAATTTGCAGTATTTTTGCGCAAAACAAAACGGACTATGACACGACCACTGCAATTCATACCTTTCAAATCCCGCGCTGACAAAGGCTGGGCCGAAGCCTGGGAGCTTTACGAAAAGTCGTTCCCCTACAACGAACGCTGGAACGCCGAAGGCTACGACCGGGCATTCGGCGACCCGAATTTCGAAGCCGACGGCATCTGGCGCGGCGACGAGTTCATCGGCATCCTCTTCCACTGGGGTGCCGACGGGTACCGTTATGTCGAGCACCTGGCCGTCTCACCCGCCCTGCGGGGACAAAACATGGGCTCCGCCGCACTCTCGGCCTTCTGCCGGAAGGTCGGGCGCGTCATCCTCGAGATCGACCCGCCCGTAGACGACATTTCGATCCGCCGCCTGCACTTCTACGAGCGGCTGGGGTTCGTCGCCAACCCCTACCAATACATCCACCCGTCGTTCCGCAAGCCCTTCACACCCCACCGGCTGGTGCTGATGAGTTATCCCGGCGCCATCACCTACGAAGAAGCCCGCAGTTTTGCGGACTTCGTTCGGGAGGCAGTCCTCCGCTATTCGGAGCACGAAGCCCCCACTCTGCCGAATTTAGCGTAAAAAGCGGATCGCTTCCAGCAAGACAACGGTTCCGACCGGCATAGGCCGTTCAGCGGCAGGATTTCTTTCCCGGCATCCCCGGCAATGCAGACGATGCAGGCGGATAGGCGCCATATCGGCATAAAATGGAGCCGGGCGCAAAAACGGGATCCCTCCGGAAGCCGCCCGGCCGAAAACCCCGTTACAGGATCCCGACCAGGTATTTGGTGACGAAATAACCGCCCACGACCAGCCAGACATACAGCAGTGCCGCCCCCATGCCCAGCGCGTATATGTCCAAAAAGTTTGCCAGCTGGTTGACCACCATATTGTATTCATCCAGCCGCCAGACGCACCACCCGCGGAAGGCGAACGTCCCCGCTGCCATTGTCATCAAGGTGCCAAGGGGATTTTTCATCGCCCACCGCGCCAGCAGCGGGAAGATCAAATACGCCTGCATCTCGATTGCAATGGTCCAGGAAGCCACCCCGATGGGGGTTGCAATATAGGTGGCCGGATTAAACGTCTGGGTAAAGGTCAGGTGCATCACAACATCCCGCACCATATCGGAGCTGTTGTAGTACAGGTGCCAGGGCAGCGCCACGGCAAACAGCAGCGCCAGCGTGACAAAATAATAGCTGGGCACAATGCGCATGATGCGGCGCTGGTAAAACTGTTTTGTGTTCGGTACCGCCTCTCCCAGCAGCATGGCACGGGCATAGGGCAGGAACAGCAAAAAGCCAGAAAGCAAAATCGTTCCGTCCACTGGCATATACCCGGCGCGCAGCAGATAATCCAGAGAGTAACTGCCAATGCTCGGCGTCAGCCAGGATTGCTGCCAAAAGTGGTACCAGCTGACGATAAACACCAGCAGCACCCGCAGGCCGTTCAGTTCCGGTATTTTATAACAGTTCGGGCGGTATGGCTCCATGCCATCATCCCCCTCATTCCCATAAAATTTTCTTTACGCCAACGCGCAGGTTGACCAGTCTGTCCCAGGGGCCGTTGCGCTGCAGCATCATCAGCAGGCTGCTGCGGGTTGCAGGGTCGTTGGTGAACAGGGTTCCCAGCCAGCCATCCCAGCCGTATTCCCCCAG
>OGKT01000367.1_pt1 | contig 17870 bp, 17 predicted proteins | sample 1572581 | NCBI WGS metagenome assembly OGKT01 (sample SAMEA2581881, study PRJEB24529) | metagenome | biome: Human gut stool | place: China | collected 2011 | reverse complement strand
GGCGCTACGACGAACCGACGGCAGCCGCCCTCGTGCGTAAAAACGGACAAACCGCCGCGGTGCTCTATATCGAGCCGGGCAATATCCGCATCGAGGGACGCCTGGATGCCGAGGAGTCCAGCAACCACGACAAAATCGAGTACTATCCCTCCGGCACCCCGGCCAACGACGCTTTCGGGGCGCACCTGCGATTCGTGAACCGGGCGCTGCATGCCTACAATTTCGAAGACCACGACCAAGCCTACCGCGCCGCGCTGCTCGACAGCCTGATCGGCTCCTCGGCGCGCAACCTCGCGGCCAACACCGACAATATCTTCGGAGTGGCGATGGTCGACGGCATTATCCATTACGACAAGGACATTTCGCGGGCCCGGGTCGATTCGATCGTCAGCCTCTTCCCGCCTCACCTGCGCACCTGCCGGCTGATGAAACGCCCCCTCGAACATATCGAGCGCGTGCTCCGGTCGCGGGAACTCGCCCGATACGTGGATTTCACGGCGAACGACGCCGGAGGCAACCCGGTCACGTTAAGCCAGGTCATGAAACGCAGCCGCTACCTCCTGCTCGACTTCTGGTTCGCCGACTGCGTGCCCTGCCGCAGCGAGATGCCGCATATCAGGACTGCCTACGAGGCCTATCACGACAAGGGATTCGAAGTCGTCGGGCTGTCGACGGACAAAGACGCCGGGGCATGGAAAAAAGCCATCGCCGAAGACGGGATGGCGTGGATTAACCTGACGGACGCCGACAGGCGTGTCTGCGACCTCTACTCCGTCACCAAATTCCCGACCAACTACCTGATCGACTGTTCGACGGGCGAAGTCGTCGCCCGCGAACTGCGGGGCAAGGCGCTCGCAGAAACCCTCGGAGAACTTTTCAAGCAATAACATGATTTACCGCATCGCAGAAACCACCTCGACCAACGACGACGCCAAGCGGCCGGAATACCGTCACGGCGACATCGTCTGGGCCGAACGGCAGACCGCCGGGCGCGGGCAGCGGGGGCATTCGTGGACGAGCCCCGAAGGCGAGAACCTCACCTTCACGCTGGTGCTCGAACCCGTGTTCCTGCCCGTCGGCGAACAGTTCCTGCTCTCCGAAGCCGTCACGCTGGCGCTTACGGACACCTTCGCCGCCTTCGGCATCGACGCCCGCATCAAATGGACGAACGACATCTATGTCGGCGACAAAAAACTGGTCGGCATCCTCATCGAGCACAGCTATTCGGGCCCGACCCTCGCGCGGACGATCGCGGGCATCGGCATCAACGTCAACCAGCGTGCGTTCGACCCCGCACTGCCCAACCCCGTGTCGATGGCGGTCGCCAGCGGCCGCACGTTCGACCGCCGCGAGGTGCTCGAATCCTTCCATGCTTGCTGCATGGGCCGCTACGGCCAGCTCGTACGGGGCGAAAAGGCAGCCTTGCAGGAAGAGTACCGGAAACGCATGTACCGGCTGGGCGAAACACACCCTTACCGCCGCCCCGACGGCACGCTCGTCGAGGCCGTCCTCGAAGGCGTACGCCCCTCGGGCGAGCTGATCCTGCGCCACGCCGACGGCACGCGGCACGCATACCTCTTCCGGGAGATCGAATTCGTGATCGCCGGGAAAAGCTGAATTGCCATAATCATTAGAATCGATCGCAAAACTCCCGGAGGGCCGTACGCTCGAACAGGCAACGTCAATTCCACGGAGCAGGTTTCAACTCTTCATCCCCGGGATTGCGGGGCCCTGTCGGCACCGTCAAGTCCGGAATTTCAGGTTCCGATGACGGATATTGAAGGCGTATCTTCGAAAAGTTGACAAAACTCATCCCATGCATAAACTGCAATTTCCGGCCGAAAAGATTAACGTCCCATTTCACATATCGCTTGAGATTCTTTTCCAGCAATGCGAATTTGGATGGCGGAATAGCCAACATACAAGGAACATAATCTATTGTAAACGAAACTTCTTCCGTAACACCCGCTGGTGAAATGACATAACCTATTGTAAGAACGGCTTCTGCATCTGTTCGCAACAGTTCATACTCCTCCCGTGTAAAAGTCTCTGTAAAAGCCTTTTCCACACATCCGGGGATCGTATTCGCAACGGCGTATTCTTCGAATTCCGGTTCGATAGGGCTGCCATCCTTATAAACTTCCGGTGCATTTTCCCGGGTATTGGTTATATTGGCCAAAGATAGAATTACGCCCTGGTAGACAGAAGCCAAAAATGTAATCCCGTCTGTAGTAATCCTGAGCGGAAACAGTTGATCCAAGCCCCAAAATAATAATGATGCTAAACACTCTTTTCATATGCTATTCATTTTTATATTCCGGACAATCCTCCATCATTTTCATTAAAACATCGACGTTCACAGCATCCTCGGAAAAAGGATATAGCGTAACATCCGCGTATGAACGGCTCATACTCCTTAGCAAGGACGCGGCATTCCGATATTCTTCTCGAAAATTATCACTTTTTATATTTCCGGCCATAATATATTTACTCAAAGTTCCAAATATCCGTCGCCCCTCGCCTTCACTGATATATTTACTGACTCCGTTCATATTCCCGATTTTCAACCGATACATATACCAGCACAGTTTGGCCTCGATCTCGTTATTGAGCCGCATACCCCTGTACTCTTCGGGGGTTTTGCCCGAACATTGGTGCGTATGGAAAAGCTCTTCGAGCAAAGTGATATCGTCGAGCCGAGACCCCATCCTGATCTCGAAATCGTCCCATACGGTACCGCCTTCGAAAGTATAGGCAGTCGGGATCATCACCGAACTTCCGAAAAAACCGGTGCGGATCGTTACATTCCCCCGGATCGAACCGATAATCTTCCCGGCCATGCAATCCTGGCGCAACGAATCCAGCAACGGTTCCAGTTTTTCCCTGCTGTCGGAAGCAAGCATTATATTTTCATTTTCCCGATAACGGGTGTTGGCCGGACTTCCCGGATTAGAGGAGGCACCGCCACCGCCGCCACCGCTGCCCGAAGGGCCCCGATCCTCTTCGGTAGGCTTGACGGGATCCGTATCCGAACGCTCATATTTGATATGGTTTACAGGGCGCTTGGCAGAAACCACAACCGCCTCTATACCGCCGCCGTCAACCGGCTCGCTTTTCTCTGACTCCGCCTCCGCACGTGTCACCGCTGTTTCCCGGCTGCACACGACACTCAGGCCATCCAGCATTTCGCCCAGGCGGGCAGTATTTTCCGCCTGTGTCCGCGACTTATCGTAAAGGAACGCTTCAGCCTGGCATGCTCCTCCGGCATAACGAACCGCATGAACCGGAAATCCGTCGAGCGAGGTGTAAACCGCCAGCCCGGTGAAATCCCCCTTGGAGCCGCTGTTGAGCAGCCTGTCGTAGTCGTCGGCCGTGCGACCCGCAGCATAGTCCGGATCGGGAACATAAAAACGCAGATAGCTGCTCATGACACCGCTGCGGGAATCCTTTACGACGACCAGTTTGTGGTAGATCGGGGTAAAACGCGGTTCGCCGTACTCGTCGATCCGATAACGAAAATAGCGGAACTCGCCCCGGACAGGCACATCGGTACTGGAAAGCACTTCCCCGGCCGAGACCGTCGCCAGCGACCAGTCGGGCATATAAGTCCCGAGCGTCAGCGTCCCCTCTTCACTCCCGGCTCTGGTCGGTGCCGCAACACGCTCGAAATAGCGGCGTGCCTCGGCCACGGACATAGTTTCCGGATTTCCGGCCTGCGCGGTATCATTCGCCGCATGATCGGAACAGGCCGAAAGGGCATACAGGACAACAGTACATCCTGCGGCAATCAAATAGGATCGTTTTTTCATAGGCTGTGGTTTCAGGGTTTCCGTCGTGACGTAAGTTGTTTTAAAATTAACAAATATTTACGACATCCCAAAAACTTCGGATACCCTTACGGTTATTGAGTTAAAAATATAACATAAATCCTTGCTGTTACGGAAATAACAGTTATATTTGCAATGAAAAAACCGCATTTGAATTTTAAACGATAACCACACCATGAACGTACCCGCAAATCTGAAATACTCGAACGACCACGAGTGGTGCCGCGTCGAGGGCGACACGGCCGTAATCGGCATCACCGACTTCGCACAGAGCCAATTGGGCGACATCGTCTTCGTAGACGTGCCGACCGTAGGCGAAACCCTCGCCGCGGGCGAAGTATTCGGCTCGATCGAAGCCGTGAAAACCGTGAGCGACGCATTCCTGCCCATCGGCGGCGAGATCCTCGAATTCAACGACGCCGTGGATGCCGACCCCGCCATCGTCAACAAGGACGCATACGGCGAAGGCTGGCTCATCAAGGTCAGGATGACCGCCCCGGCCGAGTACGACGCACTGCTGAGCGCCGCGGATTACGAAAAGCTGATAGGCTAAACACAAAAAATAAAAAGCTATGTCTAAAGTTACAGTAGTAGGTGCAGGTGCCGTAGGCGCAACCTGCGCAAATGTGATGGCTTGCCGCGAAGTTGCGAGCGAAGTCGTCCTGATCGACATCAAGGAAGGTCTTTCGGAAGGCAAGATGCTGGACATGTACCAGTGCTCGACGCTGATGGATTTCGACACCAAGCTCGTGGGCGTCACCAACGACTATAAGCAGACCGCCAATTCGGACGTGGTAGTCATCACCTCGGGTATTCCCCGCAAGCCGGGCATGACGCGCGAGGAGCTGATAGGCACCAACGCCAACATCATGAAGGGCGTGATCGAGAACGTGGTGAAATATTCGCCCCGCGCCATCATCATCGTGGTCGCCAACCCGATGGATACGCTGACCTATCTGGCGCTCAAGGCGTCGGGCCTTCCGAAGAACCGCATCATCGGCATGGGCGGCGCACGCGACGAGTCGAGTGCTACCTGGCCAAGGCTACGGGCGCCAACATCAACAACGTCGACGGCATGGTCATCGGCGGCCACGGCGACACGACGATGATTCCGCTCGTCTCGAAGGCCACCGTCAACGGCGTACCCGTTTCGCAGTTCGCATCGAAGAAAAAACTCGATGAGGCCGTAGCCAACACGATGGTGGGCGGCGCGACGCTGACCAAACTCATCGGCACGTCGGCCTGGTATGCCCCGGGAGCCGCTTCGGCCATGATGGTCGAGGCGATCCTCAACGACCAGAAGAAAATGGTTCCTTGTTCGTGCTACCTCGAAGGCGAATACGGACAGTCGGACATCTGCATCGGCGTACCGGCGATCATCGGCCGCAAGGGCATCGAGAAGATCGTGAAGATCGACCTTTCGAAAGAAGAGGCCGAGAAATTCGCAGCTTCGGCCGACGCAGTCCGCAAGACCAACAACGTGCTCCACGAAATCAAGGCGATTTAATTCCGCGCTGCGACAGATACGAAAGAAAAACGTCCCGGATTTCGGGACGTTTTTCGTATCCGGGATCGGGAGCCGCGAAAAAAGCGCATGCAGCTATGCTGCATGCGCTTTTTCGTATTCCCTTCGGGACGCCGGACGGCCTCCTTTGGGGCATCCCTCTTTGCGGATCAGAAACTGAACTTCGCACCGACGAACCAGCTGCGGGGCAGCGACGGGCCGTAGATGTAGCCCGAATCGCGGTCTACGCCCTTGTCGAAATCCTTCTGGTAGGCGTTGAACAGGTTCTGCACGCCACCGTAAAGCTGCATGGTTATCTCCTTGTAAATCCGCACGTCGTACGACAGGCGAATATTCATGTCGAAGAACGACGGGGTCGAGACGGCCACGTCCTGCGCGACGCCCGACCCGGCCATGTGCTGCACCAGCATCGACCCGGTGCAGGTTCCCGACAGGTCGGCCGTGAAATTCCGCACCGGTTTGAACGACGCGGTGAAATAGCCGTAGGCATCGGGCGTGCGGAACATCCGGCGCACAGGCGGCACCTCTGCGTCCTCGCTCCAGAATTCGGGCTCCTTGTAACGGCTCTGCTGAAGCGTCACGCCCGCCTGCAACTCGAACCAGCGGGTAAAGGCCGCGCGCCCCTCGACATTGAAGCCGCGCACCGTGGCCCCCGAACCGTTGTAGCGTTCCTTGACCTTACCGCCGTCGGCCGCATCGTCCATGTCGCGCAGCGCGAACACATCGTCGAGGATCGTATAGAACCCCTCGACCAGCAGGTTGGTCTGCACTTTCCCGAACGTATGGTAAAGGTCGGCCGAGAGGCTCACGCTGTGCGAGCGCTCCTCCCTCAGGTCATCCGCCAGCCGGATGCGCACCCGCTTACCGCCCACGATGGCGATGTGCATATCCTCATCGAACGCCTGCGGGGCCCGGTAGCCCCCGGCGTAGCTCACGCGCAGGTTCACCGCTTCCGACGGGTTGAAACGCACGTTGACGCGCGGGCTGAAAATCACATGGTCTACGAGGTTGTGCTTGTCGAGGCGGCCGCCGACAAGCAGCGACCACTTCCTGGTCTTCCACTCGTTCTGCAGATAGGCACCCACGATATGCACCGTCTGGTCGGTGTGGATATCATAGCCGATCGAACGGTCGCCCAGGTCGTCGTAACTGTACTCCGTACCGAAGGTCAGTTCCGAGGGCATGAACAGCAGCTTCCTGAACTCGTGGATATACTGCATCCCCGCCGCTACGGTCAGGTCGTGCGTCGTCCCGTAGGCATCGGGATCCTGTTTGCTGCCGTAGTAGCTCTTGCGCGCCGTATTCTGAAACGAGGCATAGGCATTGAAGCGGTTGCGGCGGTCGGGCGACGAGATGTCGAACGAAAGGCTGCCCCCGTCGATCGAATGGTCGATCTGCTCGGCGATCAGCGCCTCGTGGGGCGGCCGGTCGAGCATGTCGCCCCCGCGGCGGAATTCGTTGATATGGTGGTACTGCGCCGTGATGCGCGAATAGGCGCCCGTACGGAAGAACGTACGCATGCCCACCGACTGGCTGTTGATGACGGGCACTTCGGTGAAGCCGTCGCCGTCGTGGTCGTAGCCCGAACGGTGGCGGCTCTGGCCGAAGACGCAAAGCCCCGCCCGGCCGCTCTCGGTGACGAGCGAAGCATTGAGCATCGTATTGTTGTCATAGGAATTGCTGCCGCCGATCGAAGTGAGCGTATGCGACATCTGCGCCGAATTGCGCGAAGGCTCCTTCGTAATGACGTTGATCGTGCCGCCGATGGCCGACGACCCGAACAGCGCCGAGCCGCCGCCGCGCAGCACCTCGACCCGCTCGATCATGTTGGCCGGGATCTGTTCCAGGCCGTATACGCCCGTCAGGGCCGAGAATACCGGGTGCGAATCGACCAGGATCTGCGAATAATGGCCGTCGAGGCCGTTGATGCGCACCTGCGTGAAGCCGCAGTTCTGGCAGTCGTCCTCGACACGCACGCCGGGCTGGAACGACAGCCCCTGTGCCAGGCACGAGGCATTGGTCTTCTCGAACAACCCGGCGTCCAGCACGCTCACCAGCGCAGGCGCCTCCCGGCGCAGCCGGGCGGAACGGCTGGCCGATACGACCACCTCGTCCATCGAAATGCCGCTCTGCACCACCTCGAAATTCAGTTCGGCCGTCTGCCCGCGCCTGAGTGTCACCTGCTGCGTCTGCGAGGCATAACCCAACGCGCGGACTTCGAGCGTCAGCGCGCCCTCGGGCAGGTTTTTCAGGAAATAATGCCCCGAAGCGTCGGTCGTGGTGCCGAATGCCGTGCCCGTCACGGCGATGGTCGCATAGGGAATATGTTCATGCGTGTCGCGGTCGACCACATGGCCGAAGATATTGGCGTCGGTACTTTTCTTCGGCGCCTCGACACCAAGTACCAGTACACACCGGCACATGACGAGTGCCAGCAAAATATATTTTTTCATTGCTTGTCAGATAATAAATAGTATGGGCCGGGCTGCATGCACCCGGAATATGAATCAGGAAAATGGAGGGGATCGCCGGTTACGCGACAGGGGGCGCACGCAGCGAAATGCCCGACGCCTGCTCATAGAGTTTGCAGCGGGTTGCCTCGGGCAGCAGCACGGCCAGCATCTCTGCATAGAACGAGTGCACGGTCGGCGCGATGTCGAGGTAGGGGAAGAAATAGAAATCGTCGATGATACACCTGTCGACGATGATCGTATGTGCACCGTTGTCGGGCACCAGATCGCCGCAGTGCGCGGAGAAATGCGCATGGTCTTCGTTGTAGATATGCACCTTCTGCCCCGCGTAGGCCGCGAGCAGAACCAACAGCAGCAAAGCCGCATAGAGTCTTTTGGGTGCGTAGCGTATCATCTTTCCGAGTCAAAGATAGCAATAAAAAAGGGCCGTTCAAAACGGCCCTGCAAAAATACCCTAAAATGGGGATATATGTCGTGTCCACGTACCCGGATGCCGGGAGGCGGACGATGGGCGCCGCCACCCTGCGGATCGGGCGCCTCAGATGCTGATGTCGAGGATCTCGAAATGGATCGTCCCGGCAGGCACCTCCACGTCGACGCGGTCGCCTTTCTTGTGCCCCAGCAATGCCTTGGCGATGGGCGTACCGATCGCCAGCTTGCCTTCGCGCAGGTTCGCCTCGTGCTCGGCGACGATCGTGTAGGCCACCTCTTTCTTGGTGTTGTGGTTCAGCAGCGACACCTTGCTCAGTATCTGCACCTTGCTCTTGTCGATCTTCGACTCGTCGATCACGCGGGCATTAGCGAGCGAATCCTCCAGCTTGGCGATACGCATCTCCAGCAGACCCTGCGCCTCACGGGCGGCGTCGTACTCCGCGTTCTCCGAAAGATCACCCTTGTCGCGCGCTTCGGCAATAGCCGCCGATATCGCCGGACGCTCGACGGAACGCATGTGGTCGAGCTCATCCTTGAGTTTTTTGTAACCCTCCGCTGTCAGATAAATAATCTCTTTTGCCATAATATTAAACGAGTCCGACGCACTTGAATTTCATAACGCTGCGAAAGATTCCGAACATGGGGCCCGTCGAACTCACATTAGGCATCCGCAGATGCCCGTCCCACATCCAAAATCCTCCTGTATTCCCCTTTGCGGCGGGGGAACCCTGTAAAACAAACAACGTAAAAAAATAAGAATCCTGACCGGTGAAGGCCAGAACCCTGTTTCCATTGTATACAGCAAAGATAAAAAGTTATTTTCTAATTTCCAAATCTTTTTTCGCGGCGCATGGCACGGAGTATGCGTCTCGCGCGGGATATGTATATCGTACTCCTGCTCCACTTAGCCTGGGCGCTCATGGCCGTCCCCGTCGTCACGCGCCAGCAACGCGTCCCCGCCTCGGCAGCGACCTGGCTGGCGCTGATCCTGCTGCTGCCCGTCGCCGGCACGCTGCTCTACATACTGGCCGGCTACCGCCGCAACGGCCCCACGGCGGATTGCCCCGCCTGCCGCGGCGACCACCTCGAACAGATCATCGCCCACGGATGCGGCACACGCCCCACCCGGTACAACCGCGTCGGGCTGCTCCACAACGGCAACAACGCCTTCACGGCACTGATCGCCTCGCTGCAACGGGCCACGCGCTCGATCCACATGGAGTACTACATCATCCGCGACGACCGCATCGGGCACACCATCGCCGAAATACTGATCCGCAAAGCCCGCGCGGGGCTCGAGGTGCGGGTGATCTACGATGCCGTCGGCTCGTGGCGCCTGAGCCGCAAGACACTGCGCCGCATGCACGACGCGGGGGTCGAGACTGCGGCTTTCGAACCGGTTCGCTTCCCGTGGTTCACCACGCGCGTCACGCACCGCAACCACCGCAAGATAGTGGTCACCGACGGCAAGGTCGCCTACCTGGGCGGCATAAACATCGCCAAATACTACCTCGACGGGGATTACATGGGCAAATGGCGCGACGAACACCTGCGCGTGGAGGGCGACGCCGTGGCCGACCTGCAACGGCTCTTCATCGCCGACTGGGCGCGTGTACGCGGCGAATACCTCGACAGCCGCCGCTACATCGCCCCGCACGGCATCCGGCGGCGGCTGCCGATCCAGCTGGCCTGGGCCGAGGAGGGGCCCTCGCGGCTGACCATCGCCGACGCCTTTGCCTCGGCCATCGTCCGGGCGCACCGCACCGTACGCATCTCCTCGCCCTATTTCCTGCCCCCTGCCATGTTGCTCGACGCGCTCCGGCTGGCAGCGCGCGGCGGGGTGCGGGTACAGGTGATGATCCCCTCGTGCAGCGACTCGCCGTTCACCGACCTGATTTCCGACTCCTACATCGGCGACCTGCTCGACGCCGGGGTCGAACTCTACCGCTACGACAACGGCTTCCTGCACGCCAAGCTGCTGATCGTCGACGAGGATACCGCCTCGGTCGGCACGGCGAACATGGATTACCGCAGCCTGCTGGACAACCTCGAAGTCACGGCTTTCATCCGCGACCGGAGCGTCGTGCGGGCACTCTCGGCCACCTACGACGACGACCTGGCCTCGTGCCGCCGGATCGCGCGGGAAACATGGCGGCCCGCGGCGTGGCGGCGCACATTGGGCGACGCGCTGCGGCTGGTCTCGCCCCTGATGTAGCGCAAGCCGCGGATCGGCATTTCCGCACCGGGCCCGGCGCGCCGTTCCCCTGATTTCCGTAATTTTTCCCTCTCGCCGCCTGTCTGCCCCCACCGCCGGGCAGAGGCTCCCCTCCGTCCGCCACCGGCGCCGGAAGCACCTCCGGCCACGGATTCGGATGCCGCCGTGCGGCATCCCGGGAGGCCCGCGGGCCTCCCGCCCGGGCGGGAGCGGGAAATACGGCGCGGCACCTTATTGTTACGCACAATAATTTTTTTTGGAAATCGTTAATTTATGCGTAACTTTGCGCGATAAAGCGCCGTAAAAGATTTATCAATGAAGCAGACTTTTTTATACGCCGTGTGCGGGGTGATTCTGGTCACCGCATTTAGCGGATGCGCAGGCATCAACTCCCTGCTCAAAAGCGGACAACCCGAACTGATTTACAGCAAGGCGCTGGAGTACTACCAGAAAGAGAAGTGGTCGCGTGCCTCGACGCTCTTCGAGGGCGTCCAGCACTACTACATCGGCACGCCGCGCGAAGACAGCGTCTCGTTCTTCAACGCCCGCTGCAAGTTCAAGAACCGCGACTATGACACCGCCTCGGCCCTGTTCGACGATTTCCGCCGCAAGTTCGGCCGAAGCGCCTTCATCGAAGACGCCGAAGGCATGTACGCACTCTGCTTCTACTACCTCTCGCCCGGCCCCTCGCGCGACCAGACGATGACCGGGCAGGCACTGATCGCCATCAACGAGTTCATGTCGCGCTACCCTCACAGCGACCGCGTCGAGGATTTCAAGCAGATCAACGGCGAACTGACGCAGCGCCTGCACGACAAGTCCTACCTGAACGCATACACCTACTATAAGATAGGCCGCTACAAATCGGCCATCGTATCGCTGAAAAATGCGCTCAAACAATTCCCGGACAGCAATCACCGCGAAGAGATCATGTACATGATCGTGGACGCCAGCTACCGCTTCGCCAACAACTCGATCGCCAACAAGCAGACCGACCGCTATCTTTCGATGCTCGACTCCTACCTCTCGTTCAAGGAGGAGTTCCCCGAATCGAAATACACCAAGGAGGTCGACCGCATGGCCAAGCACGCACGGGACTACCTCGACCGCAACAAGAAGGACGAAAACAAAGACAACAACATATAACAATGGAAATCAAGAAGAACATCCCCAACAACACCATCACGCGCAAGCTGGTGGATCTGGACAAGGAAACGGGCAACATCTACGAAACGGTGAACATCATCGCCCGCCGTGCCAACCAGATCTCGACCGAACTGAAGACCGAGCTCAGCCGCAAGCTCGCCGACTTCTCTTCGCCGACGGACACCATGGAGGAGACCTTCGAGAACCGCGAGCAGATCGAAATCTCGCGCTACTACGAACGCCTGCCCAAGCCTGCGATCATCGCCACCGAGGAGTTCCTCGACGGCGAACTCTTCTACAAAGAGAACAAAGAGGCCAAGGAGTCCTAACGATACCGCCATGAATTTGCAGGGAGGTGGCATACAGGGCCCCGGCGCAGGCACTGCCTGTCCGGCCGAAGGATTGGCCGGACGGCACATACTGCTGGGCATCACGGGAAGCATAGCGGCCTACAAGGCGGCTGTGCTCTGTCGTTTATTGAGGACGGCGGGCGCCGAGGTGCGTGTCGTGATGACCCCGCTGGCCAAGCAGTTCATCACCCCGCTGACGATGGCCACGCTCTCCAGGAACCCGATCCTCGTGGAGTTCTTCGACCCCGAGAACGGGGCCTGGAATTCCCATGTCTCGCTCGGCGAGTGGGCAGACTGCTACCTGATCGCCCCCGCCACGGCCAATACGCTGGCCAAAATGGCATGCGGCATCGCCGACAACCTGCTGCTGACGACCTACCTCTCGGCCCGCTGCCCGGTGGTCGTCGCCCCCGCCATGGATCTGGACATGTACGCCCACCCCACGACCCAGGAGAACCTGCGCCGGCTGGCCGGACACGGCGTGCGGATCGCCGAACCCGCCGAAGGGGAGCTCGCCAGCGGGCTCACGGGCAAGGGACGCATGGCCGAACCTGCGGAAATCGCCGCTTATGTCGGCACCCTCCTCGCCGCGGAAAACCCCGAAAAAAAAAAGCACCTGTCCGGTAAACGCTTCGTCGTAACGGCAGGCGCCACGATCGAAGCCATCGACCCCGTGCGGTTCATCTCGAACCACTCGTCGGGCAAAATGGGCTACGCCATCGCCGGAGCGCTGGCCGCGCGCGGTGCGCAGGTGACCCTCGTCACGGGGCGCACGTCGCTGCCGACACCTCCGGGCGTGGAGCGCGTGGACGTGCTCTCTGCCGCCGAGATGTACGACGCCGCGACCGGGGCTTTCGACGGCGCCGACGGCGCTGTCATGTGCGCCGCCGTGGCGGACTATACGCCCGACGCGGTTTCGCAGACCAAGCTCAAGAAGGGCGAGGGCGAAATGCACATCACCCTGCGCCGTACGCGCGACATCGCCGCAGAGCTGGGAGCCGCCAAAGGCGGCCGCCTGCTGGTCGGCTTTGCCCTCGAAACACACGACGAACAGGCCAACGCCGAGGCAAAGCTCGCGCGAAAGAACTTCGATTTCATCGTCCTCAACTCGCTGCGCGACGCCGGCGCGGGATTTCGCGGCGACACCAACAAGGTGACCTTCGTCTCGGAGGCGGGCAACGAACCGCTGCCGCTGCTCGCCAAACGCGAGGTGGCCGCCCGCATCGCCGATAAAATCGAAACGTTGATAAACGAATAACGCCATGTTACGCCGTCTGTCGGTTGAGAACTACGTGCTTATCGACAAGCTCGAAATGGAGCTGGATCCCCACCTGAACATCATCACGGGTGAAACGGGAGCCGGCAAATCCATCCTGCTCGGTGCCCTCGGCCTGCTGCTGGGCGCCAAGAACGACGGCTCGGCCATGAAGGACGCCGCACGCAACTGCGTGGTCGAAGGCACCTTCGACCTCTCGGGGCGCGACATGGAGGCTTTCTTCGCCGGGAACGACCTCGACTATGCGCCGGAGACTACCGTAACGCGCATGATAACCCCGACCGGCAAGAGCCGCGCCTTCATCAACGACCTCCCGGTGCAACTGGCCCAGCTGCGCGAATTCGGCACCCGCCTGATCGACATCCACTCGCAACATCAGAACCTGATCCTCTCCTCGGAAGAGTTCCGCACCTCGGCGCTCGACACCGTGGCCGGGAACGGGGAACTGCTCGCACAATATGCCGCGCAGTACACGCGGCTTACGGAACTGCGGCGCCGGCTCGCCGCCCTGCGCGAAGCCGCCGCCGACGGACGCCGCGACGAGGAGTGGCTCCGCTTCCAGAGCGAAGAACTCACGGCTGCCAACCTGCGCGAAGGGGAACAGGCCGCCATCGAGGAAGAACTGGCCGTACTGGAGAACGCCGACCGCATCGGCGAGGTGCTCACTACGCTCCGCAACGCCCTCGATGCCGACGAAACCGGGGTGCTCACGCTCCTGAAAAATTCCGAGAACGACCTGACACGCATCCGCGAACATTTCCCCGCGGCCGGGGAATACGCCGCACGCCTGCACTCCGTACTCGAGGAGCTGAAGGACATCGACAACGCCGTAGCCGCCGACAGCGAACGCCTCGACGCCGACCCCGAACGGCTGGCCAAACTCGCCGCACGCCTCGACGCCCTCTACGCCCTGCAACAAAAGCACCGCGTCGCCTCCGAAGCGGAGCTGATCGCAGCCCGCGACTGCTATGCCGCACAGCTCGCCGCCATCGTACACGGCGACGAAGAGATCGCAGCGGCTGAAAAAGAACTGGACGCAGCCGCACAGAAGGCCGGCTCGCTGGCCGACAGGCTGCACAAGGCACGCGCAAAAGCCGCCCCGGCCTTCGAAAAACAGATACTGGCGACGCTCGCACAGCTGGGCATGCCCGAAACCGTATTCCGAGTGGCGCTCACCCCGCTCCCCGACCTCGGGCGCACGGGAGGCGACGGCGTGGCATTCCTCTTCTCGGCCAACCGCAACGCGACGCCCCAGAGCGTCGAACGTATCGCCTCGGGCGGTGAGCTCTCGCGGGTCATGCTGGCGCTCAAATCCCTGCTGGCCCGGCGCATGCAGTTGCCGACGGTCATCTTCGACGAGATCGACACGGGCGTCTCCGGGCGCATCGCCGACGCCATGGGCGAGATCATCGAATCACTCTCCGCGACGTTGCAGGTCGTGGACATCACCCACCTGCCGCAGGTGGCGTCGAAAGGCGCAGCCCATTTCGTGGTCTACAAACGCGACGGGCGCACCGACATCACGCGCCTGACGGACGAGGAGCGCATCACCGAGATCGCCAAGATGCTCTCCGGCAGCCGCATCACCGATGCCGCCATAGCCCAGGCACGCATTCTGCTGGGCAAATAACCGCACACGCAACTACCCGCCGGCCGGAACGAACCTTTTGTCCGGCGCACTTTATGAACTCCGTATATTGACCCCGACATTTACCGCACAATGAATGAATTGACGAAGATTGCGGCCGCCAACCAGCAGCGCGCCCGCGAGGTTATCCGCGACTCCGGGCTCGAAGCCGCATGGCGCTCCGTCGGCGCCGAACCCAACCTGGTCGGGTCGCTCCGCACGGGACTGCTGATGACGCACCACGACATCGACTTCCACATCTACTCCTCACCGCTGCGCCTTGCGGACAGCTTCGCAGCCATGGCGCGCCTGGCCGAAAACAGCCGCATCCGCAGCATCACCTTCAACAACCTGCTCGACGCCCCCGACCAATGCCTCGAATGGCATGCCTGGTATGCCGATGCCGACGACCAGTTATGGCAGATCGACATGATCCACATGCCCCGGGGTTCGGCCTACGACGGCTATTTCGAACGGGTAGCCGACCGCATCGCCGCCGTGCTGACCGACCGGACGCGCGAAACGATCCTCCGGCTCAAATACGAAACCCCGGAGGCGGAGAAGATCATGGGTATCGAATATTACCAGGCCGTACTGCGCGACGGCGTGGGCACCTACACGGAATTCGAAGCCTGGCGTGCCGCCCACCCCGTGACGGGGATTCTGGAGTGGATGCCCTGACAAAAAATGCGGCCCTGTCCTGCCAAAAGATCGGAACCGGGAGCAGGGAACAGGGGCGGCAATGGCGCAGCACACGCCGCCGGTATCGGGCATTCAACGCCGTGCATCGCACAATCCGGCATCCCCGGGGCACGCAGCGCATGACAACAAGCCCGCACATAAAAAAAGCAACCCCGCAGGGTTGCTTTTTTCAATCGGCGACGGCACCGCAACCCGCCTCGGCCGCTATCGGCACGGGCTCAGTCAGCCCGGTATTTCCTGTTGGTGACGTCGATCGTCCGGGCTTCGAACAGCCCCAGGTCGGCGGCAGGGCAAGCATTCGCAGGGACATTTCTGCCATCGTAAATATCGGCAAAATCATAGCTGCTGTCCGTAGTCAGCCAGTTCCACAGCTCGGGATAAACCTCCTTGATATGCACCGATTCGCGCGGATAGTTGAACCAGTCGAACCCGCAGAGGTAGCCGCCGTTCTCGTCGACATACTCCGTCCCCGTGGCGGTGATCACCAGCCCGTAGGGCAATTTGTCCTTGTCGAACGAATCGTTCAGGTAGGCAGTCGACAAGGCATAGAGTTCCACGCCGTTATCCACCTCGATATACCACTCAACGCGCATCGGGCCGTTCCCTTCGATCTTCGACACATCCCAGTTGCGGATCGTCGATCCCAGGTACTCCCCGACCTTGATATTGGCCTTGTCGTAGGTGTTGAGCGTCCCTTCCATCGACTTGAAATACTGCGACCGGCAATCGGCACCTTCGGGGGTGATCAACCCCTTGAAGATACGCTTGCCGCCCTTGTAAACGACACATCCCAGTTTGATGGATTTCGTCGACCCCAACGCCACGGGCTGTACGCCGAACCCGAAAATGTTCTGCCGGGTCTGGTACAGCACATGGATGACCAGGTCGTTGTAATCGTAATCCCCGCGCCTGGAGTCCTCGAAACATACTACCTGGAACAACTGCGATTTGTTGCCTGCGAAATTGGGGTACTCATCGCGCGGGACGAACGTCGTCGTCAACCCCTCGTCCGAACGGGTCAGGGTCATCCGCGGCACCCAGATCGTCATGGGGCTTTCGGCTTCGGCCAGCGTCACCCCGTATGCCTTCACTACGGTGATGCAACCTTCTTTCACGGGGACATCGTACGTGCCGGCCATTTGGTAATGGTCGATGTCGACGTCCACGGGACTGCCGGGACGGACATCGCTTTTCTCAATGCAGGAGGCAGCCAGGAAGGCCAGCATTAAGATGGTAATTTTCTTCATTGTGGGTGTGTTAGATTAATAAAATGGTTCCGCATCTCCCGTTGCACTTCTTCCCCACTCCTGGGAACCGATTATTTTGCTCGGACAAAGTTAGATATTCCCGCCTCAAACACCAAACAAATCAGCCAAAAACGCACTCAATACAGCCCAATTTCATTTTCAAAGCCCGCCTGCCGCACCGGCAGGGCCTGAGGCTGTAATTTTCGCATTCGGCCTGCCGATCATAGCAATGGCCTATCGCATCGACGGCATTTCGGACTGCCACACACCCGGCTCATGGCTCCCGGGCGCATGAGCGACAAAGACGCAGCCGACACTACAAGCCCGGGCAATTCGCCGGGGCACAGATCGGCTCGGCCGGCATATGATAGATGCCGAACCGCAAATGTGCGGACAGGAATAGCCCTGCGGCCAACGAAGTACCCGCCGCCCCGGACGGAACCCCTCCCGGCCAACCGCCCGCGGCGCCGGAGAATGCCGCTTCGACCGCTTCGCGGCAAAACAAAAACCGGAGCCTCAGCGGAGGCTCCGGTTTTCCATATTGCGAACCGATGATTACATCATGCCGCCCATACCGCCTGCGGGCATAGCAGGCATGGCGGGAGCATCGGATTTCTTCTCCGCCAGCACGCATTCGGTGGTCAGGAACATCGAAGCGATCGAAGCGGCATTCTCCAGCGCAACGCGCGACACCTTCGTCGGGTCGATGATACCGGCCTTCAACAAGTCTTCATACTTGTCGTCGCGGGCGTTGTAACCGAAGGCATCCTTGCCCTCCTTCACCTTGTTGACAACGACCGAACCTTCGCCGCCGGCGTTCTCGACGATCTGGCGCAGCGGCTCCTCGATCGCACGTTTCACGATCTGGATACCGGTCGTCTGGTCTTCGTTGGCACCCTTCATCCCTTCGAGAGCCGCCGTAGCACGGATGTAAGCCACACCGCCGCCCGGGACGATACCCTCTTCGACAGCGGCACGGGTCGCAGCCAGTGCGTCGTCCACGCGGTCTTTCTTCTCCTTCATCTCAACTTCGGTAGCGGCACAACTTTACC
>OGKT01000340.1_pt1 | contig 18629 bp, 18 predicted proteins | sample 1572581 | NCBI WGS metagenome assembly OGKT01 (sample SAMEA2581881, study PRJEB24529) | metagenome | biome: Human gut stool | place: China | collected 2011 | reverse complement strand
ATCTGCCGCAAAGATAAACTTTTATTTCGAAACATGCAAGAAAATCGGGGAGAAAGTTTTATAAAAAGTTACTGGCAAAGGGAGAATGTTTATAAGTGTGCGAAAAATATACAGCAAGTCCATTAGGACTCTAACGTTTGTAAAAGGCTAGGAGCTTTTGGGCCTTCAGTCCGTACTTAAACCACTGCGATAATGACTCAGTTCCTCAGAACTCAGTTCCTCAGTTTTGTTCTAGGGGGTATACTTGATGGTTACAAATTGTAAGTAATTATATTTTATTATATATATAATAATATTATATATATAATAAGCTTCTAAATAAAGATAAAAGTGAAGGGTCAGAGAAAAACTGAGGAACTGAGTTCTGAGGAACTGAGGGAGATTTCTTATGCCATTTTGTATCTTTCTATTTTATTGTAAACAAAGTATTTAAGTGCGCAACTCTATGTTTTCCTCTCTGAAAAAGTATGAGTTGCGGGGCGCAAAACGGCAAGTTAGATTGTTTAACAGGTTTCGGATTGAAAGTGTGCTGAAAATCGCGCCTTATCACACGCTGAAATTTGGTGGCATCGGGAAATTGCAGTATCTTTGCATCGTCGTTCGAAGAAAGGCTGCACTCGACAAAGCGCAACCCACAAAGTTAACAATTAACAATTTATTAACCCTTAAAAAATTTAAGATTATGGAACAGAAAGGAACATTGAAATATCGCAAAGTACAGCGCACACCTCAGACTGGTGAAAACGCAGGTAAGAAGAAGTGGTATGCGGCTGCGGTAACTGACCGCGAAGTGGACTTCGAGGGATTCGTATCGCATATCTCTGACCACGGCTCGCCTTACTCTCGTGGTACCATCCACGGTGTGCTGATGGATGCACTCGACCATCTGCAGGAGCTGATTCTCGACGGCAAGAGCGTGCGTCTCTCTGACCTCGGATTGTTCTCCATCGGTATGAGCTCCAAGGCGGAGGACACCAAGGAGAAGGTGACAGCTGCCAGCGTGGAGGGCGTGCACCTGATTGTGAGAAACACGAAGAGCTGGAGCAATACTGAGCTGCGCAAGAAGTGCAAGATTCAGGAGTACGGCGGCTATATCGGCACCGACGGAGAGGGCACCACAGGCGGTGGTACTACCGGTGGCGGCACTGAACAGGGCGGCGGCTCTGGCACCAGCCAAGGCGGCGGTACGCAGGGCGGCGGCGACGGGCTTGAATAAAGCCCTCGCCTGAGGGCGGCAAGAAGAAAGCTAGCATATCCCCCTCGCCAAGTTAATATTAACATATAACACTTAACATTAAAAATAATAATAAAGATGATGAAAGCAAATACCTGGAAAACGATTTTGCAGATTGCAATCTCCTTCCTCACAGCCATCGCTACTACGCTCGGAGTTACCAGCTGTAGCGTGTAAAAAAAAAGATGTTTTTAAATTCTGATTCGACATAGCAAAGCCCCCGGTGCATCACGCATCGGGGGCTTTTTTTACTTTTTTACCTTTAAAAGCCTTTTTCCTTAAAAACTCCTTAAACTTTGCTTCTCTCTGCAATATTTTTAGTAACTTTGCACCCAAAAGTTAGTATACAATATGAAAATAGGAATTATCGTTGCGATGGACAAGGAGTTCGCGCAACTCAAAACATTATTGACCGAATCGCAGGTTGAGAGAAAAAACTATAAGGACTTCGTTATCGGAAAGATAGGCAATAACGAGGTGGTGATGCAGCAATGCGGCATCGGTAAGGTGAACAGTACCATAGGTGCCGTGGAAATGATTGACAACTATCACCCTGACCTCATCATCTCTTCAGGCGTGGCTGGAGGCGCTGATATCAACCTCAACGTGACTGAGGTGGTGGTGGCAACCAACTGCGTTTACCACGATGCCTACTGCGGCGAGGAATGCGAATTCGGACAGATTCTAGGCATGCCTGCTTTCTTCAAAACACCTAAGGAATATGTGGAGAAGGCACTCGCCATCAACAACCTGCCGGGCAACAGGCACCCGAAGATCCACGCCGGACAGATTGTGAGCGGCGAATGGTTTGTAGACAGCAAGGAGAAGATGCGCTCTATCCTGGAACACTTCCCTCAGGCGATGGCGGTGGATATGGAGAGCTGCTCTATCGCCCAGACCTGCCACATCTACAAGACGCCTTTCATCTCCTTCCGCATCATCAGCGATGTACCGCTGAAAGATACCAAAGCACTGCAGTATTTCGACTTCTGGGCTAAAATGGCTGAAGGCTCTTTCAATGTTACCAAGGCTTTCCTCGAAAGTCTGTAAACTGTAAATTATCAATTATCAAGATGAATAAGATTCCAAGTTTTACAATCAATCACAATAAGCTGCTCCGCGGCATCTACGTGAGCCGTAAGGACGAAGTAGGCGGAGAAGTCATCACAACATTCGATATCCGCATGAAGGTGCCTAACCAGGAGCCTTGTCTGCACAACGGTGCCATCCATACCATCGAACACCTGGCTGCCACCTATCTGCGCAACGACGAGGAGTGGAAGGACCGCATCATCTACTGGGGACCGATGGGATGCCTCACGGGCAACTATCTCCTTATCAAGGGCGACCTGGAGAGCAAGGACATCGTGGAACTGATGAAGCGCACCTTTAAGTTTATCGCCGATTTCGAGGGTGAGATTCCGGGACAGGCGGCAAAGGACTGCGGCAACTACCTGCTCCACGACCTGCCTATGGCGAAATATGAAGCCAGAAAATATCTGGATGAGGTGCTCAGCTGCATCAGGGAAGAAAACCTCATCTACCCTACCCAGGATTAGAAACAAAAAATATGGCAAGCTTACCACTTAAGCTTGCCATATTTTTCTTTATACCAAAGTTGCCAGCCATTGACCAGATTCTGCCATACTACATAGGCACCCGGTGCTACGGCAGCAAGAGGATTCAGGAAGGTGAGGGTGAGCCAGATGCCCACTACCGTATTCTTCTGTCCCAACGCCTGACCGGCACTGATACTCGCACCGAAATGCCTGCCTACCGCCTTGCCGATGGCAAACTGGAGAAGACATACCAGCAGCGGTACAAAGAGCAGCAGAAGCATCGTTACGCCCGATACCTCGGCATGGAGCATGTTGCGAACCGTTTCGCCCATCAGTATCGTGAGGTTGAAACACCACATATAAAAGCCCAAATCCTTTACATTCTTCACCTTATCCACCCATTTTGGCAGGAACCTGCGGCTCAGCAAGGCAAGCAGCAGAGGCACCACCAGCACGGTAGTGACATTGCGGAACACCATCGCACTCATCATGAGGAACGATACGTCTGCCCCTTTCTCTACCATCGGGAAAAGACTCGGAATGATGACCATCGTAAAAATGTTGGCGATGACCGTATAAGTGGTCAGCGAACCGATACTGCCGCCCAACTTCTCCGTAACCACAGCCACGGCGGCTGCCGTAGGACAGATGAAGCAGATGAAGGCACCCTCGAGAATCAGTTTGGTGCTGTAATCGGAGCCGAACTCAAAGATAAGCACCACCATCATCAATGACAGCGAGGTACGGATGAGCTGGAGGATGAAATGCCACGCCTTAGGCTTCATCTCCTTGATTTCTATCTTACAGAAAGTAACATAGAGCAGGGAGAACAGCACTACCGGCATCAGACTTACCAACCTCGGACCACAATAATCGCCAATGGGCACCAGGAAGGGCACATTGGCGAATATCAGGTAGCCCAATGCTCCCATAACCAGGGAGCAGGGCAATGAAAACTTTCTAAAAAATCTCCACAAAAACATTTCTGCTTAGTCTTTGTTGCTGCGCTTGCGCTTCAGGTGATCGAGCTCAATCTTGCGCATACGCATGTTCTTTGGAGTTACCTCTACGTACTCGTCCTCACGGATATACTCCAGGCACTCCTCAAGACTCATCACGGTCTTAGGAATGACGCGAGCCTTATCGTCAGAACCGGAAGCACGTACGTTGGTAAGCTGCTTAGCCTTGGTTACGTTGACTACCAGGTCGTTGTCGTGAACATGCTCACCTACAACCTCGCCTCCGTAAACCTCCTCACCCGGATCGATGAAGAACTTACCACGATCCTGCAGCTTATCGATAGCGTAAGCAAAGGCAGTACCGGTTTCGAGCGCAATCATGCTACCGTTAGAACGGCGGCTGATTTCACCCTTGTATGGCTGATACTCCTTGAAGCGGTGAGCCATGATAGCCTCGCCCTGAGAAGCGGTAAGCACGTTGGTACGCAGACCGATGATACCACGTGAAGGGATATCGAACTCGATGTCTACACGCTCGCCCATGTTCAGCATAGAGGTCATATCACCCTTGCGGCGGGTTACCATATCAATCATCTTAGAAGCAAACTCCTCTGGTACGTTGATGGTCAACTCCTCTACAGGCTCGCACTTCACACCGTCAATCTCCTTATAAATAACCTGAGGCTGACCTACCTGGAGCTCATAGCCCTCGCGGCGCATAGTCTCGATGAGTACAGAGAGATGGAGCACACCACGGCCTGATACAATCCACTTATCGGTAGAATCCTCGTAAGGCTGTACGCGGAGAGCGAGGTTCTTCTCGAGCTCCTTGTTCAAGCGCTCCTGGATGTGGCGTGATGTACAGAACTTGCCTTCCTTACCGAAGAATGGTGAATCGTTGATGGTGAAGAGCATGCTCATGGTAGGCTCATCGACAGCGATTGGAGGCAGTGGCTCAGGATTCTCGAAATCGCAGATGGTATCACCAATCTCGAACTTCTCCAAGCCGATAACGGCACAGATATCGCCAGAATCTACATGATCGGTCTTCTTGTGGCCCATACCCTCGAAGGTGTGGAGCTCCTTGATCTTGGTCTTCTCCTGGGTTCCGTCGCGATGGCAGATGGTAACATTCATTCCGTCCTTCAATGTACCGCGGTGTACACGACCTACGGCGATACGACCAGTATAAGAGCTGTAATCGAGTGATGTGATAAGGAGCTGTGGAGTACCCTCGAGCTGCTTAGGAGCTGGGATAACCTCAATAATCTTATCGAGCAGATAATCGATATTGTCTGTTGGATGATTATAGTCCTCGCCCATCCAGCCGTTCTTGGCAGAACCGTAAACTACAGGGAAGTCGAGCTGCTCTTCTGTAGCATCGAGGTCGCACATCAGGTCGAATACCATCTCGTACACCTCTTCAGGGCGACAGTTAGGCTTATCTACCTTATTAACAACGACGATAGGCTTCAGTCCGAGCTGCAATGCCTTCTGGAGCACGAAACGGGTCTGAGGCATCGGACCCTCGAAAGCATCGACGAGGAGGAGGCATCCGTCTGCCATGTTGAGCACGCGCTCAACCTCACCACCGAAGTCAGAGTGTCCAGGAGTATCGAGGATATTAATCTTAGTACCTTTCCAATTGATAGATACATTCTTTGAGAGAATGGTGATACCACGCTCGCGCTCCAAGTCGTTGGAATCGAGCACTTCGCCGCTGTTATCCTGGCCGTCGCGGAACAGCTTACCGGCGAGCATCATCTTGTCGACCAATGTAGTCTTACCATGGTCAACGTGTGCAATAACTGCAATGTTTCTAATGTCTTGCATTTTATTTTTTACCTTAAATACTTAAATTTTGGGTGCAAAATTACAAAAAAATCCCGAAATGTTTGCATAATTCGGCAAAAAGTTGTATCTTTGCACCGCATTTTTAATGAAACCACCGTGAGGAAGGTCATCAGATGCACAAAATTAAACATATTCATATTTTATTAAATTAAGTTTTTACAGCTATGTATTTAGACAAAGCAAAAAAAGAAGAGATCTTTAGCAAGTACGGAAAGTCTAACTCTGATACTGGTTCAGCTGAGAGCCAGATAGCATTGTTCTCATACCGTATTGCTCATTTGACGGAACATGTTAAGAAGAACCGTAAAGATTATACTACAACACGTGCGTTGACACAGCTTGTAGGAAAGCGTCGTGCATTGCTCGATTACTTGTATGATCGCGACATCAATCGCTATCGTGCTATCATCAAGGCCCTCGGTCTTCGTAAGTAATCAGCTTAGGCAGACACATTGCTTAACAGAACAGAATCCCATCGTTCGCAAGAGCGGTGGGATTTTTCTTGCATAAAAAAAGAGCAGGAATAAAGAAAGATAAGAAACAGGAAACGGGCTGGGAGCGAAAAAACTCCTAGCCCGTTTTTGCATACTTACTAAATTTAAATTACCTGAGTATCTCCTTCAGCGGTTTCATCACGAATTCACGCTCCTCCATCAACGGATGAGGAACCTTGAAATCGGGCTCATCTATCACTAAGTCATCTATCATCAGGATATCAATGTCGATGATGCGGTCATGGTATTCGCTATCCACCGACTTCATGGTACGCCCCATTTCGCGCTCTATGCGCTGCGTAGCCTCCAGCACCTGGCGCGGGGCCATCGTGGTGAGAACCAGCACACAGGCATTGATATAGTCGTTGGGAGATGAATAGCCCCAAGGCTTGGTTTCGTAAAGAGCAGACTGGCGCTCTACCACACCAATCTGCTCTCCTATCTTTTCTATTACCTCGCGAATGTTGCGCTTTCGGTTGCCCAAATTCGTACCGAGACTTAAATATACCTGATACATACTTATTCACACTTTCATAAAATTGTGGATAACTAAGCTAAAACCTAGAATATCAACAACTTCTATGTGTATAAAAACTGTTCATACCACTGTTTAATCTGGAAGCATCAACAATGAATCACCATAGCAGCCAAACATATAGCCATTCTTCACAGCCATCTTGTATGCCTCGTAAACCAACTCGTAACCGCCAAAGGCTGCAGTACTCATCATCAGGGTTGACTCCGGATGATAGAAATTGACTACGGCACAGTCAGCAAGACCAAAATCGTATGGAGGGAAGATGAACTTGTTGGTCCATCCATCGAAAGCCTTCATCATACCATCGGTGCCTACAGCCGTTTCTGTTGCCTTCATCACACTGGTACCGATAGCGCAGACGCGATGGCCGGCAAGTTTGGTCTTGTTAACCAGATCGCATGCCTCCTGGCTAATCATCATCTGCTCAGAATCCATCTTGTGCTTTGTAAGATCCTCCACCTCAATATCGTGGAAGTTGCCCAAACCGCAATGCAGGGTGATATAAGCCTCGTTGATACCGTTGATTTCCATACGCTTCATCAGCTCGCGTGAGAAGTGAAGACCGGTAGCAGGAGCAGTAACAGCACCCTCTACCTCAGCGAAAACACACTGGAAATCGTCCATATCATCCTCTGTAGCGTGATGATCCTCACGTGCATCGATAACGTAACGAGGAAGCGGAGCCTCGCCCAGAGCGAAGAGCGAACGCTTGAAGACATCATGATTGCCATCCTCATCATAGAGGAAACGGAGGGTACGGCCACGGCTGGTGGTATTGTCGATAACCTCGGCAACCATCTCGTTGACATCATCGAAGAAAAGCTTGTTGCCGATACGGATCTTGCGGGCAGGCTCTACCAATACGTCCCAAAGGCGCATCTCAGGATTGAGCTCACGGAGCAGGAACACCTCAATCTTGGCATCGGTCTTCTCCTTGGTACCATAAAGACGGGCTGGGAAAACCTTGGTATTGTTGAAGATGAAGGTATCGCCCTCTTCGAAGTAATTCACGATATCCTTGAACTGCAGGAATACTGGATTGCCATCGGCATCAACCATATCCTTGCCGTTTTCATCTTTCTTGTACATCTCGATGGTTTCTGACTTCTTGTGGAGAACCATGAGTCGGGACTCATCGCGGCGAGTAATCTCGAATGTACGTTCACCACTAGCCGTTTTTACCACGTGCTTTGCCTTATGTGGATAAAGTGCCACCTGATCTTTTGGCAACTTAAAGTTAAATTGTGATAGCTTCATGTTATATTTTTTATTACTTGGATGGCTGAAGGCTGTCTTCGAGAGGCTGCTCATCAAGCCATTCCTGGAAATGTTCAAAACTGATGCAGTTTTCTACTGCGAAACTTCCTGCCTTGGTACGGCGGAGGGCGGTAAGGTAGGCGCCACTATCGAGAGCCCTGCCGATATCACGGGCGAGGGAGCGGATGTAAGTGCCTTTGCCGCAAACCACACGGATGCTGGCGGTCTTCTCCTCATCGTTATAATCGGTGAGTTCTATCTCGTCTACACGCACGGTCTTCGGCTTGAGCTGAACCTCTTCGCCTGCCCGGCGCAAGGCATAAGAGCGGTCGCCATTCACCTTTACGGCGCTGTAGGTAGGCGGAACCTGCTGAATCTCGCCCACAAACTGCTTGAGCGTTTCCTCCACCAGCTGGCGGGTGATATGCTTCGTAGGATAGGTGTGATTCACGCTGTGTTCCTTATCGTAGCTGGCGGTAGTAGCACCGAGCTGCAGGGTAGCTGTATACTCCTTGGTATGGGTCTGCAGCTGTTCTATCTGCTTGGTACATTTACCGGTGCAGAGCACCAGCACGCCAGTGGCAAGGGGATCGAGCGTACCGGCATGTCCTATCTTCACCTTAAAACCGAGCTTCTTGCTGAGCAGATAGCGAACATGTGCCAGGGCTCCGAAACTCGACATGCGATAAGGCTTGTCGATGGCAATAATTTCTCCTTTTCTGAAATCCATATTTTTAAACTAATGAACAGATGATGGTTACAGCACCTGCAATGGCACAATAGATACCAAAGTATACCAGTTTACCCTTCTTCACAATGCTAATCATCCATTTACAAGCCAGACAACCTGAAATGAATGCAGCCACAAAGCCTATAATCATAGGGAATGCGTCGATGCCTCCAAGTGTCTCTTCGCCCTTCAGACCCTTCAGAAGGTCGAGCAATGCCTCGCCCAGGATTGGAGGAATCACCATAAGGAACGAAAATTGAGCCATCTTCTCCTTCTTGTCACCGAGCAAAAGGCCGGTGGCGATGGTAGTACCAGAACGGGAAAGGCCAGGCAATACGGCAAGTGCCTGTCCGAGACCGATGATAAAGGCATGTACCGGACTAATATTCTCCTTCTGACGAGGCTTGGCGAAGTAAGAGAAAGTAAGGAGCACAGCTGTTACGAGGAGCATACAGCCCACGATAAGCAAGCCTGAACCGAAAACCTCTTCTACCTTATCCTTGAAGAATACGCCTACGATACCCACAGGAATCATAGAGATGACGATATTGAGGGCATACTTTGTTTCCTCATTCATCTGGAACTTGAAGAGTCCCTTCAAGATCCAATCAATTTCTTTCCACAGAATGACCAGTGTACTCAACACGGTTGCTACATGAACCATGATGGTAAAAGTAAGGTTATCCTCTCCGTTAATGCCAAAAAGATAAGCACCAATAGCCAAATGACCGCTACTGCTTACCGGCAAATACTCTGTGAGACCCTGAACGAGTCCCAACACTAATGCTTCAAACCAATTCATCGAATGAAATAAATGTTATGTGCTGATTTTTATTTAGGGTTACGCCCTATAAACTATTAACTACAAACTATTAATTGTCTTTCGGTTTATGTATCACCGCATAGATGATTGAAAGGAAACCTATCAATGTCACGGTTGGTGCTACTACGATACGACGGGTACTGAAAATATCAGTATCGAAGGTATGCTCGTTAGAACCTGCGCCACTCATCAGCAGAAAACCGATGATGATAATCGCCATTCCGATGCCTAACAAGATAAAGTTCATCTTGTCGAATGCTAAATTCTTCTTATCCATTATTTTTAATGTTTAATGTGTAATGTTTAATGTTTAATAAAGCAAGAGAATTCTTCACTCTTCACTCTTAACTCTTCCCTTATATTTTATACAAGTCTCCCGCCTTCATCTTCAGGAACTTATTGACTGAGATGCAGGCGCAGAAGGCGGTGATGATGATACCGAAGAGGAAGACGGAGCCACCGGTGATGGCAAGTTCCTGCCAGCCCAAAACGTTCATCAACTCAGGTTCGTGGAGCGACCATACATAGAGACAACCGCCCAGAAAACCATCTGCCAGCAGGGCTGAAACAACGCCCACAAGCATAGCCTTGCGCAGGAACGGACGGCGGATAAAGCCCCAGGATGCACCTACCAGTTTCATCGTATGGATGGAGAAACGGCGGGCATAGATGCCCAGACGCACCGTATTGTTAATCAGCGAGAACGAGATGAAGGTGAGCAGGGCTGCTACAATCAGCAATCCGATACTGATCTTTGCCAACGAATTGTTCACCTGTTCTATCAGGTCGTGCTGATAAGTAACCTCGGTAACACGTGGATATGCCTTCAGTTCCTTGGCAATCCACTTCAATGAATCATTGTTCGCGTAATCTGCCTTCGTCGTAATCTCTATGGAAGGCTGGAAAGGGTTGACACCGGCAAACTCGCTCGGGTTGGTACCCAAATCGCGGGTAGCTTCTTTCAGTGCCTCTTCCTTGGTGATATAAGTCAGCGTATTGACATAAGGTCTTGCATTCAGGCGTTTACACATCTGCAATCCCTCCGGGTTAGTCATATCCTGTTCGAGCATCACCTGTACCACGAGATTCTCCTTGACATAGGAAGAGAGATTACGTCCCATGAGGACAGAGAAGATAACTAACCCCAACAAAATGAGCACCATAGCGGTACTGATACACAAAGTAATGACCTGCAATCCACGATGATTGCTAGGCTTATATTGTTTCTTTCTCATTTTTAAAAATCTTTACTAACTTAAAACCAAAAGGGCACAATAACCCAAATTGTCTGCAAAGATACGCATAAACGAAGAGATTACAAAATAAAATTGCATTTATTTACATTTATTCAATTAATTAATCGAACCACAGGTAAAAGTTAAGTTCAATTGAAAAAGGAAAAGGGCCAACCTCACGGCCAGCCCTTCACATAATAAGTAAAATTCAAATAGGTATGACTTGAATTTACTAAATGAAAATTTACTATTCGGGATGGTAAATCCCTTTATGCACATTCATTACATCTTAGTGATGACACCCTTCTCTGAACTCTCCAGGAACTGGATGATGTTCTGAATCTCCGGTCCATCTGGCACCTGATCCTTGATCTGGTTAATGGCATCGAAGAGGGATGTCTGACCATGGAATACCAGTCGGTAGGCATTAGCAATATGCTTGCGAACCTTCTCGGTAAGCTCAGCTGCTTCCATGATGATGGTGTTAGGACCTGCATACTTCACAGGCTTTCCACCGGCAATGATATAAGGAGGAATATCCTTAGAGAAGGCAGTACCTGCCTGAATCATCGCAAGGTCGCCTACTCGGGTCTTGGCGTTCTCTACTACAGATGTTGAGTAGATGACACCGTTACCAATCACGCAGTCGCCCGCAATCTTGGTACCATAACCGAATACGCAACCGTTGCCGATGACGGTATCGTGAGAGATATGGGCACCTTCCATCAGGAAGTTGTTGTTGCCCAGAACGGTCTTGCCACCTGCATGAGTTCCGCGGTTGATAACCACGCCCTCACGGATGGTATTGTTGTCGCCAATCACTACCTCACTCTCCTCACCGGTAAAGTTGAAATCCTGTGGGAGGGCAGCGATAACGGCTGACTGAAACACCTTATTATTATTACCCATGCGAGTACCGTTCATGATGCTTGCGAATGGATAGATGGTACAGTTGTCGCCGATGACCACATCGTCCTCAATATAGGCGAATGGATAGATTTTGCAGTTGTCTCCAATCTTAGCCTTTGGAGAAACCTCTGCCTTTGGACTTATTATACTAGCCATAACTATAAACTATTAATTATTAACTATAAACTACTTAGCTCCTCCACCCAATGCATAGTAGAGATTAACTACTGCCTGCATCTTGTAGAAGTCATCAGCTACCTTAGAAAGCTGTACGTTGAGGAGTGAAGACTGTGCCTGGATGATTTCAAGGTAAGAGCTGCCTGCAATACCCATCAATTCCTTGGTAGATTCTACATTCTTCTCGAGTACTTCTATTCGCTTCTGCTCTATCTTGCTCTTCTCATCAGAGTAGTTGTAGAGAACAAGCGCATTGCTCACCTCGCTACCAGCCTTCAGCACGGTATTCTGCCAGGTGTTGTAAGCCTGCTCATACTGCATCTTAGCCACCTTTAAACCGGCAATGATACGGCCGTTCTGGAAAATTGGCTGGGTAAGAGAACCTACAGCTGAGAGCAACCACTTACCTGGGTTCACGATGCCCATACCACCTGAATTGGTGAAGGCACCTGTACCGGAAATAGTGATAGATGGATAGAACTTGCTGCGGGCGGTCTCTACACCATAGAAGCACTGGGCAAGATTCATCTCGGCTGCGTGGACATCAGCACGGTTGTTGAGCAACTGGATGCCTACACCGGTTGAGAAATTAGACGGAAGACTCTGGTTATCCAACTTGCCACGGGCGATGCTATGTGCCTGGTCGCCGATGAGCAGACTCAGAGAGTTCTCTGTCTCACGAATCTGGCGCAACAGATCGGTCTTCTGGGTCAACACAGAATAGTAGTTAGACTCAGCTGACTGGATGGCTGGTGTACGGTAACCCAATCTGAGATCGTGCATCTTCTGCATAGTCTCCCAAGTATCCTTGGTCAATCCTTCCATATTGTTAACCAACTCCACCTGCTTGTCGAGCATCAACAGAGTATAATACATGTTGGCGATGTTGGCGATGAGGTTGGTCTTGACAGATACCTGATAATCCTGCAACTGGAGCAGCGCCATCTGGGCACTGCGCTTCTGAGAGAGCAGGTTGCCGAAGAGGTCTACCATCCAGCTGGCTGTAACAGGCATCGTGTAAGTCTTGGTGGCAGCCTGACCATCCCAGGAAGCGATGGTTCCCTGAGGAGTGAAAGCCAGAGAAGGCACAAATGCCAACTTGGCACACTTCAGCTGCTCTTCTGCTATCTTCACGTTCAAAGCCGCATTGAGGAGGTTGACATTGTTGTTCAATCCCTTCTCAATGATTGACTGGAGCTGAGGATCGGTGAAGACACTGCGCCAAGGGATGTTAGCAAAAGTAGTAGTATCCTTTACAGCTAAAGTATCTGTATCAGAAGCTACATCGCGAACGATACCGCTGGTCTTCACATCCGGACGCTCATACTTTCCGTAGAGAGTCTTGCAGCTGCTCAAGGAGAGCGCTGCGAGACCCAATATGATGATATTTAAATTCTTTTTCATTGTTTCCTTTGAAGTTACATTGCGTTATTACTTCTTCTCGATACCCTTCTGCTGATGAGCGGCATTGGCATACTGCTCCAACTCGGCAGCTACCTCCTCGTTCAACTCATCCTCGAACTTCAATGGAGTCAACTTCTCCTGCAACCACTGGAAGACTGCGAAGAGAGCAGGAACCACGAAGACCTGACAGATAGTACCAATCAACATACCACCTACGGCGGCAGCACCCAGGGTCTGGTTACCATTCTTACCTACACCTGATGCGAACATCAGAGGCAACAGACCGATAACCATCGCCAGAGAGGTCATCAGGATAGGACGGAGACGGGCACCCGCACCCAGGATAGCTGAGTACTTGATAGCCATACCCGTACGACGACGCTCGAGGGCGAACTGTACAATCAGGATGGCGTTCTTAGCCAACAGACCAATCAACATAATCAACGAAATCTGCATGTAGATATCGTTAGAGTGACCGAAGAGGTTGGTGAAGATGAACGAACCTGCCAAACCGAATGGGATAGACAACACTACAGACAATGGCAAGATGTAACTCTCGTACTGGGCACTCAAGATGAGGTAAACGAATACAATACAGAGTGCGAAGATCAAACCTGTAGAGTTGCTTGATTCAGCCTCAGAACGGGTCAAACCAGAGTACTCATAACCATAACCCTCTGGCAATGTCTCCTTGGCAACCTCAGCAATCGCCTTCATACCGTCACCGGTAGAGTAACCGGTGTTAGGAGTTACAGATACATCCATAGAGGTAAACAGGTTGAAACGTGTGATGTTAGATGGACCATAAATCTTCTTCAAGTTCACGAACTCGCTTACAGGAGACATGGTGCCATCAGCACAACGAACGTAAATCTTGCTCAGATCGTCTGGACGCATACGACTCTCAGGACCAGCCTGAATCATCACACGGTAGAGCTTACCGTAGGCATTGAAGTTAGATGCGTAGAGACCACCGAGATAACCCTGCATCACACTCAATACAGAAGATGGAGAGATACCAGCCTGCTTGGTCTTGGCAACATCCACATCTACCATATACTGAGGATAGTTAGGGTTGTACTGAGTCTGAGCGGTCTGGATTTCAGGGCGCTTGTTCAGCTCAGCCAGGAACTTCTTCACATTGCCATAGAACTTGTTCAAGTCACCACCGGTCTTATCCTGCATAGTCATGGTGATACCATTCTGTACAGAGAAACCGGAAATCATAGGTGGAGCGAAGGCAAGAATCTGTGCATCCTTGATGGCAGCAGTCTGCTTGTAGATCATACCCAACACAGAAGTATATTCCATTGGGTTGACAAACAATGCCTCGATACCGCCACCCGTACAAGCCTCCTTGATACGGTGGAAGAATCCACCTGGACGCTCCTCGAATGGCTTCAGCTTCACGATGATGGTACCCTGGTTAGAACCGTCACCACCGATAAAGCTATAACCCATGATGGCGTTACGGGTTGCGATGGCTGGGTTGTTAGCCAGCATCTTATCTACCTGCTTAACCACCTCTGATGTACGTTCCTGAGAAGTACCAGGAGCTGTAGAGATACAAGCGAAGATCGTACCGGTATCCTCATCAGGCACCAGACCCGTCTTGGTAGTACCCATCAGGGCAACCAGACCTACGATACTGACAGCCACGAGGCTACCAGCAATGATGCCATGATTGATAACCCACTTGACACCACCTTTATATTTATTGGTAATCTTCTCAAACTGATAGTTGAATCCTGCGTGGAAACGGTCTACGAAAGACATCTTCTTCTCGTGACCCTCCTCGTGTGGCTTCAGCAACACGGCACAGAGTGCAGGAGACAGCGTCAACGCATTGATAGCCGAAATAACGATAGATACAGCCATGGTTACACCGAACTCACGGTAGAAGTAACCGGAAGTACCTCCGATGAACGATACAGGAACGAACACGGCAGACATCACCAATGTAATAGAGATGATGGCGCTGGAGATTTCGTTCATCGCATCGATAGATGCTGTAAGAGCACTCTTGTAACCCTGGTCGAGCTTGGCGTGAACCGCCTCGACCACCACGATGGCATCATCGACCACAATCGCGATAGCCAGCAGCAGGGCTGACAGCGTAAGCAGGTTGATGGAGAATCCGAAGATCCAGAGGAAGAGGAACGTACCGACCAGAGCCACAGGTACGGCAATCATAGGAATCAGCGTAGAACGGAAGTCCTGCAAGAAGATATACACTACGATGAACACCAGTACCAGGGTGATGATCAAGGTGAAGATAACCTCCTCGATAGATGCGAACAAGAACTCGGTAACATCCATCAGGATGACATTCTTCAACCCTGGAGGATAACTCTTCTCCAGTTCATTCAACGTCTTCTTTACGTCGCTTGCAATCTGGGTAGCGTTGGATCCGGCAATCTGCTGAACCATACCCATCACGGCAGGCTGATCATCGTTGAGCAGGTTTACATTATACTGCAAACCACCCAACTCAATCTTGGCAACTTCGCCGAGACGGAGAGTCTGACCGGAAGTATTGCTCTTGATGAGGATGTTCTCATACTCCATTGGAGTCTTCAAACGACCCTTGTAACGCAAGGTATATTCATACTGCATATCAGAGCTCTCACCAAAGCTACCAGGGGCAGCCTCGATATTCTGCTCTGCCAAAGCCTGAGAAATATCAGAAGGAACCAGTCCGAACTCCTTCATCTTCTCTGGCTTCAACCAGATACGCATAGAGTAGTTACGGGTAGAAGGGCTCTCCACATCACCCACACCATTGATACGCTTCAACTGAGGAACGACGTTGATCAAGGCGTAGTTGGTAACAAACTGGTCGTCGTAACGGCCATCGTCTGTAGTCAGCGCGAACATGATTACGTTGGAACTCTGACGCTTGGTTACGGTGACACCCACCCTGGTAACCTCGGCAGGCAGCAGAGACTGCGCCTGAGACACACGGTTCTGTACATTGACCGCAGCCATATCAGGGTCGGAACCCTGCTTGAAGTAAACGGTGATCTGAGCAAAACCAGAGTTAGACGCAGAAGAGGTCATATAAGTCATGTTCTCCACACCGTTGATACTCTCTTCCAGAGGAGCAACGACAGAGTTCAACACCGTCTGGGCATCTGCACCCGTATAGGTAGCAGTTACCGTGATGGTAGGCGGCGCGATATTCGGATACTGCTCGATAGGCAGCGATACCAAGCCGATGATACCCAGCAAGACGAAGAAGATGGAAACCACCGTCGAAAGTACCGGGCGCTTTATAAAGTTTGTAAATGACATAATCTTATTTTAATTAAGAATTAATAATTAACAATTAATAATTGCCCCAAGGCCTATTAATTATTCATTATACATTATTAATTATACATTATATTACTTCTTTCCACCCATAGCAGTAGCGAATGCATGAGCATTATCCTGAGACTCAGCCAACTTGGCAGCCTCGGCAATCTTCTGATTGTAGCGCTCCAGAGTGATAGGCTTAATCTGCTGACCATCGGTCAACTTGGTGATACCCTTCAATACGATGCGGTCGCCTACATTGAGACCAGAAGTTACGATATAGTTCTTTCCATCATCCTGTGGATTTACCTTGATCTCAGAATACTTCACCTTGTTATCCTTGGTTACTACGTAAACGAAGATCTTATCCTGAACCTGAGAGCAAGCCTCCTGAGGGATAACGATAGCGCTGTTATGATCGTTAGGAACCACGATAGAACCTGCACCACCACTCTTCAGCAACTTCTCTGGGTTGGCGAAATGAGCGATGAGAGAGATAGAACCAGAAGTAGCATCGATGACACCACTCATCTTGACAACCTTACCTGGATGATTATAGATTGAACCATCAGCCAACTGCAACTTAACAGCTGGGAACGCAGCAATGGCTGCCTGAACACTACCATTGGTCTTAGACATGCTCAATATCTGAGACTCAGAGAGTGAGAAGAACACCTCCATGGTGCTGATGTTAGAAACGGTAGTCAAAGCCTGACCAGAAGCGCTGACCAAAGCACCCACCTTGAAAGGAAGGCTACCTACAACACCTGCAGAAGGGCTGGTAACGGTACACCAAGCCAACTGCTCGCGGGCTGAAGCCAATGATGCCTCTGCCTGAGCTACCTGAGCCTTAGCGGTTGCATAGCTGTTAGCTGCTGTAGAAAGTTCATATTCACCGATAATCTTGCTATCATACAACTTTTTGTTGTTCTGATAAGTCAACTTAGCTGTATTTGCCTGTGCCTTAGCTGTATTTACAGCGGCAGCAGCAGAACGGACAGCGGCCTGATAGGTCTCGCTATCAATAGAGAATAAAGCCTGACCTGCTGATACAGTCTGACCCTCATGTACAAAAACCTTAGTGATAAAACCAGAAACCTTAGGACGTACCTCTACATCCTGGATACCCTTGATGGTAGCAGGATAGGTAGTCTGCAATGCGGCGCTGGAAGTACCGATAGTAGCCACAGCGAACTCATCGTCGCCGAAGTTAGGCAGACCGCCTTTCTTACTTCCACCACATGATGTCAACGCAGCAAAAACACAAACTGCTGCAACAAACAAAACGCTTTTAATTTTCATACCTATATTATAATTTATTATTTAATCTTTTATCTTCTCTAATTCAAAAATCTTCCGTCCTCTAACGAAAACTTTCATACGCCTTTAAGTTTTAAAAGCGCTGCAAAAGTACTAATAATAAATGAATAACGGCTCGCAGGGAGCCGTTATTTAACAAAAATTATTCTCTATTTTAAGTTTTCTGCATTTACCAATCCCATCTCCTGAGCCTTCTTCATCAGAAGCGCCATCAATGGTTCACGCTCATTAGCCACCTTATTATCCAATACAGCATCCTTGAGATACTGCTTCAGGGTGCCTACCTCGCGACAAGGTGTAAGATGGAACATCTCCATAATCTCATTACCATCGATACAAGGCTGGAGAAGTCGCTTATAATCACGTTCCTGCAGATCAACCAGTTTCTCGCGCACCATCTTGAAATTATCCAGAAAACGCTGCTTGCGCACCTGGTTCTTGCTGGTGATATCAGCCTCGCAGAGCGTCATCAGGTCATTGATGTCATCGCCGGCATCATTCAGCAGGCGGCGTACGGCACTGTCGGTAACCTCCTCATCAGCAATCACAATCGGACGCATGTGGAGCTCTACCAGCTTCTGCACATACTTCATCTTCGCATCCATCGGAAGTTTCATACGGCGGAAGATACCCGGAATCATCTTTGCACCTATTATATTATGACTGTGGAATGTCCAGCCGATATTGTTATCCCAGCGCTTGCTCTTCGGTTTGCCGATGTCGTGGAAGAGAGCAGCCCAGCGGAGCCAGAGGTTATCTGTATGCTTGCAGACATTCTCGAGCACCTCCATCGTATGGTCGTAATTATTCTTATGTGCCCTGCCGTTTCGCGTTTCCAC
>OGKT01000281.1_pt1 | contig 20912 bp, 16 predicted proteins | sample 1572581 | NCBI WGS metagenome assembly OGKT01 (sample SAMEA2581881, study PRJEB24529) | metagenome | biome: Human gut stool | place: China | collected 2011 | reverse complement strand
GCCGCATAGCCCCGGCAATGGGGGAGCCGATCATGGTATCCCGCACGGCGTTGGTCATGGCCATGCCGGGAATGAGCAGCATAATGTCCCCTATGGATATTTTGTCCAACTGCAATCCCGGCAGAAAATGCACCCACAAAATGATACTCACGCCCACCGCCATAGAGGACAGCAGATTGAACACCATGCGGTTGGGGCAGGCCGGGGAAAAATGCCGCTGCAAATAGCAGATGGCAAGGCCAAACAGCGCGGCGGAAAGTCCGTCTGCCGGTGTGCCGCCGAAAAAGAGCGTGCAACTTCCCGCCGCCAGCATACTGCCGCAATAAGCCCACAGCGGCCGCACGCCGCCTTGGGTCAGCGCTTTGATCTCCGCCGTCAATCGCTCTGCCGGCAGCAGGCAGGCGCAGCACCGGCGGCTCAAAGCATTGAGGTCCTCCAGCACCGTCATGTCCGTACCGCCGGGAGAGGGGACGCGCCGGGTCTGGGTCACATCCCGTCCATCAGGCAGAGTCATCGTCACCACCATGCTGGAGGTAATGACAAATACGTTCATCCGGGCCGCGCCATAGGCCATGCCCATCCGAATCAGGGTGTCCTCCACCCGGTTTACATCAGCGCCCACCGTCAGCATGGCCTCGCCCAAGTCCATAAAGCAGTGGAGCAGCGCATCCGGCGTTCCCATGCCGGGTTCCAATACAGGTGCCACGCGCTTTTAGAATCCGAACAGCATGGAGCGCTTGATGTCGGCAAGGCTGCGGGCGCCGCACATGGCCATGGTGTCCGCCAGTTCGGCCTTCAGCTTGTCCACATAGGCAGCCACGCCCTCTTCGGCGCCGCCGTAGACCATGGTAACGAAGGGCCGGGCAATGAGCACCGCGTCCGCGCCCAGCGCCAGCGCCTTGAAAACATCCATACCGGAACGGATGCCGCCATCCACGAAAATCTTCATCCTACCGCCCACGGCATCGGAAATGGCAGGCAGCGGTGTATTGATGACGACCTCGCCGATGGACTTTGCGCCAAAGGGTCCGTTGGGTTCATAGCTGCTCTCGAATTCAACCTTGATCTTGCCCACATCGGTGCGGGCCGGAATTTTGTACTGGAACAAAGAGTTCTCTTCCGGGTAGCCATTTTTATCGTAGGTGATGTTTTCGGTCAGAGTCATGCCGATGCCCTGCAGCAGACCGCCCTCAGCCTGCACACGGGTCAGGTTCGGGTTGATGGGCGTGCCGCAGTCCACACAGGCATCAAACTCCAGCAGCTTTACCTCGCCGGTCTCAGTATCCACTTCCACCTCAGCAGCACCAACCATGAACGGCGGCGGCGACAAAGGCGAAGTATGCGTTTCGGTGGCTTCCAGCGGAACCATGTGGCCGAACTGAGAAGCATACGCGATCTCGCTCAGAGACTTTTTCTGTGTGGGATCTTTGCTCTTGAAAACATCTTTTCCATCAAATTCCACCTCGTCCTCGGTGCATTCCAGCAGCTCTGCGCCCAGCTTGCAGATCTGGCCGCGCAGCTTCATGGCACACTTTTCGGTGGCCTTGCCGGTAACGTAAGTGGTACTGGACGCATAGGAGCCGGAGTCATAGGGCGAGGTATCCGTATCAGCTCCGAAGACCGTGATATTGTCCAGCGGGCAGTCCAGCACTTCGGCGGCGATCTGCGCCAGTGTAGTGTCACAGCCGGTGCCCATGTCGGCCGCACCGATCATCAGGGTGTAGAAGCCGTCGTCATTCAGTTTCAGGGTGGCACTGCCCACATCCATGCCGGAAATGCCGGAGCCCTGCATCGCCATGCCCATACCGACAGCGCGCACCTTACTGTTGCCCATATCACGGGCAGGGTATTTGTGCTCCCAGTCGATCATATCCCGCACCTTGACAAGGCAGCGGTCCAGCGCGCAGCTGGTGTTGACAGCCCCATAGTAGGCGGGCATCACATCGCCCTCCTGTACGGTGTTTTTCAGCCGCAGCTCAAAGGGGTCCATATTCAGCTTATGAGCCAGTTCATTGACAGCAGATTCTACGGCAAACAGTCCCTGCGTTGCGCCGTAACCGCGGTAAGCACCGGCAGACATGTGGTTCGTATACACCACATCACTGATAAAGCGGAAGGCTTCTGCCTTGCCGTACAGCGGGATGGACTTGTGACCGGAAAGGCCCACGGTCGTAGGGCCATGCTCACCATAAGCACCGGTATTGGAAAGGGTGTACAGATCAATGCCCTTCACAACGCCGTCCTTCGTGGCACCCAGCCGCACATGGATCTCCATTTCGTGACGCGGCGAGGATGCGATCTGGCTTTCCACACGACTGAAAATGATCTTGGAGGGCTTTTTGGTCTTCCAAGTCACAAAAGCCGGATATACCTCACTGACCGCCGTCTGCTTGGCACCAAATCCGCCGCCGATGCGGGGCTTTGCCACGCGCACCATTGATTTGGGAATATGCAGTGCGTTCGCAATATTGCGCCGTGCATGGAACACGATCTGCGTGGAGCTGAGCACATTCAGCCGCCCATAGGTATCAATGGAGCAGTAGGTGCGGAAGGTCTCCATCATGGCCTGCTGGCAGGCCTTGGTGTGGTACACATGGTCAATGACTACATCGCTGGCCGCCAATACAGCATCGATATCGCCGGAACCACTCTCATCGTGGGCGCAGAGGTTGCGTTTGTTGTCGGCTCCCACCGGGCACAGACTGGCCCAGTTGTCCTCCGGATGCACCAGAATGGGGTTGTCCTTGGCAGTGTGATAGTCCAGCACTGCTTCCAAAACCTCATACTCCACCTTGATGAGCTTGAGAGCCTTATCCACGCACTTTTCGTCCTTACCGGCCACAATGGCCACCACATCGCCCACAAAACGCACATGGCGGTCAATGAGCAGGCGGTCACGCGGACTGGCTTCCGGATAGGTCTGGCCAGCCTGCGTGTAGCGCGGCGCATCCTGCGGCACATCCTCCCATGTAAAGATTGCCTCGATGCCGGGCACCTTTTTTGCTACAGCCGTATTGATCGTTTTGACGATGGCATTTGCGTGCGGAGAGCGCAGCAGCTTTACGATCAGGCAGTCCTGCGGGATCACATCGTCCATATAGACGGGCTGGCCGGTGACCAGCTGCATGGCATCCTTTTTACGGAAAGGCTTGTTGATGGTACTCATTCTGCGGCCTCCTTCTGCTTTTTCCATGCCAGAAAGTTCATGATGCCGCGCAGCTGGCCCTCATAGCCAGAGCAGCGGCAGAGGTTGCCGGAGAGATATTCCTTCACTTCTTCCTCACTGGGGTACGGATTCTCGCGGAAGAGGGCCAGCGCGTTCATGATAAAGCCCGGGTTGCAGAAGCCGCACTGCTCTGCGCCCTGATCCGCAATGAAAGCCCCGAACTCGGCGGCTTCGTCCTGCAGACCCTCCAGCGTGGTCACTTTATGGCCATCCGCGCGGGCCGCGAGAACGGAGCAGGACAGCACCGGCTTGTCGTCGAGGAAGACCGTGCAGAGGCCACAGTTGGACGTCTCACAGCCCCGCTTGACACTCAGACAGCCGTGGCTGCGCACGAAGTCGATGAGCAAAGTGTCGGGGGCCACGTCGGCGGTAAGCTTTTTATCGTTCAATGTAAGTGTTATCTGCATGGTGTCCTCCTCAGCCTTCCAGACGACAGACGGCGCGTTTCGTCAGCACGCCGGCCAGATGGCGGCGGTATTCGGCGCCGCCGCGAAGATTGCTTTCGGTCTTGATGTCGGCCTTTACCTCGGCGGCAAAGCGGGCAGCAAATTTCTCGGCGGTCTCCCCCGCCTCAGGCGCTGCGGTGTAGAGCACAGCCTTGCCCGGACGCGCACCGATGGCGGCGCGGATGCTGCCGTCCGCCAATTTTGCGGCAGCGCAGGTCAACACCGGGAAGTCCGTCTGGCTGTTGCGCACCGACTGGTAGACAAAGCGGGCGTTTTCCTTCGGCACGAGGACACGCACGAGGATGTCCCGGTCGTAGGGGCGCTGGGCGTACTCAGCAAGCGGCACGACGCCGCCCTTATAAAGCTCTACGGAAGCGTTCAGCGCGAGGAACATGGTGAGTACGTCGGAGAAACCGAAGCGGCTGTAAATGCTGCCGCCCACGGTGGCGAGGTTGCGCAGCTGGACGCCCACGATGTGGCGCACCGACTCCCGCACGGCACCGTCCGTATAGGCGGCGAGGCCGGGGTGCAGCTCGAGCTGACGCAGCGTCACCATCGCTCCGATGGAAAAGCCATCGTCCGTCTCCTCGATGGTGTCGAGGCCGAGGCCCGACAGGTCGATGGCCGTGCCGACATTGATATTCTCCATCTTGAGCCATATCATGCCGCCGAGGACACGGTTGGGGCGCTTCTGGTTGAGCTGCCAAGCCTCCTCGAGGCTTTCAGCCCGCTTGTATTCCCGAATGGTCATCATATGCAGTATCCTCTCTTTTTCCTGTGACCTTTTTCTTTTATTTTATCACAAAATCCGCTATAATACTACCGTCAGAAAGCATCAATTCGGCAACGAACAACGACGGAAATTTCGGGAGGTCTGCGGGATGGAGCACACAGAAAACGCGGCGGTGGGCTGCGTCATCATGGCGTCGGGGCGGGCGGTGCGGTTCGGCTCCAATAAGCTGCTGGCCGACTTCGGCGGCGCGCCCCTCATCGCCCGGGCGCTGGACGTAACAGAGACGCCCGCCCTCGCGGCCCGGGCGGTGGTGACCCGCTCACCGGAAGTGGCTGAACTCGCGTGTAAGTCGGGCATGAAAGCCATCCTTCACAGCCTGCCGGGCCGGAACGACACGGTGCGCCTCGGCCTCGAAGCGCTGCTTTCGGAACTGCCCGGCCTTGCAGGATGCATCTTCCTGCCCGGGGATCAGCCGCTCTTGCGGAAAGAAAGCCTCGAGGCGATGGCGCGCGATTTCTCAGCGCTGGACGAAAAAGAACGGGCCATCCTCCGGCTGGGCTTTCGTGCCGAGGACGGCACGGAGCGGCTGGGAAGTCCCGTTCTGTTCGGAAGCAGTTATTTCGGCGCTCTGTGTTCCCTGCCCGAGGGCAAGGGCGGCGGCGTGGTCATCCGCCAGCATCCGGAGTCTGTGCAGGCGGTATATGCGGCACGGCAGGAAGAGCTGGAAGATGCAGATACCGCAGAAGAGCTGGAGCGACTGCGAAAATTTTTGTAAATGCTTTACCACAAAAAAGCCGCCCCGGCAGCAGTTGCAAACTGCACACCGGGGCGGCGTATTACAATGACTGGAGTACCCTTGCTCAGACTTCCGTGTTGAAGTAGCGCTTCAGCAGGCCCTCGAAGCCGCGGCCATGACGGGCCTCATCCTTTGCCATCTCGTGGACGGTGTCGTGGATAGCGTCGAGGTTCAGAGCCTTAGCCTTCTTGGCCAGGTCCATCTTGCCGGAGCAGGCGCCGCACTCGGCCTCTGCACGCATCATCAGGTTCTTCTTGGTGCTGTCGGTGACGACCTCGCCCAGCAGCTCGGCGAAACGGGAAGCATGATCTGCCTCCTCGTAGGCATAGCGCTTGTAAGCCTCGGCAATCTCAGGGTAGCCCTCACGCTCGGCCACGCGAGCCATTGCCAGGTACATGCCGACCTCGCTGCACTCGCCCTCGAAGTTGGCGCGCAGGCCATCGACGATCTCCTGAGGAACGCCCTCAGCCTTGCCGATGCCCACAACGTGCTCGGTGACGTAGGTGTTGCCGGTCTTCTCGACGAATGCGGAAGCGGGAGCCTTGCAGACGGGGCACTGCTCGGGGATGGTGCCTTCAGCGATGTAGCCACAGACGGTGCAAACGTACTTCTTCATAAGATTTATCCTCCATTTGGTTTGTTCTTTTTTAGGGGTCTGCTCTGGTACAGCAGACCTTGTTTCTGACTCTATTATAGCGAATAATTCCTAGTTAGTCAAGGCTTATTTTGAGAATTATTCTTATTTATTTGAAGTCTCGCACATTGCCCAAAGAACATTTCAAAAAGCTGTCACTTCTGCCGAAGAAGGGGCTTCCCTGTCGAGGTCAGACCTGCAGATTGCCGCTGGAAGGAGCATCGGCACCATCGGCAGCGTCGAACTCGTAATCGTTGCCGGGGAGGATGGCGTTGAGCAGGATGCCCACGATAGCAGCGATGGCCAGACCGGACAGGTTGATGGACACACCGGCGACCACGAAGGTCAGGCCGCCCACCGAGTTGAAGCCCAGAGCAGACACCAGAATGACAGCGGCGATGATGAGGTTGCGGCTGTTGGTGAAGTCCACCCGGTTCTCGACCACGTTGCGGACACCGATGGCGGAGATCATGCCGTAGAGCACGAAGCTGATACCGCCGATAATGCCGGTGGGGATGGTGTTGATGACGGCCTCAAACTTGGGGCTGAAGCTCAGGATGATGGCCAGCACAGCGGCGATGCGGATGACGAGGGGGTCGTAAATTTTGCTCAGTGCGAGGACGCCGGTGTTCTCACCGTAGGTGGTGTTGGCCGGGCCGCCCAGCAGGCCGGCCAGAGTGGTGGCGAGGCCGTCGCCCATCAGGGTCCGATTCAGGCCGGGGTCGTTGATGTAGTTGTGGCCGACGGTGGCGCTGATGGCGGCGATGTCACCGACGTGCTCCATCATGGTAGCCAGAGCGATGGGGATGATGGTGAACAGGGCGCTGATGAACTCGGGGCTGCCGTCGATGGCAAAGAGGCCCATGGCTTCCTTGTGGAGAGGGATGCCGAACCATGCGGCGGAGGCAATGCGCTCAAAGTCCACGGCACCGGTCACAAGGGCGACTGCGTAGGAGACGAGAACGCCGATCAGGATGGGCAGGATCTTGACCATGCCCTTGCCCCAGATGTTGCAGACGATGACCGTACCCAGAGCCACAAAGGCCAGCAGCCAGTTTGCCTGACAGTTGCTGATGGCCGAGGGGGCGAGGATGAGGCCGATGGCAATGATGATGGGGCCTGTGACCACCGGCGGGAAGAAGCGCATGATGCGCCGGATGCCGAAGGTGGAGATGAGCAGGCTGACGGCCAGATAGAGCAGACCCGAGAAGGCCACGCCTGCGCAGGCGTAGGGCAGCATCTGGGTGTTGGCGATGGTCAGATTGCCGTCGGCGTCAGCCAGCATGGGAGCCACGATGGAGAAGCCGCCCAGATAGGCAAAGGACGAGCCGAGGAAGGCCGGGACCTTGCCCTTGGTGATAAAGTGGAACAGCAGCGTACCCAGACCTGCACAGAGCAGGGTGGTCGAAACGCTCAGGCCGGTGAGCAGGGGGACCAGCACGGTGGCACCAAACATGGCGAACATGTGCTGGACGCCCAGGATCAGCATCCGTCCGGCACCCAGCTGGCGGGCGTCGTAAATGCCCTTGGAGTAATCAATATTCTGACTCATTATTTCCTCCTTCTATCTGCGGCCCAAAAAAAGAGGCACTACCGCGGGAAAGCGGCAATGCCTCAAAAATCGGGACCAAATCGGAAACGGAAAATACAGCCGATGCGTGCAAAAGACGATTTCTTTTTCAGCATCCTGCTCTCCCCTTTCCTTTCATTCTTCGGCATAGTATAGCATAAAAGAAGGACGCTGACAACCTTTTTCCTGTATTTTGCGGCGATTTTCTGTCGGCGGAGGCCGTACAGCCTTGAAATATGCCGCATTCCGCACTATAATATAACCTATTGCCGCAGTTGGTCACTGGGCCGGCGGCATCCGAAACGACAGCTGTTGTACCACTTATTATAGAAGGACACTTATGATATATCTGGATTATTCGGCCAACACCCCCGCAGACTCCCGGGTGCTGGAGCGTTTTTGTGAGGTAGAGCGCAGCTGCCCCGGCAACGCGAACTCCCGCCATCAGGCAGGCCGGGACGCAAAACTGGTCATTGACCACGCCACCCAGAGCATCGCGGGGCTGCTGAGTGCACAGCCCGCCGAGGTCATCTATACCTCGGGAGCCAGCGAGGCCAACAACTTTGCTCTCAAGGGGCTGGCAAAACTCTCCCGCCATCTGGGCAAGCACATCATCTCCACCCCGCTGGAACACTCCTCCGTCAGCGGCACCCTGACCGCTCTGCAGGAGCAGGGCTATGAAATCGACCTCGTGGACATCAGGCGGGACGGCACCATCGACCTCGAGCACCTGAAAGAACTTCTCCGCCCCGACACCATTGCTGTAGCGGTAACACTGGTGGACAGTGAGCTGGGCGTCGTGCAGCCGGTAAAAGAAATTTCAGAAATTTTGCAGGCATGGCCCAACTGCCATCTGCACGTAGATGCCACCCAGGCCGTGGGCAAGATTCCCGTCTCCTTCGAGGGCGTGGACACCATGAGCCTGACGGCCCACAAGTTCTACGGCCTGAACGGCATCGGCCTGCTGCTCAAGCGGCGGCGGCTGGCTCTCGAGCCTCTCATCCACGGCGGCGAAAGCACCACCATCTACCGCAGCGGTACGCCTACGATAGCTCTGGCGGCCTCCCTCGAGACGGCTCTGAACTCTGCGGTAAATGAGCTGCCAGAGCGTTCTGCCCGGGTGAAAGAGGCAAACCTGTATTTCCGCACTGCTCTGAGCAAGTACCCAAAAGTCCGCATCAACAGCCCGGAGAGTGCCATCCCCCACATCCTGAACCTGAGCGTTGAGAACGTCAAAGGCACCGTGTTCCAGCGGGAGCTGGACGCGGAGGGCGTCTGTGTCTCGGTCAAGTCGGCCTGCTCGTCGGACGGCCTGCCCTCCCGGGCGGTGTTCGCCGTCAGCCGCGACCGGAAGAATGCCCTCTCTTCGTGGCGCATCAGTCTGAGCCACCTGACCACGCAGGAGGAGCTGGACGGCTTTCTCCGCGCCTTTGACGCCTGCTACACCCGGCTGACCCAGCTGTGAGAAAAAAGAAAGGACAGAGCCATGAAACGCGAAATGGAACCTTACCAGCTCATTGAGCGGAGCATCATCAAAAAATACCGCAAGGAGCTGTGGACCCCCTTCATCGTAGCGGTCAAGCGCTACGAGCTCATCAAGGCCGGTGACAAGATCGCCGTCTGCATCTCGGGTGGCAAAGACTCGATGCTGATGGCAAAGCTGATGCAGGAGCTTCAGCGCCACAGCGATGTGCCGTTTGAACTGGTCTTTCTGGTGATGGACCCCGGCTACAACGAGATAAACCGCCAGAAGATCGAGTCCAACGCCGAGCTGCTCCACATCCCTGTGACCATCTTCGAGAGCAACATCTTCTCTGTGGCCAACAACACCGACAAGAACCCCTGCTATCTCTGCGCCCGGATGCGCCGCGGCCACCTCTACAGCAAGGCCAAGGAGCTGGGCTGCAACAAAATCGCACTTGGCCACCACTTCAACGACGTCATCGAGACGACCGTTATGAGTATGTTCTACGGCTCCCAGCTGCAGGCCATGCCGCCCATGCTCCACAGCACCAGCTTCCCTGGCATGACCCTCATCCGCCCGATGTACTGCATCCGCGAGGAAGATATTCTGGCGTGGAAGCGCTACAATGAGCTGGAATTCATCCAGTGCGCCTGCCGCTTTACCGAGAACTGCACCATGTGCGACAACGGCGGCGGTGGCTCCAAGCGGCAGGAGACGAAAATTCTGCTCCGCCGCCTCAAGCGGGATAACCCCAACATCGAGAACAGCATCTTCCGCAGCATCCACGCAGTGGCGCTGGATACCATGCCCGGATACAAGTCTGAAGGTGTGGAGCACAGCTTCCTCGAGCGGTTCCATGCGCAGGAAGAAGCATTCAACGAAGAGTAATAAAATACCCCCTTGGATGGAGCGGATACCGGTCGGCAGTATCGTTTCCTTCCCGTTTTATCGCAAGTCAAGAAAATAACGCAGCCTGATAACAGCATATCTGCGATATGCAATTCAACGCTGTTGCTGTTGCATTAAAAAGTTGAATTGCTATAATACACAAAAAAGCCACGGTAAATGCATTTCTGCACTTACCGGGGCTTTTCCATGCCACCGGCGGGGCTTGAACCCGCACTCTGTCTCCAGAAAGGGATTTTAAGTCCCTCGTGTCTGCCAATTTCACCACAGCGGCATACAACGCTAATAATAATACAATAGAATGGCTTCTTTGTCAAGAAAAAGCACGGAGCCCGTCTCTTCATCCTCCATTCACGATTCATTTGTAAAAAGTGCTTTTTCTTTCCGTGGTTTCATGGTATAATAACCTTCAGATACGGTTTTCCGGGCCGTAGCCGCATGCTTTGGCAGCGCGGCAGAAGAGGGCAGAGCGGGCAGCGTACCGCTCTGCTGGGGCAGTGCCCGCAAGATAGGGCGGGCGGGAAATACAAAAAGAGAGGCGAATCGAGATGTTGGATATGATCAAGTGCAGCACCGGCGGCGCATACTATGCCCGCGGTGAATGGGTGCCTGCAGACGGCGAAGCAAGCGCCGCACTGGCAGCAAAGGGCTTTGATGCCGCAGCCATCGAGAACGCAAAGACCGGCACCATGGCCTACAGCATTCTGCAGGCCCACAACACCAGCGGCGATGCCGAAAACCTGAAGATCAAGTTCGATGCCATGGCCAGCCATGACATCACCTTTGTGGGCATCATCCAGACGGCGCGCGCCTCCGGCATGGAAAAGTTCCCCCTGCCGTATGTGCTGACCAACTGCCACAACTCTCTGTGTGCGGTGGGCGGCACCATCAACGAGGATGACCACCGCTTCGGCCTGTCGGCTGCCAAAAAGTACGGCGGCATCTTTGTGCCCCCGCATCTGGCGGTCATCCACCAGTACATGCGCGAAAAGTTTGCGGGCTGCGGCAAGATGATCCTTGGCTCGGACTCCCACACCCGCTACGGTGCTCTGGGCACCATGGCCATTGGTGAGGGCGGCGGCGAGCTGGCAAAGCAGCTGCTGGGCCGCACCTACGATGTGGCCCGTCCGGGTGTTGTTGCAATTTATCTCACCGGCTCTCTGCCTGCAGGCTGCGGCCCGCACGATGTGGCCATTGCGCTGGTGGGCAAGCTGTTCAAGAGCGGCTATGTCAAAAACAAGGTGATGGAGTTTGTCGGCCCCGGCGTTGCGTCTCTGCGTCAGGATACCCGCAACGCCATCGATGCCATGACCACCGAGACCACCTGCCTGTCCTCCATCTGGGAAACCGACGAAACGACGCAGAAATTCCTTGCGGTGCATGGCCGTGCCGCCGACTATAAGAAGCTGGCTCCGGCCGACCTTGCTTATTACGACGGTGTGGTAAAGGTAGACCTTTCTGCCATCCGCCCCATGATCGCACTGCCCATGCATCCCTCCAATGCATTTACCATTGAAGAGCTGAACGCAAACCTTGAGGATATTCTCCATGCCTGCGAGCAGGATGTGCAGAAGCTGATCGGCCGCAAGGATGTCAGCCTTGACCTGTGCAGCAAGATCGAGAACGGTAAACTGCGTGTGGATCAGGGCGTGATCGCAGGCTGCGCAGGCGGTCTGTACGACAGCATTTATGAAGCTGCCTCCATCCTCAAGGGCCACACCGGCGGCTGCGGTGACTACGCCCTGAGCGTGTATCCCGGCAGCCAGCCCATCATGATGGAACTGGTGCGCACCGGAGTCATCCACGACCTGATGGCCAGCGGTGCCACCGTCCGCACTGCGTTCTGCGGCCCCTGCTTCGGCGCAGGCGACGTGCCCGCCAACGGCGCGCTGTCTATCCGCCATACCACCCGCAACTTCCCCAGCCGCGAAGGCTCCAAGCCCGGCAACGGCCAGCTTTCCGGCGTGGCACTGATGGATGCCCGCAGCATTGCGGCCACCACGGCCAACGGCGGCATTCTGACCCCGGCTACCGATATCGACTATGATCCCACCGTGCCGGAGTATCAGTACGATCCTTCCAGCTACGATACCCGCGTGTATCAGGGCTTTGGCAAGGGCGATTACGATGCCCTGCTCAAGCTTGGCCCCAACATCAAGGACTGGCCCGAAATTGCACCGCTGGGCGATAACCTGCTGCTGAAGGTGGCATCTTACATCACCGACCCTGTCACCACCACCGACGAGCTGATCCCCTCCGGTGAGACTTCGTCTTATCGTTCCAATCCTCTGGGTCTGGCCGAGTTTACCCTCAGCCGCAAGGACCCGGAGTATGTGGGCCGTGCCAAGGCCGTGCAGGCCGAAGAAAAGGCCCGCCGTGCAGGCGAGGGCAGCGCCGAGGTGCTGGCCCAGCTGCACAAGGTGCCCGGCTGCGAAAACCTGACTTGGAACGATGTGCAGATCGCATCCACCATCTTTGCCGTCAAGCCCGGCGATGGTTCTGCCCGTGAGCAGGCGGCCAGCTGCCAGCGTGTGCTGGGGGCCGGTGCCAACATCGTTACCGAGTACGCCACCAAGCGCTACCGCTCCAACCTCATCAACTGGGGTATGCTGCCGCTGCAGCTGGTGGGCGCAACGCCCTTCGGTCTGGGCGACTATGTCTTTATCCCGAATGTCCGCGAGGCCCTCAAGGGCGACCTGCAGGATATCAAGGCCTATGTGCTGGGCGACACCGCAAAGGAGTTCAGCCTGTACATGGCCCCGCTGACCGCCGACGAGCGCAAGATCCTGGCCGACGGCTGCCTGATCAATTTCTATAAGCACTGATATGATAGAAGGCTTCCTCTTTGGGGGAAGCCTTTCTCTGGCTTTCTTGGGAGGTTCATTTTCCATGCCCGGCGATCTTCACAACCATTCCACCTGTTCCGATGGCTCTGTGCCCATCCACCGCCTGCCGCTCATGGCGGCGCGGGCGGGGCTGGACACCATGGCCATTTCCGACCACGACACCCTGCTCAGCGTAAACTACTGCTATGAGCACCCTGTGCAGGACGGCGTGCGCCTGCTTCCGGCCACCGAGCTGACCGGCTATGACCATGAGCATAAGCATCGCGTGCACCTGCTGTGCTACTTCCCGGACCCGGAAAGCCGGGAACTGAAGGAGCACTGCGACATCCTGCGACAGCGCCGCAACGAGTGCGGCCTGCAAAGCGCAAAGGAGATCGAAGCGCTGTACCCGCAGTTCCGCACGGAACAGGCGCTGGAATACGCAAAGGACAGCGGTGTGCTGTTCAAAAGCGGCATTATGGAAGCGCTGCACCAGCTGGGGCTGTGCGATGCTGTGTACGGCAAGCTGTACAGTTATCTCTTTGGCTGGGAGCCGCGCGGCGTGGTGCTGCATCAGGTAAAATATCCCTCGGTGCAGGAAGTGATCGCCACGGCGAAAGCTGCCGGTGCGGTGCTGGTATTTGCACACCCGACCGTTTACAAGAGCATGCCGCTGGTGCGTCAGCTTGCCAAAGAGGGCATCATCGACGGCATTGAGGTGGAGCACCCCCGCAACAGCCCGGAGGACAGGGCCGAGTGTGCTGCTCTGTGTGAGCAGTATGGGCTGATCCATACCGGCGGTACGGACTTCCACGGTGCAAACCACAAGGTGCCGCACCCGGTGGGCACCTGTACCACGGCAGACGATCAGGTGGCACGCATTCTGGAGCTGGCCCACAAGCGCCGCGGTATTGATGTGTGACCCGGTCACATTGACATTCCGGCACGCTGCTCTATAATAGAAGCAGACGATCTTCGTCGGGATTTCTGTCAAAAAGAGAGGATTTTGAACTATGAGCAAGGAATTCAGCTTCCCGAACAGCGGCACCTGTTCCAAGCAGACCAACTTTGTGCTGAACGATGACCACACCATTGCGTCCATGGAGGTCATTGGCGGCTGCAACGGCAACCTGAAGGGCATCTGCCGTCTGGTCAAGGGCATGAAGGCCGAAGATGTGATCGACCGCATGGAGGGCACGCTCTGCGGTTTCCGCAATACCAGCTGCCCGGATCAGATCGCCAAGAACCTGAAAAAGGCTCTGGCCGAAATGGACTGAAAAAATCAAACAGCGAAGGGGAGATGCCTGCGGGTATCTCCTTTTTGTTTTCCCATCCCGACAGAAAGAGATGATTTTTTTCTGTGCTTCGGGGCTATACTTCTTGTGAAAACGAATTTCATCAGCAAGGAGCGGGCAAATGAGTATTTGGGAAAAACTTGGCTTTGGCGGGTACAAGGGCTTTTCGCACGAGTCGGATCAGCTGCTGCGCAGTGCGGTGGAGCTTGCCGGGAACCTTGGCTGCGAAAAAGCCGATACCGGCCACCTGCTGCTGGCGATCCTGCAGCAGGATCACGGGGCGGCAGCACGGTTTCTGGAGGGCAAGCAGATCCGGGAACCGGAGGTGCGCCGTCAGCTGGCCGAGAGCCGCCGCGCACCGGCTTTGCATCTGGACCGCTACGCTCTTGCGCCGGACCTCAAGCGCACCATGGATTACGCCATCATCGGGGCACAGAACGCGCACCTGAACCGGGCCGAGCCGGAACATCTGCTCTGCGCCATGCTGGAGGATGACGGCTGCACAGCAGGCATCCTGCTGGCATCCATGGGCGTGCAGCTCACAGATGCCGTGCGGGAGTGCCGCCAGCTGTCCGGGCAGTTCGTACTGCCGTATCAGACGCGGACCACGGTCAGCGCGCCGCGCGGCAGCCGCGCCAGTGATAAGTACTGCCGGGATCTGACCCGCCGTGCTGCGGAACGGGAACTGGACCCGGTGTTCTGCCGGGAAGCAGAGCTGGACCGCATGGTGGAGATCTTATGCCGCCGTCAGAAGAACAACCCCTGCCTTGTGGGGGAGCCGGGCGTGGGCAAGACCGCCCTTGCCGAAGGACTGGCCCAGCGCATTGCCACGGATCGTGTGCCCCGTGCGCTCAAGGGCCGCCGTCTGCTGGCACTGGATATGGCCAGCCTTGTGGCGGGCACCAAATACCGCGGTGACTTTGAGGAGCGGTTCAAGAACCTGCTGGAAGAGCTGGTGCGGGACGGCAGCTCCATCCTGTTCGTGGACGAGTTCCACACCATCGTGGGTGCCGGTGCAGCGGAGGGTGCCATCGATGCAGCCAGCATCTTAAAACCGGTGCTGGCCCGGGGCGAGATACAAATTATCGGCGCTACCACTACCGAAGAGTTCCGCACCCACATCCAGAAGGATGCCGCACTGGAACGCCGTTTCGGCAAGGTGCAGGTAGAGGAGCCTACGCCTGCGCAGGCGCTGGATATCCTCAATGGGCTTGCGCCGCGCTATGAGTGCTACCACAATGTCTGCCTTCCGCCGGAAGCGCTGCAGGCTGCGGTGGAGCTTTCGGTGCGGTATCTGCCGGGGCGCTTTCTGCCGGATAAGGCCATCGACCTTGTGGACGAAGCCTGTGCGGCGGCACGCATCCGGGCCGAGCAGGCAAAGCAGTCAAAGCCCACGCTGATGCCGGACGATATCGCCCATGTGGTGGCGCAGGCCAGCGGTGTGCCGGTGGAGCGGGTAGGTGAGCAGGAGCGGGAACGACTGGACAAGCTGGAAGAACGTCTCAACGCCGAGATCGTGGGCCAGAGCCGGGCTGTGGCTGCGGTGGCAGGTGCCATCCGGCGCAGCCGCACCGGTCTTGGCGAGCCGGGCCGGCCCATGGGTGCCATGCTGTTTCTTGGCCCCACGGGAGTAGGCAAAACGGCTCTTGCCCGGGCGCTGGCGGTCAGCTGGTTCGGCAGCGAAAAAGCCCTGCTCAAATTTGATATGTCGGAGTATCAGGAACAGCACACCGCTGCCCGGCTGCTGGGTGCGCCGCCGGGCTATCTGGGCCATGACGAGGGCGGACAGCTGACCGAAGCAGTGCGCCGCCGCCCTTACAGTGTGGTGCTGTTTGACGAGATCGAAAAGGCACACCCGGACATTCAGAACATCCTTTTGCAGATACTGGAAGATGGCCAGCTGACCGATGCCATGGGCCGCAAGGCGGATTTCCGCAACACCATTGTACTGCTCACCTCAAACCTCGGCGCACGTTTTTTGGCGGGTCAGAGCACGCCGCTGGGCTTTGCGGCGGGCAGCGAAGCCGTGTTTGAAAAGCAGTCTGCGCAGGCCATTGAGGAGGCAAAAAAGTGGTTCCGGCCAGAGCTGGCAGGCCGTTTGGACGAGATGATCGTATTCCGTCCGCTGGCCGACGACAGCCTGTGCGCCATTGCCGAAAAAATGCTGTGCCAGCTGGAGCAGCGTGCCGCCCGCAGCGGCTACCAGCTGCATCACACACCGCGGGTAGGGCAGGCGCTGGCAGCAAAGGCCCGCTCTGCCTACGGGGCCAGAGAACTGCGCCGCGCAGTGGACAGGGCAGTGGAGCAGGCACTTGCGGATCAGATCGCATCCGGTACGGCCTGCGTGGGCCAGCACTGGACAGCGGACTGCTCGGCGGATGGTGCCATCGTCCTGCGGGAGGACGAAACCGCAACACTGTAAAGCATCGGAAGCTCAAAAGGACCGCCCTGAGTTACAAGACCCGGGGCGGTATTTTTTTGTCTGCAGGGGGCGGGCGGAGACATCCGCTCCTTTTTTGTGCGTACGGGGCAGGGACATTGTGAGATTGGCTCTTGCATCCTTTTGGTTTTCTGTTATCATAGAAGCAACAGAATTGCAGGAGGAAGTCCATGCGCACATTATTTCTTTTGAACCCAACTGCCGGTAAGGCCGATTGCACCCGTACGCTGCCGCAGCAGATCAATGCTGCCGCCGCGCGTGCAGGGCTTGCGCCGGAAGAATATGCCATTCAGGTCACAAATCACGCCGGTCATGCCCGGGAGCTGGCCAATGCCGCTGCGCAGCAGGCCCGGCAGAGCGGGGAAGAACTGCGGGTCTTCACTGCCGGCGGCGACGGCACCTTCAACGAAGCGCTCACCGGGATCTATGGCTATGCAAATGCAGCCGTGGGCTGTCTGCCCTTTGGCAGCGGCAACGATTTTCTGCGCACCTTTGGTACAAAGGAAGAGTTTCTGGATCTGGATGCCCAGCTGGCCGGTGGGCCGGTGAGCATCGATCTGATGCAGACCAGCCTTGGCCTTTCGGCCACCATCTGCGCTGCCGGTCTGGATGCGCAGGTTGCCTACGGCATCCCGAAGTTCCGGCGCATCCCGCTGTGCGGCGGCGAGATGGCCTATGTGCTTTCCATTGTGGAACAGCTGTGCGGACACATCGGCCGCAGGGTGGAGTACACCATCGATGGTGAAACGCTGGATGTGGACTGCCTGATGTGTGCCATCTGCAATGGCCGCACCTATGGCGGCGGCTTCTATGCAGCGCCGGAAGCACAGCCCGACGATGGCTGGCTGGATGTATATATCATCCGCAAGGTGAGCCGCGTGACCATTGCAAAGCTGCTGGGAATGTACAAGAGCGGCAAGCACTTCCAGAACGGTCAGCTCGTCAGGGCTGCAGAGCCGTACTTCATTTACCGCCGCGCAAAACAGGTGAGCCTGCGCGCTGCGGATGGCCGCGGGCCGATCGTTGCCACGGCAGACGGTGAATGCGCACCCAAGGAGCAGATCACTGTACAGGTACAGCCGCTGGCAGGGCGCATCCTTCTGCCAAAGCCTGCTTTTGAGCGCTTTGCAGCGCAGAGGACGGCACAGAGTGCAGACCGAACATGAAAAACCAGAAGAAGAGACAGCTTTTTTGTCCAAGAAGAAAGCTGTCTCTTTTTCGCTGTACGGCTGATTTTTTCATCTGTCATAAATTCTTAACAAAAAGAAGCAAAAAAGGTCTTGATTTTTTGGGTCAAGATGAGTACAATACACTTAGCACTCAGAGAAATGGAGTGCTAAAGAACCAAAGAGCCGACAGGAGGCCCTTTGGACACAGCAAAGTTTTAAATTATATTTTTACTATAGGAGGGCAAGAACTATGAAGATCATTCCTCTTGCAGACCGTGTTGTCATTAAGGCTGTTGAGGTTGAGGAGACCACCAAGGGCGGTCTGATCCTGACCGGCAGTGCTAAGGAAAAGCCCCAGGTGGCTGAGGTCATCGCTGTCGGCCCCGGCGGCGTTGTGGACGGCAAGGAAGTCAAGATGACTGTGAAGGTCGGCGACAAGGTCCTCACCAGCAAGTACTCCGGTACCGAGGTCAAGGTGGACGGCGAAGAGTGCACCATCGTCCGTCAGGGCGATATCCTGGCAGTCGTTGAGGACTGAGCAGTTTCCCCTCTGATATTTGAAAATTGAGCTTTAAAGGAGCGATTTGATTATGGCTAAGCAGATCAAGCAGGGCGAGGATGCCCGCAAGGCACTGTGTGCCGGTATCGATACCCTGGCAAACACCGTTAAGATCACCCTGGGCCCCAAGGGCCGCAATGTGGTGCTGGGCAAAAAGTTCGGTGCACCGGTCATCACCAACGATGGCGTGACCATTGCCAAGGAGATCGAGCTGAAGGACGAGTTCGAGAACATGGGCGCACAGCTGGTGCGTGAAGTCGCTACCAAGACCAACGACGCAGCAGGCGACGGCACCACCACCGCAACCGTTCTGGCACAGGCCATGGTCACCGAGGGCATGAAGAATGTCACCGCCGGTGCAAACCCCATGGATATCCGCCGTGGCATGAGCAAGGCTGTTGCCAAGGCTGTTGAGACCATCAAGGCTCACAGCCAGAAGGTGAAGGACAGCAACGATATCGCCCGCGTCGGCACTATTTCTGCAGGCGACCCCGAGATCGGCCGTCTGATCGCCGAGGCTATGGAGAAGGTCACCTCCGATGGCGTTATCACCATTGAGGAGAACAAGACCACCGCTGAGACCTACAACGAGATCGTGGAAGGCATGCAGTTCGACCGCGGCTATATCACCCCCTACATGGTCACCGATACCGAGAAGATGGAGGCTGTCATTGACGACGCCTACATTCTCATCACCGATAAGAAGATCAGCGTGATTCAGGATCTGGTTCCCCTGCTGGAGCAGGTCATGCAGAATGGTATGAAGCTGCTGATCGTGGCTGAGGATATCGAGGGCGAGGCTCTGTCCACTCTGATCGTCAACCGCCTGCGCGGCACCCTGAACGTCTGCGCTGTCAAGGCTCCCGGCTTTGGCGACCGCCGCAAGGAAATGCTGCAGGATATCGCAACCCTGACCGGCGGCACCGTGGTCTCCTCCGATCTGGGCTATGAGCTGAAGGATGCTACCGTCCAGATGCTGGGCCATGCCCGTCAGGTGAAGGTCTCCAAGGAGAACACCACTATCGTTGGCGGTGCAGGCGATAAGGATGCCATCGCAGCCCGCATCGCTCAGATTCGCAGCCAGATCGAGGTCGCTACCAGCGATTTCGACCGTGAAAAGCTGCAGGAGCGTCTGGCAAAGCTGGCTGGCGGCGTGGCTGTCATCAAGGTCGGCGCTGCTACTGAGGTCGAGATGAAGGACAAGAAGCTCCGCATCGAGGATGCTCTGAACGCAACCAAGGCTGCTGTTCAGGAAGGCGTCGTTGCTGGCGGCGGCACTGCTCCCATCAACGCCATCCCCGCTGTCCGTGAGCTGTGCGATACGCTGGAAGGCGACGAGCGCACCGGCGCTAAGATCGTCCTGAAGGCTCTGGAAGCTCCTCTGCGCCAGATCGCTAAGAATGCCGGTCTGGAAGGCAGTGTCATCATCGACAAGATCATCTCTGCCAACAAGCCCAACTACGGCTTTGACGCTCAGAATGAAGTCTACGTCGAGGATATGATCGCCGCCGGCATCGTTGACCCGACCAAGGTCACCCGCTCCGCTCTGGAGAACGCAGCATCCGTCGCTGAGATGGTTCTGACCACTGAGAGCCTCGTGGCCGACCTGCCCGAACCCCCGGCTGCTCCTGCTGCCGCTGGCGGTGACATGGGCGGCATGTACTAATAACTGCCAAAAAACCGCATGAATCCTTGATTTTTGGAGCGCGCAAAAGCGGATTTACGCCAAACTTACGCCACTTACGCCAAAAATCAAAGCGCACTATAGGGTAACAAAATCGGCACTCGCTGAAAAGCGGGTGCCGATTTTTTTTGTCTAGGGGATTTGAAGACTCATGAAACCCACTGATGGATTCTGCGAGCGGCAGACTGTCAGCGGCTTTATTGTTGACGAAAAACAAAGGTAGGGATACAATAATAAAAAAGAATGTAAAACCGGAAGGGAGTGTGCCGCTGTGGAAAACCAGAGAGACTTCTGCAACGAATGCGGCGGCGAAAGGGGGATTCCCGGTCTGATGGACTATAACATAAAGGAGATCGACGAGCAGTACCATGCTATGCAGACATAAAACCACACCAGAAAACTGCCAAATGCTTTGTCGTGATTGTAATCTCAAAAAAGGTGCGCAGGAATAGATACCAATAGGTATTTGGAAAAATATAGCACTTACGAGGAGGAACTAATTGAAGAATATGTTTAATATCTACTATATCAATAACGAGAAAGCATCAGAAATTTCAATGTTATTTGATAATCAAATAGTAGAAAAAATCACTCGAATCAAGAATACAGAATTAGCAATGGCTGGCGATGGCGATGTTACCACGAGTGCTGCTTCCAAAATTCCTGTTATCGGACAGTATTTACCAAGCATAGATCTGAATGGAAATTTATCTCATAACAGGTCTAATCGAGTGGAAGATACTGTAAAAGTGGTAAGTTCTAAATCGACAATTCTTAAGCCCATTTATGAGAAAGCTAAAGAGGTACGTCGTTTAGATGATAGCAAGGTTGGTAACTTGGTGAAAATTAAGGACGTTTACCTTACCGTTGTAAATTCCGATGATGTGATGGCTACCAAAGCACTGATGAGTGGCTTGGTAAATCAGGTTCCTGTTGAGGGAATTGGTAATATGAACTTCACATCTCTTATGGAAGTTATGTTTAAGGGATCTGCATATGTACTTTGTGGTGAACTTCCACATAGATTCGGTACTAATGAGCATATGATGCTCAAAATCCCTATGAGCGCTGAAAATGAGATGGAAAGCCAGTACAGTATTTCAGATATTGAGATTGGTAAAGTCACAGTGCTCGGTATTTATCGTGGAGAATTTGATCGTCGTG